>Ga0315282_10002790_pt1 | contig 31710 bp, 38 predicted proteins | sample YL17G07_20_MG_FD_203693 | JGI IMG/M metagenome (GOLD analysis project Ga0315282, IMG submission 203693) | Sediment microbial communities from Yellowstone Lake, YNP, Wyoming, USA - YL17G07_20 | ecosystem: Environmental > Aquatic > Freshwater > Lake > Sediment | place: USA: Wyoming | collected... | reverse complement strand
CACTCCGCCTGTTCTGCATCTTTACAATTTCCTGCCTTCTGCCATTGTCGGGCGATACCAGGATATTGAAGAGGCACTGAACATCCCTGAATGCGAACGACTCGGAATCACTTACAACAGGCGCCACACAGGCGGCGGAACAGTCCTAATGGGACCAAAGCAACTCGCGCTCGGCTTCTCAATCCCGACCAACTATCCCGGAATCAGCGACTCAATAAACCAGATATTCTCAAGACTCGGCGGCACCCTCTGCAAGGCGCTTGCGAAACTGCGCCTCCGCGCCCATTACCGCCCCAAAAACGACATAGAGATAGGCGGGAAAAAAATCGCAGGACTCTCAGCATCACTGGAACTGCACAACACCGCGTTCTTCCACGCAAGTCTTCTCTTAGATTTTGACTTTCCGCTGATGGTCAAAGTTTTCAAACTTCCGCTCAAGAAAATAGAGAACAAGCATATCTCCTGCTTCACAGAGAGAATGACCACGCTCAAAAAAGAACTCCACCGCAGAATAGATATGCCCACACTCCAGAGTCTTGTTCGCAGCGCGTTTGAAGAGGAGTTCGGCACAAAGTTCAGAATTGATACCCTCACACAGTGGGAGTCAGATACTATGGAGGCGCTTCTTACAACAAGATATACAAACCCGGAGTGGATATTCTCCCGCAGAGTTCCTAAGACCGCGCAAGCGGTGGTATCGCGCAAGACCAGAGGCGGTCTGATTGAGATTGCCGCAACATTCTCCGGTGGCGTTATTGAAGCCGCCTACATCACCGGCGACTTCCTCACAACAACACGCGAGATAAACAACATAGAATCCGCACTCAAGTATTGTGCGGCAGATAGAAAAACTCTCAAGCAGCGTCTCACACCTGTTCTGCGCAAAGACACAATCTATCAGGTTGAGCCTGAAACGATAATTGATATGCTTCTTGAAGCGAAAGAGAAGTGCCTCAAAACCGCGCCGATAACTGAAGAGAAAAAAGAAGGAAAGATACGAAAAGCGAGAGTGATAAAGAAGAAGCGCGCCAGAAAAGTAAAGAAAATTGCTCCAAAACGCCGCCCCACTAAACGCAGGAAATAGATTCGGGGAGTTTCAGACTTGCCCTTTATCGCAGGAATAGACGAAGCAGGTTATTCACCGAAACTCGGACCGCTTGTAATTTCGCTCTCCCTTTTCCGCACAGAGAACGCGCCCGCAAATCCAGACTTCTGGCAGCATCTTCCAGAATCAGTTTCAAAAACAGTCAAAAACTCGCGCGCGCGCGTAATAGTCGCTGACAGCAAAAAAGTCTATCGCAAGACCACCGACCTCAAAACCTTAGAAAAGACCGTCTTCTCATTCACTCATCTTTCCGGTCACTGTGATAATAACTCTCTGCGCCAACTATTACACGCGCTCAACCACAACCCCGACTGCTCGGAACACCCGTGGTACCGCCCTGAAGAGATGCTTCTCCCGCACCATATATTCAAAAATACCGCCATAAAACACGCAAACCTTCTAAAAGAAGAACTCGCCAGAAACAAAATTGAATACCACGGAGCAACAGTCAAACCAGTCCTTGAGGGCGAATTCAACCGCACACTCAATAGAACCAGAAATAAAGCCACCCTTCTCTGGGAACAGGTCGCAAAACTCATAGCACAGGCAATTGACCGTGCAGGCGAAGACGATATTATCATATACTCCGACAAACTCGGCTCGCGAAATAACTATACGCAACTTCTGGAGGATGTTCTGCCGCAGGCAGAAACCTTATCCGCAAAAAACGGGAAAGAATCCTCTTCTTACATCTTCAAACACAACGCCAGAAGAGTTGAGATTCACTTCATAGAGAACGGCGAGGAAGCGGCTTTCCCGATAGCGCTCTCATCGCTCTTCTCCAAATACATCCGCGAACTTTTCCTGATACAACTGAACCAGTTCTTCTGCAAGTGTCTAAAAGGTCTGCGACCGACCCGCGGCTACCACAAAGATGCGACCCGCTTTTTGCGCGAAACTCAAAACTTCCGCGAAAAAGAAAATATCCCGGATTCTATTCTCATCCGCAATGCGTGATGGAAGCACCACGCCGGAAAGGCGTGGTGAATGTTTAGCCGTGGACTTCAGTCCGCGGGTAACAAATGGGAGAGAAGGATGAACGACACAATCAAAAGAACACTTGAAAACCTGAAGAAGCACAACATTGATGCGCGGTTTGCTGCCAATAAGGAAGAGGCTCTGAAGGAGGCGCTTTCACTTATCCCTCGCGGCGCGCGCGTGGGACTCGGCGGCTCACAAACAGTTCGCGAAATCGGGCTCTTAGACGCGCTCAGAAAAGGAGAGTATAAACTTGTTGATCAATATGAAGAGGGCATCTCAAAAGAAGAGAATATGCGAAGAAGAGTTGAAGGGATGAGATGCGAATTCTTTATCTCGGGCACAAACGCGGTGACCGAGGATGGCGCGCTTGTCAATATTGACGGAATGGGAAACAGAACAAGCGCAATTACATTTGGTCCATCCAGAGTAATAATTGTTGTCGGCAGAAACAAGATAGTAAGAGATGTAGAGGCTGGTCTTGAGCGAGCGCAGAAATACGTTGCTCCACGCAACGCGAAAAGATTTGGTGTTGGGACTCCGTGTGCAGAGAGCGGTGAATGTTCAGACTGTTCTCATCCTGAGAGGATTTGCAACATATATTCCATAGTAAAGCGTCAGTGGACTCCCGGCAGAATCACAGTTATCATCGTTGACCAAGACCTGGGAATGTAGGAGCGGCACACATAATCGTCAATCTTTGGGCCACCAAGAGGGGAGAAATTGCGTCCTGTCAAATGCGCCAGTTGAGATTTCGTCCCGCAAAGCGGACATCAAGCGTTGAAAATACCTGATATTGTGTATCGTGGCCAAAACAGAACCTAAAATCTCCTTGCAAACAAAAAGATGCCGCAGATACGCCCTCGTGAACTCACCACACGCGTAACAGTCGCACCCCTCCTCAACAGGCGAAAAATCCTCTTTGTACGCCTCGTTCAGAATCCGCAACCTTCCCTGTCTGGTAAATAGCAGAGCGTTGCGAGCGTTCCGTGTGGGCAGGACGCAGTCAAATAAATCTACTCCGGAAGAGACAGCGTCAATAATATCTTCAGGCATACCGAGCCCCATAAGATAAACAGTCTTCTCCTTGGGGAGTTTTTCCGCCGTCTTACCCAGAATTTCGCGCCTCAATTCCTGCGGCTCGCCGACACTGAAACCTCCTAACGCGTAACCGTCAAAATCCATCTCCACGATGCGTTCGGCGCAAGCGATTCGCAGGTCTTCATAAAAACTGCCCTGAACTATGCCGAAGAGGGGGGACTTCGTCCCTTTCTCATCACGCCACTGCTTACACTCTTTCGCCCAGCGCAGGGTTCTTTCCACAGATTGCCGAGCAGATTCTCTTTCGCATGGATAAGGGACACACTGGTCAAGGCAAGTCCAAATGTCTGCGCTGAGTTTCTGCTGAATCTCCATAACATCGCGTGGCGTTAGAAAACGCAGACTTCCGTCAATATGCGACCGGAACTGGACGCCCTCGTCGGTCACTTTCACTAATTTTGCGAGGCTAAATACCTGAAACCCGCCGCTGTCAGTGATTATAGTCCCGCCGAAGCGCATAAACTGGTGGACGCCTTGCGCGCGCGCGATAATATCCACGCCGGGGCGAAGGTAAAGGTGATAGGCGTTTGTAAGAATCGCTTTTGTGCCGGTCTGGGATAACTGCTCCGGAGTAAGCGCCTTTACAGTCGCCTGAGTGGCGACCGGCATAAACGCTGGCGTGTGAACGATTCCGTGGTCTGTGTGGAGAATCCCGGTCCGCGCGAGACTGTTTTTATCATACGAAACTATTTCAAACTTCACAGATTACTCCACAACTTTCAAAACCGCAAGAACTGCCACCACGCGATTGCGGCGTGGTGCTTCCAGAACCCACTTTACTTTCGTCCGCGGCTTATCTGTCCTCTTCCCGGATTACGGGTATATTTTGTAAAGCATACGGGGGAATGGGATGCACTCGCGGATGTGCTCTGCGCCTGAAATCCAGGCAAGTGTTCGCTCAATCCCCAGTCCAAAGCCCGAGTGCGGAAATGTGCCGTATCTGCGGACATCCAGATACCACTGGAACGCTTCCTGCGGGAGATTATACTCATTTATTCTCTGCTCTAATGCGGACAAGTCATCTTCGCGCTGACTGCCGCCGATTATCTCGCCGAAACCTTCAGGCGCGAGAACATCAAGACAGAGCGCAAGGTCAGGGTTATTCGGGTCGCGTTTCATATAGAACGCTTTTACGCTTGCGGGATAGTGCGTCACCATAACAGGCTTCTCAAATCTTTTTGAGATGAGCGTTTCATCCTGCCCTCCGAAGTCTGTTCCGAACTGGAAATTCTGTCCTGCCTCTTTCAGAATCTGCGCGGCTTCCGAGTAAGTTATTCTCGGGAACGGCGGCTCAACTTTTTCAAGAGGCGCGGTGTCGCGTTCAAGAATCTCAAGTTCTTTCTGGCAGTTCTTGAGAATGTCTTTCACAATGTGGCAGACGAAATTCTCCGCGAGTTCAATAAGACCGGGCAACTCAAGGTAGGCGACTTCCGGTTCAACCATCCAGAACTCGGTGAGGTGTCTTCGCGTCTTGGATTTTTCTGCGCGGAATGTTGGGCCAAAGCAGAAGACCCGCCCGAACGAGGCGGCTGCAGCCTCAAGATATAACTGTCCGCTCTGGGTGAGGAACGCTTTGTCTCCGAAATAGTCCACGTTGAAGAGTGTAGTCGTTCCCTCGCAGGCGGCAGGAGTGAGGATTGGCGTATCAATAAGAACAAAGCCGCGAGAAAAGAAGAAGTCGTAAATGGACTTCACGAGCCTGCTGCGAATCTTGAGGAGTGCGTGCTGCTTGCGTCCGCGAAGCCAGAGGTGGCGATACTGCATTAGAAAGCCGACTCCGTGTTCTTTCTTCGTTATCGGATACTCCTGCGCTTCGGCAACCACCTGAGCAGAAGTGAGCGAAATTTCATAGCCGCCGGGCGCACGTTTATCCTCCCTCACATTTCCGGTCACTATAATGGAAGATTCAAGCGGAAGATGCTCAATGCGAGAATAGAGTTCCTTCGGGAACTCGCGTTCTGCAGCCACACACTGAACTATACCTGAGCCATCGCGGACGAGAAGAAACTGGACTTTCCCGCTTGAGCGTCTGTTATGCAGCCACCCCTTTATTGTAACCTCTTCACCAACGCATCTGGACAGGTCTTCTATGTAGCAATGCTTCATCATCTTCTCCTTGTCAGAAACGGAAGTCAGGGGATTTTACCGATTCTTTCCGGAATTTGCAATTTCAGATTTGCCAGTAAATACTGTCATCGTGCTTGGCAAGCGAATGAAATTTTTTCCTTGACAGTCTCAGTGGGCGCCATAGAATCTGGTCTGTTTTCGTAAACTGGCGAAGATTTGCAAGGTGTCGGGTAAGACGTCGTTATTTAGGAGGTTCAGGGATGAACAAAGCAGAACTGGTGGAGTATGTGGCGAAAAAACTGGAGAGTTCGCAGAGCGCTGCTGAGAAGACCGTAAACATCGTAACGGAAGGCATACTGGAAGGTCTGAAGACCACTGGAAACGTCCAGTTGGTGGGGTTTGGTTCATTCAATGTAAAGGAGCGAAAGGCTCGTAAAGGGCGCAACCCTGCAACAGGCGAAACCATTGATATACCGGCATCAAAAACTATAAAATTCAAGCCGAGCAAAGGATTGACAGAAGAATTGCCATAGAGTTCTTGAAAAGATTTGAGAGGGACGTGCGCGGATAGCGTAAGTTTCGCTTCCCGATTTTCGGCGGGAAGCGCAAGTATTTTTCTGGATTTTGCAATTCCCGAGGGCGTGCGAGGATGCGCGCCCTCTTTTGCTGGAAGAGACATTTCCTCTTCTTCCATTTGACAGGCTTTCCCAGGAATGTATATTAGTCTGGCTTTTTTTGTCCCGTGTATTGGCGCTTTCTATCCTGCTCCGTCTTACCGGGGCAGTGTAGATAGAGGTGAGGCGTGAAGCCTTCTCAGGAAGTTATCTGGGAGCAGATACTGAAGGCTGTTGAAGAGAAGATTGGAACTGAGAGGTTTAGCCTCTGGGTAGCAAACACCCGCCTTCTCTCTCTCTCAGAAGATTTGATAAAGATAGGTGTTCCCAACCTCTTCGTAGAAACATGGCTTGAGGAACGCCTGCTTGCCCCAATCTCCGAGGCTGCGGAAACTGTGCTGTCGCGGAGAGTCCCGGTTGAGTTCGTCATAGATGGCACCCTCTTCCGCGCGATGAGACAGAAAGCGCAGCAGCAAGTGGAGGAGTTTGCCCGTGCTGCGCGGCGTAAAGTACGCTGGGGTCTCAACGAAAAGATGACGTTTGAAAGGTTCGTGAAAGGGCGCTGCAACAGGCTCGCCTACCTCTGTGCTCTCAAAGCTGCAGAGTGCAAAGAGAAAATGTATAATCCTCTCCTTCTGTGCTCTTCTTGCGGAAAGACACACCTGCTTCAGGCTATCGCGCACAAAATGAGAAGAGATTTCCCCGATGCGAGTGTCCTCTACGTAACAGCAAATAGATTTTCGACAGACTTTGTCTGGGCTCTGCGTAACAACAGAATATCGTCATTTCGCGCTCTTTACAGAAACGCTAACGCGCTGATAATTGACGATGTGCACCATCTGGAGGGAAAGACCGCTTCGCTTGAGGAGTTTCTGCACACTATAGACTCTGTGTTAGGCAGGGGCGGGCGGATTGTGGCTTCATCGCTTCCTCACCCACGGGAACTGACCACATTCAAGAAGCAGATAATCAGCAGACTCTCCCAGGGAATGGTCGTCAAAATTGAGCCTACTGACACAAAGACGCTCCAGAAAATTGTAGAGCAACTGACATTTGAACTGAAGCTGCCTTACAGGGACGCTTTCCCTGAAAACGTGCGCAACTATCTGGCGGAGCGGTTTGCAGGTAACACTCGCGAACTCATAGGCGCTTTTACCAGGCTGGCAGCCTACGTCTCTCTCTCAGAAGACCACAAGCCGCTGACAATCTCAACCGCTAAGGCAGCGCTCGGAGAACTGCTCAACGATAATCCCAAAAAGATAAACCTCGCCCTTATAGCGGAAAATGTCTCCGGATTCTTTGGCATATCTGTGGACTCTCTCACATCAAGTTCAAGAAAGAGGTCCGCATCAATGCCACGCCAGATATGCGTCCACCTGGCGAGGAAACTCACAAACGCCAGCCTGTCCGAGATAGGCTCGTTTTACGGAGGCAGAACCCACTCAGCAGCACTTTTTAGCGACAGAAAGGTCATCTCATTTCTGGCAGCAGACGCCTCGCTGAAAGAAGTTGTAACAAGGCTGGAAGCCTCAATAAAGGCGCAAGCGCAGTAGCAGCAGCCCCGCCTCCGCGCTGCACCTTCCTTGAATTTTTCTTGAAGCAACACTAAGCCGGTGTAAAATAATTGGCAAGCGTATCGTGAAAGGAGAAGTGTGTGACCAAGAATCTATCTTTTTTTATAGCGTTTCTGTTATGCGCTTGCGTTTCCTGCGCATCTACAGGAAAGCGTGAACTGGAAAAAGCCCGTGCTCAATTGAGAAGAAACCACCAGACATACGCGTCTGCGAAGAGAGCGGAACTCGCGCGCGCGCAGGAAAAGGAGAAAAATGACCTTGAAAAGGAACTGGCAGCCAAGCACGGTAAAGAACTTGCTGATTTCCAGAACGAAATAGCAGCAAAGTTCACAGCACTGAAGCAGGAAGCGGCAAATCTTCTCAAAGGAAATAGCCTTGAAGAAAAATACTCGGAACTGGATGAGGCGTTCGCGAAAGAATTGGGTCAGAAGAGATCAGAGCTGATTGCCAAACAAAGAACAGAAAAGGATTCTGAATTCGCAAAATTGGGAGAAAGACTCAAAGGTGAAATGGAAAGACTTGAAAAGCAACTTGAGGCAAAGTTAGTGGATGATATGAAGGCGCTTGAAGCGGGATCGCTCAAGCCAGTTCAGGCGCCGGGGCGCCTGCAGTCACTAAGGAGCCAACCTCTCCTTACGCCACAGGCCTGAGACGGGAGGGGCGTCTCCCGGTCGGCGAGAGGAAAGAGTACACGCACCGGTTCTTCGGAACAGGCGAGGTCAGACAGCAGATAGATGCCCGCTCTGAAATCGCAAAGCGCGAACCCCACCAGGCAGTTATCACGTTCTGGATAGAGGAAGCAAAGGGAAAGAAAGAACTGAAACTCCGTCTCAACGGTCAGCCTGCTCAGAATCTCGCAGAACTTGAGAAGTCACTTTCAGATTTCCGCCTCAAACTGATAGCCGAGAACTATCCGATGCACGCGGAGGCGGTGATAGACCAGGTCGGCGAGGCACCGCTAAAAGCGGTTGACGACATCCTTACTGTCTGCTTCAGAGCAGGTATCAAAGAGGTCAAGATGTCGTGGACCGGATCTGAAAAGGAGCAGTGAGAATCTCCAGTTAGACGGCTTGTCTGACAGCCAAGCAGAAGGGCCTTTTTCTTTCGCCAATGGGCTGGTCATTGGCTTTATGAAGAAAGAGTAGTTGCCGCTGTAAAAGGCCAGACAAGAATTGCGAACACCAAGTCGCATAATATCTCTTGCGCGCAGCACCTGCAAACGCTGATACACACCTTGAGAAATCTTGACAAAATGGGACAAGATAAATAGTATTAGGGGAAATGCGCTTATACAGCAGAACTCTACTCAATGTGAGCGGTTTACCAGAGATGGATGAGTCAGGGCGGAAAATCTTGACAGTAAAATTGAAAACGCTTGGCTGGACCAGAAGACTTACAGGCGCAACTGAATCTGAGGTCTCCTCTTCTGGACGCACTCTTTCTGCCCTCTTTCGCGTTATGGAACAGAAGAACGGCGCTTCTTTGGACAGAGACCTCTTTCTTGTTCTCGTCAACGGCAGAAGCGTTGGTTCTGACAGTTACCAACTCTCGTCAGGAGACACTGTCACACTTCTGCCTGTGGTAAGCGGAGGATAAAAAAATATGAGCGCTGAAGCAGATGAGAAGATTGTGGTTCTTTCCACAGCGGCTAACATTGAAGAAGCCAATAATATAACTCTCGCATTGCTTGAGGCGCGTAAGGTAGCCTGCGTCAACATCGTGCCTGAAGTCCAGTCAAAATACTGGTGGCAGGGCAAAATCGCACAGGACAGAGAAATTCTGCTAATCGCAAAAACCAAAAGAAGCGCTTTGCCAGACGTAATCAAGATAATAAAAGACTTGCACAGTTACGAAACCCCGGAGGTGATTGCGCTGCCTGTTATAGGCGGAAGCGCTCAATACCTTGCCTGGCTTGATGACCAACTGAAATAGAAATTGAGGTGGATAGATGCCGCTCTTTCAAGCAAAACTCTATACAGCGCTTTCCGGAGAAGTTCTGAAAGACGAGGTCCAACTGGAAGCGCACTCGCTCACTTCATTCCTTGATAAACTCGCCGCGCATTACGGACCTCGCTTCAGAGAAGAGGTCTATGATAACGGAGTGATAAAGAACTATCATATAGTTCTTCTCAACGGCAAAGTGGTTGATAGGGAGTCGCTTTCAAGCGTCTCCCTGGGGAGTGTCAACAGTGTCCATATTTTTCCAGCCGTTAGCGGCGGCTAATTTGAATGGAGGTAAGTGATGGCGAAGAAAATTTTTGCTCCTGTCGGGGAGAAAGAAGTTACGCGCGCGATTGTGGAAGGCTTTGCAAAACAGTTCTCAGAATATGTTGACAGCGATTGCATTGTGGTGGGCGCAGGACCCAGCGGTCTTCAAGCCGCCAGAGACATCGCGGCAAACGGGCATAAGGTTTTAGTTATTGAACGCAATAACTACCTCGGCGGCGGATTCTGGATAGGTGGATACCTTATGAACAAGGTGACTCTTCGCGCGCCCGCGCACGAAGTACTCACTAAACTCGGCGTGCCGGTTGAGGAGTACTGTAAAGGGCTATTTGTGGCTGATGGACCGTATGCGTGCTCAAGACTGATTCTTTCCGCCTGCGAGGCTGGAGCAAAATTTCTCAATATGACCATATTTGACGATGTGGTTCTTCGCGAAAATAACAGAGTCGCAGGCGCTGTGGTCAACTGGACTCCCGTGACCGCTCTCCCTCGCGAACTCACCTGTGTTGACCCTGTCGCGCTTGAAACAAAAGTCCTGATAGACTGCACAGGACACGATGCCTGCGTCATCTCCCGTCTGCGCGATAGAGGTCTTGTTCAGATGCGCGGATTCGGGGCGATGTGGGTTGAAGAGTCTGAAGACCTCGTCGTTGAATACACCGGCGTAGCGTATCCCGGCGTTATCGTCGCTGGAATGGCGACCTCAACAATGTATGGGCTGCCGCGAATGGGTCCCACATTCGGCGCTATGCTTCTTTCCGGCAAGAAAGCCGCTGAAGCGGCGATCTCCTGGATAAAAGAGAGCAAGACTAAGTGAGCGCTCCCTCAAAAAAGTTACTCTCTATCCCCCACAGTGTAACAATATACAGGCAGGAGATAAGCGCTCTGCCTGATGCGGCTGCTGTCTGCGAATTTCTGAAGAATCTGGCGCCCTGGCTTGAAGTGACAGTGAAAGATTCACCAGTTTTCCCAATGAAGGATAAATCTAAGAAGGATTCGCTCTGCGAACTCTTTGCGCGCGCGCGAATAGTTGACCCGGAAAGTTTTACACTAAACGAAAAACCTTTTCCAGCAGAGATTCAGTTTGAGATGCGCCTTCTTGACCAATCTTCTTCTGCCTGGTCTTCTGCTCTTTACAGCGGGCACTATCTGGCGGAGATTTTCCGAAGCGTTCTGCCAAAGAAGGATTGGGCAGACTTTTCTAAGGTGAATATAGTTTTTACAGACAGAGTTGTGGCTACGCGTGAGGGAAATCGCGCACATATAAGATACGCTCTCTTCGGCGTTCCGACAATTATCTCAACTGCGGGGATTGTTTACGGACCTGCGAGGTCGCGAAACTACTATCTCGTGAGGAACGCCGTATCTGCCGGGACTAATCCCGCGCTTGCGCGCGCGCACGCGAAAAAGGCGTCCGGAGAGGATTTCTTAGAGGTTGGTGACCCGCGCCTGACATCAATTGCGTGCAATATATGTTCGCAGGCTCTATTTTACCATCTTGTCGGAGACCCATTTTGCGGTCGCAAATCGTGCATCCTTTTTAACGCGCATACGCAGGCAGACATCTTGCGCAGGCGAAAAGGGTTATGCGGAGCGTGCCGGTTAGTTGTCGCGGATGCGGAGAAGGAGGCTTCTGCGTTATGAACAGGGACTGGCTGCGTAAGATTGAAGAAAGACTCCTTGAAGGCGAAGGTGTAACGCGGGATGAGGCTCTCTCTGTCGCTCATTCAGATAATACATCGCTTTTTGACATTCTCGCTTTGACCAATAGAATCAGGGAGAGATTGAAGGGAAACAGAATAAGGTTGTGCGGGATAGTGAATGCCAAGAGCGGAAAGTGCTCTGAAGACTGTGCATTCTGTGCCCAGTCAGCGCGCTACAAAACCGCAGCCCAAACTTATCCTCTTCTTCCGACTGAGCGAATATTTGAGGCTGCGAGAAGTGCGAAAGAGATGGGCGCGAGGGAATTCTCTATCGTGACAAGCGGAGTTTCTCCCTCCCGCGAAGAATTAGAAAGGGTTGCGCAGGCGGTAGCGCTTATCAGAAGCGAACTTCAACTTGAGTGCTGCGCCTCGCTCGGTATTATTGATAGAGTTAGTCTTTCAATTCTGAAGAGCGCAGGGCTTACAAAATACCACCACAATCTGGAGACATCGCGCAGTTACTTTCCGAAAGTGTGCACGACTCACTCTTACGAGGAGAGCGTGGAGACAGTTCGCGCCGCGAAGGAGACAGGGCTTTCTGTCTGCTGTGGCGGAATATTCGGGATGGGCGAGACTCACGCAGACCGGTTTGAACTCGCCTTCACTCTGAAAGAGTTGGGCGTTGACTCTGTTCCGCTCAATTTCCTCAACCCGATAGAAGGCACTCCTCTTGGCAGGCGTGAACCCCTCAAGCCGCTGGACGCATTACGCATAATTGCGCTTTTTCGTCTTGTTCTGCCGGGGAGAGATATTATAATTTGTGGTGGGCGAGATATGACTTTGAGGCAACTTCAGGTTCTCGTGTTTGCGGCAGGGGCGAATGGGCTTATGATTGGCGACTATCTGACCACAAAGGGCAGAGCGCCAGCGCAGGATATCCAGATGCTTGGCGACCTCGGACTGAATGCTTATGAACCTTATCTTTGAAGGAGAATGATATGCGTGAGAAAGTGCAGGAGGCAATAGACAAATTTATTCAGCCTGCTCTTGCGATGCACGGAGGCGGAGTTCAGTTGTTGGATGTAACGGACGGTGTGGTGAAAGTGCGGCTGCTTGGCGCTTGCTCCGGGTGACCGGGCGCGCAGATGACGCTGAAAGCGCTCGTTGAGCAGCAGATAAAAAGCAGAGTTCCAGAAGTAAAAAGCGTAGAGGCTATATTCTAATTCAGCGGGAGAGGTATTCCAGAGTTTATAGCCTTCTGTTCTAAGAACTTGTTGAAATCCAGGCTGAAGTGCTTTACTTTCCCACAGACATAGGAAAGGCGAAAGAATAGTTTGAACAGTTCTGGCTGAACGTTAGTAGAAATAGCAGGATGGTTGATAGGAGTGTGTTCCTATGAGTTGCGAGTTGGTCAAAAAACTGGCTGACGACTATATATTCGGGCTGTTGACAGACGAGGAAGCAGCGTCTGTCAAAGAACACATCAGTTCCTGTGAGTCCTGCGGAAAGGTTATTGGGCAAGCGCAGGCTTTCCGCAGCAGTCTCTCTTCCTGGACCGTGATTGAGCCACGAAAGGGGTTTGCTGAGGCTGTGGCTCTAAGCGCTTGGCGCCAGAACTATGCGCCGTTTATCAGGGTGTGTCAGGCGATCGCTATTGCAGCGTCAATTCTGGCAGCGGTCATTATCTACTCTCACCACTTTGCTGTTTCGCCGGCGCCCCAGCCGCTTGTTCAGCCCAGTATTCCTCATATTACGACACGCACAGGGGTGCTTCAGGATGTAGGTCAGATTGATGTTGAGTTTCCTTCAAATGCTGAGGCTGACAGTGCCTGCGTTTTTCTGCGCTTCTTCCCTCAGGAGCACCGACCTCTTTCCATCAGGGTTGAGGTGAATGGGCGTCTTGTTGGCGATTTCTACCGCTCTCCCGCTTCCGCTGGTCAGGTGCGGCTGCCGTACGTGTATCTTATCAGCCGACATTCCGGGATACAGATTGGAAAGAACAGGGTAAGCCTGAAGAACCTGACTGGTTCTACTGTGAGATACGAACTTGTGAGTTGCTGCGATATCATCTCTACTCGCTGAGCCGCAACATTTTCCCCGGAGTCAAGAAGCATTTTCCCTGATAGTTGAAAAACACACGAAAGGCGAGTATACTTCCCTTGCGGGAGAAGTTTATCTTTCGTCTCCTTCATTGGACAGTCGGGGTTCGTATGAACAAGAAGGTGAAGGAGCGTATAGAGAATTGGCTTGCGACAAGCCGCGAACTTCTAATAAAGGTGGTAAGACTCAAGAAGAATACTGACTCAGCGTTTCGTGAAGGGGCGGTCACAAGCCGTCTCAGAATTATTTCCGAGGAAATAGAGAATTCGCTTGGCGATATAAAGCAACTGTTGAAGCGTCTCTACATCATTCTATACGAGGTTCAAGAACTGCTGAAGACTGATACGCAAGAAAGCGAGCAGCCAGTGGCTCGTGCGGAATCTGGTTCGGACAACCAAGGCGGGAAGAGTTAGAAAACCTGGAGGTAGAAGATGAAGAAAATAAGTCTGCTCGCATCGGTTTCCATCCTGTCAGCGCTTCTTGTATTTCTGTTCCCGATATCTGCACAGGACCAAATCGGACCTGTCGTCAAAAAATTGTCAAGGTCAAATAATTTTGATATTCCGCCCGACACAGACGCTGATGCCGCAAAACTGATAAAAGAGGGAGACGACCTCCTTGAGCAGAGAAAGGAACGTCCGAAGGAGTGGAAGGAACTCACAGAAGGGGCGCTCAAGGTTCTCAAGAAAGCGCTTCCAAAAGCCCCTAAGGTCGCTGCCCTGAGATTCTTCCTCTGCCTCGCTTATCAGGGGGTTGAAAAAGATGACTCCGCACTCAAAGAGATAGAAGAAGGACTGAAACTCAATCCCGACTTCTACGAACTCCAGGTTGAAAAAGCAGACATTATGGTGAGAAAAGAGAAATACGATGAAGCGCTAAAACTCTGTGACCAAGCGATAGAGAAAGGTCCAAACTACACTTACGCGTACGAGGCAAAAGCGAATCTTATGATGAAGCAGAAAAAGTTCAAAGATGCTCTTGAACTTTGCAAGAAAGTGCGTTCTATGGAACACGAGGAGTATGTTGAAAACGGTTTGAAAGAGTTACTTCCTGTTCTTGAAAACGAGGTAAAAGGTCCGGACTGGGCTCAGACTTTCAAGGCGGAAGGGGATAACTATATCATCACAACCGACGATTCCCAGGGTTACGCAGACCGGATTTTGAAATGCGCAGAGGCTGTCTACAAGGCTTACACAAAAGTATTTCCGAAGCGGTCCTCAGGGAAAAAAGAGGACAAGTTTCCGATAATGATATTCTCCAGAGCCGAGGGCTATCACAGATACGGTGGCCCTGTGGGAAGCGGAGGATTTTTCAACCCACAACTTGGCAAGGTGGTGTTTATAAAGATCGACAAACCTGACCAAGAATCAAATTTCCTATTTCACGAACTCTTTCACCAGTTCCTTTCAAAATACGTTGACGATCCGCCTTACTGGTTCAACGAGGGGCACGCTGACTTCTTCGGCGGATTCCATTACAATGAAAAAGAAAACCAACTTGAGTGTCAACCGAATCCGATGAGATTCCAGCCTATCCAGCAGATTGTCCGGCAGAATGCGCAGGCTCCGCTATCAACGTTCCTGCAGATGGACCGCCAAGAGTATTACGACCGGCGACGCATTGACATCAACTACGCACAGGGTTGGTCATTCGTCTATTTCCTCTGGCGCTTCCAGGACGGCAAATACTGTAACTACGTGAAAGAATACTTCAACCTCATAAAGTCCAAGAAGAAATACTCTCTCAAGGAACTGTATCAGAAAGTTTTCGCAAGAGATATCGCAACTCTTGAAGCAGAATGGCGCGCCTTTGTGCTCCGCGGCTGTAGATAAGCGCCTCTCACTCTCTGTCCGACCCGCCTCAGGCTGATAGCCAGTCTATCACTTTCACCGCAGCCTGTTCAGCGTTCGTTATGCAGTCGCTCATAGCAATTCCTCTAAACGCGTTGCCGGCAACAAAAACGCCCGGCAGTCGCGATAACGCTTCCTCAATCCTTTCCAGGCGCAGCGCGTGACCAATCGTGTATTGGGGAATCGCCTTCCCGTGGCGGCTGATGTGTGTGAACCCCGGCTCAGCAGTTATGCCCATAATAATCTCCAGCTCTTCACAAACCAGACGCAGAACCTCTGCATCGGCGAGCGCCGCGTATTCTGGCTGGCGCGTGCCGCCAACCATCGCTGTAATCAGAACACTGCCGGTCAGCGCTCTGTCAGGAAATATCGCAGACGACCAGAGAGCGCCCAGTATCCGCCTCCCCTCCTTCTTTGGAACAAGGAAACCATAACCATCCAGCGAGCGCCCAATCTCGCTCTCTTTGTATCCCAGCGAAACAACAGACACAGCGTTATACGGAATAGAAAGAAGCGGCTCCTCAGCCTCAGGCGCGACCGATGAAAGAATCTTCGCCGCCTCATACGCTTCCACCGCCAGAATAACTGCATCCGCGCAAAACTCCCCGCGCCTGCCCTCGCAGTAAACCTTTATTCCCCCGGAATCGGCGCGACTCGACTGAGCTCCCCAAAGTCGAATTGAACTGACTGCACAATCCGTCATCAATCTTGGACCAATTCTTGTAGCAAGAGCCTCTATCAGTTGTCCCATACCCCATTTCAGTGAAGTGAGATGTCCTCTCGGACTCGCCGCGCCTGACACTCTTACACCCTTTTTCTTCGCAGCTCTTTTCTCCTCCTTCCGCTTCTTACGCAGTGCAAAGAGCGCTTTCACCAGACTTCCATAACGCTGCTCCATCTCCCTTATTCTGGGAAATGAACTGGACAGGGAAAGTTTGTCAGGGTCGCCTGCAAACACACCTGCGACGAAGGGGTCAAGAAGAGCATCAACCGCTTCGCGCCCCAGCCGTCTTGCGCCAAACTCGCTGACAGTCTCATCCAACCCTTGCAGCGCAGGTTTTATAAAAGGTTCAAAACACATTCTCAACTTTCCGCGAATTGAGAACGCGCGAGAAAAAAAGAACGAGAACGGCGAGTCAGGAAGAACCCTCAACCTCCCCCCAAGAAAAAGATACCTGCGTATAGATGAAATGCTTGCTGGTAAGAGTTCACTTGAAAGCCCAACCCTTTCACAAAAATCAAGAACGTTTTTCTTACTGTCAAGAAAACCGTTAGGTCCGGTCTCGCAGATATACCCGCCGACGCGCTCAGTTCGCATCTTCCCGCCAGGACGAGAGTCCTTTTCCAGAACCGTGACATCAAGCGGGAAGCCGGCGGCACGCGCTCTGTCAAGTATTTCAACCGCGGTGGCCAATCCCGATATCCCGCCGCCTATAATTATTACCCTCTTCAATTTTTCCTCTCGCGCAAAGCAGATATGACTATCTGCGCCAAAGAGTCAGCAAATTCTGGCGAAGTATTCAAACACCCTGCTCTGTATAACGCTATTCCTAATCTTCGCGCTTTTCCCTTTGCAACCACATCAATATCGTAGAGCGTTTCCATATTGTCGCAAGTGAAACTTATCGGAATTAACAGAGCCTTTTTGAATCCGCAAGCGGCAGAAGTCTCTATTACCTCCTTCAGAGTCGGAGAAAGCCACACACCCCTACGAGGTGCGCTCTGAAATGCGAGAGCGTATTGGGTAATCCCGAGACCCTGCGCCACAGACGCCGCTGTTTCGCTCACCTGCGCAAGATAAGGGTCGCCTGAATTCGCGATACTTACAGGAATTGAATGGGCACTAAATATAACCTTCGCTTCGCCGCGTAAAGTACCCGCTTTATCAAGCGCCTCCTTCACTTTACCGGTAACCGCAGAAATATATCCGGGATAATTATGATACGAGTCAATAAAAACAGCCTGCGCATCAGGCGAGACTTTCTTAAGCGCCTTCCGGAATGCGCCAAACGCCGACCCTGTCGTCACCCTGCAGAACTGCGGATACAACGGCAGAACAACAAAATGAGAAACCCCTTCGCGTTTCGCCTGAAACAGAACCTCTTCTGAAAACGGCGTCGTGTAGCGCATAGCAGTGTGAACTCTAACATCCGGAATAACTTTCCGAAGGTTATCCTCAAGAAGCGCGGCAACTGCGAACGAGATTTCGGTGGAAGGTGATTTACCGCCGATAGCCTCAAGTTTCTGCGCTGTCCGGCGACTTCTTCTTCTGGCGAGAAACTCTGCCAAAAGAACTCGCAGAGTCTTGGGACGAACCGGCAGCATATTCTCATCGGAGAAAACGTTGAACAGAAACCTCTTCACCTCTTTTGCTGAACCCGGTTCGCCAAAGCCGAGGCAGACAACTCCAAGCCGGGAAAAAGATTCACGCTCTTCAACCATTTGAGCCTATCAGAAAGTTCTGTCTAAGGCGCAAAACTGCGGACTGTTTCAACCACCAGTTTCACTTTTTTCACATCTGTCTCAGGAAGGATTCCGTGCCCAAGATTGAAGATAAAACCGGGGGTCGCGGCAGCCTTATCAAGTATTTCGCGGGTCTTCCGGATAATCATATCTTCCGACTGAAGAAGAACAGACGGGTCAAGATTCCCCTGAAGAGCGATAGAACTGCCTGCTCTCTTCTTCGCTTCTGCAATGTCAATTAGCCAGTCAACCGAAATAACGTTTGCGCCTGTCCTGGCGAGTATTTCTATTTTATCAGACACCCCTTTCACGTAAACTATGACCGGGATTCCCCTCTTTCGCGCGCGCGCGATAATCTCTCTCAAAAAAGGATAGATAAAGCGCTCAAAATCGCTCTGCGAAAGCGCTCCTGCCCAGGTCTCAAATATCTGGACAGCGTCCGCGCCAGTCTCAATCTGCGCCTCAAGAAAACGAGAAGAGAGTTCACTGAGAATCTCAAAAAGACGCGTGGCAAAATCTGGGCTCTCCTTCAATAAATCTTTGAGTTTCGCGAAGTTATCTGCTCTCGCGTTCTCAATCAAGTAACTCGCAAGCGTAAATGGTCCGCCAGCAAAGCCTATCAGCGGCACAGTAAGTTCCCGGCGCAGAATCTTTATCTGTTCCATAACAAATGAGAGTTCTTCAAAAACCTCAAATAGACGCATCCTTCCTATATCAGATTCGCTCCTGACAGGATTTGCGATAACAGGTTCTCCTTCTCCAAGAATCACCTCAAATCCCATCGGAGACAGGGGCGTCAGGAGGTCGCAAAACAGTATTGCCGCGTCAACGCCTAAGATTCCAACAGGAAGCATCGTGATGGTTGCGGCAAGTTCAGGGTTACGGCATAACTGGTCAAAAGAGTATTTTCGTCTCAGAGCAGAATACTCTTTCAAGTATCGCCCTGCCTGCCGCATAAACCAGACAGGAACAAAATCCACAGGTTCACATCTGGCTGCTTTCAAAAATCTGTCATTTACCATAGGTCGGAGTAACTCCACATCAGGCAGTTCCACGTCCTTCTCTGACCGGGGAGTAAGAACAGATAGGGTCTTTGCCGGCGATGTCGCCGGTTACGAAGTAAGCGCGCACACGACAGCCTCCGCAGACATCAAGATACTCACATCTGCCGCAAACCTGAAAAGACTCCTTATCACGCAGAGTCTGCAGAACAGGAGACTGATTCCATATCGCGGGGAAAGGCGTCTCTCTCACATTCCCTGCTGAAACAGGCAGATAACTACATCCAAACACATCGCCTGACCTGCCTATCATAGCGATATTCTGTCCGCACATACAGCCTCTTGCGCCGCCTGTGGAGAATTTGAGCGTTCTGCGTTCAAACTTTTCCCCCTCTTTGATGCGCTGCTCAATCAGTCTGTAATACTGGGGTGCGCAGGTGGGGCGCACAAACATATCCGTCTCGTTCTTCTCCATCTTGTAATGCCACAGGAGGATATTCTCGTAATCTTTTCCTGAGATAAGTTCTTCCTGAATCTCCTTTGCCCGCCCTGTTGGAACAACGATGAACATATACCACGCAGTAGCGCCCAACTGCTTGGCAAGTTTGTAAGTGCTCTCAATAGCGTTCTGGTTTCGCCTGGTGAAGGATGAGTTGATAAGAAAATTTATGCTACGTTTCTTAAGAAACTCTACGCCGCGGATTGCACCTTCAAAAGCGCCAGACTGTTTCCTGAAACTGTTGTGCACTTCTGCGCTCGCCCCATCAAGGCTGACAGCCACTATCTTCACTCCCAACTCTTTCAGGCGAACGCAGAGAGAGTCATCCAGCAGCGTGGCGTTTGTCGCGAGACACATTCTGAGTCCCAGTTCAGTTCCGTATCGCAGCAAATCAAAGACATCTGAACGCAGAAGCGGCTCCCCGCCAGTCAGGACTACTACAGGTTTGGAAAACTGCGCCAGGTCAGCGAGAACTTTACGCACCTCGGCAGTAGAAACCTCAGGTTGGTCTGAATCGCCGCCGTAGTGCGACCGGCAGTGGACGCAGTTTAGATTGCACTGACCTGTCAACTCAAAAGAGACCCACCTGAGTTCAGAATCTTTCTCTACCAAGCCTATCACCCGCTATTTCTGACAACGAAACTGAAGGCTTTACTAATATGACAAAGATTGCTAAAAAGCAACAGACAATTTTCATATATAAGGGATGGCTCCATACATCGTGTACCCCTATTGGGGTCAAATTACTGGAGCGCGCGCTTCCGAAGGATTCCACAGTCCGTGTGAAAGCGCTTTCCTCTGTCGCCTGCCAACTGCCCACAAACTCACTACCGTTGTCTGTCTGCCATGTAACGCCTTCCATCCTGACGCCGTACTTTTTGAGGTGGCGGCTTATCCGCTCGGCGAAGAGCTCTGCATAGGTGAGTGAGAGTTCGCCGGCGTCCGCAAAAAACAGAACACCTGTCCAAACCTCTCTCGCTGTGTATTGGTGGAGCGGCAAACCCATTGCCTTCGCTTAAACCAGATCTTCCGGAATATCGCAGAGATCTTTTGTGTCTGCCGTGATCTGCTGCCACAGACGCCAGTTGCGCTTTATCTCTCGCAGGCAGCGCTTCACCTCGTGCTTCTTCCTGCGCCATTTGCGCACCAAGCCTCTTTCCCTCAACACCCGGCTTATCGCTTTCGCAGAGTAAGGTAAATCCATATCCCTCTTCAGCCGCTGCTGCCCCGAAGAAATATTATCTACTCAAAAGTCACCAAATTTGCAGGACAACCAATCAAATTACGTCTATAATCAATGATAGATAGTTTTAGGTAGAGTGATCCGTGATGCCAAAAGTGCAGAACAAATATGATCCAAAATAGAAGCGTCCTGATTGTTTCTGCAGGGCCGCTACCACTCTTAACTTAGATATTGAGTTTGATTGGGAGTTGCATTCTTCATTTGTGCCTATGTTTTCTGACATAATTTTGCGGCACACGCTGGAGCAACAATTGTGGACGAGAGCAAAGGGCAATGGAGTTAGTTTCCAATGGGAAGACCAGATGTATTGAAATACAATAATCTTTTTGCCCTGAGTATGGTGGTGTTCCTGTTCCTATTAGTCTGTACATCATGCTTGGCGCTGTCTGTACAACGGTCGCAATCTGAACTCACAGAAGATATCAAACGGAAAATAGACAAACTCTTGGATGGACTTGCAAACGAGCAGTATCGTGTCCGTGAGGCAGCAGAGAAAGAGATAGCAAATCTTCTTTTGAACCCAAAGACATTTGATGCCCTTCTTCCATACCTAAAACAGCGTATGGATGCAACAAAAGATATTGAAGTGAGAGTGCGGTTAGGGGATATGAAGGTTCAGCAGTACCTTGACCTTGGAATAACCGGACATCTTCTTGAGCAATTTCCAGACATACTTACGCAATTGTCTTCACGTGATAGCGGAGTTCGTGAAAAGATTGCGAAAGAACTCGGGGACTCAAAAAATCCTGACGCGGTCAAGCCCCTTGTGAATCTACTTGGCGATGCAGACGAAAGTGTACGTAGGGCAGCTGCGGAGGCGCTTGGCAAGACGAGAGAGGAGAAAGCGATAGAACCTCTTACTAAGGCGATCAGCGACCCAGAACCTGTGGTGTGCGAGGCGGCAGCAGAAGCACTTGGCAAAATCGGAGAGAAGGCAGTTGAACCGCTCACAAAAGCGCTTACCGATCGAGACCCAAAACTGCGTTCGAAAGTAGCGTGTGCACTCGGAAAAACAAAAGAGGCGAGAGCAGTAGAACCACTTATCAAAATGGTCGCGGATGCAGACCCCGGTGTGCGGTCAGCGGCAGCATTGGCGCTTGGCGAAGAGGGACACCAGAGCAGTGGAGCCACTTCTCAAAGCCCTCAGGTGTGATGACAAGGAGGTACGCAAGAGCGCAGCAGTAGCACTCGGCAGGATTGGAGACCCGAGGGCAATAGAACTGCTTGTTGAAACTCTTGGATGCGCGGACTCCGAATTGCGCCAGATGGCAGCTTGGGCCCTCGGCGATATTAAGGATCCAAGATCGGCGGAACCTCTGGTAAATGCTCTTCGTGATGAGGATTCCCGCGTCCGCAAGATTGCAGCATCCTCTCTGGGTCTAATCAGGGATGCGAAGACAGTAGAAGCTCTTGCAGTTGCCTTAGATGACGCAAGCGCAGAAGTGCGGCAGGAAGCGGTTAGAGCGCTCGGTAGGATGAAAGATGTGAGAGTAGTGAAACCTCTTATCAAGGCACTTGGTTACGAGACTATTTCAAACTATATCTGGGTGGTGGATGCTCTGGCTAATATTGGCCAGCCGGCGGTACCCTCGCTCATTGAGGCGCTTGCTGATAAGAACAAGAATATCTCCGGTGGAGCAGCAGCTTCGCTAATTGAAATTGGCCAACCAGCACTGGGCTTGTTAAGAGAAGCATTCGAAAAGGAGAAAGATATCATTATAAGGGGAAAAATGCTTGACATAATAGAGAAAATCGCGAAGGAATGAATAGTGACAGCGGTTTGTAATGCCATCTTGATCCTGTTTGCCATAGGTTACCCCTTCAAAAAGGGGTAGCCTAACCGACGAATAGGTTGTCCTCAAGATGGCCGGTTTTAGGTAACCGCTGATAGGACAAGGAAAAGAGAATGACTCTGGAGGACTTGCTACCGAGGTAGTTGTGGGACTTGCGGCTGGGGGATTTTCGGTCTGGGCTGCAAAACAACAGGCATCTCTGGCTTTGGAACCGTCCCGGATTTGACTCAATGTGCCCGATTTGATTTCCCCAATTTGATCAGGAAATCTCCAACAACGCGGCTGGAAAGGATTTTTGAACGTATTCTGAGGTGTCGGGAAACTGGCAGGAAGAGGGACAAATAAGTATTATGTCCACAATGGCGGTAAAAACTGGCAGGTTTTTCAAGTTCGTGGGTAGCAAGGTCTTCAGGGCGGCTTTGCGTATTGTAAATGTTGTCCTTCGCCGGACTGATGACCTCTGCGCAGAAGTTAACCCGGAATCAGGACTCAGCCCCGCTGAGATTGACGCGAAGCGTTGGAATCACTTTTTTGGAGAATTGGCAAGGTCAGATAAGACTAAGGTGCTGCTTGACGAGTATGATGAAGAAGATGAGTTTTCAGACACGCCCAAGAAGGTGCCAGGACTCAAGATGGATATGACCGAGAACGAGTTGAACCTGCTGAAGCAGACCTTATCTGAAAAGGCTCCAGACCTATTAGAGAAATATAGAGGGATTCTTGAGAAGACCATCACGGTAACCAATCGTAACAAAACGACCCGAGAAGGGGAAATGAGTGGCGCAGAACGGGCTGCTCTCAGACCCGACCAGAACTGAAATGGCTGATGTCTCAGAACGATTCATTGCGTCAGTATTCAGGCAGTGGACCGGAATGTGTTCAAACGTCTTAGGTGTGGGCTCGTATGCTGTGCTCGACTTGGTCCGAATGAAAAGAAGGTTCTTTGAGGAACAGAGAGATGTGGATGCAGTTGTTGAAGAGATCCACAACAGAGTAAAGGCGGTTTTCGGAGAGGTATAGACGACCGTTGTCCACCGATATGCGCTTATGTTCTGATTTTGGCCCTGGACTGCGACGTTACTATCGGGAGACGCGAAAGTTGGGGGCAAAAATTTTTGAAAAATTCCGCTTGCACATCGGGTCAGCGTAAGGTAAAATTTAGGCAAAAATAAGGGTTTTTACTTATAGGAGTTTGTACAGGAGTTTGCAGATGATAACAGCAGAGAAGAAACGAACTGTGGTGGAGAACTTCAAGACACATCAGGGCGATACAGGTAGTCCGGAAGTGCAGGTTGCGCTTTTGACAGAGAGGATAAACGAGATAACCGAGCATCTAAAGGTTCACAAGAAGGACTACTGCTCACGCAGGGGTTTGCTTATGCTTGTAGGACGAAGAAATGCTCTTCTGAAATACATTGCGAGAAAAGACCAGAAAAGGTATGAGTCGCTCATTTCGCGGCTCGGGCTCCGCAGATGATTCCTGCCAGCACCTTTTACCTGTATTATTTTCCAGCGAAGTTTATCTTTGTTTTACCGGTTTTGAGTGATTGGAGGAGTCAAGTTGGTTCAGAAGGTTGAAAAGGAGTTCGCCGGAAGGCAAGTATCTATTGAAGTCGGCGAACTGGCGAAGCAGGCGCACGGCTCAGCCATCGTCAGGTATGCGGACACAGTCGTCTTTGCAGCGGCAGTCCACGGAAAGCAGGTTCCTGAAGCGGGGTTTCTGCCGCTTCAGGTGGACTACAGAGAAAAGACCTACGCTGCTGGAAAGTTTCCGGGAGGGTTTTTCAAACGGGAGGGGAGACCGACCACAAAGGAAGTTCTCACCAGCCGCATTATTGACAGACCTATCCGACCTCTTCTGCCAGAGGGGTACAAAAACGAAATTGCGATAAACTCGCTTGTTTTGAGCGCAGACCAGGAGAATGACCCGGACACGCTCGCTATCCTTGCCAGTTCAACCGCGCTTATGCTTTCGGGAATCCCTTTCAAAGGTCCTGTTGCGGGGGTGAGGGTAGGTCAAGTCGGCGGAAATCTCGTCGTCAATCCAACACACAAGGAGTTGGCAGAGAGCGCTCTTGACCTGTTTGTCTGCGGGACAAAAGATGCAATCATAATGGTTGAAGGCAGCGGCAAAGTTGTGAAAGACAGCACAGTCCTGGAAGCGATTCTGTTTGGCTGGGAGAAGTTGAAAGAACTCGTATATCTTCAGGAAGAACTCCTGAGCGGCTGCAAGGTTGAACCTATCCAATACGAGTTGGAAATACCTGACCCCGAGATTCTGGATTATATCCGCAGCAAGTATTCGGACGAGATAGGTGCAAAAAGCGTTACTCCGGGCAAGTGGGCAAGGCATTTAGCGCTTGAGGCAATCTTGGAGAAGATTTTTCACGAGAAGGGCGCGAAAGAAGATGAAGAGTTGCAGAAAAAGATTCGTGCCGCGTTTGACTACATTGAGAGAGAAGTTGTGCGAAAAGCGATTTTTGAAGGGGTTCGCACAGACGGCAGAAAGTCTGACGAAATAAGAGAAATCTCGGTAAAGGTTGGTTTCCTGCCGCGAGCCCATGGCAGCGCACTATTTACTCGCGGCGAAACACAGGCTCTCGTCGCTACTACGCTTGGCACAGGACTTGACGCCCAACTGGTTGAAGGGCTCACACCGGAGTACGAGAAGAAGTTTATGCTTCACTACAACTTCCCATCGTTCTCTGTGAGAGAGACCTGGCCAGATAGAGGTCCAAGACGCAGAGAGATAGGGCACGGTGCGCTTGCGGAGCGCGCAATAGAGATGCTCCTTCCTCAGAGCGACCAGTTCCCTTACACTATTCGTGTCGTCAGCGACATACTTGAATCTAACGGCTCATCATCTATGGCAACTGTCTGCGGCGCATCACTTGCGCTTATGGATGCAGGCGTCCCTATAAGCGCACCAGTAGCAGGAGTCGCTATGGGACTGGTTGTCGGCGAAAAAGGATTTACAGTTCTGTCAGATATTACCGGAACTGAAGACCACTGCGGCGATATGGACCTGAAGATTGCCGGCACGCAGGAGGGAATCACCGCTCTCCAGATGGACATAAAAGTGGCTGGCATAGACCGCAAGATGCTTGAGACTGCGCTTTCACAGGCGCGCAGGGCGCTTGACTTCATCCTCCGCGAGATGCTCTCCAGGAGCGGTCTAAGTGCGCCGCGTCCGAGTATTTCAAAGTATGCGCCGAAAATCGCACAAGTCTCTATTGACCCTGACAAAATCGGTCTCCTTATCGGTCCCCAGGGTCGCACAGTAAAGAAGATTCAGGAAGAGACCGGCACCACTATCGCGATAGAAGAGGATGGGACAGTCGTAATCTCCTCCACTTCAGAAGAGAATATTGAGAAAGCGAAAATACAGATACGCGGACTCACGGAAGAGGTGGAAGTTGGCAAGACCTACAACGGCAAGGTCGTTGCCGTACGCGAGTATGGAGCATTTGTGGAGATTCTTCCAGATAAGGACGGCTTGTGCCATATTTCTGAACTCGCCGACGGATTTGTGGACCAGGTCACTGATATCGTGAAGATCGGAGATATTATCCCGGTAAAGGTTCTCTCAATTGACGACCAGGATAGAATAAGGCTGAGCAGGCGCGCTGCGCTGGATCCCGACTACCAGGAGAAACCCAAGCCTAAATCTGGTGGCAGACCACAACAGTAAAAAGTTATCAACATCTGAGAAGAACGAAGAAAGGAGGGAAGAAGGGAGAGAGAAAAAAGCGGCTCTACCGGGTCGCACCGTAGTCCTGGGGTATTTATATCAAAGGATGGGCTTTGCTTTTGCAGGAAGGGAAAACCGATGACGGTGGGCAAAGTAAAGTGGTTTGACGATAAGAAAGGATACGGCTTCATAGAGCAGGAAGGCGGACCTGACGTCTTCGTTCACTATTCCAAGATATCGGGGGAAGGCTACAAATCCCTGGAAAAAGGCGATGAAGTGGAGTTTGAAATAAAAGAGGGAGAAAAAGGACTCCACGCGGAAAACGTGACACGTGTCTCTCCCAACGGAGGCTAAACCGGTTCCCCCGGTTCATGAAAGCGCGGATTTATAGTATCCACATAAGGTCGGCTAATTCGCAGAAACAGGTCGGAAACGGAAAACCTTGGCGGTATGCTAATTCTACCGCTTGGTTCTTTATACCAGGTTTTTGGTTGCCCGCGCGGGTTATCTTTTAGTCTTTATTTATACACCAACGACACCTCTGATGTATTGGAATACAGCGATTTATCTCGTTGTCGCTCTTCTGCTTGCTGCGTGCGTCCAGACAGAAACGCACGTTCTCTATGACTCTTTCCCCGGTGTAATCTGTCCTGTCGCCTATCAGTCTATTCCGCGGCAGATTGAGGAAGCAAAGCAGGCAGTCAAGAAAGACCCGAATGACCCCGCTCCCCACTATTTTCTCGGCGAGGCGTATCTGACCAGAGGAGAACTTGACCTGGCAGAGAAGGAGTTTCTCACTTTTATCCAACTCGCACCTCAGTATGCAGAACCTCATTACGAACTGGCGAGAATCTATGCGGCGAAAGGACAGGACGACCTCGCACTCTCTCATCTTGAGACCGCTGTCAGCCTGGCTCCTGACTTTGCAGCGGCGCATTACGCAATGGCAAAAGTATATGAGAAAAAGGGAGACTTTGCCTCAGCGCAGAGCCACCACCAGCGATACTCGGAAATAATGCGGAAAAGCAAAGAATAAGAAGATGAGGCGCAAGCAATTGCTCCGAACGCCTCTAAGTGAATCCGTGCTCGGCGAGGAACGAACTGCTCAGTCTCTGCAAACTCTTGCCTTTTGCGGCGGCCTTTCCGCCTTGAGCAATCGGGAGTTCGCCGACCAATTTCGCGACCAACTTCGCCAGAATATCACATTCAATGTTCACCGCATCCCCCACATTTTTCCTGCCGAGAGTGGTGACTGTCAGCGTGTGCGGAATGAGGGCGACGCAAAAGCCACTGCCTGTGACCTCCGTTATGGTGAGGCTTATTCCTTCAACTGCGACAGAACCTTTCTCTATCATATAGGCGCACAATCTCTCTTCGCAGGTGAATTCCATAATAACATTTTCGCCGTCTTTTCTTATGTTTTTTACTCTTCCTGTGCCGTCAATGTGACCTGTGACGAAATGTCCGCCAAGCCTGTCGCCGAGTTTGAGCGCGCGCTCAATATTCACTTTCTCTCGCACCTTTAGAGCGCTGAGGTTTGTGCGCGCGAGAGTCTCACCTGTTATGTCAAAAGTCACAGTCGCACTTTGACCTGAGGAACTGCGTTTGCAGTCTGAGACTGTCAGGCAGGCTCCATTTACACTGATACTTTCGCCGACCTTTATCTGCTCCAGCGCGCCTGAGCCACCGGCGAACTCGCTGACCGAAAGCATGAGGCGGCAGGAATTCCTTCTCTTCTGCACCCTTACCACCTCACCTTTTTGCTCTATTGTGCCTGTAAACATCTTAGTTCTTTGTCCTTCGGATTGTCCCAGCCCTCGCCAGCGATGCCTGAGAAAATACCGAGTTTATCCGTGTTTATCTGTAGTTTATATCTTTTTCGTCTTCTCGCGGCGAATCAGTTATTGCGCAGTTTGCCGACAGCGAGAACAGAGTTATGTCCGCCGAACCCGAAAGAGTTGCTGAGCGCGACATTGACGGCTGCCTCTCTGGGCTCATTTGGAACATAGTCCAGGTCGCAAAGCGGGTCAGGAAATTGATAGTTGATTGTGGGCGGCATTATGCTGTCCCTGATAGCAAGTATTGTTGCGACCAGTTCTACTGCGGCGGTTGCGCCCAAGAGATGTCCAATCTGGGACTTTGTGGAACTGATTCCCACTTTGCGTGCGTGCTCGCCGAGAGCGATCTTTATCGCTATCGTTTCAGAGATGTCGTTGTAGTAAGTGCTTGTTCCGTGCGCGTTGATATAGGAGACATCTTCAGGGCTGAGGCGAGACTGCTGAATAGCCTGAGTGATTGCTGCTGCGGCTGCCTTTCCGTCTTCTCTTGGCGCGGTGATATGGTAAGCGTCGTCTGTCATTCCGAAGCCGAGTACTTCTGCGTGGATTTGTGCTCCTCTGCGTTTAGCGTGTTCGTACTCCTCAAAGATGAGTATTCCTGCGCCTTCGCCGAGGACAAATCCGTCGCGCTCTTTATCAAAAGGTCTTGAAGCGTGCTTGGGGTCGTCGTTCCTTGTTGAGAGCGCTTTGCAGGCGCAGAATCCGCCCAGACCCAGCGGCGTAATCGCAGCCTCAGCCCCACCCGTTATCATTACATCTGAATTATTCATCTTTATCAGATAGAATGCGCTCCCCATCGCGTGATTTGCTGATGCGCAGGCTGAGGCAACGACGAAGTTCGGTCCAGTTATCCCATACTTTATCGCGATATAGCCGCTTGCGGAGTTCATCATAAGTTTCGGGATAAAGAAGGGCGAGATGCGGCCAGGACCTTTCTCAATCAGTTTTCTCGTTGTGCTTTCAATCTCCTGAAATCCGCCAATACCGGAGCCAATAACCGAACCAACGCGCAAAGGGTCTAACTTTGAGAGGTCCAGAGATGCATCTTTTACCGCCATCTCAGCGGCTGCTAACGCAAACTGTGCAAATCTGTCTATCTTTTTCAGTTCTCTCTCTTCAATCCACTTTGCCGGGTCAAAGTCCCTCACCTCGCCGCCAATCTGCGTCGCAAACTCGCTCGGGTCAAAGGAGGTGATTCTATCAATACAGCTTTTGCAGGCAAGCGTATTATCCCAGAACTCCTTCAGAGTGCACCCGAGAGGGGCTATTACCCCCATACCTGTTACTACTACTCTTCTCTCTAACATAGAAGAATAAACCTTCAAAAAAGGACCAAAGAAGACAAAAACTACTTCTGCTTTGTTTCTATATACTTGACAGCGTCATCGATGGTCTGAATTTTCTCAGCCTCTTCGTCTGGAATGCTCAGCCCGAACTCGTCTTCCAGTTCCATTACCAGTTCAACGAGGTCAAGTGAGTCTGCGCTGAGGTCGTTTATGAACGAAGTCTGTCTCGTTAGTTTCTCCCTCTTTACGCTCAGTTGCTTTGCTACTATATCGTAAACTCTCTCTTCAACTGTTGCCATACTTCAATCCTCCGGAACAGCATCTATTTTCAAAACTGGATTATCAATTTCTGCTTCTGATACCAGGCAAACCTTCTGCTAACTTCTCACCTCCTTTCTGCTACATAGCCATACCGCCGTCAACTACCAGAATGTGCCCTGTGATGTAGTCGGAAAGGTCGCTGCAAAGAAACAGCACGCCAGAAGCGACATCTTCCGACCTGCCAAGCCGCCCAAGCGGTATCTCAGACATAATCTTCTGTTTGACGTCCTCAGAAAGAACTCTCGTCATCTCGGTATCAATAAATCCGGGTGCGACCGCGTTCACCTGGATTCCGCGCGGAGCCAGTTCCCGGGCGCAGGTCTTTGTGAGAGCGATAACGCCCCCTTTACTTGCCGAATAGTTCGCCTGACCCGGATTTCCTCTGATTCCGATAATACTGGCCATATTCACTATTTTGCCAGAGCGCGCCTTCATCATATATTTCGCGCAGAACTTTGTAAAGTTGAATATCCCTTTCAGATTTACCGCGAGAACAGCGTCCCATTCAGAGTCGCTCATCCGCAGGATGAGATTATCTCTGGTAATTCCCGCGTTATTTATCAGAATATCAATTTTGCCGAAATCTTTCGCCACCTGGTCAACAGTGTTCTGAACCTCCCCGGATTTTGAAACATCACAGGTGAACTCTTTCGCTCTTCTATCTCTTTGCGTCAGTATAGAGACAGTCTCTTTCGCGAGTTCTTGTTGGACATCGACGACGGCTATTTGGGCGCCGCAGTTGGCGAGTGCGAGCGCAATCTCGCGCCCGATTCCGCGCCCCGCACCTGTCACTATCGCAACTTTATTTTCAAGGCTAATCTGCAACACTGGTGGATTTGTTCCTCTGTTTTCCTATCTTCCAGCGCCTCTGCATCTGGGGCAGGTAACTTTGCCTGAACCACGGCAGAAACGACACCTCGTCACCTGTGTGAATCTGCCGCGTCCGCCGCAGGCTGAGCAGACGATGTGTCCACGGCTGCAATTGCCGCAGGCAAGTGTTCCTGTTCCTCTGCAGGTTCTGCACTTGACTTTTACATTGACTCGCCTTCCTAAGTCAAACTCCACTATGGTTCCCGCGCCACCGCAGGTCGGGCAGGAAACAACACCTTTGCCGCCGCAGTGCGCGCAGGGAAGACTGCCGCTTCCGCGGCACGCGGAACAGACAGTTACGACCTCCACTTCTCCCCTGCCGTTACAGTTGGCGCAGCCGACAATTCCTGCCCCGCCGCAAACATTACAAGGTGGCGGAGGAGGAGGCGCTTCCTCCCGCACAGTCACCGTTACAGGTGGAACTCGCTGAACGTGAATATCGCAGGCTGCGCAGAGAAGAGGTAGAGCCGCAATGAACGCGCATAGTGTAAATCTCATACCTTCATCTCCTACAGACTGAACGACTCAACTGAGCAAAGGGAAATCACTTCCGCTGAGTCTGAGATTCGCCTCAGAAGTCCTGAGAGCACGTTTCCTGGTCCAATCTCGTAGAATTTCCGCACCCCTTCCGTTAGAAGGAGTTCCATAGATTGAGACCATAAGACCGGGTGGTCAACCTGCGCGACAAGATTATTTCTGACCTCTTCTCCTGAGGAGGCAAACTTTCCTGTAACATTACTTATAAAATTTATTTCAGGTCTTCTAATCTGAGATTCTTTGAGGAAAGGCTCAAGTCTGCGCGCTGCAGGAGTCATAAGTGCAGAGTGGAACGCGCCCGCAACTTTTATAGGGACTACCCTTTTTGCTCCCGCCTCTTTCGCGAGCGCCGATGCTTCCTCAAGCGCGGAGTTGTCGCCTGAGAGCGCGACCTGCGCAGGCGAGTTATAGTTTGCAGGCGATATAACGCCTTTTTCCGCCACTTTCCTCACAATCTCCTCAACCTTTTCAAACGGGAGTCCGATTACGCTTATCATCCCGCCTGGGCTTGCATCGCAGGCTTCCTGCATAAACTGACCGCGTTTCTGGACTACCCTTAGCGCGTCCTCAAAAGAGACCGAGCCGGCAAATACGAGCGCTGTATATTCGCCGAGGCTCAAGCCGCAGGTGGCAAAAACTGAATCTTCACTGCCTTTCACGCGGCGGAATACTTCTAACGCGGCGAGACTGGTCACAAAAATCGCAGGCTGAGAAACCTTGGTTGCTGTCAGTTCGCCTTCCGGACCCTCAAAGCAGATTCTGGAGAGTTTGAATCCAACAATTTGGTCCGCAGCGTCATAAATTTGGCGCACGTAGTCAAACTTTTGGTACAGGTCTTTACCCATACCGACGAACTGTGCACCCTGACCGGGAAAGAGAAAAGCGTTCTTCATAGAAACTCCAGACAAAA
>Ga0315282_10002789_pt1 | contig 31712 bp, 35 predicted proteins | sample YL17G07_20_MG_FD_203693 | JGI IMG/M metagenome (GOLD analysis project Ga0315282, IMG submission 203693) | Sediment microbial communities from Yellowstone Lake, YNP, Wyoming, USA - YL17G07_20 | ecosystem: Environmental > Aquatic > Freshwater > Lake > Sediment | place: USA: Wyoming | collected... | reverse complement strand
ACAGTTTCCACAGTATGAACAAAAAGAAAAAGGTAGCCAAAAAGAAAAAGAACTACTACTAATTGAAACATGAAAACCGGACATTCTTGCTTTGCTAGAAACAGGACATTTTTGCCTTGCTATAACAAAAACAATTCCATCCATTGACTTAATTTGTTTTTATGTTATAATTAAAACCTTATGAAAAAAAATCTTAAAACGCCCACAACTATTGTGGGTAAAAAAAGACACGGGTTTCGCAGTAGAATGGCGACGAGGTCTGGCAGGCAGATATTGGCTCGCCGGCGTAAAAAGGGAAGAAAAAGAATTTGTATTTGATGTTAGAAAGAATAACCATTAATTTTATAGAGGTATATCAAAAATACCTAAAGATGGTTTTCCCTTTCTCTTGCCGGTTTTTGCCTACCTGCTCTGAATATGCAAAGCAAGCAATTTTAAAGCACGGCTTTTTCAAAGGGATGCTTTTGGCAAGTGCCAGGCTATTGCAATGTCATCCTTTCTCTGGAAAAGCCGGCAATGACCCATTATTATAATATGGAGAAACGTTTAATTTTAGCTATAGCCCTATCATTGTTAATTTTATTAACCTGGTCAGCATGGGTTTCAAAGACATATCATATTGAAAATAAAGAAGTTACAACAAAAAACCTTATTCCTGCCCAGAATCTGGCTAAAGAAACCCTTACTTTTATTCCTCAGTCGGAAGAATTACCTGCCCCCCTTCTATTTAATTACTCTCAAGAAAAATTCGCGATTACTTTTATTGAGCCCCAGGCAGCCATAAAAGAGGTAATTTTTAAAAACTACCAAGACTACAAGTTACTTTTACAATATGGATTTTTATTAGACGATAAAACCTTTAATTTTAAAAAAGAAAGCATTACGTCTGATACTGTAGTTTTTGTCCATTCTGACCCAAATAAAGTCGTCACCAAGAAATTTATTTTTTCTAAGTCTAATTATGGCATTGAGTTAGAAATAAAAATTCAAAATTTATCTAATGCGCCCTTAAGTATTAATTTACCTCTAATTTTAGGGGCCTTGGATTTTTCTCCTAAAAATCTGGAAGCGCGTTTTCAAGATGTTACGGTGGCCACAAAAGAAAAGACATTGCACTTTAATGCGCGCAGAGATCTGCAGTTTGCAGAGATAAAATTTTTGAGTCTGAGGGATAGGTATTTTTGCGCAATTATCGAACCGGAATCAAATAACTACACAGGATTTATTCAAAAGATAAATTCTGGGAAGTCCAATATTGGTTTATCCTTTGCAGATTTTGTTTTAGCAGGAGGAGAACAAATTGAGTGGAGATTTCGTATCTATTTGGGACCGCAAGACTTGCGAATAATAAACAGCATTAACCCTGGATGGTCGCAAGTTATACATTATGGCACTTTTGATTTTATTTCTCAAATTCTCTTAAATGCGCTGGAATTTCTTTATCGCTTAGTGCATAATTGGGGCTGGGCAATTGTGATTTTGAGCTTAGGGGTTTATCTTCTTCTTTTCCCCCTAACTCTGAAACAAATGAGCTCTATGAAACAGATGCAAACGCTTCAGCCCAAAATTGAGGAATTGCGCAATATTTACAAAGATAATCCTCAGAAATTAAACAAAGAAATTATGGAGTTATATCGGCAGCATAAGGTTAACCCGCTTGGTGGGTGTCTGCCGTTAGTCTTGCAGATGCCTATATTCTTTGCGCTTTATCAAGCCCTGATGCGTTCAGTAGCCTTAAAAGGAGCAAAATTTTTATGGATAAAAGATTTATCCGCTCCGGATCGGCTTTTTATTTTACCTACTTCTTTACCCATCTTAGGTAATGAAATTAATATTCTGCCAATTTTAATGGCTGTTGGTATGTTTATCCAGCAAAAAATCTCTGCCGGCGCTACAAGTAGCGCTTCTGCTGAACAGCAGAAATTGATGATGGTATTGTTTCCGCTTTTATTTGGTTTTATTTTCTATCATATGCCCTCGGGCCTAGTTTTATATTGGTTTATAAATAGCACATTTATGTTATTCTATCAAATACGGATGACGAGAGCGCTGAAAAATTCTTAAAAACTATATCAGCGCTCTCTGATTACACAGATTATTTAAGATTACAAGATTATTCCGTTGAGAACTTAATCTGCGTAATCTGCTTTTAATCTTTTAATCAGAGATTGCTGCATTGTTTAGGGTTTTTTCAGCAATCTCATGATGCGCTTAAAATGAAACCAAAAGAAAGCATTGAGATAGAAGGTAAAACTGTAGAAGAAGCAGTAAAAAAGGCGCTAAAAGAATTAAAGCTACCTCGGGATAGGGTAAAAATCGAGGTGCTTTCTGAAGAAGAAAAAGGCCTTTTCGGTATGCCAGGCGCAAAGCTAGCTAAAATTAGAGTTACCATAATAAGAACTAAAGAAAATACTTGACCCAGCACCTTTTTTATATTAAAATATGATTGAATTCTTAACTAAAAATTATTGAATGAAGAAAAGGTGCGGGGTTGACAAACCGCTTATTTTTAAGATAATGGAGCCCATCCAGTCTAAAGCTGGGGTTTCTAAGGGCCCTAAAAGCTGGATACTCAAGCAGCCACAATTCATCCGCGCCCTAAAGGGCGCAGTTTTAGGCTGCGGAGTATAAATTTAGTTAGATTTGGATAGTTCCTCAAGGAACGTAGCATAACCATATAAATTGCAATGGGTAAAATTATTACATTTTGCAATCAAAAGGGCGGTACTGGGAAAACAACCTCGGCAATAAATATTGCCGCATTTGTAGCTTTAGCGGCTAAAAAAGTTATGCTTGTTGATTTAGATCCTCAGGCAAATGCTACCAGCGGCGTAGGCATAGATAAGCATAATATTAAGAAAAGTACTTATCATGTGCTTTTGGAAGAGTTGGAGATAAAGGAGATTTTGCAGCCCACTGCCATTAACAATCTTTGGTTAGCTCCTTCCAACCTGGATTTGACTGGCGCAGAAGTGGAATTAGTAGGGGCCTTAGGTAGAGAATACAGGCTAAAAAAAGCTTTACAAATAGAAAAAGATAATTTTGATTTTATAATTATTGATTCACCGCCTTCTTTGGGATTGTTGACCATAAATGCCTTAAGCGCAGCAGATTCAGTATTGATACCTGTGCAGTGCGAATATTACGCGTTAGAAGGATTAACGCAACTCAATAATACTATTAGACTTGTGAAAGATAATATTAATCCCAGCCTGACAATTGAAGGAGTGCTTCTTACTATGGCGGATTTTCGCACCAACCTTACCAAAGAGGTGATTAAAGAGGTAAGAAATTATTTTAAAGAAAAAGTTTATCAGACTGTTATTCCGCGCAATATCCGCTTAACTGAAGCCCCGGGTTTTGGCAAGCCCATTGTCTTATATGATAAAGACTCTTTAGGTAGCCAAAGATATGAAGAATTAAGCCGAGAACTTTTAGGCATTCCTATAAACCCTAGTCCAGTGGTACAAGAAGGAGAAGCAGAATGGAAAGAAAAGCTTTAGGAAAAGGAATTAGCGCTTTAATTCCCGAAAAAGAAGGGCGAGAAGATAAGATTATTTATGTCCAATCTGACCAAATCAAGCCTAATCCTTTTCAGCCGCGCGAGGATTTTGCTGAGCAGGGTATTCAAGAATTAGCCCAATCTATAAAAGAAAAAGGCGTGATTCAACCGCTCTTAGTGAGGCGAAAAGGTGATTATTTTGAATTGATTGCCGGTGAAAGAAGGCTGCGTGCTGCTAACCTATTGGGAATCAAAGAGTTACCAATTATAGTCAAGAATGTCCAGGATCAGGATTCTTTAGAATTAGCCCTAATTGAAAATGTCCAAAGACAGGGCCTTAATCCCATTGAGCAAGCGCACGCCTATCGGTATCTTATTGATAAATTTCAAGTTACACAAGAAAAGATTAGTGAAGTTTTAGGTAAGGCCAGGGTTTCTATTACTAACATATTGAGATTATTGAACTTACCGCAAGAAATCCAAGAAGAGATAAAAAAAGGACGCATTTCATTTGCACATGGAAGAGCGCTTTTAGAATTAGAAGATGCAAATCAACAGCGCAGATTAGCCCAGGAAGTCATTTCTAAGGATTTGTCTGTAAGGGAGCTTGAGAATCTAATTAAAATGCAGCGGCCAAGAACTAATCGCAGAATGGGACAAGCCGAGCGCGATCCTTATGTAAGGGTTTTAGAAGAAGAACTGCAGCATATTTTAGCTACCAGGGTAAGAGTAAGCAAAAGAAAAAAACGCGGACACATCCTCATTGAATTTTATTCTGATGAAGATTTAGAGAGGATTATAAATATTATGAGGAGAGGAAAAGAAAAATGAACCAGGCAACTTTAATTCTCGTAAAACCCGATGGCTTGAAAAAATCTTTAACCGGAAATATCTTAACCCGTTTATCTGAAACAAAACTGGAGATTGTAGCAGCTAAGATGATACGCGTTTCTCGGGAATTGGCTGAAGAGCATTATAGACACCTGAAGGATAAACCATTTTTTGAGGAATTAATAAAGTATATTCTGGGAGAGCTACATGACCGTCGTAAAGTTATGGCGCTTATCTATTGGGGAAAGGATGCGATAAAGAAATGTAGAGAGCTTGCGGGCGCTACTAACCCTGAAGAAGCAGAGCCGACCTCTATACGGGGTTCTTATGGTCGGATCACTACCTCAGGCGTGTATGAAAATGTGATTCATGTGTCTTCAAATGAAGAAGAAGCAGAAAGAGAGATAAAACTTTGGTTTCAACCCGATGAAATTATCGTGGATTTATATCCTACAAAAGAAATTACAGAAAAAGAATGCAAGATTAAAGCCTGGGTTTAGAAAGGGGATAAACATGATACAAAGTATGACTGGTTTTGGCACTAAAGAGGCGGCGATTGCTAATTTAAGCAAGATGCGCATGGAATTAAGAAGCACAAATCATAAATTTTTAGAGGTTGTATTTCATATGCCCGAAGTGCTAATTTCTTTAGAAGATAAGATAAAAAAAGAAATTGAAGCAAAGATTAAAAGAGGAAGGCTTACCTGTGTAATAACCTTTATGGGCGGGGAAACCTCGTCTGTATTTATAAATAAGGTATTGCTTAAGAATTACATCTCGACCCTAAAAAACATAAAAAAACAATTTCAGCTTAGAGATGAAATCAGTATTAATACGCTTGTGCATCTGCCCGGAGTTTTGTCTTTAGGGGAAAATAAGATAAATAAAATGGGGGTTTGGCCCCGCTTAAAAATTTTAGTAAACCAGACAGTAAATGATCTTTTAAAAATGCGCCAGAAAGAAGGCAGGGCCTTATTTGTCTTTTTAAAAAAACGGGCAGAGCTGCTTAAGGCGGAGCTAAATATGATTAAAATACGTTTTAAGAAAGTTATAAAAGAGAAATTGGCGAAATTACCGACAAATGAGGAGCGCGTAAGTTTCTTAAAAGAAACAGATATTGCAGAGGAAACAGAAAGGTTAACATTCCATGTCCGCAATTTTCAAAATAAACTGCTTAAATCTGGCCCTCTGGGCAAAGAATTGGATTTTATTGCCCAAGAGATGCAGCGAGAAGCAAATACTATGGCAGCTAAATCATTTGATACGATTATTTCTTCTCGGGCTGTACAGATAAAAAGCCAGATTGAGAAAATACGCGAGCAGGTGCAGAATATAGAATGATATTTGTGATTTCTGGGCCTTCGGGCTCGGGAAAGACTACGCTGCGGGGAAGATTACTTAAAGATAAAGAATTAAAGCCAAGATTAGCCAACCCTATTTCTTTTGCTACCCGGCCTAAGAGGTTGGGCGAGCAAAATGGGAAAGGCTATTTTTTTATCTCCGAAGAGGAATTTCAAAAGAAACTAAAGGCAAAAAAAATCCTTGAATGGACGGAATATCTGGGTTATTATTACGGAACACCCAAAGATTTCGTAGAAACACAACTTAAAAAAAGAAAGCACTTAATTCTGTGCTTGGATTTAAAAGGTACTGCCAGAATAAAGCAGCTTTATCCAAAAAATACAGTAACTATCTTTATCCTGCCGCCATCGTTTGCTACGCTTGGAGATAGGATAGGGAGGCGCTGTAAACAAACACGTCAGCAGGAGATAGCTCAACGTTTAAGGCTGGCGAAAAAAGAGCTTTTGGCTGCGCCTAAATTTGATTATTCAGTGGTGAATGAAAATTTAGCTCAGGCGGTTAAGGATTTAAAATGTATTATTCTAAAAGAAATAGCGAGGTAAGTATGACTTATGTTTCCTTAGAAAGACTCTTAGATAAAAGTAATGGCTCAGTCTATAAGCTGGTGATCCTGGCGTCAAAGAGGGCTTTGGAGATTGCTGAAGGCCAACCAAAATTAGTGGAAGCAAATAGTACTACCAAGCCTTCTACTTTGGCCTTGTATGAGATAGCAGAAAACAAAGTGCGGGCTAGAAAAATAAAACCAAAAGAATAATCAAGTGACCAGAGAAAGAAATATTATTTTAGGCGTAACTGCCAGCATCGCCATATATAAGGCCTGCGAGATTGTGCGCAGGCTCAAAGAAGAGGCCTTTTCTGTTTCTGTGGTTATGACTAAAGAGGCAGAAGAGCTGATTAAGCCGATTGTCTTTCAGGGTTTATCCGGTAATAAAGTTTACCGGGGATTGTTTGAAGGGCTAGAGGGCTGGGAAATAGGGCATGTGTCCTTGGCAGAAAAAGCGGATTTAGTTTTGGTTGCTCCGGCAACCGCAAATATCATTGCTAAGATTACCTCAGGAGCTTGCGATGATTTATTGACCTGCGTAATTTGCGCCACCAAAGCCCCGGTTTTAATTGCTCCGGCAATGAATGAGAATATGTATAAGAATAAAATTACGCAAGGCAACATCAAGAAATTAAAATCCTTGGGTTATAAATTTATTGAGCCAAGAGTGGGGAGGTTGGCTTGCGGCAAGGTGGGAGTGGGTTGTTTAGCAGAGGTTGAGACGATAATAAAGGAAGTGAAAAGGACTTTGCAATAAATGGGCATTAAATATCAAATAAACAGTAGTTTTTTTAAGACTTGGACATCTGAAATGGCTTATGTATTAGGTTTTATTACTGCTGATGGAAGCCTTGAAGATGCATCATACTTAAGGGGTAAATATTTGAGGATTTGTAGTAGCGATATAGAAATCTTAGAGAAAATAAAAGCAATAATGAATTCGGAACACTACATAATTGTAACTAAACCAAAAGAGTTTTTGAGTAGAGGGAAAAAATATGTTTGGAAAGAAAAATATATGCTACGAATTGGCGATCACGCTATCTATAACGATTTAATTAAACTAGGCATAACTCCCCATAAGTCAAAAACAATACAGTTTCTTAAAGTGCCATCAGAATTCTTGTCACATTTTATTAGGGGATATTTAGATGGGGATGGTTGTATTAATTTATATAATAAGCAGAGATTATCTGTAACATTTACATCCGGGAGCAAGCTGTTTTTAGAAGGATTATCACAAGTTATAAGTTCTAGCTTGAATATAAATAACCACAACGTATTCGCAAACAATAGAGCTTTTCAAATAAAATACTCAACGAAAGAGGTGATCCCTTTATTAAAATATATTTATTCGGACACCACAGATAAATTATATTTAGAAAGAAAACACAAAATATTCTCTGATTTTCTTCTATCGCGTTCAAACAATGGCGTGGTACCCAAGTGGTCAAGGGAGTTGTCTGCAAAACAACTATTCACCGGTTCGAGTCCGGTCCACGCCTCTTAATTAAAATTTATTTGCCGGGGTGTTGGAATGGCAGACAATGCGGATTTAAAATCCGCTGCTCGTAAGGGCGTGAGGGTTCAACTCCCTCCCCCGGCACTGCGGGCTCATCTTTCGACGCTGCTCAGGATGTCGCCCTGAGTGAATGAAATGAATCGGAGGGCTCATAGCGCAGCCCCGACGCCTTTAAATATTAAACAGGGGGGGGTCGGGGTCCCGACCGAAGGCGAAGCCGAGCGTCGGGATTGGTTAATAGGTGTTCGCTATGAGCGGGCACGAATAAAAAATTAGGGCTCATAGCGCAGTTGGTTAGCGCGCCACTTTGACATAGTGGAGGTCAGAGGTTCGACTCCTCTTGGGCCCACCAGATATATTGCTATATTGTTATATTGTCAAAAACTCATGAGTAAGACAAAAATTTATTTAGATGTTTTAAGTAGACAGCAGAAAGAGTTATTACCCCAATTAAGGTTTCTTAAAAAAGAAAGGTTTTATCTGGCAGGGGGAACCGCTCTTGCTTTACAGATTGGGCACAGGACCTCGGCGGATTTTGATTTTTACAGCCCCAATTTATTTAAATCCAAGGCGCTATTTAAGGAATTTTTAGAGAATACGAAAGAGGTGCAAAAATTACAAGAAGCTTGGGGAACTTTAATCTTAAAGCTTGGCAATGTGGAAACAAGCTTATTTTATTACGATTACCCCTTGCTTAAAACTCCCTTTGGCATCTCCGCAGGAATCAACCTTTCATCTATAGAGGATATCGCCGCGATGAAGATAGAGGCGATTATTCAAAGAGGGACAAAAAGAGATTTTATTGACATATATTTTCTGCTTCAGGAGCTTAATTTAAAGAAAATCCTGAGATTATGTCAAAAGAAATACGCCAAAGTATTTAATGTTTATCAGGCCTTATTAGCACTGCTTTATTTTGAAGATGCAGAGCAAGAGGGAGAAGAGAAAAGATATAAATTACTCAAAGATTGCAGTTGGGAAGAAATAAAGTTCTTTATTAAAGAAGCGGTAAGGCAATTCAAGGAAGAGGAAGTGAACAAATGAAATTACCCAGATTTATTCAGCATTGCTTTTGGTCCTATGATTTATCGAGCATCGACATTGAGAAAGATAAGCACTTGGTAATTCAACAGGTATTAAATTACGGAGATTGGCGGGCAATTAAATGGCTATTGAGAGTTTATAATGACAGAGAGATTAAGAAAGTGCTTAAATCGCCTCGCAGAGGAATCTGGCGGAGGCAGGTTTTAAATTTCTGGTTTACAATTTTTAACTTACACATTCCCAAAGATGCATATACCTTAGCCATTAAAGAAATAGACCCGGCAAAAGTTGACCAGAGAGCGTTAGAGCGATTTTTTAAACGGCAGGAGTATAGATTTATAAAGAAATAACAATTTAAACCATGGACATCTCTACATTAAGACATTCCTGTTCGCATGTGATGGCTGAGGCAGTAAAGGAGCTTTATGGCCTTAAAGTCAAACTGGGCATAGGCCCTTCCATAGAGGATGGTTTTTACTATGACTTTGACAAAAAAGAGCCGTTTACCGACGAGGATTTAGCAAAGATAGAAAAAAAGATGCTTGAGATTATCAGAGAAGATGAGCCGTTTATCCGAGAAGAAGTCTCTAAGAAAGAGGCGCTGGATTTATTCAAGAGGCTAAAGGAGGATTATAAAGTAGAACTTATTCAGGAAATCCCTGATGAGAAACTTTCTATCTATAAAACTGGCCAAAGTTTTATCGATTTATGTCGGGGTCCGCATATTGAATCAACAGGTAAAATTAAGGCCTTTAAATTGTTATCTGTGGCCGGAGCTTATTGGCATGGGATTGAAACTAATCCTATGCTACAGAGAATTTACGGTACTTGTTTTGAAACCCAGAAAGAGCTAGACAAGCATTTAAAAAATTTAGAAGAGGCAAAAAAACGCGACCATAGAAAATTAGGTCCGGCATTAGAATTTTTTGATATTTATCATGAAGAAGCGGGTGCGGGTTTGGTATTTTATCATCCCAAAGGGGCGCTTTTGCGCACCATTATCGAAGATTACGAAAGGAAGGAACATCTAAGGCGCGGTTACCAAATAGTTATTACGCCGCATATTATGCAATCCGAGCTGTGGAAAACATCCGGTCATTACGAATATTATAAAGAAAATATGTACACCTTTAAAATAGAAGATAAGGAATTCGTCTTAAAGCCCATGAATTGCCCGGGGCATATCCTGATTTATAAATCAAAAACCAGAAGCTATAAGGATTTGCCTGTAAGATATTTTGAATTAGGCACAGTATATCGCCATGAAAAGGCAGGGGTCCTGCATGGTCTGTTACGTGTGCGTGGATTTACTCAAGATGATGCGCATATATTTTGCCTACCAGAGCAACTGCGCGATGAGATAAAGTCTATCATTGATTTTGTCTTTGATACGATGAAGGTTTTTGGTTTTAGTGATGTAGGAATTGAATTAAGCACGCGGCCAGAAAAATATATTGGAACAGACCAAGATTGGCAACAAGCGACTCAAGGCTTAGAGGAAGCATTAAAAGAAAAAGGGCTTACCTACGACATCAATGTCGGAGAAGGCGCCTTTTACGGCCCAAAGATTGATATAAAATTAAAGGATGCCTTAAAAAGAAAATGGCAGTGTGCTACAATTCAATGCGATTTTGCGCTTCCCAAAAGATTTAAGCTTACCTATATTGATTCTGACGGAAAAGAAAAACAGCCTATAATGCTACATAGAGTTATCTTAGGCAGCCTTGAGCGTTTTATCGGTGCTTTATTAGAACATTATAATGGAGAACTTCCTTTGTGGCTGGCTCCTGTGCAAGTGCGGGTAATTCCGATTAAAGATGTAATTCAAGATTATGCTATAAAAGTTATGAAGAGACTCCAGGATAATTTAATACGCGCTGAGATAGATAACCGAAATGAAACCTTAGATAAAAAAATACGCAATGCTGAGATAGAGAAAGTGCCCTATATTCTTGTTTTAGGTGAACGCGAGGCAAAACAGGACGTGGTTTCAGTAAGAAAGAAAGGAGAGGGAGATAAGGGAACTGCCCAATTAGAAGAGTTTATAAGACAGATAAAAGAAGAAGTAGAGAATAGGGTTCATTGAGTTTATTGAGTTCATAGAGTTCATTGCGTTTTTAACTCAAGCAACTCAACGAACTCAAGCAACTCAATAACTAAAGTAGGAGGTGGTTAATATAAAAAAATTTGTCCGTATTAATGAAAGAATTCGTGTGCCCCAAGTGCGACTTATTGGCCCAGATGGCAATCAGCTGGGCGTAATGTCAGTGCAAAGGGCGCAAGAATTAGCTAACCAATATGATTTGGATTTGGTTGAGGTAGCGCCTAATGTTAATCCTCCGGTCTGCCGGATAATTGATTTTAGTAAATTTAAATATGACCAAGAAAAGAAGGAGCGGGAGGCCAAAAAGCATCAAAAGCAGGGCCGGCTGAAAGAGATTCGCTTAAAACCTAATATTGATAGCCATGATTACGAGACAAAATTAAAACAGGCAATTACATTTTTAAAGAAAAAAGATAAGGTAAAAATAAATCTATTCTTTAGGGGCAGACAGATGCAACACTTAGACCTGGGTAGAAAAATTTTAGATAAATTCATAATAGACACACAGAATGACGGACAGATAGAAAAAGAACCTGCCTTAGAAGGCAGGGTTATGTCCTTTATTGTTGTCCCTAAATAAGTGAGGACATAACCCAGCACTTATTTTTGTAATAAGGCTGGATTTGTAGATGTGGGTTTGATAGTAAGATCAATCGTATAAACATAACTGCAGCACTTTTTTAAAAATAAGTGCTGGGTTAATTCGCAGACGCCCTGCGGGCTACAACTTACGTCGTTTGTTAATGTAAGTGAAAGCTCCGTAAGTTGTCTGCTCATTAAAATGTCAAAATTAAAAACCAAAAAAGGGGTAGCTAAAAGATTTAGATTAACTAAAAAAGGCAAGATTAAATATTCTTCCGGAGGCAAGAGCCACCTCTTATCGGGTAAGAACCCGCGGAGATTACGAAAGTTAAGAAGAGCGACAATATTAAAAGACAGGAAAGAAAAAAGTTTTATTAAGAGAATGCTGCCGTATAGATAAAAGAGTAACTAGTAATTTATGGTGTAGGAAAGCATAAAGCACTTTCCTCTACCACTCGAAAATCACATTGAGTTATCGCCGAAGGCGATTTTCTTGAGAAAAAGGAGTAATAAGAGATGGCTAAGGTAAAACATAGTGTGGCAACGCGTAAAAGAAAAAAAAGGCTTTTAAAGAAAGCAAAGGGCTATTGGGGAGACCGCAGCAAACAATTTCAACAAGCGCGCCGCAGCCTGATGCACGCCCTGGTATATGCCTATCGCGACCGGCGGGTAAAAAAGAGAACTTTCAGGAGGCTTTGGATTAGCCGTATTAATGCTGCTTGCCGGGCCTGCGGCATTACTTATAGTAAATTTATAAATGGCCTAAAAAAAGCCAAGGTTAGTTTAGATAGGAAGATTTTGGCAGACCTTGCAGTAAAAGATAGCCAGGCGTTTAAAAAATTAGTAGAAATAGCCAAACAATAATTCGTTATAGCGTTATAGGGTTATTGGGTTATAGCGCCAACGCAATAACGCTAAAACGCAATAACGCAATAACGAAGAGGTCGATTATGTATGTTATAATAGTAGGTTGTGGCAGGGTTGGTTCAGAACTAGCTAAGCTATTATCCAATGAGGGTCATAATGTGGTAATTATCGATAAGAACCGCGCTTCTTTTGAACGCCTGGGTGGGACATTTAATGGCTTGACTGCCGTGGGCAATGGTTTTGATTTAGAACTCTTAAAACAGGTGGGTATTGAAAAAGCAGATGCCTTTTGTGCAGTGACTAATGGCGATAATACAAATTTAATTTCTGCGCAAGTTGCCAAGAAAATATTTAAAGTCCCCAAAGTAATTGCCCGTGTCTATGATCCCCAGCGCGCGCATATATATTCTGCCTTAGGTTTAGATATTATTAGCGGAACTATTCTTTTTGCTGCCATGCTGCGTGACAAAATCATTGAAAGCCGTTTTTCTAGTTACTTAATTGAAACCAAAGAACTGGGAGTTATTGAAATTGAAGTAAAAGAAAATTTAGTGGGTAAAACCATTCAGGATATAAACATTCCGGGCGAATTTATGGTGACGGCCATTAGGAGGCTACAGGGAATAATTATACCTACGCCAGAAACTACTTTAAAGGCAAAAGATACATTAATGGCTGTGGTTAAGGTAGTAAGCCTTAAGAAAATAAAAGATAAGTTTGGTTTATAATATTGAGGTGAATCAATGTATATTTTAATCGCGGGCGCAGGAAAAATAGGTTATTTTTTAGCTAAAAGGCTTATCGCCAATAAGCATACGGTAAGTATTGTGGAAAAAGATATGGGTGTTTGTGAAGCAATAGCCAAGGAGTTAGAGGCCTTAGTAATTAATGGTGATGGTTGCGATCCGCGCATCTTAGAAGAAGCAGGCATTGAGCGTGCAGATGTAGTAGCTGCAGTTACTGGGGACGATGAGGATAATTTGATTATTTGCCAGTTAGCCAAAGAAAGATTCAATATCGGCCGCACAGTAGGCAGGGTCAATAACCCTGATAATGAACATACTTTTTCTGAATTAGGTATTGATGTGCCGGTTGACTCTACCAAAATTATCGCTAAAGTTATTGAAGAAGAAGCCTCTTTTTCAGATTTTGTTAATCTGATGAGTTTTAAGCGCGGTAAACTTGCCATTGTGCGCGTAGATTTACCGCAAGATTCACCCGTGATTAACAGAGAGGTCAAAGACATACAATTGCCACCGGATTCAGTATTAGTCTCCGTTGTCAGGGGGGAAGAAGTTATTGTCCCCAAGGGCGACACGGTTTTAAAAGCAGGTGATGATGTAATCGCTTTGACTTTAATTGGTAATGAACCGCAGCTTTTAAATTTATTAGTCGGTAAACTCTAATGAAAATAAAGCTTCCCTTTAATATTGTGCTAGGTATTTCTACTGAAATCCTATATGCATTATCCATAATGTTAGCCGGATTTTTCATTTGTTTAATATTAACTATTAAACTATGGTTCTAAAACCCCGCCTGCAGGATATTAAAAATATCGGTTTCTATTTGGGAAAGATTATTTTGGGTTTAGCTTTTACCATGCTTATTCCTATATTAATTGGCCGGTTATTTGGTGAAGTAAACCCCATGTTAGATTTTATTATTGGTTTTACTATCTCTGCCATCTTTGGTTTGATTTTAACAAAGTTGTGTTTCACAGATAGGGACTTAAACTGGATGCAAGGAATGATTGTGGTGAGTTTATCGTGGCTGGCAGCAATGCTTTTTGGCGCAATTCCTTTATACTTAAGCGGACACTGGAAATCATACTTAGATGCCTGTTTTGATGCGATGTCAGGGTTTGCTACCACTGGATTAACTTTAGTGCAAGACTTAGACCATCTTTCATACGCCCATAATCTTTGGCGGCACTTAATTATGTTTATTGGCGGCCAAGGGATTGTTATTATTGCCATTTCTCTTTTTGTACGCGGCCTTGCCGGTGCGTTTAAGATGTATGTAGGTGAGGCGCGGGATGAGAGGATTTTACCCAATGTGATACATACAGCCCGCTTTATCTGGATGGTTAGCATTACTTATTTAGTTTTAGGCACTTTAGCTCTAGGTACAGTGGCTATGTTAAGTGGCATGAGGCCACAAAATGCCTTCTTTCACGGTGCCTGTATTTTTATGGCTGCTTTTGATACGGGCGGCTTTGCTCCCCAGTCGCAAAATATTTTGTATTATCATAGCCTGTTTTTTGAAATTGTAACTATTGCCATCATGGTTTTAGGTGCGATAAATTTTAAATTGCATTATCATATCTGGATGGGTAACCGTCGTGAAATATTAAAGGACATTGAGACAGTTGCGCTTTTTATTAGCGTAATGGTTACTTTTGGTATTGTGGCAGTGGGCTTGACTCAAATAGGCGCTTACCCCAAAGCTTTAATGATGTTTGGCAAAGGCTTTTATCAATTAATTTCCGGTCATACCGGGACAGGATTTATGACTATCTATGCAGCGCAGTTTATAAATGAATGGAACCATCTGGCTTTGGTGGGCATAATCTGTGCTATGGCTTTAGGTGGCGCAGTTTGTTCTACCACTGGTGCAATAAAGATGCTGCGTGTCGGTATTATTTTTAAAGCGCTCAAAGAGGATTTAAAAAGGATAATGCTTTCAGAAAGGGTAATTGTAGTCGAGAAGTTCCATCATATAAAAACAGTTTTTTTAGAAGATAAACAAGTAAGGTCTGCGCTTTTAATTACCTTGGCATATCTGGTTCTTTATGGCCTCGGCTCTATTGTGGGTATGTTTTTTGGTTACCCCTTTTTAGATTCATTATTTGAATCTACCTCTGCAGCAGCTAATGTAGGTTTATCTTGTGGAATTACAAATACAAGTATGCCGGCCGCGCTTAAAGTTACCTATATATTTCAGATGTGGGCAGGCCGCTTAGAGTTTATGTCCGTATTTACGTTGGTTGGATTTTTAGTAGCAGCAATTCGCGGAAAATAAATGAGTAAATTATATGCTTCAGGCTTCAGGCTTCAGGCTTCAGGCTTCAGGCTTTTGCTTGTAGCTTGTAGCTTGTGGCTTGTGGCTTGTAGCTCTTGTTTTGCCCAGACCATTTCCAGCACTGAATTAATCAATAATGCCAAGCAATACGATGGCCAGAGCGTGGTTTATAAAGGAGAGGTTATCGGAGATGTAATGCGGCGCGGAAATTATGCCTGGATAAACGTGAATGACGGCGAAAATGCAATTGGCATCTGGCTACCCGCGAATTTAACCAAGGAAATAGCCTATACAGGTAGTTATAAATCTATAGGAGATGAAATAGAAATTACGGGAGTTTTTCATCGCGCCTGTCCTGAACACGCAGGAGATTTAGATATACATGCACAAGTTATGCGCAAGATAGATTCCGGAAGGCTTATTCAAGATAAGCTAAACACCAGTAAAAGAAACCAAGCAATTGTTTTATTAGGGATATTGGGTTTGGTATGGATATTAACGCTATTCAAACACAAATAGATTCTGATATCCAGAATATAAATTCGCCCGAGAAACTCGAAGATTTTCGGGTAAGGTTTCTCGGGCGAAAGGGCCTTATTGCCCAGCTTACCGGCTCCATTCCTGAGCTGCCTGCCGAAGAACGCGCTAAATTTGGCCAGCAAGTCAATACATTAAAAAATAAAGTTTTATCATTACTGGAAGAAAAAAAGAAATCTTTACAAGTTCAGCCAACCACTATTATAGCGGCAATAGATATGACTATGCCTGGCATTGCTCAGGAGTTGGGCCATCTGCATCCGCTAACGCAAATTATCGATGAAATTTGCGCAATTTTTAACCGTATGGGTTTTTCTGTAGTGGAAGGCCCTGAGATTGAAACTGAATACAATAATTTTACCGGTTTAAATATTCCTTTAGAGCATCCCTCAAGGGATGTGTTTGATACGTTTTATTTAAAGTTAGCCGGTAAACCAGTTAGCCAGTTTCCGCCGGAGGCGGATCAGCCTTTGGCTGAAGCCAGTTTAACAGGCAAACCGGCAAACCGGCAAACCGGCAAACTCTTATTACGCAGCCACACTTCACCTGTGCAGATTCGCGTGATGAAAGCGCATAAACCGCCCTTAGCTATAGTTGTGCCAGGGCGGGTTTATCGGCCAGATGCAGTGGATGCCAGTCATTCTTTTATGTTTCATCAGATAGAGGGCTTTATGGTAGATACAAATATAAGATTTTCGGATTTAAAAGGGGTCTTGGAAATCTTTGCCAAAGCAGTTTTTGGAAAAGATATTAAGATGCGTTTTCGGCCGCACTTCTTTCCTTTTACTGAGCCGTCTGCAGAGGTAGATATTTCTTGCATTATCTGTAAAGGTAAGGGCTGTTCAGTTTGCGGTAAGAAGGGCTGGCTTGAGATATTAGGCAGCGGTATGATTCATCCCAATGTTTTTAAACATGTCGGATATGATCCCAAAAAATACATCGGATTTGCTTTTGGCATGGGCGTTGAGAGAATCGCCATGCTTAAATATGGGATTAATGATATCAGGATATTTTTTGAAAACGACTTGAGATTCTTAAAACAATTCTAAAAAATGATAAAAAATAAATTAATTTTAGAAAAATTTAATCAGGCATATGCGAAGCAAAAACAATATTCTTACGCACAAAGATTACGTATATGGGAAGCGTTATTAAAAGAAGCGCGCCTGTTAGGGCGGATACCTTTAAAGAATCCTTTAGAAGGGCTAGATGCGTGTTTGCGCATAGCCAGCATATTAAAGTTCCTTAAATATAAATAATGATTCAAAAACTAATTACCAAAATTGCTCGGCACCTGGACAAGAATAATATTCCTTATATGCTTATCGGAGGCCAAGCCGTTCTTTTATATGGCATGGTGCGCTTAACAGAAGATATAGATATTACTCTTGGGGTAGATATTGATAAATTGAGCCTGATGAAGAAACTTTTAAAAGAAATAAAGCTGGCTATCCCTAAGAATATAGATGATGCTTTTGTAAAAAAAACGAATGTCTTGGTCGGCATAGATAAAGCTACGGGCATAAGAATTGATTTTATTTTTTCCTTTACCCCCTACGAAAAGCGGGCATTAGAACGAGCCAGAATTGTCCGGTTGAATAATTATAATGTTAGCTTTGCTTCCTGCGATGACACGATTATTCATAAAATATTTGCTGGCCGACCGCGGGATTTAGAGGACGCGAGGATTTTATTAAAAAAGAATATGAAGGCGCTGGATATCGCGTATATAAAAAAATGGCTGAGAGAATTTTCCGATATTGCGGGACGCAATTTAGTTAGAGAGCTTGAGAAGATAGAATGAAGTTTACCTATAATTGGTTAAAGGATTTTGTAGAAATTAAAATTGCACCGCAGGCGCTTGCCCAGAAACTCACTATGGCTGGCTTAGAGGTAACTTCTTTAGAGGAGTGCGACGGAGATTTTGTTTTTGAAATTGAGGTTACCGCAAATCGGCCGGATTGTCTAAGCGTGATTGGAATTGCCAGGGAAGTTGCGGCGATTACTAACAAAAAGCTTAAGTTGCCAAGATTAGTCCACGGTCCACAGTCCACAGTCCACAGTCAAGCAGAAAAGAAAAAAATCTATGGACTATCGACTATGGACTATCGACTGCTATCTATTAACATTGAAAACAAAAAAGACTGTCCGCTTTATACTGCCAAGATAATTAGAGATGTAAAAGTAGGACCATCGCCGGATTGGTTGAAAAAAAGATTAGAATTAATAGGTTGTCGCAGTGTAAATAATATTGTAGATATTACCAATTATATTTTATTTGAATATGGAGAGCCTTTGCATGCCTTTGACTTGGATAAAATGGTTAACCAGTTAGCCAGTGAGCCAGTGAGCCAGTTAGAGATAATTGTAAGAAGAGCACAGGAAGGAGAAGAGATTATTACCATAGATGGGATTAAGCAGACCTTAAATAACGATATTCTCGTTATTGCCTGTAATGATTCTAAAAAACCCGTTCACCCGCTTACCGGCACACCGGCTTACCGGCACACCGGCATACCCGTTGCCATAGCCGGAATAATGGGCGGAAAAGACACGGAAGTTACCGGGAGCACAAAAAATGTTCTTTTAGAAGCGGCCATATTTAATTCTGTAATTATTCGCCGCGCTCGCCAAAGCCTAGGGCTACAAAGCGAGTCTTCATATAGATTTGAAAGGGGCATAGATCCGGAGATAGTAGAAAGAGCATCCGGGCAAGCAGTAAAATTAATCCGGGAATTAGCGGCAGGTAAATGTGTTTTAGCAAAAAGTTCAGGAATAACTAAAACTAACAAGAAAAGTATTAGTCTCTCAGTTTCAGCTGTGCAGAAAATTTTAGATGTGCAAATTACACCTGCGAAAATTAAACAGATTTTAACCAGTTTGGATTTCAAACCAAAGACAAAGACAAAAAATAACTTTACTGTTGAAATTCCTGCGCATCGTGCAGATGTAAATTTAGAGATAGATTTAATTGAAGAGATTGCCAGAATTTTTGGTTATGAATATATACCTAATACTTTACCAGCGGACAGGCCCCAGGTGAGTATGGGTGATACAAGGGGCTTAGTTTCTTTAATAAAAAATACACTTGTGGGTTTGGGGCTAAATGAGGTAATTACTTATAGTCTGATTAATCAGGATTTATTGAAAGGCTTTAGGATAGGCCAAGAGGCAATAGAAATCCTTAATCCTTTAAGCCAAGAGCAAGGTGTTTTAAGGCCTGCGCTTTTACCTAGCCTAGTGGCTTGTATTGCCTACAATTTAAACCAGAAACAGGAATATATTAATATCTTTGAAATTGCCTCTGCCTTTTTAAATCCAGCCAAAGAAGAATTGAGGTTAGGTATTGGCCTCTGTGGCGCAAGGTCATTATTACTTGAACAAGGACTGATCAAAGATGAAGCAGGGTTTTTACATTTAAAAGGAATTATAGAGGCGCTCTTTGAGAGGCTAGGAATAAGGAATTACGCTTTTAATAAAGCAGTTGAGCCCCAAACTATTAGTATCCTTGTAAATCAAGAAAAGATAGGCTTAATTCAAGGGCTGCAAAGAGGTGTTGAGGTGTTTGCGGCAGAGCTTAATTTAGAAAAAGTTTTTTCTTATGCGCAGCTAAAAAAGGAGTTTGCGCCTTTGCCTAAATACCCCGGTATTACCAGGGACATAAGTTTTATTCTTAAGGAAGGCCTTTCTCTAAAAGAAACATTAGATACGCTTCAAGCAAAAGGCAGGCCTTACCTTTGCCGGATAAGGATTGCAGATTATTATAAAGGTAAACAGATACCGCCGGGTTATAGGGGCCTGACTGTCTCCTGCCTCTATCTTTCTGAAGAGAGGACATTAACTGAAGCAGAAATTAATCCTCTGCACAATCTTATTTGCAGGTTATTAACTGAGCAGTTTAGCGCTAAGATTAGATGAGAGCTCTGGAAGAAGTCTAAAAATATACAGAGGTCTCTGACCTAGAACTAGGAGTTTTTCAGAGACCTCTAGATAGGAGTTGACTTTTTTCTAATATGTGCTATACTTATTTTAGATTTGAGATTTGTTCTTTTAAATTCCCTGCGGTGCGCGTTGGAAAATTGAAAATTGTTGAACCAACACTAATTTCAAGGGAGCTTAACTTCCTTAGTGCTTAGGCACTCAAGGAGAGGCACCCACCTGTAACCAAATCGGTTCAGACTATCTATTCCAACGGCACAATGCGGGGATTTTTTTTGACCCCGCTTCTTGCATTCTGCAGAATGCAAGAATGCGGCGGGATAACCACGACAAAAAATGGTGCTAAATCCCACCGATCTGTTTACTGAAACTAAACCCGAAAATAACAAAGACCTTCCTTTGGCTGTGCGCATGCGGCCGCAAACCTTAGATGAATTTGTCGGCCAGGAGCATATATTAGGTAAGGGAAAGCTTTTACGCAGAGCAATTGAGGCAGACCGGATTAGCTCTTTAATCTTATACGGCCCGCCGGGCACAGGAAAAACCTCTTTGGCTTGGTGTATTGCCAATATTACTAAGTCGCATTATGTCGCTGTAAATGCGACTACTTCTAATGTAGAGGAGCTAAGGCGGGTTATTGCCACGGCAAAACTTAAAAAAATAAATACCGGTAAAAAAAACATACTTTTTATTGATGAGATACACCGTTTTAATAAAGCGCAGCAGGATGTGCTTTTACCAGATGTGGAAGAAGGAAATCCTATTTTAATTGGCGCCACTGTGCACAATCCTTTTTTCTCTCTTGCCTCCCCTCTCTTATCGCGATCACTGGTTTGTGAGTTAAAAATCTTAAAGGAGAATGAGATTTTAACTATTCTAAACTCCGCACTTTCCGATAAAGAAAGAGGTTTAGGAAATTACAAAATAAAAATGGATAAAAAGGCATTAAATTTTTTAGCCAAGACCTCTGAAGGCGATGCAAGACGGGCGCTCAATGCCCTGGAGGTAGGGATACTTACTACGCCTAAATCTAAGGATGGCAGCATTAACTTTACCTTAGAGAGTGCTTGCGAATCTATTCAGAAAAAGGTTATTCTCTATGATAAAGACGAGGACGGCCATTATGATACTGCTTCGGCTTTTATTAAATCTATGCGCGGTTCTGACCCTGATGCTGCACTTTACTGGATGGCTAAGATGCTTTATGCCGGAGAAGACCCCAGGTTTATTGCCCGTCGGATTTGTATCTTAGCCGCAGAAGATGTTGGCAATGCCGATCCTCTGGCACTGGTTTTAGCCAATGCTGCATTACAGATTTCAGAATTTGTGGGAATGCCTGAGGCAAGAATTCCTCTGGCGCAAGCCTGTATTTATGTCTCCTGCGCACCTAAATCTAATGCCGGTTACTTAGCTATTGAGAAGGCTTATCAGGCTATCGAGAGCCAAAAAGTTCAGGAGGTGCCTGACCATCTTAAAGATGCATCCTACCCTGGCGCAGAAGTTTTAGGCCATGGGAAAGATTATAAATATGCGCATAACTACGAAGGCCATTTTGTAAAACAAAAATATACAAGAAAAAAAGTGCGTTATTACGAGCCCACAGAGATTGGTTACGAAGCCAAGATTAAACAGAGGTTAGAGAAGCTACGCAAAATTAACAAATAAACGGTTGCGCTTGGTGATAAGATATGCCTGGTTAATATGGATTTATTACTACAAATAGTAGTTTTTTTGGGTATTGCCATGGTGGTATACGCTCTCTATGGCATATTTTCTGCGCAAGATACAGCGGTAAGAACCAAGGCTAAAACAAAAACTTCTCTTGTCGATAGGGAGGCAGAGTTTTCCTATAAGGATCAGAAGATCTTGAAGCTGGAAGAAAAAATCCATTCTTTAGAAAGCGAATTAGATAAAGCAAAAACTGATTGTGCTGGTGCACAGAAGGAATTCCAAGCAGCCAAAAAAAGACAAATAGGGCTAGAGGAGGAGTTAAAAAGAAGAGAGGATTGGGTAACTAAATCTGAAGAGATGCTCAATAAAGTTAAAGCAGAGAATTTAGATTTAGAAAATAAATTTGTGGCTAAAGAAAAAGAATTAGAGGGGGGATTTACTAAAAACGTAAATTTAAATAAAGAAATAAACGAGTTAAAATCCCGGTTGCAATCCTTAGAGGATGAAATTAAAGAGAAGAAGGATCAAATTGAGGCACAGAAGCACCAGATGGAAAAAGCCGCCGGAGAGATAAAAAAGCATTTAGATATTATTGATGGGTTAAAAAGAAAAGACCAGCTCAGCGAATGGGTTCCCAAGATAGAATTTAATAAATTAAATGAAGAATATACCGAGTTAGAAAAAGAATTAGAGGAGAAAGAGGAAAGGCTAAAGAGTTTTGCCCAAGAGTTAATGCAGTTAAGGAATCAATTAGCCCAGAAAGAAAAACAAGTTATTGAGCAAAAAGAGCCAGACCAGATTCAGCCTCAAGAAGAGGTGGTGAAAGCTGAACCGGAAAAGGAAGCAGCCTCCCCCCAAGAAACAGAGGGCGAGCAGATAAAGCTTACAGAGCAGGTTTTACCATCTGAAGAAAAAGAAAGGCCGCATCCGACCCCCGCAATCGGTTTAGATAAAATAAGGAATATCGGCATTATGGCGCATATTGATGCCGGAAAAACCACTCTTACCGAAAGAATTTTATTTTATACAGGCAAAACCTATAAGATAGGCGAAGTCCATGAAGGAAAAGCAACTATGGATTGGATGAAACAGGAGCAGGAGAGAGGCATTACTATTACGGCTGCAGCGACGAGCTGTTTTTGGAACGAACATAGAGTTAACGTTATCGATACTCCCGGCCATGTGGATTTTACGGTAGAGGTAGAAAGAAGTTTACGGGTCTTAGATGGGGCAATTGCAGTTTTTTGCGCTGTGGGCGGAGTGGAGCCGCAATCCGAGACAGTATGGCATCAGTCTAATAAATATAATGTGCCTAAGATTGCCTTTGTGAATAAGATGGATCGCACTGGCGCAGATTTTTTCGCTGTCTTAAAAGGCATTGAAGAACAACTGGGCGGCAATGTGATTGCGCTCCAGCTCCCTTTAGGCAGTGAGGAGAATTTCCGCGGTATAATTGACCTCGTAGAAATGCAGGCATACATTTATGAAGAGGACTCGCTGGGCAGGAACTTTCGTGTTGAGGATATCCCTGAGGAGTATCAGGAATCGGCAAAAAAATACAGACATTTATTGCTGGAGAAGGTTTCTATTTTTGATGAGGCGCTGACCAAGAAATTCCTGGAACAGGAGGACTCTCTTACTCCGGAAGAGTTAATCCGGGTTATCCGTGAAGGCACTATTGCCAACAAGATGGTTCCTTTGCTCTGTGGGTCAGCTTTTAAAAACAAGGGGGTGCAGAAATTACTGGATGCAGTCACTCTGTATCTGCCTTCACCGCTGGACTTGCCTGCGACAAAGGGGCATGACCCCGATGATTCTACAAAAACCATAGAAAGAAAGTCGGATATAAATGAACCCTTATCTTGCCTGGCCTTTAAAGTGCAAGCCGATCCGCACGTAGGAAGATTGGTTTATGTCAGGATTTATTCCGGATTTTTAGATACCGGTTCATATGTTTTGAATGCCAACAAAAACAAAAAAGAAAGAATTGGCCGGATTGTCCGGATGCACGCTAACCAAAGGGAAAATATTGAATATGCCTTTGCCGGAGATATTGTCGCCATACCAGGCCTTACGTATACAGTAACCGGGAATACGCTTTGCGATCCAGATAATTCAATTTTACTTGAGGCTATACAGTTTCCTGTCCCGGTGGTTTCGCTTAGTATTACACCGAAATCCAGGGCAGATCAGGATAAATTGGGCAAGGCCTTAGCTAAGCTCGCCGAAGAAGACCCGACTTTTATGGTAAGCGCTGATGAGGAGACCAAGGAGACGCTACTTACCGGCATGGGCGAGTTGCACCTGGAAATAATTGTAGATAGATTAAAAACAGAATTTGGGGTAGAGGCGGTTGTGGGCCAGCCCAAAGTAGCATTTAGAGAAACCATTCTTAAATCAGCTACGGCAGAGGGAAAATATATCAGACAAACTGGTGGCAGAGGCCAGTATGGCCATGTGATTATGGAGGTTTCACCAGCTAAGCCCGGCGAGGGCTTTCAATTTATAGATAATATTAAAAGCGGGACAATTCCTAATTCATTTATTCCTGCTGTGGAAAAAGGCGTGATTGAGGCAATGCAAAAGGGGGTTTATGCAGGATATCCCGTGGTAGATATAAAAGTAAATCTTTTCGATGGCTCTTTTCATGAGGTGGATTCTTCAGAGTTAGCTTTTAGAATCGCAGCCAGCATAGGTTTTAAAGAGGCATTTTTAAAGGCAGAGCCAGCGCTCCTTGAGCCTTATATGTCATTAGTGGTGGCTACTCCCGAGGAATATGTAAATAGTATTGTGGGATATATCTGTTCTCGTCGGGGGAAAATTATTAATATGGATACTAAGGCGAAACTTAAGATTATCTCAAGCGAGGTTCCGCTTTCTGAGATGTTTGGTTATGTCACCGCAATTCGTTCCTTAAGCAGCGGGCGTGCCAGTGCTTCTATGGAGTTTGATAAATATCAACAGGTGCCTGCAGAGATTGCCCAAAAGATTGTCGAGGAGAAGAAGGAAAGAGAAAAGGAAAAAAGAGAGTAACAAATGAGGTATTTTCCTTGAGTCTGTTATAAAAATGTGTTAAAATTCAAAAGCGATGATTATTACTGAACAAAAACCATTACAGGAAATTTTAGAGAGTCTAAAAGAATACAATAAGATATTTTTAGTTGGTTGCGGAGAATGCGCCACTACTTGTAAGACTGGCGGAGAAGAGGAGCTTTTGAAGATGAAGCAGTTGCTAGAAGGGCAGGGAAAGACCATCGTGGGTATGTGTATTCCTTCTGCGCCTTGTGTAGCCAGCCAAATAAAAACTGAGCTTGCTAAAAATATGAAGGCATTACGAGAAGCAGAAGCAATCTTGGTCTTGGCTTGCGGTTTAGGAACACAATCAGTAAAAGATAATGATAGATTGGGCCTTGCGGTTTTACCTGCTTGTAATACGCTTTTTGGCGCAGTAATGGATAGCCAAGGTAACTTCTATGAGAAGTGTTCTCTCTGCGGTGAATGCGTATTAGATGTTACAGGTGGAATTTGTCCAATTACCCTTTGCGCTAAAGGTTTACTTAATGGTCCTTGCGGTGGTATGGATAAAGGCAAATGCGAGGTAGATAAAGATAAAGATTGCGCCTGGGTTTTGATTTATAAAGAATTAGAGAAAAATAAAAAGTTAGCTAAGTTAAAGGAAATTCAAAAAGCAAAAGATTTTAAAAAGCAGACTAAGCCGCACAAATTGATAATGGCGAAATAATATGAGTGATTTAAATTACAGTGAAAAAGTCATGGACCACTTTATGCGTCCCAGAAATACTGGCGAAATCCCTGATGCCAGCGGTGTTGGGAATGTCGGAAATGTTATCTGTGGAGATATAATGCGGATGTATATTAAAGTAGAAAACAATGTAATCGTAGATGCAAAGTTTAAGACGATGGGTTGTGGAGCAGCGATTGCCACAAGTTCTATGGTCACAGAAATGGTCAAAGGTAAAACCGTAGAGGAAGCTTTAGAAATTTCCAATAAAGCAGTGGCTGAGGCTTTGGGAGGCCTGCCTCCTATAAAGATGCATTGCTCGGTATTAGCAGAGCAGGCATTGAGGGCGGCCTTAGCAGATTATTATAAGAGACAGGGTAAGCCCGTCCCTTTTGAAGTTAAAGGCACAGAGCACAGCCAACATGAGCATTAAGTTGACCCCTCGACTTCGTCCCTCGACTTCGCTCAGGACTCGAGGACGATTCTGAACGAAGTGAAGAATCTCGCTCGGGATTCCCTTACGTGTATGCGCATGCTTAAGAATGTCGTCGAGAAGAAAGGTGTATTCTGCTCTTTATACACAGACAGAGCAAGCCACTTCTTCCTGACTAAAAAGGCCGGAGAAGATGTCTCCAAGGATAATCTAACTCAAGTTGGCAGGGCCCTTCAAGAGCTGGGCATACAGCAAATACCTTCCTATTCACCTCAAGCCAGAGGCAGATCCGAGCGCCTTAACGAAACTCTTCAAGGCAGAATTCCTCAAGAGCTACGTTTAAGAGGTATAAAGACCAAAGAAGAAGCAAATAGATACTTTAAAACTGAATATATCAAAGAGCACAACAAAAGATTCGCGATAAAAGCCGGACAGCAAGGCAGCGCTTTTACCGCAGTTCCCAAGACAATTGACTTAGATAAAGTGTTCTGCTTTAAACACGAAAGAACCGTTAACAACGATAACACTATATCGTTCAATAACAGGTTATTCCAGATCGGCCCTTCTGAGCTGCGCGTATCATTCGCCAAATGCAGAGTTCTTGTTTATGAGCATATAGATGGCTCTATAAGCGTAGGGTATGGCCCTCATGTGCTGGGTTATTATTTACCCAAGGGGTTATCCACTTATCCACAGTATTCACAAAAAGAAAAAGTCGGCCAAAAAGAAAAAGAGCTGCTACTAACTGTAACATAAAAATAGGACATTTCTAATTTGGTAACTATAGGACATTTCTAATTTGGCTTGACATCAGAAAATTTTTTATTGACGCCGGGAAGTATTGTTGTATAATAGGGCGCGTTTCTGGCCGGGGTCGTGCCGCAGAAAGGTGCGACCATTCTTACCGTAACCGAACTGGGTTTTGCCAAACGCACCCCGGCAGAAGAGTACCGCCTGACCAGCCGCGGCGGCAAAGGGATTATTAATATTAAAGTAACTGCCAAGAACGGCGAGGCAGTGAGCCTGAAGACGGTGAACGACAAAGATGAGCTGATGGTGATTACGCAGGACGGGATGTTCTTACGCTGTGCCATCAAGGATATCCGCTCTACCGGCCGCTCGGCGCAGGGTGTTCGCCTGATTAAACGACACGATAAAGACCGCGTCTCCTGTGTCGCCCCGGTGATTCAGGAAGAGGAATCGGCGGCAGAATAAATTTGTCCCCATCGTCTAGCCCGGTCTAGGACAAGAGCTTTTCAAGCTCTCGACAGGGGTTCGAATCCCCTTGGGGACACTTTTTGGTAAGGTGCTCTTCCCCTTAAGAGGCATTCTCCCATCTCGTAAACTCGATGGGATTTCGCTAGATAAAAACATAAGGTGCTCAAATGTGCGGAATAATTGGTTATATCGGAGAAAGGCAAGCCCAACCCATACTCTTAAATGGCTTAAAGCGTCTGGAATACCGCGGTTATGATTCAAGCGGCATGGCGCTTATCCTGCCCGGTAAAAAATGCGTTTCTCTGCGTAAATCTCCCGGAAAAATCAGCGCTTTAGAAAAATTACTAAGGCAAAAACCCCTTTCTGGTTCAGTCGGCATAGCGCATACCCGTTGGGCAACCCATGGTGCGCCTAATCAAGTTAATGCCCATCCCCACTTTGATTGCGCAGGCGAGATTGCCCTGGTGCATAATGGGATTATTGAGAATTACGAATCCTTAAAGGCAAGCCTTATCAAAGAAGGCCACCAGTTTAGAAGTCAGACCGACACCGAAGTTATCGTTCACCTGATCGAAAAATTCTATAAAGATATCCCGCTTGAGGAAGCTGTGCGCCGCGCCCTTAAACTTCTTAAGGGTTCTTTTGCTATCGGCGTGATTGCGAAAAAAGAGCCGGATAAGTTAGTAGGTGCGCGCTTAGGAAGCCCTTTAATCGTAGGTTTAGGCAAAAATGAGAATTTCCTCGCCTCAGATATCCCGGCAGTTTTGGATTATACTAAAGATGTCGTTTTCTTAGAAGAGAATGAAATGGCGGTCTTAACTAAAGACAAATTTAAAATAACTAACCTTGACGCAAAAGAGGTTCTAAAGAAACCTCTGCGCATAAATTGGGATATAGCCCAGGCCCAAAAACAGGGCTACAGGCACTTTATGCTTAAAGAAATTAATGAGCAGCCTAAAATTATGGAGAGTCTTCTGGGTATGAGAATCCAAAAAGATACTGGTAAAATTGTCTTTGAGGAGCAAAAGATTCCTGAAGAGAAACTGCAAAATATAAAAAATATCTCTATTGTTGCCTGTGGCACAGCTTATCATGCCGGGTTGGCGGGAAAGTATATTCTAGAATCAATTTGTGCTATACCTACATCCGTGGATGTCTCAAGTGAATTCCGATATAGAGACTTACTTATTGATAAAAATACCTTAGTAATTGCGATTAGCCAATCTGGAGAAACTGCGGATACTTTGGCGGGCACAAGAGAGGCAAGGAAAAAGGCTGCTTTGGTGCTTTCTATTTGTAATGTGTTAGGCTCTACGCTTACCCGGGAATCCGATGGGGTTATTTATACTCATGCAGGCCCAGAAATTGGCGTTGCCTCAACTAAGGCTTATACTGCGCAGCTTTTATCTTTATATTTATTAGCCTTTTATCTTGGCAGGATAATAAATAATTTAGCCGAGTTCAAAATTAATAAATATCTTGAAGAGTTAAAAAAAGTTCCTAAATTACAAGATATAATTTTAAAGCAGCAAAAAGAAATTGCGCGCCTTGCCCGTCGACATTCGCATTTTGGCTCATTTTTATTTTTGGGTAGAAACATCAATTACCCTTCAGCTTTAGAAGGAGCGCTCAAATTAAAAGAGGTATCCTATATTCCTGCTGAAGGTTATGCTGCCGGAGAGATGAAACACGGGCCAATTGCGCTTATTGATGAATACCGCGCTGTAGTTTGTATTGCGCCCGAATCTAAGATTTATGAGAAGATGATTTCTAATATTCAGGAGATACGCAGCCGCCAGGGTAAAATCATTGCCATTACCACCGAAGGCGACAGTACTATAAAAGAATTAACTGGCGAAGTAATTTACATACCCAAAATAGATGAATTTTTCTCTCCTTTAATTGTTACACTACCTTTACAATTATTAGCCTATCATATTGCCGTAAAACGTGGCTGCGATGTAGATCAACCGCGCAATTTAGCAAAATCAGTAACCGTCGAATAAGTTCATAGAGTTTATTGAGTTCGTAGAGTTCTTAGAGTTAATAGAGTTTATGAAGATCAAGAGATTTGAAGAAATAAAAGCATGGCAGGAAGCAAGAGTTTTGACGAAGGCGCTTTACCAGACTGTTAATAACAACAAAACTTTCTGGAATGATTATAAATTTAGGGAGCAAATAACAAATGCCAGCGTTTCTATAATGTCAAACATTGCTGAGGACTTTTCGCGCAGAACAAAGAAAGAATTTGTGCAATTTTTATTTATTGCTAAAGGTTCTTGTGCAGAGGTTCAAAGTCAACTTTATGTTGCTTTAGATTTGGCTTATATTTCAGATATATTTATTAGTTATATTATTAGCTATAATTTTCTTACAAGGATGTTCAATTTTCTCTCCTTCTATAGGGCACTAGTTCTTTGGTTAGTTTTTCCGCCTCTTCCGTAGCACAAAAAGTTCTAAACTCGTCCACGAAGGGGAGCCACTAATCAGGGGCTGGACTTAACCGTTCAGCCCTTTTTGTTTGTAAAAAATCCCTGTTAGATTTTGCTACCTCCTGCGTCTATTAGAGGGTTGCTCAAAACTCAGGTTTTTGTAATTTTTATCCCCGCTCACTAAATTGTTTACAATATTGGGATTTGTGGTAGAATATGATGCGTAGGGTTTTTATTTAGGGTATAATTAAAACATATTTTGGTCTAAACGAAAGGAGGATATGAATGGTAAAAACCACTATTTTAAAGAAAACATTGTTTGTAATTTTAACACTCTTTTTTATTTGTTCAATTGCTTTTGCGTCTAATAATGTAGAAATTTATACTAATAAAGAATATGGATTTAGAATCAACTTACCCAATGGTTGGATTAATAGGGAAAGCGGCTTTCCATCCATCATTAGTTTTAAGAAAGAAAATGCTCCACCATCTGAACCCCTGCCTGATTTACGTATAGGGATTGGTCCTTTAGACCCAAAATATAACGATAAGAGCCCCATTGACATGCTTTCAGAAATGGGACCTACTAGTAAAGTTGCCTTTGTTGAAGAACCACGAGAATTTGAACAAAACGGTTTAAAAGGAGCACGATATATTGTAGAAAATAATTGGAATAGAAGTCTTACAATAATTTTCTTTGGGCGAGGAAATATTTATACTATTCTATTTACAGCTAAAAAAGATACTTTTGAGCAAGATTATAAAGAGATAGAGAATTCAATTAAAAGCTTCGAACTTATCTCTACGAAATCTTAAAATTATATTTTCAGATTTAAAATAATAAAGAAGTAGGAGAAAAAGTAGAACCCAAGAAAAACAAGTAAGAAGATAAAAGTAGAGCCAATCTTACAAGGGCTGGACTTATCCGTTCAGCCCTTTTTGTTTGTAAAATAGTTAGTTAGATTTTCCTACTGCCTGCGTCTATTATAAAGGAAAAAAACTAGGGGACGTTTCTGGGTTTTTTAATTTTTCGCGTTCGCACCGCCTAAAATAGGGCTTGACAAGGTTCATCACTTATGATACACTTATTCTGGAGGTAAAATATGTCTACCAAAAATCCGCGTTTAAATGTAGTGCTTGAGCCGCCGCTTTATCTGGCTATTCAACATCTGGCAAAAAGAGACGGCGTATCGCTTTCCTTAAAAACCCGGGATTTAATCCGCCAAGCCATTGAATATTGCGAAGATGCGTATTGGGCAAAAATAGCTGGCACAAGAGAAAAGACTTTTACCAGGAAAGCCGCTCTGACGCATAAGCAAATTTGGGCTTAGCTATTTCTAATGGCATATAAAATAATTTATCATCCGGATGTTGCTAAGAAAGACCTGCCGGGAATCCCACAGAATATAAAAGAGACGATCCGCCGGGCCATGGAAACGAGATTAATGCAAGAGCCCTTTATGTTTGGTGAGCCTCTGCGCCAGAGTTTAAAGGGGCACCGTAAATTACGCGTCGGAGATTATCGGGTCATTTATAGGATCCAAGGCCAAGAAATTATTGTTTTAAAAATAGGTCATCGCAAAGAAGTCTATGGCAGCATATTTTCCAGGCTGAACAGTTAACCGACAGAAAAACTAGGGGACGTTTCTGGGCTTCCTAATTTTCCGCGTTAGATTTTCCCTCTTTCTGCGTCAATTAGAGTAGGAGGAGGGATTTTTTATGCCAAGAGTAAGGAGGTTTATCCCGGTTGATTCGGCGTTGCATATTATGTGCAGAGGCAACAATAAGCAGAACATTTTTAACAATGACAGCGATAAGCTGTATTACTGGCGTCTTTTGGATGGGTTAAAAGACGAGAACAAAATAAATATCTTCCACTATTGTATTATGAATAACCATGTACATCTGATTGTTTGGGTTTCATGCGCCAGTAAATTATCAAAATTCATGAAGCAAGTTAATCTATCGTATTTCAACTATTATAAAAAACTATACGGTTATTGGGGCCATATCTGGCAGGGCCGGTACAAAAGCAATATTATCGAAACTGACAGCTATCTATTGCATTGCGGTAAGTACATTGAGCTTAATCCTGTGCGCGCGGGGATTGTAACTCAGCCGTGCGAATACGCTTTTAGTAGTTACAAGCACTATTCGCTTGGGTATCCGGATGCTTTGATTAGCGACAGCCCTATTTTTCTTGGATTAGCGGATAATCCTTCCAAAAGAAGAGAAGATAGTGTAAACTATTCTGTACGCTTTTAGATTAAAAGTTCTTTGAAAAGCAATAAAAATGGCATACCTTAATGGTTGTTGAGTATTATTAACCATTAACCGGGCTCAATAAGCCCAGGAGGTATG
>Ga0315282_10002788_pt1 | contig 31715 bp, 36 predicted proteins | sample YL17G07_20_MG_FD_203693 | JGI IMG/M metagenome (GOLD analysis project Ga0315282, IMG submission 203693) | Sediment microbial communities from Yellowstone Lake, YNP, Wyoming, USA - YL17G07_20 | ecosystem: Environmental > Aquatic > Freshwater > Lake > Sediment | place: USA: Wyoming | collected... | reverse complement strand
CTCCGCAATAACTGCGTTCACAGGCGGGTTTGTTTTTATGGAAGAAGACCTTTTTCTTAAGGAAATTGAAAAGAATCCTTTTCTCCCCAAGGCCAAAGCGGACCAAGCTCAGGCCAAAGGGAGTCAAATACCACCGCCTTCTAAAGAGGCCGTGACTCCTAAGGAGAATCCCAAGGAAAACCCCAAGCAGAGTCCACTTCCTAGTGACCAAAGCACTTTTTTTCTCCCCTATTTCTTCATCGAGTTAATACAGCGCATCAAGGGCACGCTGGGTTCTATCAAAACCTTCACCAATCTTTCGAAGGACAAAATGGTGAATGCGGAATACAAAGACTATTTCCAACGCATCATCACTGAAGACGTTGATGAAATGGAATCCGTCCTTAACTCCCTCATTCAGTACATCAAGATCAACACGCCGATTGTGAAAGCAAACACCGTTCATACAGTCTTGGACGAAGCGTTGAAAAGGAATGCAAGCCAGATTGAGGGGAGGAAGATCAAAGTCATCAAGAAATTTGAAAAGGAGCTTCCTGAAACCATCGTCCACGAAGAACAATTGCGATACATTTTCCACTCCCTTATTGAATATGCGGTGAGTCTGACAATTCCCAACGGGAGTATAGGAATGCTGACGAAGTCTCTCATCGTCCCTAAGGGGGGAGAGAGTGAGCGAGAGGGGCGATATGTTGAGGTCGTGATCATTTTTAGCGGTTGCAGGAAGTCCGCTGACAAAATTGAAACGGTGTTGGGAACACCTCCTGTGCAAAAGGAGAATGGGACCGATCTCACACTCATGCTGGTTAAAGAAATCGTTCGAAAGAATCACGGTGAGATGAAACTCGAAATGGATGAGAAGAAACCGAAGACGGTGATTTCCATGGTTTTCCCAGTAGAAAGAAGAAAAGTCGTTTCCTACCCAACGGTGTAAGTCCACCGGTCATGTACGTCCTGAAAGATCGTGTCGTTTTGCCTTGCCATCGGGTGTTCTTGAAGAAATTCCTCCACTTTATCTCCCTTGCCTCTACCTCCGTTTCTTGTTAAAATGGTTCGTTAATTCGCTCAGTAATTTTTCTGAGTTAGGTTGCTCAGTGAAATGCCAGGAGATTCATCTGGGCTCGTGAATGGGAGATAGGGCGCGCGATGAGCGATACATGAAGATGGCGCTCCAGGAGGCAACCCGGGCTGGCGAAACTGGGGAAGTTCCCGTGGGAGCCGTTTTGGTGAAGGGCGATCGTGTATTGGCGAAGGGCCATAATCGCTGCGTCGAGTTGAACGATCCTACAGCCCATGCAGAAATCCTTGTTCTTCGAAAAGGCGGTAAAGCCCTTGGAAATTATCGGTTGAATGAAACAACGCTCTATGTGACGGCTGAACCCTGTCCGATGTGTGCCTCGGCAATGGTTCATGGTAGGATTTTCCGCTTGGCTTTCGGGGCTCGCGAGCCGAAATTCGGTGCTGTAAGATCCAGATTCCCTTTTCTCTTAAGCAATAAACTCAACCATCGGGTGCAGGTTGAGGAAGGGATTCTCGAAATTGAGTGCGCCGAAGTTTTGAAAGGCTTTTTCAGGAAGAGGAGGGCCAAAAAGTAGTAAATTCAGAGTTCGAAGTTCGAAGTTAGGAGTTCGGAGACAGAATCCATAAGCAGATAGGAAACCACGATTTCTCCGAACTCCGAACTCAAGACTCTGAACACAGCAAAACGCGGAGAGATGCCCGAGCGGTTGAAGGGGCACGATTGGAAATCGTGTGTTCCGACAAAATCGGGACCGAGGGTTCGAATCCCTCTCTCTCCGCCATGCACCATGTAAGGTGCATGGCGGGCCATACGGAGTCAGTTGGGAGTGAGTTGACAGAGACAAATGTCAAATCAAGACTTCTCCGAACTCCGAACTTAAAACTCAAAACTTTGATCAACGGAGAGGTACCGAAGTGGTCATAACGGGGCCGACTCGAAATCGGCTGTTCGCTTTACCGCGGACCGTGGGTTCGAATCCCACCCTCTCCGCCAAACTGCCCCTGAAATCATTGAAGAAACTGGGATTCGTCTCCTAAAAGGACTCTATCCAGACTCTATCTAAAGGTTTTAACGTTCCTGTTTAAATATTCGGTAGCGGGTTAGTTTAGGATAAAATTAATGAAGATTTAGAAACCCCTTGAAATCTGCATGAGGGATTTTAAGGCTCCAGTCAGTAACGTGATTTAATCTCCATGCGCCGCCTGGAAGTAACTTTCCACCTCTTGTTTCAAATGCTACATTAACGGCATGTTTCCCGAAATCTTTTATTGCTTTGACTGCGGGGACATAATCCTGATCGCCAGAAACGATAATTGCTATATCGTAAATATCCTTTAACATAATCATATCTGTGGCTAATTTTACATCCACGGCTTTTTCTGACCCAAACTTGCCATCAAAGAGATTGTATTGAATCGCTCCGGCTCTTCGGAATTCAATAAATCTATGGTTAGTGGATATTGCCATTTGAACAGCTAACCATCCTTTGAATCTTTGTGTCATAAGATTTTGTTTCTTTTTCAGGTCATCCACAAGTTTATTCATCTTTTCTATTAGTGGCATACCGGTTAGTTGTATACCACTGGGGTCATTCAATCTATCCTTACAATTCTTGTCCTTGCAGAGCACCTTCTTTAGTCTGTCTGTTTCTGCGTTGGCATCAGGAAACTTATAGGGATAAAAATCTATCTCTTCTATAACATACCAATATGTTCTGACTATTTTCCCGTCTGTATCGGTTTTTAATACCAACCAGTCAAAGATCTTTTCCCATTGGGCATTATGAGGAAGATAATCGGTAGGAGCAAATTCATCAAATAAATCCAGGATGGCATGCCTGAAGTTTTCTCCATCAACAAAAATACACACTCTTTTGCTCATGGAAACCTTCGCAAAATGAAAAAGCGAGAGGCACGCGACCTCTCGCCGTTCGTATAAGAGCTCAGGAAGCACCCAAGCTCAATCATCATATATAAAATCATAATTACAAAATTATTTTTTGTCAAGAAAAAAGTAACAATAGACAAAATCCTTTTAACCTGATTATTAAGGTAGCAATACTCGTACCAATTAAAGAAAAAATATAACCCATTGATACTATTGCACTATTTTTACAGGATAAAGGATAATTCTTTGAAAAAAGACAAAAAAATCCCCAAAAGTGGCAATTTAGGGCATTGGGCCGTCCCTTCATAATTTCCTTAGCACTCTTGTCAACCTATCAGGATTTTGCTTCACATACCTTTCCGTCATCTTCCGAGAAGTATGATGTAGAAACTCCTGGGTCGCGTCGACGCCTACCCGGTCCGCCGCTTCCGTGGCCGAGCTGTGCCGGGTCACCTGGTCGGGGATCCAACGAATGACTCCTAATGGCTCTTGTGACCAATGCGACGCCTATTTTCCAAGGGATAGCAATTCCTAAGCTTGTTTTTCCTAAACGGCACTTAATCTGACATACACTGTCTTGTCATCTCTTCTTACGCCCAGTTCTTACATCGGCCTTGCGGCCATCCCGTGAACAAATTGCACACCAAGACCCACGCTTGATGCTATTCGGAATAGCCCTCCATCTATGCCCCTTAGAGCATTCCCATAATAGATGAGTGTTTGCATTTACGTACTCATTAGATAGGCACCTTCCTCTTTTCTCGGCAGCGATCTTCCTCATTTCCCGTAGTGTTAATCTTCGCGCCCTCCCGCCTTCTGATATTGCACACCGAGGACACCAGTGTCCCTTAAGTATTACATAAGAATCCGTCTCCCACTCATGCCCGTTACTGCAACGAAATTGGAGATGATCGTGTCTCCTGAGATACCCTGAGGATAAGCACTTTCCACCGCGGGCAGAGGCTATTTCACGGATTACTTGCAAACGCTCGCGAACGCTCGGTGAATAGGCAGAACGAAGGTTCACCTTCACGCGGCCTGCATTCAAAGGGACTTCGTAGCCCCTTTTCCTGCATTGCTTCAGTATATACTGCTGGATATGCGAGAGAGGGGGAGAATACAATATTTGTGGGATTTCTATAAGAGTAATGCCACGTCGTGTGCAAAGGGCCTTCTTATGCCTGTCATCCCGCTTTCTCTTTTTAAACTGCTCTGCTGAATAGAAGAAGTTGTCAATATGTCGGGAATGCTGCCGTCCTTGGTGCTCAAACGCGAGAGCAAGAGCTTCGCAGTATCCGTCCAACTCCATCTGATAACCATCGCGGTTGAATAACCACGGTGGACGAGATTTCGGAAATTTCTGGTTAAACATCTGCTCAAAGTAAGCGCGGCAGATCCTCTCACCAAGGCCAGATGAACATTCAGGGCACCAACCTCCCCAATTGACATTTGCGTAGCTGGCCACCCATGTGTGACCTTCAGCGCACTGCCATTTGAGTTTTTTGTTAGTGCTATGGTATTTGAGGGAGAGGCATTTACCACCTCGCTCTTTTGCGAGATTTCGTGCATGTTCCAGATCGAGTTTCCTGTTACCAGCGCATTCAGGACACCAATGGCCCTTCTTTACGGAGGCAGGTATCGCCCACCAAACATGTCCCTCGCGGCACTGCCACTCTAACTTCGATTCCACGTTTAGATACTGTGACGAGAGACAGCGCCCCCCGCGAGATGCAGCAATGCTCCTCATTTCCTTAATAGAAAGTGGCTTCCGACCACTTCGCCTGTGTCCACAAGTGGGACACCAACTGCCGCTCTTTACGCTATGAACAAGTGCCTCCCAAACGTGACCCTTATTACATTGCCACTTGAGCTTTGTATTAGGAGTGTAGGTATCTGACAGGCAACGACCATGACGAGACTTCGCTATCCTCACGATCTCACTCATGGAAAGACTCTTCTGTTTTGCCACGCTTTGGATACCACACTGACGGCACCATCGTCCGTGCTTCACATGGGAAGGGGTGGTTTCAAAAATGTGACCACTGCTACACCTCCACTTCAGCTTAGTGTGTGCGTTTACGTAGGTCCGCGATAAGCATTCGCCACCTCGCTTTTTAGCGATGAGTCTCATATTGTCGATAGTGTCCTTCTGCCTATCCCAGCTGCATTGTGGGCACCATGTGCCATGCTGTACGCTGTCCGCTAGGGCCTCCCACGTATGTCCATTAGTACATCGCCAAACGAGTTTTGCGCGAGGAGATTTTGTTGAAGAACGCCCAAAGCATTTTCCTCCGCGAGCTTGGGCAAGTTGTTTTGAAGTTTGGGCGGGCATCGTTTATTTTTTCCGCAACACTTTCCTTAATGACTCAACATCTTGCTTGGCATATTTCAAAGTCATTCTCCTCGAAGTATGATGCAGGAAAGATTGAAGGGCATCAATTCCCACAATGGCAGCCGCCGCCGTTGCTGAAGAATGACGACACCCTTGGTAGAGTGAGATCTCAAATCCTAGCTTCCGGCTTGCCTTTCTCCACACCCTCCTGGCCCAACTCTCCGAGAATGGCCGTCGTTTGACAGACCTCACGGGGACAAATACCAGCGCGCATACAGAGTCCTTGTTTTTCGTGATTTAGAGCAGGCATCCTATCAAAATGCGCGGTTTCCGTCAACTGCATCCTTTCAACCGGAGAAGTTGACCCCAAACTTCAATCCTGGCGAGACTTTTGGGGTATAAAAATGCTACTTTATTCATGCTCCCGTTGCGCATCCGTTGCTGTTGCCTGTTGCCATCAAAAATGTTAGCTTTAATTTTGATATATTGAGAGTGGTGGCGTGTCTTCGAATCTCACCCTCTTTGTTTATAAAAGTAACAAGTCAGGAGTGAGGAGTTAGGAGTCAATAGGTAGAGGACAATAGCAATTTGCAGTTCTCCGGACTCGAAACTCCAAACAGTATGAAATCTTGTTGATAGCCGGGTCCTGCGCAACAAATGATTACAAACCCCGCCAGGTCTGGAAGGAAGCAACGGTAGTAATCCCCTTTGTGTGCCGTAGGGGTGCCTGGCTATCAACAAGTTTTTTTGAAAATAGACAGACGACACTTTAACGAACGGTAGAAAACCTCACCATGTCCTATCTCGTCTTAGCCAGAAAGTGGAGACCACAGGTCTTCGAAGAAGTTATTGGTCAACGGCACATCACACAAACCCTCCAGAATGCTATTTCTCAGAATAGGGTTGCCCATGCCTTTCTGTTCACCGGAGCCAGGGGAGTTGGAAAGACGTCAACGGCTCGAATTCTTGCGAAGGCCTTGAATTGTGAGAAAGGTCCGAGTATCAACCCCTGCAATCAATGTACTTCGTGCCGGGAGATTTCTGCAGGGAACTCGATGGACGTCATCGAAATCGATGGGGCCTCCAACCGAGGGATTGATGAGATCCGTGAATTGAGGGAAAACGTCCGATATACTCCCGCAAAAAGCCGGTATAAGATTTTCATCATCGATGAAGTTCACATGCTTACCCGGGAGGCCTTCAACGCACTTCTGAAAACTCTTGAAGAGCCACCTTCTCACATCCTCTTTGTCTTTGCCACGACCGAACCTCACAAGATTCCTGCCACCATTCTCTCGCGATGCCAGAGATACGATTTCAAGAGAATCCCACTGAGGGAGATTGTCGAGAATCTGAAGCGAATCACGGAAACAGAAGAGGTCCGCGTGACCCCTCGTGGCCTGATCTCTATTGCTCGTGAGTCAGAAGGAAGCATGAGAGATGCCCAGAGTCTACTTGACCAGGTGATCTCGTATGCAGGAAAAGAAATTAAGGATGAAGACCTTGTCGATGTGCTCGGCTTAGTGGACCGAAAGCTTCTTTACGATACGATCGATGCCATTGCAAAGCAGGATGCGGGTCGTTGCATGGAGATTGTCGAACAGGTTTACCAGTACGGATACGATGTTCAGCACTTCTGTAGAGAGCTCTTGCAGACCTTGCGGAATCTCATCCTCTTGAAAGTGGCCGAGCGACCGGAACCTTTAATCGATCTTGCCGAGGAAGAAGTCAGTGCCTTGCGGAAGCAAGCCGAGGCATTCGAGCTCGATCAGTTGAATCATCTCTTCAACCTTCTTCTCAAGGGAGAGGAGGAAATGGCTCAATCTACTTTCCCAAGAACCATGCTCGAGATGACGTTGATCCGTATGGCCACTCTCCGACCCGTGCTTCCTATTGAGGATATTCTGAACAGACTGAATGCGCTGGACAAAAGGGAGGAAGTCGCCGAGGGAACCCCTCGGCCAAGAGAAAAATCTAGTGGTGCAGAGTTCAAGCCAGAAAAAGAGAAAAGGACGTCAGGAGTCGTTCAAGGCCCTGTCAAAACTCCTCCTCTGAAGCCAGCCATGGAACTGGCCGAGGTGTTGCCACCGAAGCCTGTGCCGGAGGAACTTTCAGAAAAGAAGGGGTCAGCGAAAGCCTTGGAAGGCGTATGGAGCGAACTGGTTGACTTTGCTCGGGCGAGAAATCCTGTCCTCGGCGCATTTGTTGTGTTCGGAGAACTGATCCATGTGGGAGAAGAGAAGATAGAGATCGGCTTCGAAAAGGATTCGTTCCACTATGACCGGATACTTGAAATTGAGAATCGAAGACAACTTGAAGCGATCTGTCGCGATTATCTCAAGAAGGAGATCAAGCTTGTCATCACCCCGTTGGGACAAAAGGAGAGGTTCAAGGGACGGCTTAACTTAAACTCTGTAGGACCCATTCATCAAGAGGGAGAACCAGGAATAGAAAAAGGGACCGAGGAAAATCCGATCGTCCAAGAAGCCCTCCGTCTTTTCAATGGAAAGATTGTCGAGAAGTGAAGTTCCCCGCCCCTGCCTTCGCCGAAGCGGCTTCGCGCAGGCAGGCACAGGGCGGGGCTTCCGGGTAATGCTAGTATGATTATTATAGGGTCGGCTTTCCTCCCCGCCCCTGCCTACGGGCAGGAAGGCGGGGCATCCAGCCGACTTGCCCGCGAGTCTCCCAGGACAACAAAGGGTAAGGAGGAAGGCATGAGCAAAGGGTTTGGAAACCTCTTGAAGCAAGCGCAACAAATGCAGGCCAAGATCAGTCAGCTCCAAGAGGAGATGGCCTCCAAAACGGTAGAAGTGAGTTCCGGGGGCGGAATGGTGAATGTGGTCATGAATGGGAAACAGGAGATTCTCTCGGTCCGAATTGACCCGGAAGTGGTTAGCCGGGAGGAGGTGGAGATGCTCCAGGATCTCATCGTAGCAGCTGTCAATGAGGCGATTCGAAAATCCCAAGAAATGATGACCGAAGAGATGAAGAAAATTACCGGTGGATTGAGTATCCCGGGACTCATGTAAGGTGGAATCACATGGCCTCTCATGCCAAACCGATCGATCGCCTGATCGAAGCCCTCACCCGGCTTCCCGGGGTTGGGAAAAAGACAGCTTCCAGACTGGCCTTTCACATCCTGCGAAGTAGCCTGTCCGATGCACAGGAGTTGGCGAGATCGATCCTGGATGTCAAGGAGAAGATACGGCTCTGCTCTGTCTGTTTCAATCTGACGGACGACGATCCTTGTCAAATCTGTCAGAATCCAAATCGATCCAGTGAGATTCTCTGCGTTGTTGAGGGGCCCAATGACCTCATGGCCATAGAAAACACCGGGGAATACGGGGGAACGTATCACGTTCTGCACGGAACGATTTCTCCATTGGAAGGAGTGGGTCCGGAAGACATTAAGATTAAGGAACTGATCGAACGGCTCAAGAAAGGGAAGATCTCTGAGGTGATCCTCGCTACTAATCCCACTGTTGAGGGAGGAACTACAGCCCTCTACCTTACCGATCTCGTGAGGCCTTTGGGGGTCAAGATAACAAGAATTGCATACGGAATCCCGGTGGGAAGCGAGATCGAATACGCAGACGGGATGACCCTGTTAAAAGCCCTTGAAGGCCGCCGTGAAGTTTGACGAACCCTAATCGCGGGCAAGTCGGCTGGATGCCCCGCCTTCCTGCCATTAGGCAGGGGCGGGGAGGGAAGCCGACCATGTAATTATTTTTACATCTCCCGGAAGCCCCGCCCTGTGGGCGGGGAGCTTCATTGATCCCGGTTCAAAGATTTCCAGGCGCTCATATTAAATATTGACACAAATATCTTAAAATGTTAACGTTAACGCAGTTTTTTTGATAAGCGTAGATAGCTTTGAAACTTATTGAAAATTCATGGGAAATTTGATTGACAGAGAACCTTTCTGCAAATGGAAATCCTCGCAATTTTCCTTGTTCACGGGCAAGTTGGCTGGATGCCCCGCCTTCCAGGCGGGGAGGGCGGTAACGGACTCCCGCAGTGGAGTGAAGCTACACGCCCTAAAGGGCGCGGCTTCCCGGTAGGGGACTTTCCTTTGATATTGTTCCCCTTGAACCAGCCATTGAGAGCGGGGTCAAGGGGAACTTGCCGGCCAAAGCCGACCGTGTAATCATATTGACATTACCCGGAAGCCCCGCCCTTTGGGCAAGGAGCTTCATTTGGGGGCGGAGAAAAAGATGATTGAGATTCGATTTCACGGAAGAGGTGGTCAGGGAGCTGTAACATCAGCAGAATTATTGGCCCTGGCGGCCATTGGCGAAGGAAAATACGCGCAGGCTTTTCCAAGCTTCGGTCCGGAGCGAAGAGGAGCGCCTGTCGTGGCCTTCTGTCGTATCAGCGAGCAGCCCATCAGGATCAGGGCGAATATTTCTGAGCCTGATATTGTCGTGGTGCTGGATGCCTCTCTTCTGAAGATCGTCAATGTCGCTGCCGGTTTGAAACCGAAGGGGGTTCTCGTCACCACCAGCAAAGATTCTCCCGAAACGGTGAAGGCGGACCTAAAGATCAAACATCGAATCGCCGTGGTGGATGCTGCGAAGATCGCCATGGAGGTTCTCGGCCTTCCCATCACCAATACGACCATGCTGGGCTCCTTGATCAGGGCAGATGAAATTGTGGAGAAGGAGTCCTTTATCGCTCCCTTGAAGGAGCGGTTTGGTCGCATTGCCGAAAAGAACATCTCTGCGTTCGAACGAGCCTATCAAAATACGGTGCTCATCCCATAATATCTTTTTGAAAAGAGGTGGAGGGCATGACAAAGCCTGAATCAGAATGGACATGGAAAGAACTGCCAGTGGGAAACGTTGTCTTGGAGCCGGGGAATGCCAGCCAATATCGAACGGGAGACTGGAAGAGCTTAATGCCCAAGCTGGACAGAGAGCGGTGTGTCCATTGCGGACTGTGCTACATCTTCTGCCCGGATATGGCTTACAGCGTGAACCCTGAGGGCTTTTTTATCGCAGACGCTTATTACTGCAAAGGTTGCGGTATCTGTGCGAAAGAATGCCCCACCGGAGCGATCACGATGGTGGTCGAAGAGGAGAAATAGTCATGGGAAAACGGGTTGGCATGGAAGTTTCGATTGCTGCGGCCGAGGCCGTGAAACAAGTAAACGTCGATGTGATCTCGGCCTATCCCATTACCCCGCAGACGCACATTGTTGAACACCTTTCTGAACTGGTGGCCAACGGAGAGCTCGATGCGGATTTCGTTCCGGTGGAATCGGAACACACGGCGCTCAGTGTGTGTATGGGAAGCGAGGCAACCGGGGCCAGGTCTTTTACATGTACCAGTTCTCAGGGACTGGCCCTCATGAGTGAATTAACCTATATCACCTCTGCCCTCAGGCTGCCGATCGTCATGATCCTTGCGAACCGAACTCTTTCAGCTCCCCTCAGCATCTGGAATGACCACAGCGATGTGATGTCGATTCGTGACTGCGGATGGATCCAGCTGTTTGCAGAAAACGGCCAGGATGTCTATGACCAGGTCTTCTGTGCGTATAAGATGGCAGAGGAGAGAGAGGTTCTGTTCCCTGTGATTGTCAATGTGGACGGGTTCACTTTGAGCCATGTGATCGAGCCGATCGAACTGATCGATCAGGAAAAGATCGATGCCTTTCTGCCGCCCTACGAACCGCTGTACCGACTCCATCCGGATCATCCGATCACGATGGGGGCCTTTGCCCTGCCGAGCATCTTCGCCGAGACAAAACAGGCACACGAGGTTGCCCTTCGAGCATCCTTCCCTCATATTGTGAATACGTGGAAGGCGTTTGGAGAGATGAGTGGACGCCGCTACACGCCCATCGAAACCTACAAGGCTGAAGATGCTGAGACCCTGTTGGTCACCATGGGAAGTTTCGGAGAGACCGCCTCGGTGGCCGTCGACATGATGAGGCAGGAAGGGCGGCCGGTAGGGTTAATGAAAATACGACTGTGGCGTCCTTTCCCGTTTGAGGACTTCAAGAAGGCTGCGCTCCGTGCCAAGAACCTGGTCGTTATTGACCGAGCGGTCTCCGTGGGAGGCCCTGGGGGCCCCGTCGCATCGGAGCTGAAAGCGGCCTTGTTTGGAGAAGACCAAAGGCCCATGGTGTATAACTTTGTCGCAGGGATTTCTGGGCGAGACGTCGCACCTTCCGATTATGTCAAAATGGTGGACAAGGCTGAAATTGAGATTGAGGAGGGAAATCGGGAAGGGTTCAACATTTATGGGGTGAGAGGATGACTGAAAAACTGAATGTCTTTGCTGTCAGAACATTGACCCAGAGGGAGTACTTCGCGCCGGGCCATCGAGCGTGCCAGGGATGTGCGGAAGCGCTGGCTGTCCGGTTGGTCGCTAAGGCCTTGGGTAGAAATGTGGTCGTCGCTTCGGCGACAGGGTGCATGGAGATCGTTTCGTCTCCATTTCCCTTCACGTCATGGAGGGTTCCCTGGTTTCATGTGGCGTTTGAAAACACGGCCGCAGTGGCCTCGGGGATCGAATCCGGCCTCAAGACTTTGATGAGAAAAGGCCGGATCCCGCAGAAGAAGATTGTGACGATCGGAATGGCCGGAGACGGGGGCACGGCGGATATAGGGCTTCAGGCCCTTTCCGGAGCTCTCGAACGGGGTCACGACATGATCTACGTCTGCACGGACAACGAGGCGTACATGAATACGGGGATCCAGAGATCCTCCTCAACGCCTTTCGGTGCGTCCACGACGACCTCGCCCGCGGGGAAGGTGAAGATGGGGCAGATGACCTGGAAGAAAAATTTGCCTGCGATCGCCGCGGCTCACAATATTCCTTACGTGGCAACCGCCTGCCCCAGCTATCCGATCGACCTTGTTCAGAAGGTCAAAAAGGCGGCGGCCATTGAAGGCCCGGCCTATCTTCACATCCTCTCTGTGTGTCCGACCGGCTGGAGGTCTGCCCCGGAAATTTCGATCAAGCTCGGTCGGCTCGCCGCCGAGACAGGCGTTTTCCCACTCTATGAAATCGAGAGAGGGCACACCCACCTGAGCATCGACTTCCCTAAATTGAGACCGCTCAAGGAATACACGAAATTTCAGGGACGATTTCGACACCTCAGCGATGAGATGCTTCAAACGATCGAGAAACGGGTTCACCAGGAATACCAACAGTTAAAAGAGAGAGCAGGAAAAGGAGCGTAAGATGACAGTCCCAGAGATCGATACCATTATCGAACGATATGGAGGCAGGGAGTCTGCCATTCTGGGGATCCTCCAAGATATTCAGGCGAAAGAGAAGTATCTACCCAAGGAAGCCCTCGAGCACGTGGGAACCCGTTTGAAGATCCCCCTCAATCGCATCTACAGGATAGCGACGTTTTACCGAGCCTTGAGCCTCACGCCCCGGGGGCGGCACGAGGTCTGTGTCTGCGTGGGAACGGCTTGCCATGTCCGCGGGGCCCAGCGGATCATCGATCACATGAATCTGGAGATAGGCATTCGTCCGGGGGAGACAACCAAAGACCGAAACTTTACGCTCGAGACGGTGAACTGTTTGGGTGTTTGTGCCGCGGGTCCGGTCATTGCAATCGACGGAGAGTATTTTGGGAAGATGAGCCCGGTCAAGATTCCGGGGATATTGAAGAAATTCCGTGCAGACAAAAAGGAGAAAGTGAATGAGAAGGATTGATTCTCCTCAGGCCTTAGAACAATTCCGAAATGAGATCCTCAGCAAACGAGATGCCCGTCAACCCCTGATCACGGTCTGTGGAGGGACGGGATGCCATGCATCCGGGTGTCATCAGGTGGTCGATGCTTTCAAGAAGGTTCTCCAGGAGCATGCCAAGAGCAATGGGGTGGGCCTTCGGGTGACAGGCTGCCATGGATTCTGTGAAAGAGGACCCTTGGTGGTCATTCATCCGCAAAAGATTTTGTACCAACGGGTGAAGCCTGAGGACGCTTCGACCATCTTTCAGGAGACGGTCCTGAAGGGGAAGGTCATCGAAAACCTCCTTTACGAACATCCGACGACGGGTGAGAAGATTGCCTCGGAGGAAGACGTCCCCTTCTATAAGAAGCAGATGCGGATCGTTTTCGGGAACAACGGGAGCATCGATCCTACCCGCATCGAAGATTACCTGGCCGTGGGAGGGTATCAAGCTCTGGCCAAGGCTCTGTTTTCTATGAAGCCGGAGCAGGTCATCGCCGAGGTGAAGAAGGCCAATCTGAGAGGACGGGGGGGCGGAGGATTTCCGGCGGGAGTCAAATGGGAAACGTGCCGGAATGCACCAGGGGATATCCGGTATGTCGTCTGTAACGCCGATGAGGGAGACCCGGGCGCTTATATGGATCGAAGCCTTTTGGAGGGGAATCCTCACAGCGTTCTGGAAGGGATGATCATTGGCGCTTTTGCCATTGGATCTCATGAGGGGTACGTCTATGTCCGGAATGAGTATCCGCTGGCTGTGGAGAATATCGGGATTGCCATCCAGCGGGCCCGGGAACTGGGACTTCTGGGAAAAAACATTCTTGGTTCGGGATTTGATTTTGACGTTAAGGTCAGCCGGGGCGGCGGAGCCTTTGTCTGCGGGGAATCGACAGCCCTCATGGCCTCGATTGAAGGGCAGGTGGGGGAACCCAGAGCCAAATTCATCCACACCGTGGTCAGTGGCCTTTGGGACCGGCCGACCAACCTGAACAATGTAGAGACCTGGGCCAACGTTCCCCTGATCATCAACAAGGGGGCAGACTGGTATAGCCAGATCGGTACGGAAGGCAGCAAAGGGACAAAAATCTTCTCCCTGGTAGGCAAGGTGAACAACACCGGCCTGGTCGAGGTCCCCATGGGAATGAAGCTCCGAGAGATCGTCTATGATATTGGAGGAGGTATTCCCGGCGGCAAAAAGTTCAAGGCCGTTCAGACCGGAGGACCTTCAGGCGGGTGCATTCCCGAATCGATGATTGATCTTCCCGTGGATTTTGATCGATTGACCGAGGTGGGTTCCATGATGGGCTCTGGTGGGATGATTGTGATGGATGAGTCCACCTGCATGGTCGATTTGGCCAAGTATTTTATGAACTTCCTCAAGGATGAATCGTGTGGCAAGTGTACCTCCTGCCGTGAAGGGACAAAACGGATGCATGAGCTTCTGACGGACATTACGGAGGGAAGAGGGACCACCGATCATCTCGAGCTTTTGGAGGAACTGGGATGGACCACGATGGAGGCCTCTCTCTGTGCTCTGGGAGGGACGGCTCCGAATCCCGCTCTTTCCACGATTCGTTATTTCCGGGATGAGTATCAGGAGCACATCCTTCATAAGAAGTGTCCAGCCAAAGTATGCCGCGCCTTGCTCACCTATCGAATCCTTTCCGATGTCTGTACCATGTGCGGACGGTGTGCAAAGGCCTGTCCTGTGGAGGCGATTTCGGGCAAGACGAAGAGCAAGAAGGAAAAAGGAATCCCGTTCAAGATTGACGAAACGAAATGCATCAAATGCGGCATGTGTTTTGAGTCGTGCAAGTTTGAAGCGGTCCAAGTTGAGTAGTTGAGTAAGTGAAGTAAGTTGAGTGAGTTGAGTTGTGAAAGGGTCTATCATCCGTTCTCCGTTTTGGTTTTACCTACTCAACCCACTTAACCTCCTTAACCTAGTGACCTGTGTTCAAGACAGAAGGAGCAAACAATGGTTCGCTTTATGATGGATGGTCAACCTGTAGAAGGCAAAGAGGGTGGCAATCTCCTGGAAGCAGCCCTCGATGCAGGCGTCGAGATTCCCCACCTGTGTTACAACGAATCGGTCAAGCCCTATGGGGCCTGTCGTCTCTGTATGGTGGAGGTGGTTCGGAGAGGAAGATCGAAGCTGACCGCCGCCTGCACCTACCCGGTCATGGAAGGAATCGAGGTGCTCACCAAGACGGATAAGGTCTTGCGGGCACGACGGATGATGATCGAACTCATTTTGGCGATGTGCCCTGACGACCGGGCGATTCAGGACATGGCGAAAGAGATGGGAGTTCAGGAAGTTCGCTTTAAAAAGGGCGACAAGGACTGCATCCTCTGTGGGTTATGTGCGAGGGTCTGTGATGAGGTGGTGGGTGCACATGCCATCACGTTCTATTCCCGTGGAGACCGGAGGGAGATGGGGCCTCCTTTTGTCGGTGAGGCGCAGGACTGCATCGCCTGCGGTGCTTGCGTGGTTGTCTGCCCGGTGAATGTCATCGGGATGGAGGAAAAGGGGGACGAGAGGACCATCGTTCGATGGAAACGGACGCTGAAGATGAAAAGATGCAAGGTCTGCGGGAACCTGTTCGCGCCCTGGCTCCAGTTGGAAAAGTTCAGGACACAGGCCAAACTTCCGAAGGATTTTTTTGACACTTGTTATACCTGCCGGAGTTGAAATCTCCACCCCGTTGACGTATAGTTAATAAGTGCTTTCAAACAATCTCCTTTCTCCCTCGGAGGTGGTGGGTATGACCCTAGTGAAGTGGGAACCTTTCCAGGAACTGATGGCCATGCAGGACCGGATGACCCGGCTTTTCGATGACACCCTGTCTCGCCTATGGAAGGCGGAGGCGGCCCATGGGGTCTGGTCTCCTCCGGTTGACATTGTGGAAAGAGAGAAGGAAGTCGTCTTGAAGATTGATCTTCCGGAGGTTGATCAGGCAGAGATCGATGTCAAAGTGGAAGAGAACACGCTCGTCATACAAGGAGAACGGAAGTTCCTCAAGGAAGCCACGGAGGAGAGTTACATCCAGATCGAAAGACCCTACGGAACCTTCCGCCGAACCTTTGTCATTCCGGGATTGATCGACCGAGACAAGATTAGGGCGTCATACAAAGACGGTGTGCTGAGAGTCGTTCTTCCCAAAAAGGAAGAAATACGCCCTCAACAGATTGCGGTTGAAACCTGCTCAGAGGATTTGGAAGGCTAAGCCAATTAAGAATTGAAGGGCCATTTGCGAGAATGGCTCTTTCTATTTAGGCTTGATGGCGGCACAAAAAAGAGGTGGTAGGAATTCTTTCCTACCACCACTTTTACTTTCTGCCACGGGGGACCCCAAAGGTCTACTTCATGATCATGAATTCGACCCTTCGGTTCTTTGCACGACCCTCATTGGTTTTGTTGTCGGCCACAGGTTTCGAGCTGCCATAACTCTTCACCGTCATCCGACTCTCAGGAATGTTGTACTTGTCCTGGATATATTTCTTGGCGCTTTGGGCTCTCTGTTCGGCAATCTTCTGGTTCGCTGCTTCTGAACGCGACCCGTCGGAGTGGCCTCCGATTTCGACCTTCACATTTGGATTGTCCTTCAGAAGCATGCCATTTCGATCAAGCGCCTTTGAAGCCGTTGGGCTGATATTCGACTTGTTCATATCGAAATAGATCATCTCGAACACCGGCACCTTGGGTGGTGGTGGAGGTGGTGGCGGAGGCGGTGGCGGTGGCGGAGGCGGCGGCGGTGGCGGTGGTGGCGCTGGTGCCGGTGGTGGTGGTGCCACTGGTGCCGCTGCTGCTGCTGGTTTCTCGCACAGCTTAATGGCCTCCAGGGATTTTTCCTTGACTATCTTACTTGCATTCTCTAGGTGACCTTCACATTCTTTTCCTTCAGCTACTTCGTGGTCCGCATGGGCCAGATAAGCCTCGGCTGTTGCATACTCACAGGGTGCGCAGTTTTTGGCTCCTGCAAGTGTGGCCTTCTGGAAAGCATCTTTAGCCTCGTCATGAGCCATCATTAAATCTTTGCTGATGGCACAACCTGAAGCGATCATCGCTCCAAGCATCAAAACAATCAACATCATCCATCTCTTACTGTGCATTCTCTTTCACCCCCCTCCTCCTTTACTTTTTTTGAGCTTCGGTCAGACCGGCCTGTGAAGCTGATTGTGAAATAATTGCAAACTGTTTGGCCTGTTGAAAATCATTCTCGCTAAGTTCCATCTGAGACATTTGCAAAAACGATTCGGCACTGCAGTACTCGTAAGGGGCTTTGGTTGCTCCTCCTTTGGCTTTCAGCTCAGCCAATGCAGCGTCTGCCTTACCCATCTCCTTCTTGGCAGACCAATAGGTACAGCAGCCAGAAGTGAAGGGCAAGAGGAGACAAAGGATAAGAAGCGACATTAGTACTCGTCTCAACATACATTCACCTCCTTTCGTATTTCAACGAAAAATAGCCAAACCCATACCGCCTCAATGCATAATTTATACCATATCTTAGCTTGTGACATCCATGTCAACTCTTTTCCCAGTTTTCTTCGATCTAAAAAATTCCTGTAAGGGGTTATTTCTTCGTGGAAAACTCATTGATTTTCAAATAGTTGGGTTTCTTTCTAAGCCCCACGCGAGTTTCGATCTTCGAGATAATTCTTCAGACATCTCTCGCCGCAAAAATAATAATCCTTACCGCCAATCTTCCTCCTGACGGCAATTCTCTTCGAAACATAGGTTAGGCAGGAGGGGTCCTGGACCAGTTCCTCTGGCTCATTCTCACTGCCCGTGGTCAGTTTCTTGCCAACCCCACCTTTGAACAACAGCCTGATGACAAAGTAAAAAAGTAAGAAAAAGAGGGTGTAAAGAATGAGCCGAGCCATTTTAAATTTTCCTTAACGTACCCTCGTGTCGGGAACCCTCTCCACCCCTTGGTCTTCTTTAAACCGCTCGAGGAGTTGCTGGATGGTCTCCTTTAGAACCGGGTGGGTGAAGTCGGGGTCGATCTCAGCCAATGGGACGAGGACAAATCGTCGATCCTGGATGAGGGGATGAGGAACGGTGAGCTCATCTGTTTGAATCTGGTGATCGTTGAAGAAGAGAATATCCAGATCGATGGCTCGAGGGCCCCAACGAAGCGTTTTCACGCGTCCGAGCCGCGTTTCGATTTCTTTCAGAGAGCAGAGTAGTGCAGGAGCATCCATTTCGGTCTCAACCTTGATCACCAGGTTGATAAACCAATCCTGTTTGGTGTAACCGATCGGCTGGGTTTTATAGAGAGATGACCGTGCCAAGAGTCTATGGCGGTCAAGTTTGAGGATTTCAGAAATCCCTCGCTCGCACTGGCGCGCCTTATCACCGACGTTGGAGCCGATCCCGATATAGGCGATGTGTCTCATTCCGCGCGAAGGGAGGAGCGACCGAGATTGATTACTTTTTCTCGGTGGTTTCTTCGGATTTTTTCTCTTCCACCTTCTTGGCCGTGACGTCGATCTCGTCTGGCTCCTTCGTTGTGGCTTTCTTGAAGTTGCGGATTCCTTTTCCGAGCCCCTCGCCAATCTGGGGAAGTTTTCCAGCACCGAAGATGATGAGAATGATGACCAGAATGATGAGCAATTCTGGCATTCCGATTCCGAACATTCGAACCTCCTTAGATCACGTCGTTCCAAACGCCACGGGGGATCGACCCGACGGCAAAAACCTTTGGCGGAAGTGCATGGGAATCGAACCCACCACGGACATTTCTGCCCGTCACTGGATTTGAAGTCCAGGAGGCCCACCAGAACCTGTCCACTTCCAACTTCAAAACTAATCGATTTCTTTGGCAAAGTCAATCCGCTGACCATCCTCCAAAAGGGCACAAATCTAGGGAAACGAGGGTAATCAGGGGGACACGATGAAGGGGACTCATTGGCTCTCCGAGAAAAAAAGAGCCAATGAGTCTATGCGTATAAGCCTACCGAGCTGACCAGGCCGGCTGCGGAAATTGCGGAGTGGTCTGGGCCGCTTCTTTTGGGAAGACGGTCTCGATGACGCCCTTCTGGATCTGGAAGGTCACGGTCTTCCCCATGACATTTCTGCCGTTCTCATCAAACTTGGTTTTACCCCAGAAAGTGGTTCCTTCATAAGATCGCAGGGCTTCCCTGACTTTGTCCATCTCAAGGCTCTTCGCTTTTTCGATCGCCAGTTGCAGCAGAAGACCTCCCTGGCTGGCTGCCGCCGCCTGATAGGTAAGTCCCGGGCCGAATCGCTTCTCAAAGAGAGCCGCATAGCCCTGGGTGGAATCAAAAACCGGCCCCTTGTAATTCATCTTGGGCATCCACCAGGATACCCCGTAAACGTAATCGGCGTCTTTCGCCAGATTCTTGGTAAAATCTTCAAGCTCCGGGCCGGTAGTGAAGACCGTGGCCTTGAAGTCTATCCTCTGGTCTTTTGACTGGCGAACCGCCAGGATGGCATCATCCAGGTAACCCGTACCGATGAGAACATCGGGCTTGGTGGCTTTGACCTTCAGGAGCAAGGACGAGAGATCTTTGGCCCCTTTGGGGTAGTTTTCAAAGAAGGCCACGTCCAGGTTCATTTTCTTCGCATAGTCCCTTGCGCCCTCTGCCACGTTTTGAGGGAAGAGATCCGTAGGGTAGATGACCGCTAGCTTTTGAGGAACGGGACTGAAAGTGGTCACCATCTCAAGGAAGCTATGGAGGATCACGCTGGCCGGCGGCAGGATGGAAAAAACGTTCTTGTAGCCCCGGGTGTAGATCGAGTCCGCGTTGGCCGTACAAGCCATGTTGATCATATTATACTTCTCAGCGATAGCGGAGGTCGCCAGGGTGATCCCGCTCGAGTAAGGCCCCAGAAGGAATTGAACCTTCTCCTCGGTGATCAACTTCTCCGTCAGTTTCGCGCTCACCATGGGATCGGACTGATCGTCATAATAGGTGATCGCAACCTTATACTTCGTAGCTCCCACATTGATGCCGCCCTTCTCGTTCACAGTATCCTTCCAAAGCTCGTAACCATTTTTCACCATGTTTCCGAATCGAGACTGAGCACCCGTCATGGAAACGGATGCGCCGATCTTGATGACCTCCTGGGCAAAGGCCATGGAGCTCGTCAAGATGAAAATTGTTCCAATCACTCCTATCATTGTTTTCTTCATAACATCCTCCTTCTTCTCGATTTTAACCACTTACCCCGATGCAGCATCAGAGCCCGAGATAAGCCTTCTTGATCTCTGGATCGTTTCTGAGCAGGCTGGATTCCTTCCCCATGGCAACTCTGCCATTGTCCAGGACGTATGCTTTCTTCGAGATGTCGAGAGCTGTCTGCACGTCCTGATCCACGAGGAGAATCGTCATCTCTTTCTCCTGATGAACCTTCGTAATGATCTTGACGAGCATCTCCACCACGACCGGGGCGAGTCCAAGTGAAAGTTCGTCGAGCAAGAGAAGCTGAGGATTCGCCATCAGCCCTCTGCCGATGGCGCACATCTGGGCTTCTCCGCCGCTCAATGTTCCAGCCAACTGCTTGCGCCGTTCCTGCAATCTCGGGAAAATGCTGTAAATCCACTCCAAATTCTTCCTGACCTCCGGCTTATCGTCCCGCGTATAGGCTCCCATGTCGAGATTATCTTCGACCGTCATTCCAAAATAGAGCTGCCGGCCCTCGGGGATCATGCTGATTCCGTTCCGGACCCTAAGGGTCTGGGGTAGATGGGTGATCTCCTGCTCCCGATAGAAGATCTGGCCTCCCATGGGGGAGATATTTCCTGCCAGCGTTCGCATCAGGGTGGTTTTTCCCATCCCGTTGGAGCCGATCAAGGCGGTGATTTCTCCCTGAGCCACATCCATTGTGATGTCCCAGAGGACCTGGACGACACCGTATCCAGAGCTCAGGTGATGGACCTGGAGCATTCCCTTTCCCATCCTATGTCTCCTGCATCCCCCTGGAGTACTTCTCACCGAGGTAAGCAGCGATCACCTCCCGATTCTCTGAAATCTCGGCAGGCGTTCCCTCCGCAATCTTCTGGCCGTGGTGAAGAACGACGATGCGGCTTGAGATGCCCATGATGGCTTTCATCACGTGCTCGATGACCATGAGGGTTGTCCCTGCACGGTTCACTTCCTGAATCAACGCCATAATGTCTTCGATCTCGCGGGGGTTCAGCCCCGCCATGACCTCATCGAGGAGAAGAAGGTCCGGGTTCTGGGTAAGGGCCCGGGCCAGCTCCAGACGCTTTCGTTCCGAGACGTTCAGCTTTTCAACCAACACGTATTCCTTCCCCTCGATCCTTACCCGCTTGAGCGTCTCCGCCGCTCTCTCCATGGCCCTCGACATGTCCCTTTCACGATTTCTTCCAAAGAGGGCACCGAGGGCGACATTTTCGAGGGCGGTCATTCCGGGGAAGGGTTTCACGATTTGAAATGTCCGAGAGATCCCTCGTTCAGCAATCCGGTAAGGTCTCATTCCCGAGATTTCTTGGCCCCTGAAGAAGATCTTTCCCTTCGTGATTGGAAGAGTTCCATTGATCATGGAGAGAAGGGTCGTCTTGCCCGCCCCATTGGGTCCTATGATTCCCAAGATCTCTCCCGCGTAGACCTCAACGTCAACATCGTCCACCGCTCGGAGGGCCCCGAAGTATTTGGAAACATGTTGCCCGGTAAGGATAGGTTCCTTGTTCATACCCTCTGTTCGCGTATCGTATCCCGGATATTCTTCAAACTGAACCCTCTCCGGACGGTGTCAATGAGGCCATTCGGGATGAAGAAAATGATCAGGATAATGAGGATCCCTAGAATGCCCAGATGCAAGTTCAAGAACCGGCTCCACACGATCTCGGAGATCCCTTCAAAGATGAATGCTCCGTAGAGAGGGCCCATGACGGTGCCTGAACCACCGAGAAGCAGGATGACGAAGAGCTTCACGACGACCACCACATCGAACATCGTCGCGGGTTCAATGAAGGTGAACCAATAGGCATAAATCCCGCCTGCGAGGGCCGTGTAAAGGCCACCGATAGACCAGGCCACAATTTTATAGAGTGTCGTGTTGATCCCCATCACGTCGGCCGACTCCTCATTCGCCTTGATGGCCTTGAGCGCATAGCCCAGGCGCCTCCTGGACATCCAGTAGGTGGCGGCAAAGGAAAGGACTAAAAGTGAGAACATGATGTAATAGAAGTTTGTATTCACCTGGGCCGGCTTTCCCGCCATCTGGGGAAGGGTGAGTCCCATGGCTCCTCCCGTCAGACCCGTGAGATTATCCATGATCTGGCGCATCGCCTCCGCCGCGCCCAGTGAGGCAAGGGCGAAGTAGTGGCCTTTTAACCGGAGCAGGAGCATGCCGAGAAGAATCCCGATCACGATGCCAACGATGCCAGAAACGAACAGAGATGGGAGAAAGGAGATCTTCATCTTAGTCATCAAAACGCCGACGGTATATCCTCCCATTCCAAAAAAAATCATATTTCCGAAGGCGGCGTAGCCAGTGAAACCCGCGATGATATTAAGACCCTGGGCGAGGATGGCGGAGAGAAAGATGAGTGTGACGAGGCGGATCCAAAATCCCGACGCGATATAGGGAAAAACAGCGCAGGCCAGGAAGGCCGCGATGAAGAGGGTCGTGTAGACTTTCCTGTTCAGAATTACCATGACGCTTTGCACTCTAGAGAAGACAGACTCTCTCATCCCCTATCAGGGGTCAATAGAACTTCTTTCCCACAATTCCCTGGGGTCTGAACACCAAGACCAGGACAAGAACGATGAATCCAATGGCCTCCTGATAAGCCGAGGGAAGGAGCAGGCTTCCGATCTGCTCAGCCAATCCCAGAACCATTCCGCCCACGAGGGCGCCCATGGTGCTTCCCAGGCCTCCCAGAATTGCTACGACGAAAGCCTTCCCTACCAGAGGGCCACCGATAAAGGGCGTGATGGTCATGATGGGGGCAATCAGGGCGCCAGCTGCCCCTCCCAGAGCGGCGCTGATGCCCATGGTCCTGGCGTAGATTTCCGCCACATCCACGCCGACGGTCCTGGCGCCTTCGAGATTGAGGGCCGTGGCATTGATGGCTTTGCCAGTCTTCGTCTTTACGATTAAGAGATAGAACAGGCCGGTAAGGATGAGAGCAATGATGAAGATGCCGAGGCGGATGTAAGGAATCACCAGATCTCCAATGACCAAACCCTCTCCGGCATAACTGGGAGCTACCGATTTATAATCCGCGGTCCAGATCAGGAGAGCGACGTTGGAAATAAGAATCTGAAGCCCAAAGGTAAACGTGAGAGTGATGAAAATACTTGATCGGATCACATAGTTCAAGAGGTACTTCTGAGAAGCATATCCGATGAAATAAAGCACGATCATGGAAATGGGCGTCGTGAGGAAGGGGTCGATCCGGAGGTGAGTGAACAGGGAATACGTGACATAGGCGCCGAGCATGATGAACGACCCGTGAGCCAGGTTGATGATATTCATCACGCCCCAGGCGAGGGAGAAGCCTATCCCGATGCACACATAAACAGCGCCGAAAAGGATCCCGTTAATGACCGCCTGGGAAAACATCGACACAACCTCAGTCAGAATCGGTAGGCATCGAGCTGGAACTTGTCTGGCATCTGTGCTTGTGGTTTCCGAGAGATGCTTGATCTTTCTATCACACCCAGGATGGGCTGTCAAGCAAACACCATTGGGGTGCGTAACCCGTCAGAAGGTGTGAAAAAACTAGTCTCCATTGTCCTTGGCCCTTTCAGGATGGCTCTCTTTCCTGAACCATCCTTGCGGGCCTGGACATATTTCTATCGGGAATTTGATTTTTTTACACCTCATTTACACGGGGCATGCGATGGGTTCCGGGAGCGGCCTATTCCCTCCTCGCGTTTCAGAACGGTGGTTTTTTTGACAGCACTCGGCAACCGCCATGGTGAATTTCATCAACGATTCTTCGTCTTAGCCATCGCAGACAGCCGTCCAGCAAACAAAGGATCCACCACTGAACTGCTGTGGGTGAATAGCCCGCCCCCGGAACCCATCTCCGTTTACGACTATCACCGAGGGATTTCTGCGGGTAGGGTCGCTGGGAAATAGAGGTTAGTCATGCGGTGGCTCTGGATCTGCCGGGACTCCGGCAGGGATGCTTCCCTGGATCCTCAGTATTTTTTCACGAGTATGGTGGCCCCTAACGATTTCAATGGAGGAAGGGGTGAGATTCCATTCTTTGGCAAGGAATCGAATGAGACCTTCGTTGGCTTTTCCCTCGATAGGGGGGGCCGTTATTTTCACTTTGATCCCGTCTCGATAGGGGCCGACAATCTCGTTTCTTGAGGATTTGGGTTGTAGATACACTTTAAGAACTCTGGCTTTCATGATTCTAGCCCTGCCAGGGCCGTGACCGTGATTTCGACATGTGCGCCTGCGGGAAGCGACTTGACTTCCACGGTAGTCCGGCCTGGTGGGTTGCGCTTAAAATATTCAGCGTAGATTTCGTTCATCTTGGAGAATTGGCCCAAATCGGTCATGAACACAAAGGTGCTTACCACCCAATCCATGCCGGAGCCCGCTTCCTCGAGGATGGCCTTGATGTTTTCCAGAGTTCGTCTTGTTTCTGGCTCGATCCCTCCGGGGACGATCTGTTTAGTTACGGGGTCCATGCCCTTTTCGCCGGCCACGAAGACAAAGCCACCTGCCTTGATGGCTTGTGAATAGGGTCCCACGGGGGGGCCTGCCTTGTCCGTTTTGATCACCTGAATAGGGTTTTTCTTTGTCTTTCGCATTTCGTTCTCCTTTCGCCTCATGCTTTTCAACGACCCCTGAGAAACACTCGCTTTGATTCACGGGGAAGTCGGCTGGATGCCCAGCCTTCCTGCCGGTAGGCAGGGGCGGGGAGGGCGGTAACGGACTCCCGCAGTGGAGTCAAAGCCGACCCTGTAATCGTATCTACATCTCCCGGAAGCCCCGCCCAACGGGCGGGAAGCCTCACCTCTTCAGATCAGATCATTCCAATAAAAGAGAGTTGCCTTCCTGTGCGAACCTCTTTTCGGTGTGAGAAGAAAAGGTCGTGGTGACAACGAGTGCAGAGATTTATCCAGAAAATTTGCGCCTCGTCAATCCCTTCAGACTTCATGTGGGCGATATTGATTTGAGCAAGATCCACTTTCCACTTACCGGGCCCTGTGGATGTTGCGAAGGGCTCCCATTCCGGCTTGAAAACTCTCTCATCGACTTCGTAACAACAAAGGCCAATTGAGGGACCCAGGGCCACGAGGAGGTCCTGGGTCGAACAACCAAATTCCGCTTTCATCAGTCTCAACACCTGTCTTGTGATGCCGAGTGAGGTGCCTTGCCTTCCAGCATGGATTGCAGCGATCACTCTTTTTTTGAAATCAATGATCATGATGGGAAGGCAATCTGCAGTTTTGATTCCTAGGAACGTGCCGGGAATATTGGTGATGGAGGCATCGTATTCCAACAAGGAAGGAAGTACGGGTAGAGGTTCTTTCAACACCAGAATCCGGTCCTGGTGCATCTGGTTCAGCAGGACCAAATTCTCGGTATGAAATCCGAAGGCTCTTGCAATCCGTTGCTTATTCTCTGAGACATGTTCTGGCTGGTCGCCCTTGCTGAGGCTAATGTTGAGAGAGTGGAATGGCGGGAGGCTCACACCGCCGTTGCGAGTAAGAAAAGCGTGTTGAACCCACCCCAAACGTGCAATCTCAGGAATTTGGAAATACGGAAGTCCATTCTGGGTGCACAGAGAAAATTGATCGAGGATGTTCATGGCTCAATGAAAAAAGCGCAACATAAAATGGTAAATGCACAATGTCTTTAACTCTTCCCTCAAGATTGCGCAATCTTTGTGCAGAGTTCACTTCCCCGCAGTCTGCGACCTCAGCACTTCCAGAAGTTCTCTCATATCCTGGGGAATCGGAGACACAAATTCAACTCTTTCGACGGTCTGGGGATGGATGAATCCCAGTCGGTGGGCGTGCAGGACTTGACGAGCCATAGTTTCAACGCATTTTCGCAACATGGGATCTTCGATGGCTCCCGTTTTCGCTTTCCTTCCGTAGAGAGGATCCCCTAAGATGGGGTGACCAATAGAAGAGAGGTGAACACGAATCTGATGGGTACGACCTGTCTTAGGAGAGAGTTCGAGAAACGTAACCCCTTTGAACCGCTCCAAGACTCTCCATCGCGTGAGAGCGGGCCGACCTCTCTTCGTTCGAGTCGACATGCGTTTTCTCTCACTCGGATTTCTCCCAATCTCCGAATCAATGGAACCCTCCTCTTTGACAAAGATCCCATGAGCGAGGGCGAGATACACTTTATTCACGATCCGATTCTTGAACTGCTTTGTCAGGTGGCGGTAGGCCGCATCATTCTTGGCAACCACCATGACCCCGGAGGTATCTTTGTCGAGACGATGAACAATACCCGGTCTCAACACACCATTGATCCCGGCAAGATCCTTGCAGTGATAGATCAGGGCATTGACGAGTGTCCCTGCGGGATTCCCTGGAGCCGGATGGACGACCATCCCAGCCGGTTTGTCAATCACGATGATGGATGAATCCTCATAAAGGATAGAAAGGAGCAGGGCTTCGGGTTCGAGGGAGAGAGGTGTTGGCTCGGGTAAGATGCCTGTGACCCGATCGCCTGCCTTAACATGGACACTTGGTTTGGTCGATCTTTCGTTGAGACGTATGAACTGGGTCTCGATGAGTCTCTTGGCCTGAGAGCGGGACAGGCTGAGTTCCCCTTCTGACAGAAACTGGTCGAGGCGTTTGCCTTGATCTTTCTCAGAAACTCGAATCGTAAAAGGCTTCCCTTGGTTTTTCTGTTCGATGATGCCCTCACAGAGACCAAGATCGATGGTCTATACCCTTCAGAAAGTGAAAAAATCAGTCTCCATTGTCCTTGGCCCTTTCAGGATGGCTCTCTTTCCGGACCTTTGGAATGCCGGGCATCATAGGTTAGGCAACGTTTCGTCGTGGTAAGCTGACAAATTTACTGCAATTGGATTGCCCAAGTTTGACTCTGAAAGGTTCGGCTCCAAAGTTCTACAAGAGAACCATCCTTACGGGCCTGGACTCATTTTTTTTCTTGGATTTTTTGTTTTTTCCCACCTGCGAAGACCCTTTCTATCGCGGATGCCAAGAGGGGAATCTCGTCATCGAAAATGGTTCTCAGATCGAACACGAGTTCGTCGTTACTAATTCGACAGATGACAGGAGGGTCTCCCTTTCGCAGCTTCTGTTCGAGATCATTCACAGAAGCATGGAGAGGTTTTATGGCAAGCACGATCGTGGGAAGTTCTTGAGCGGGATAAGCGCCTCCACCCACCCGCGAGATATCTTCTCTCAGACCAAGGCTCGCGCCGTCTCCAAGCAAGCCCCTCAGTCTTCTTAACAACCGTGTCCCTCTTTTCCTCAAGGAGGGTCTGTCACAAGTCAACATACGCAAGGTCGGCAGTTCCTCGAGCACCTTCTTCTCATCGAGATAGAGAAGAAGGGTCGATTCAAGGGCGGCAAGGGTCAACTTGTCGATGCGGAGAGCTCGGGTCAGGGGATTCGCTTTGATCAGATCCAGAACTGACCTCTTTCCCAGAACGATGCCTGCCTGTGGTCCCCCCAGGAGTTTGTCTCCACTAAACGTGATCACATCGACACCCGTTTGAATTGCTTCCTGTACGGTGGGTTCTTTCTCCAGTCCATAAGGAGTAAGGTCAATGAGACAACCACTCCCCAGGTCGTTCATCACGGGAAGATCATGTTGTCTGCCGAGTTCTACGAGCCTCGCGAGTGGCACATCAGAAGTAAAGCCCAGCATCCGAAAATTACTCGAGTGCACTTTCAAGAGCAAGGCCGTCTGCGATCCGACCGCATTCTGATAATCAGCCAGATGGGTCCGATTGGTCGTCCCCACTTCCTTGAGCAGGGCCCCGCTTCGTCTCATCACATCGGGAATGCGAAAGGCTCCACCGATCTCAACCAGTTCCCCTCTCGAAACAATGACCTCGCGACCTTCTGCCATCGTGTTCAACACGAGCATGACCGCCCCTGCGTTGTTGTTGACGACCATGGCGGACTCTGCACCCGAGAGCTTGCAAAGGATTTCTTCGACATGGGCATACCGACTTCCCCGCTCACCCTGTTCCAGATCAAACTCGAGATTGGAATAGGTCGCGGAAACGTCGATGATATGTTGCACTGCTGACGGATGAAGAGGAGACCTTCCGAGATTGGTATGGATGACAACGCCTGTGGCATTGATGACGCGACGAAGCCGGGGGCGGACCTGAAGGCTGATCTGTTGCTGAAAGAGGGGAAGAAGGCGATCTAGGGAGAAGAGACGCTCATCCGGGGGAGAGGATTCTTTCCTGGCCAGGATCTCCTCACGAAGGACCTTCAGTCCTCTACGGATCGCCTCGAGGACCACCGATCTCGGATGGACACGGAGGAGCTCAGAGATCTCGGTTTTCGAGAGGAGCTCCTCCACACTCGGGATCTTACGAAGAAGCTGTTGGCGAAGGGAGGGTGACATTGGGTTTTCTCCTCGTCAGAATGGTCTTCACGATCTTGAAAAGGTTCATTCGAAGGAATCGAGTCGGCCATTCCAATTCTTTTTTGCCACACACCGTGGACATGCTGTAGGTTTCCAGAGAGAATCGTCCCTGGAGCGCACCTCCCCATTCGATGTCCTTTTCGTTGAGACCGGAGAGGGCGACCATTCGGTCAATCTCCTTCATCATCTGCACGGCCATCTCGATGCGTTGTTCGACGGACTCGGCCGTCTTGGCATCAATGAGACCGAGGTCCACCTTCAGGCGGTTGAGTCTCTTTCCTGCCTCGTAAGTGCTGTAGACGATCTCGTCTCGAGTCATCCACTGAGTCTCATAATTCAAAATGTATTTCCAGCTCGGGGCCAACAGAGCCTTGCGATGTTCCTCCACAGTCTTGTAGAGGAGACGATACCCGTATTTGTCCGGCTCTTCAAAGACCATGCTCCCAGGGTCTAAGAAGGGGGCGAGGGGAGAGATGAAGGGGAGGAGTTTTCTGTAGGGTTGGACCTGCTCCAACAGAGAGCGGCAGTAATCCACGGTGTCTAAAACCGACTGCGCGGTCTGTTTTGGGAGGCCGGTCATAAAGAAGACATCGATCCGTTTGCATCCGAGCTCAATGGCATCGCGAATCATTTGTTCCAAAGAGGGATTGTCATAGGGCCTTCCAAAAGCATGACGAATCTCTTCGTCATGAGATTCTGGAGAGATCTCGATGTTGAAGTTAGGGATCGACTCAGCGATTCTTTCCAACTGATGGCGCGTGGGGGGGACGAAAAACTCAAAGGCGATATGATTCGACACGGGTTTCTCTTTCATCTCTCGGAGAAACGTGAAGGCATAGTCTTCTCCTGGTTGAAAGACATCTCCGATGATCATCACGGGAGCATTGAGATGATCAGCGATGTTGAAGATATCCTTCGCCAAAAGCTTGGGGTCACGATACGCCGGCCGTTTCCGGTTCGCCATCGAGCGAAAGGTCCGGGCAGATCCCCCGCAGGTTTTACAATTGTACGTGCATCCCCGACAGGTGAAGACGGCGGTCACGGGATAGGTGTACCAGTCGACAAAAGGTTGATAACCCGTAGGATCCGCGTACCTAACGACCTTCTTCATAATATGCCGATAGTCGATCGTGATGTCGTCCAGTGTTTCCGGAACAACCGTAAGAGGATTCACCCGGATATTTCCTTGGGCGTCTCTCCACGTGAGGTTGGGAATGAGTTCAGAACCTTTTTTTTGTTTGATCGCCTGAAGGAGTTGGAGAACAGGCTTCTCTGTGGAATCGCCTCGGACCACGAAGTCAATGAATGGATACTGGCGAAGAATCTCTTCATGGTAGTAAGTGGCCGAGAGGCCGCCCAAAATGACCGGGACTTGGGGATGGTGCCGTTTGATGATTTCGGCAAGGGCCAAAGCACCCTGCACATGGGCCATCCAGTGGAGGTCGAGACCAAAGGCGACTGGCTTCAGCTTTCTGATCAGTTGTTCAACGTCGAGTCGTTCATCTTTAAGCATTTTTAGGGCGACATTGATGATTCGAACCTTGATGCCATGGCGCTCCAAGTATTCCGAAAGGCTTGCAAAACCAATGGGGTACATCTCAAAGATAGGGGTGGAGGGAACCACGTCGCTAATGGGACCGTGGATTCCTGGAAGTTTTCTGAAGTCGTAGAGAGACGGTGGATGAAGAAGGATAAAGTCTGTGGGCGCCATCTTGCTTATTGGGGAGAAACAGGTTTGGGCAGTTCCGGATACTTGGAATGATACTCTTCAATCATTTTCGAAATCTCAGGATAGTCTTTCATGTTTTCGGTGATGGGAAGGACTCGGTTGGTAAATTCATTCTTCCCCTGAAGTTGGACAAGTTTCTTCTCGATGTCCTCCTTGCTCTTCTGCAACTGTTTTTTCTCGGCCTCTGCAAGTTTAGCATTTCCTAACTGAGCAGTGACATTCCTCAGCGTGTTCTCCAATGTTCGTTTCGTCGAGACGTTAAAGAAGAAGAACAGATCGTCATTCAGGATCGTCAGATCGAGCTTTCCCACGTACATGCCCTTGGAAGCGGTCTGAAGAAGAATCGTGTTCTTGACGACAGGAGGATTGACGAGATTCATGCCCGTGTGAGCCCCAATGATCAAGTGGATTCCGGAGACCGCTTGAGCCAGTTCCATATCTTTGGGATAACCCAGGTGGCTCAGAAGGAAGATAAAATCGGTCTTGGGCTGAAGTTCTTTCACCATCGCCTGAGCGACTTCTGTGGGAGGCCTGATCGTCAGTCCCTTCTTTCTGCTATCTTCTGGACTGAGAAAAGCTTCCGGAGCAAGCAGGCTAAACATGCCAATCCGGAACCCGTTAACCTCCTTCACGAGGGTGGAATGAAATAGGGGTTTACCTGATGCCTCATCGATCACATTGGAAGAAAGAAATGGGAATTTGGCCTTCTTGGAAAGGTCTGACAAGAAGTCTTTCCCCAGGGTCAAGTCATCGTCTCCGATGGCCATGGCGTCATATCCCATCAGGTTTAGACTCTCGAGAATGAGGTTCGCCTTGTGAGACGAGTTCTTCGAATCATCCCCCTGAGCAGAGTTCCCATATTTCTTGAAAAACAGATCGCCTGCATCCAACATGACCAGATTCTTCTCAGTCTCTCGAATCTCTTTTACCCAGGTCGCCCGCTTGGCAAGACCGCCAAGCCTGTTCTTCTCGTTTCAGGTGGGGCAAGGATCGAGCTCCCCATTGATATTGTTGCTGTAAATGATCGTTAGACTCTTGGGTGCCTTCTGGGCGTGTGAGCAGGGAGCAAGGGTAACGAAAACCAAACTCGCTGCCGTAAGAATCGTCAACAGTTTCTTCGCCGTCATTTCATGCTCCTTAGGACTATCTTTCTTTATAGCCTATTCAATCTGTGAAAACAAGGAAATGGGACCACTGGAATACGAGCTCATTCAGGATAAGACTCCTCAAATCTTTGGGAATTCTTGGATTAACCATGGAGGAAGACGAATGGGTTAGTTGAAGAATTGGAAGTTGTGAAAAACGAGGCTTGGCCTGATACACATTGTAAAGGGTGATTTCTACTTCTTCCTGCAACATTCTCTCCCTTAAATTTGGAAGACAATTTATATTACAAAATGCTTATGCATTTAGCTCCTAAATCCCCTAAAAGAAGAGTTGCGGTGTCATGACAGAAACCGAGTTTCTATCCTCCGGCTGGTGAAACCGGAGTATC
>Ga0315282_10002787_pt1 | contig 31718 bp, 9 predicted proteins | sample YL17G07_20_MG_FD_203693 | JGI IMG/M metagenome (GOLD analysis project Ga0315282, IMG submission 203693) | Sediment microbial communities from Yellowstone Lake, YNP, Wyoming, USA - YL17G07_20 | ecosystem: Environmental > Aquatic > Freshwater > Lake > Sediment | place: USA: Wyoming | collected... | reverse complement strand
GCGAGGAGATACCGCCTCCAGCGGCGGCGCAACAGGAAAAGAAGAACGCCGTAGAATCCAGCGCCCGCCAAGGCGAGAGCGGCGACAAAGCATTTCTGGAGGGGGCGCCTGAGCTCGTACCATCCCTGGGCGCGAGCCATCCTGCGCAACGCCCAGGTGAAGAGAGTTTGGAGATCCATCTGCTTGTTGACGCCGAGCAGGAGCACGAGGAAGGCGGTTGCCCACCAGAAAAGGCGGGACGGCGAGAAACGCTCGCCAGGCAGAGGCCCGCGGGCGCGGAGCGCGGATGCGGCGCACAAAACCGCGGCGGCAAGATAAGCGGTCGCGGCCAGCCACCCCAGAAACGTGGGGTCAGCGGGCAGGGATCGCCACCACCATTCCCACATTCTGTGCGCTCCTTGCATGGGAATTTTCTACCTTGAAAAAAGGACATCAACGACAACAAGGACAAAAGGGACAAAAGGGACAAAGAGGCCCCAACGGCGCTATCGCTTGTCCATTTTTACGCTCCTGGTGGAACCTCAGAGCCGCCAGTAGGTGAACCCGTCCTGGAAGTCGGCGGGGGAGAAAATGCCCTTCACGTCCACGACGATACCGCCGGGCCGCAGAATTCTCCTGATCCACCCGGCACCGGATTTGCGGAATTCCGCATGCGCCACGGCCACGATCACCGCGTCCAGATCCTTCAGTTTCTCTTTCTTCGACAGCGTGAAATCCTTGGCCTCGTGGCCGACTTCTTCCGGATCGGCCACCGGGTCGTGAATCCACACCTTCGCCCTGTACTCGCGGAGTTCGTGGACGATGTCAAGCACCTTGGAGTTGCGCAGATCGGGAACGTCTTCCTTGAAGGTGAGGCCCAGGACGCCCACGCGCGCGCCGTTGGGGTTGACGTTGTTCTGGATGAGCAACTTGACCAGGCTTTCCACCACGTATTTTCCCATCCCGTCGTTGATGCGCCGCCCCGCCAGGATCACCTGGGGCACATATCCCAGTTCCTCGGCCTTGTGGGTGAGATAATAGGGGTCCACGCCGATGCAGTGCCCGCCGACGAGCCCGGGCCGGAAAGGAAGGAAATTCCACTTGGTGCCCGCCGCCTCCAGCACGCTCAGCGTGTCTATGCCCATGAGATGGAAAATGACCGAGAGCTCGTTCACCAGCGCGATGTTGAGGTCCCGCTGGGTGTTCTCGATCACCTTCGCCGCCTCGGCGGTCCTAATGTTCGCCGCTCTGTAGACGCCCGCGCCCACCACCGACGCGTACACCTCGGCCACGATTTCCAGAACTTCGGGCGTCTGGCCGGAGACCACCTTCGTGATCTTCTCCAGCGTGTGGACCTTGTCGCCGGGGTTGATTCTCTCGGGAGAGTAGCCCACGAAGAAGTCCTTGCCGCAGCTGAGGCCGGATTCCTTCTCGAGAATGGGAACGCAGATGTCCTCGGTCACGCCGGGATAGACCGTGGACTCATAGACCACGATGGCCCCGCGGGAGAGATTTTGTCCAACCGTGCGGCTTGAGGATTCCACTGGCCCCAGGTCGGGCCGCTTGGCCTTGTTGATGGGGGTCGGCACCGCCACAATGATGAAGTCCGCCGCCTTCAGCTTGGCCGGGTCGCTCGTGTAATCCACCTTCGCCTGCTTCAGATCCTCGGTGGCGACTTCGTTGGTGCGGTCCCAGTGCCGCCGCAGCTCCTCGATCCGCCGTTCACTGATGTCGAACCCGATGATCTTTCCGCGCTTGCCAAAAGCGACGGCGAGCGGAAGGCCCACGTATCCCAGGCCAACGACGGCGATGCTTCGATTCATGATAACCCTCCCCCTTCTTTTTCGGAGCGCCGGATTTTGTCGGCGTAGTTCCTTTCGTAGTATTGCTGGTATTCCCCCGTCATCACGTTCCGCCACCACGACGTATTGGCCAGGTACCACTGGATGGTCTCGCGGAGGCCCTGCTCAAAGGGAACAACGGGCGCCCATTGGAGCTCGCGCCGGGCCTTGGCGCAGTCAATCGCGTAGCGCCGGTCGTGACCCGGCCGATCCTTGACGAATTGGATCAAACTTTCCGGCTTGCCCAGTTCCTTCAGGATCAGCCGGACGATCCAGATGTTGGGACATTCATTGGACCCCCCGAAATTGTACACTTGGCCCGCGACGCCTCGCTCCGCCGCCGCGAGCACGCCGGAGCAATGGTCCTGCACGTGGATCCAGTCGCGCACGTTGAGGCCGTCCCCATACACGGGCAGCTGTTCGTTCTTGCTGGCCTTGATGATCATGAGCGGGATCAGTTTCTCCGGGAACTGATAGGGGCCGTAATTGTTGGAACACCGCGTGACCACAACGGGCAGGCCGAACGTGTGATAGTACGCGCGGCACAGGAGGTCCGCCCCCGTCTTGGAGGCCGAATAGGGGCTGTTGGGCGACAGCGGGCTCTCCTCGGTGAACTTCCCGGTGTCTCCCAGAGAGCCGTACACTTCGTCGGTGGATACCTGGACGAAGCGGGCCGTCCGCGTGTGCAAGGCGACTTCGAGCAGGCTCTGGGTGCCCAGCACATTGGTGCGGACGAACTCGGCGCCGGAGAGAATGCTCCGGTCCACGTGCGATTCCGCGGCGAAGTTAGCGATGGTGTCGATCCGGTAGTCCTCGAGGATTCTCAACACGACCTCGCGGCTGCAAATGTCCCCACGCACAAAGGTGTAGCGGGGATCGGACGTAAAATCGTCCGTACTCTCCAGATTCCCCGCGTATGACAGCGCATCCAGATTGACCAGCCGCACTCCGGGCCGCTCCTTGAGCAGAAACCGGATGAAATTGGAGCCGATGAAACCGGCCCCGCCTGTAACAAGAATCGCCTGAATCCGGTGTATCCTCATCTCTTGTGTCCTCTCAGATCGCGGGCAGTGTTCCTCGCGCAGCCGGATCGCTCACGTGGGGGCATCCATCACTGTTGGCCGACAGACTTCAAGTACTCCTTGAAGGATTGGGCGCTAAGATCCCGTTGGGATAGAATGGGAGACACCACGGGCCATCGCACGGCGAGGTCCGGGTTGTTCCATTGGATCTGATCCTCCAACCTGGGATCATACAGCGTGCCGCATTTGTACTGGACTTCGGCTTGGTCGCTGAGCACGGCGTAGCCGTGCGCGAACCCTCCCGGTATCAGAAGCATCAGTTTGTTCTCAGCGGAGAGATCCATTCCGTGCCATTGCCCAAGCGTCGGAGAGTCGGGCCGTATGTCCACGGCCACGTCCCAGATCACGCCCAGGGTGCAACGCACGAGTTTGGGCTGTCCGGGCCCCCTCTGAAAATGCAGGCCGCGAAGCGTATCGCGGACCGACAAGGCATGGTTGTCCTGCACCCACTGGATATGAATGCCCGCCCGCGCGAACTCGGCCGCATTGTAGGACTCGAAGAAGAAACCGCGGGTGTCCTCGAACACCTTGGGCTTGAGGACCAGCAGTCCCTCCAACGGGGTTGTCTCTATTTCCATCCGTTTCTCCCTGGCACAGGCTGACGGCTCTAAGAAGCCGCACACGGCAGACAGTAGGGTTTTTAGCACCTCGCGAAGGGCAGTGTCAAAGGGTTTTTGGCTGAGCGGTGGGCCACTCCCAGCATTGTAGTTCCCAATCTCTGCCTTCGCACACGATCGCCGCGGCGTAGCCTTCGCCCGGTTTCAGCTCGCGCATTCCCCAGCGGCGGGCTTCCCGCGGGTCGCCGCGCACCTCGAGAAGCGCCGCGGGTGCGTCCGGCGCGAGGGAGACGTCGAACTGATCGAGGGGGATGGACAGCCCTCCTCCCCTGGCTTTGATGTACGCCTCCTTGCGGGTCCAGCATGCGAAGAAGGCTTCTTCCTGGCGGCCCTCGGGAAGAGTGCGCAGCGCGGCCACTTCGCGCGGGGAGAAGAATCGCTCCGGAATATCCTTGTCCCCACGGAGGGATCGGATGAACTCGACGTCCACGCCCACCTCCTTCTCCAGGACAATTGCAATGAGGGCGATATGGTTGGAATGCGAAACGTTGAAGCGGACATCGAGCTTGGAGCCCGCCGGAAGCATCGGCTTGCCCTGGGGACCGTGCTCAAATCGGATTTCACGCGGGTCCTGCTGTGTCGCCTGGCCGAGCAGAAGGCGCAGAACGGCTCTGGTGATGGTGAAGGCATGACGATCCTTCCGGAAATGGAACCGGTCCGCCCTTTTGCATTCATCGGGGCAGAGCGCACTGCGGAGAGAAGACACCGCCGGGTCCTCCGCGAGCAGGGAGACGCGCCACACCTGCGCTTCGTCCCGCCTGAGGAGCAGGTGGCCGGCGGCTGGGTATTCGCGCCACGAGGGGTTGCTCATCCGGCTTCCATTCCAGGCGGAGTAAGGGGGCGCCCCTTTGGCTATTGCGGTTCCAGGATCTGGGTGCTTTGCGCCGCCGAATCGGCCGTCTCGAGCTCGGCGGACCGGTTGTCCTGTGCCCTGTGCAGGCAGTCGGTCAGCCGCTCGGCTGTGACTTTTCCATAAACTGTCAGACGCGTTACGTGGTCTCCGGGAACCGTATGGACCTCCATCCCCTGCATGGCCAGATCTATCCAATGGATGCTGCGGAAACTCATCCCCTCGCTCACCAGGAAGGTCAGTCTTCCGGGATACGGTTTTGGCCTATAGCGGCTAAGGGTGCTGATGTACCGCTCCTCGGCGTTCTCGATGCGTTTCTGTACGTGTTCCGCTTGGGTCACGGGCACGAGCCTGCGGCGTTTTCGACGGAGCATGGGGGCAACAGCGCGCAAGTCCAGCTTGACGATACTGTAAACGTGCCCTAGCATCCGGAGAAAACGTCTGTGGAGGAGGTAGAGCCTGTACTGGATGTTGCCGATGGTGGTTGGACGCGGCGTATCCATCAGGAAGAGCAGTCCCACGTCCTTGCCGCGTTCATACAGAACCTGGGCCATTTCGTACGCCACGATGCCGCCCACGCACTCCCCCCCCAGAAGATAAGGCCCTTCGGGCTGGAACTCGAGCAGCTCCTCCACGTAGTCCCGGGCCATTGCCTCGAGGGTGCGGTGGGGCTCTTCCCTGCCGTCCAGTCCACGTGGCTTGAAGCCATAAACGGGTTGGTTGAGCCCCAAATGCGGGATCATGTTGGAGAGGTAGCGCAGGAATTGCTCTTCATCGGCGTGAGCCCCCGCCACCAGGAAGAAGGGAGTGCGCGTGCCCAGGGGCTGCATTGGGATGAGCGAAGTCCAGGTCGAGCGCTTGGGTTTGTACTCGTAGGTTTCCGTGAGATCGTCGTATTGGATGCGGCCGGCCAGGGAGGCGACCGTGGGGTTGTCCACGATGCCGCGCAGGGACAGGTTGGTCTTCAGGGTTTGGCGCAAGCGGGCAAGGACCCGGGTGGCCAGCAGCGAATGGCCCCCCAATTCGAAGAAGTTGTCGTGGATACCCACCTTCTCCAGGCCCAGAATGTCCTGCCAGGCCGAGGCGATGATCTTCTGGACGGGGGTGCGCGGAGCGACGTAGGTCGGCGAGTGGTCCAGGTGCTCATCCGCAGGTTTGGGCAGGGCCCGGCGGTTGATCTTACCGGACGGAGTCAGCGGGAAAGCGTCGAGAATGACGTAAGCGGATGGAATCATGAATTCGGGAAGTTCCCTCTGGAGGAATGCCCGAAGGGATTTGTGCTCGGGAGCGGGGGACTGCTCGGTGGTCAGGTAGGCTGTCAGGCGTTGGTCGCCTGGCGTGTCTTCGCGGATGATAGCCACGGCTTCGCTGACGTGGGGATAGCGGCGCAGAAGACTCTCGATCTCGCCGAGTTCGATCCGGAATCCGCGGATTTTCACCTGGGTGTCCGCGCGGCCCAGGAAGTCGAATCTCCCGTCCGCCAAGCGCCGGACGATGTCGCCGGTCTTGTACACGCGCTGCCCCGGCTCCTTGCGGAAGGGATGGGGGATGAATCTCTCCGCGTTGAGTTCGGGGCGATTGAGATACCCCCGCGCCAATCCGTCCCCGCCGACGTGGAGTTCGCCGGCCACACCCAGCGGAACCAGCTGGAGGCTCCCGTCCAGAACGTGGAAATCCGTATTGGCGATAGGCGGTCCAATGGGAGGCGCGTCGTTTCCGGGTTCCACGCGGCACACGGAGGACCAGACGGTGGTTTCGGTGGGACCATACATATTCCACAGCTGCGCGCCGGTCTTCAGGATCCGATCCGCCAGGCCCCTGGGCAGGGCTTCGCCGCCGCACAGCACCTTGAGGCCCGGTGCTTTCCGCCAGCCCGCCTCGAGCAAGAGGCGCCAGGTGGCCGGCGTCGCCTGCATGACCGTGGCCCCGGAGGATTCGAGTCTCCGCAGCAGTTCGGCTCCATCCGCCGCCGTCTCCTGGCTCACAATCACGACCCGCGCCCCCGTTATCAGCGGCAGATAGAGCTCCAGCGCCGAAATGTCAAACGAAAGAGTGGTGGGCGCGAGAAGGATGTCCCCCTCCGTGAATCCGGGCTCGCGTTGCATCGCAACCAGGAAGTTCACGAGGGGCCGGTGGGAGATCTGCACCCCTTTGGGTTTGCCGGTGGAACCGGAGGTGTAGATTACATAGGCCAGGTTTTCGGTGAGCGGAATCCCTTCGCGAGACGCAACGGCGGGAGCGAGATCGCCTGTGTCTTCCCGCATGATCTCCTCCCAACAGGTGTCCACGTCGAGGGTTTTAGGACCGGGGTCTCCCAGGTCTCGGAGGGCAAGGTCCCCGGATGCCAGCTGGCACTGGGTCAGCAGGACCGAGAGGCCGGAGTCCCGCACCATGAATTCCAGACGCTCCCGCGGAAACCCGGGATCAAGCGGGACGTAGGCGCCTCCGGCTTTATGAACCGCCAAAACCGCCACCGCCATTGCTGTCGAGCGGTCCATGTGGATTCCCACCAGGGTGTCGGGACTCACGCCCATCTTGCGAAGGCGGCGTGCCAGTTGGTTTGCCTGGCGGTTAAGCTCGGCGTAGGAAAGGCGCGTGTCCTCGAAAACCACCGCCTGAGCATCCGGCTTGCGGGCGGCTTGCCGCTCGAACAACTGATACGCGCACAGATCCCGCGGGTATTCCGCCGCGGTGTTGTTGAACTCGGTCAGAAGTTGGTGTTGTTCCTCGGGTGTCAGCATCGGCAGTTCGCCGAGCCGGATCTGGGGCAGAGCGGCGATTTCCTCCAGCACGGTTCGGAGGTGTCCCAGTATTCTCTCGGCGGTGGCGCCGTCCAGCCGGTTGGCGTCGTACAGCGCTGTAATCCCGAGTTGGGCGCCCATCATGATCTCGAGCGTGAAGGGATAGTTGGTTCTCTCGAGCACCTGGATATCCTGAATCTCCAGGTCGGCGTATGTGCTTTTCTGTGAACGGTCCAGGGGGTAGTTCTCGAAAATGAGGATACTATTGAAGAGGGCCTGTCCACGGGGGATCTCGCTCCAGACCTGGATCTGGGCCAGGGGGGTGTATTCGTATTGCCGAGCTTCCACCTGCTCCTCTTGCAGGCGCTTGAGCCAGGGCAGAAGCATCTCATCAGGAGACACTTGGATACGCACCGGCAGGGTGTTGATGAAAAGCCCGACCATTGCCTCCACTCCCGGAAGATCGGCCGGACGCCCCGCAACGGTGCTCCCATAAACCACGTCCTGCGTGTTGGAGTGTCTGCTGAGAAGCAGGGCCCACGCGCCCTGCACCAGGGTGTTGATGGTGAGTTGGTGGTTGCGGGCCAGCGACTGGAGCGAGGCGGAAACCCCCGCGTCCAGTTGGGTCTTGCGGACGGCGTGTTCGTATGCCGCGGATCGCGCGGCGCCGGCCTTGAGCGGGGATCGTCCATCCGGGAGCGGGGTAGGCGCGGTGAAACCACTCAGCGTCTTGCGCCAATAGGCTTCCGCCTTCGGCATATCCTGCTTCTTGAGCCACGTTATATAATCCCGGTAGGGCTTGGGCCGGTCCAGCCGGATATCCTGCTCCCGCGCCAGGGCCTCGTAGCAGGAGAAGACTTCCCTCATGATCAGCGGCGAGGACCAGCCATCCAGAAGGATGTGATGAAAGCTGAAAACCAGAAGGCTGTAATCCTCCTGGGTCCGGAAGAGAGCCAGCCGCAGAAGGGGAGCCTCGGTAAGCTGGAACCCCTTCATGCGATCCTCCTGCAGGAAGGACTCGAAACGGCGTTCCTGCTCCGCGGGAGAAAGGCCCCGCCAATCCTCGCGCGTCCAGGGCACGTCAACCTCTTCCCGCACTATCTGGAGGGGTTCTTTGTCCCGTTCCCACAGGAACAGGGTTCTCAGGACGGCGTGGCGCTGGACGACCCGCGACCAGGCCTCTTCGAACGCCTGCTGTTTCACATTCCCCCGCAGGTGGAAGCACACTTGCTGGAAGTACACGCCCGATTCCGGCTCCGCCAGGGTGTGGAAGAGCATGCCCTCCTGCATGGGAGAAAGGGGATATATGGCTTCGACGTTCTTAGGCATCGGTTTCTGGGGCTCCCGATTCCCCCAGCTGAGACATGATATCATCTAACTCTTCCTGGCTCAAGTTCGCTTCGGGAAAATCCGAAGGCGTGAAACCGCCCGCCTCCGGAGAAGCGCAATGGGAAAGGAAAGATCGGAGCTCCTCCATAAACCAGCGGGCCACGTTCTCCATGGTTTTCCGCTCGTGTCTGTTTGCGCTGTATGTCCAGTCCACCCGCAACTGCCCATCGGCCACCATGGAATCCACCTCCAGCAGATAGAGGCGCCGGCCACCGGGATGGCGCAGCGGTCCCGCGGACTCCCAGGTGATTCCGAAACGACCGGGAGACGAAGAGGCGGACTGCCCAAACTGGCCCAGGTAATTGAAGCACATTTGCGGCTCCGGAAGGCTGCCCAGGCGGCTGTGGATTGCCGGGTCCTGGGTGAGGTACCGGAGGATTCCGAAGCCGATCCCACGATTCGGAATGCGGCGCAGCTGCTCCTTGACGGCTTTGATGGCTTCCGCGGGTCCAGGCGCTCCTTCGAGGTTGAGAGGCACGGGGAAAACCGCCGTGAACCACCCCGCGGTTCGCGACAGGCCGGCGTCCGGGATGATGTCCTCGCGCCCGTGTCCTTCGAGCTCCACAAGCAGCGTCTCCTTCCCGGTCCATCTGGTGAATGCTCGCGCCAGCGCCATCAGCAGCACGTCGTTGATCTGTGTGTGATAGATCCTGGGGGCTTCCTGCAAAAGCGCGTGCGTTTCGCCGGCGCTCAGGCATTCCGTCACGATCCGGGCGGACTCAGCCGTGTTTTCGCCTTGCGAGAGGTCCACCGGTAGAGGAGAGACCCGGTTCCAGGGCTGGCCGAGCCAGAAGCCGAGTTCCTTCCGCGTCTCCGCGTGTTGCGCATGTTCGGTGAGGCGGTGCGCCCAGTGCCTGAAACTTGTCGTTTTCTGAGGAAGCTGGATACTCTGGCCGCGGCTGAGCTGTTCGCAGGCCGTTTCGAGGTCTTCCAGGACGATGCGCCAGGAGACAAAATCAACCACAAGATGATGGACGATCAGAACGAGCAGCGAAGGGCGGCTCTTACCGAAATCGAACAGGGCGGCCCGCATAAGAGGGCCTTCGGAGAGGTTCAAGCTTCCCTGCAATTCCCCGGCGGCATTCTCCAGGGCTTGTTTCCGCTTCTCCTCGGGCAGTGCGGAAAGATCGAAGCGGATCAGCTTGCCGGCCTCATCGTCGGAGGCAGCGTTGAACTGCGCCCATTCCAGCGAAGCTTCTCCGGGTGAGGCGGAACCCGCGCGTTTGAACCGCATCCGAAGGGCGTCATGCTGTTTCACCAGACGCCGCAGCGCATTCTCCAGCATGGCCGGGTCCGCCGCGGAGGGCGTCTCCAGGACCATCGCCTGGTTCCAGTGGTGGGCCCCGGTGAGATCCTGGTCAAAAAACCAGCGTTGTATGGGAGTCAGGGGCAGGGACCCGCTGACCTGCCCCTGCTCGGCGTGAACGCGCTGGGAGACGCCCGCGGCCGCGGCCAGCTCGGCGATGGTCTGGTGCTGGAAGATCAGGCGCGGGGCGAGATGAAGTCCCGCCTGGTTGGCTCGGTGGATGATCTGGATGCTGATGATGGAGTCGCCGCCCAGCTCGAAGAAATTGTCATGCAGGCCGACATGATCGAGCCCCAGCACCTCCGACCAGATCCGTGCCAGGGTTTCCTGCGCGGGCGTGGCGGGGCCCGCGGACTCCGCCGAGAGACCGGCGCGGGAGGAGGCATCCGGCGCGGGCAGGGCGCGAAGATCAATCTTGCCGCTGGGCATGGCGGGAAAAGCGTCCAACATCACGAAAAACGCGGGGATCATGTAATCCGGCAGGTTCCGCTTTACCCAGGCGCGCAAGTCCGCCGGCGAGGGGAGCGGCTCGCCGGTTGCCGGCGTCTCAGCCAGCAAGTATGCCACCAGATGCTTGCCGCCCGGGGACGCCGCGCCGGTCGAAGAGGGTTCGCGCGCGATCACCAGGGCGTCGCGGACGCCCGGATGCGCGCGAAGGCGCGTCTCGATCTCGCCGAGCTCAATACGGAATCCGCGAATCTTCACCTGGTGGTCTATGCGCCCCAGGAACTCCAGCGATCCGTCGGGCAGCCGGCGGACGAGATCTCCTGTTCTGTAGAGCCGCGCGCCCGGTTTGGCGCTGAAAGGATTCGCGATGAACCTTTCCGCGGTGAGCTCCTCCCGGTTGAGGTAACCTCGCGATAAACCCTCCCCGCCGATGTACAGCTCGCCCGCCACTCCGATGGGCAGAAGCTGGCGGTTGGCGTCCAGCACATGGGCCTCAGTATTGGCAATGGGTGTGCCGATGGGAACTATTGCGCCTCGGTCCTCCGGCCTGCAAGTGTGTTCCGTGCACCACACCGAGGCTTCCGTCGGACCGTATGCGTTGGATAGGATCGTATCCGGCAGCAGCTCGCAATGACGCTTGGCCAGCTCGGGCGGACAGGCCTCCCCGCCCAGCATCACGAATTCCAGACTGGCCAGGTCCTCCGGCTTGATCTCCCCCAGGAGAACCCCGTAAAGGGACGCGAGGCAAATCGTATGGGTGATCTTGTGCCTTCGAATCAACGCCGAGAGCCGCCCCACGTCCATCTGGTCTCCTTCCTTGGGCAGGACCAGCATTCCCCCCTGGGTCAGGGCGCCGAAGATCCCCGGCACCGACCCGTCAAACGCGTAGGAAAACAGCAGCAGAAAACGGTTCATCGGCTTGTGATACCGCGTCATGTAGGCCGTGATGCAGTGGACAAGATTACGGTGCGTGATCTGGACGCCCTTGGGCTTCCCCGTGGATCCCGAGGTGTACATCACGTAGGCCAGGTTCTCGGGCCGCGCAAGCGCGGGCGGGTTGGCGATGCTCTCGCGGGAGAGTCCCTCCCCGCCCGGCTTCATGTGTACGATGCGCGCTTCGCGCGCAGGAACGTTCTGTAGCAGGTGCTCTTGGACCACCAGGACGGGAGTGCTGGTGTCCTCCAGCATAAAAGCCAGTCGCTCTTCGGGGTATGCGGGATCCATCGGGACGTACGCTCCGCCCGCCTTCAGGATGCCAAGAATCCCCACAATCATCTCGAGCGACCGCTCCACGCAGAGTCCGACCAGGGTCTCAGGCCCCACTCCCAAGGCGCGCAAGCGATGGGCCAGTTGGTTCGCCCCCTGATTGAGCTGCGAGTAGGTCAGAACCTGCTCGCCAAAAACCACCGCTGGCGCCTCCGGTGTCCGCTCGGCCTGCGATTCGATCAGGGCGTGGACGCAGGACTCGCGGGGGTAGTCCGCTTCGGTGGCGTTCCACTTCGACACCAGTTGGTCCTTCTCGGCGGGAGACAACAACCCCAGTTCCGACACGCGCGCTTCCGGATGAGACACAACGCTTTCCAGAAGGTTGCGGAAATGCCCAAGGAAACGGTCAACGGTTTCCGGGTCGAACAGATCCGTGCTGTAGTTCGCCACCCCTTCCAGCACGCCGTCCTTTTCCCACATGCTCAGAACCAGATCCAGTTCCGAAGACTGGCCGCTGGTCTGCACGAGTTGGGAAGACACTCCCCGCATCTCGAGCGGCGGCATCGGCGCGTTCTGAAGAACGAGCATCGCCTGGTAGATCGGGTTGTGGCTCAAGTCGCGCTCCGGACGCAGGGATTCGACGAGCAGACCGAAGGGAAGGTCCTGGCGTCCGTATGAACCCAATGTTGCCTCGCGCACGGTTCCCAACAGATCCCGGAAGCTGAGATCGCCGGAAAGACGCGTTCGCATCGCCAACGTGTTGATGAAGAGGCCAATCAACTTCTCCAGATCCGGCCGGACGCGGTTGGCGATCGGCGTGCCCACCACGATGTCTTCCTGGCCCGTGTAGCGATAGAGGAGCGCCTTGAACGCCGCCAGCAGGGTCATGAAGAGCGTGGCCCCTTGCTTCTGGCTGAGTGCGCGGAGGGACGCCGAGAGCTCCCCTGAGAACCCGAACGTCCGGCTCGCGCACCGGTAGCTGGGCACGGGCGGCCGGGGGCGGTCGGCGGGCAGGTTGAGGACCGGCAGATCCCCCTGAAGGTGTTTCTTCCAGTACTCGAGCTGCGATTCCAGGATGTCTCCCCGCAGCCATTGGGCTTGCCATTGCACATAGTCCGCGTACTGGATCGTCAGGGCCTGAAGGGGCGATTCCTCGCCGCTGAGGTAAGCGCTGTAGAGCGCGCCGAGCTCCACTGCGAACACACCCAGCGACCACGCGTCCGAGATGATGTGGTGCATGTTGATGAGAAAGAGATGGTCCTGGGGTCCAAGGCGTAGGAGAGTGGCTCGCATCAAAGGTCCCGTGGAGAGATCAAAGGGGCGCAGTGCCTCTTCGAGGGCGAATCGGCGGGCCGCCGCGGGCAAGCCGGACCCGTCCGACCCGCCCGATCCGTCCGATCCGTCCGATCCGTCGGATCCGTCCGATCCGTCCGACAGGTCCACTATCCTCAGGCTGGCCCGGCATTCCTCGGCGATCCGCTGAACCGGCCCTTCCTCCGTGAAGTGAAAAGTGGCGCGCAAGGGCTCGTGGCGCAGCTGTATCTCGCGCAAGGCCCGCTCCAGGATTCCCGTGTCGAGCGAACCGCTCAGCCGGAACGCCGCGGGGACGTTGGACGTGGGGCTTTCCGGATCCAACTGGTAGAGGAACCACATCCCCTTCTGGGCGTGGGAGAGCGGAATTTCGGCCTGGCGGGGCATGGGCGTGAGCGGCGGCGTGGCGGAAGCGGCCTCTGGTGTTTCCGCCACCGCCATGCTTTTGGCCAGGCCGGCGATGGTGGGTTCTTCGAATATGCCCCGCAGCGGGAAGCTGGCCTGAGCATTCTCGCGGATCCGAGAGATGATCTGCGTGGCCATGAGGGAGTGCCCGCCCAGCTCGAAGAAGTTGTCGTGGACGCCGATTCGGGCGATTCCCAGAACCTCTTCCCAGATGCGGGCGAGGCTTTTTTCGAGCGCGTCGCGGGGTGCGGCGTACTCCGTCGAGACGGGCGGCCGGGGGTGGCGGGAAGCGATGCTCTTGTCCGCCCCGTCTGATCCGTCTGATCTGTCGGATCGGTCCGATTTGTTCGACCCGTGGGACTCGTCGGACCGGTCGGACGGGATCGGGGCCGCCCCCATCGTCGGCGTTATCCAGAATCGCTCGCGCTGGAAGGGATAGGTGGGCAGCGAAACCCGATAGCGCTCCTCGTCCTGGTAGAAGCCGGCCCAATCCACCCGGCCTCCGGCGAGCCAAAAGCGACCCAGCGTTGCCAGAAGGAAAGCAAGATCGGCGAGGGGTTCTTTGGGGTGACGCAGCGAGGACAGCACAACCTGCGCCTCCGGCTGTTGACGGACAAACGAGCACAGGGTATTGCCCGGCCCAATCTCGAGAAACGCGCGATGGGGTTCCAGAAGAAGCTCGCGCACACCCATCGCGAACCGCACGGGCTGCCGAAGGTGCCGGCCCCAGTAGTTGGGATCGGTGGCCTCGGCGGCGGTGATCCAGGTTCCGGTGACGTTGGAGATGAAAGGAATCCGGGGCGCACGCGGACCGCATTTCCCCACGAGCTCCGTGAAAGGCTTCACGATCGGATCCATCATGGCCGAATGGAACGCGTGCGAGGTGTGCAGCCGGCGGCAGGGGATCTCCCGCGCCCCGAGCTGCCGCTCGAGCGCGTCCATCTCCTCGGTGGGGCCGGACACAACGCAGGCGGATGGAGCATTGATCGTGGCGATGGACAGGTTGCGCTTCAAAAGCGGGAGAACCTGCTCTTCGGGAAGCAGGATCGCCATCATCGCCCCGGCAGGCTGCGACTGCATCAACCTCCCCCGGGCCGCCACCAGAGCCAGGGCCTCTTCGAGTGTGAAAACCCCCGCCAGGCACGCCGCCACGTATTCCCCGATGCTGTGTCCGATCATGCCCTGCGGCTCAATGCCCCACGCCATCCACAAGCGGGCCAATGCGTACTCGATGGCAAAGAGGGCGGGTTGAGCGGCGTCTGTTTGGTTAATTCGCTCCGAAGCGTCGGCCGCCGCGTCTTCGCGTGGGTACAACAGCTCGCGCAGGTCGTATCCGAGATGCGGTCTGAGATGCTCCGCGCACGCGTTCACCTGATCGCGGAACACCCGTTCCGTCTCATAAAGCTCCCGCCCCATGTTCACGTGTTGCGAGCCCTGTCCGGTGAACATGAACACGCCGGGCCGCTCGTCCGAATCGTCGCGAGCGCTGAACACCTTGGCCGGAGTGAGGTTCTCCAGCATTTCAACCGCGTCCTCGCGGCTCCCGCACAGCGCGACCCGCCGGTGGCCGAAACGCCTGCGTCCCTCCTGGAGGGTGTAGGCGACGTCTGGAAGCGGGAGTTCCGGACGGTTGCGCAGGTGAAGCGTGAGGTTCGTCGTGGCTTCGGCAAGAGCCTTTTCCGTCTTCGCCGAGAGCATGAGGAGTTGAACGCGCCTGGAAGGCCCGGACTCCGCGAGCAGGGGGGACTCCTCCAGGACGGCGTGGGCGTTGGTGCCGCCGATGCCGAACGAACTGACGGCGGCCCTGCGCGGCGTTTCCCCACGTGGCCAGGGCATGAGAGCGGTGTTGACGTAGAAGGGCGAGTTGTCCAGATCGAGGCCGGGATTGGGCGATTCGAAATGAAGGCTGGGGGGGATCTCCTTGTGCTTGAGGACCAGCGCGGCCTTGATCAGGCTCGCAATGCCGGCCGCCACGTCGAGGTGGCCGATGTTTGTCTTGGCGGAGCCGATGGCGCAATACCGTTTCTTGCTGGTCTGCGCGCGGAACACCTGGGTCAGCGCGGCGATCTCGATGGGATCGCCCAGCGGCGTGCCCGTTCCGTGGGCTTCCACATACCCAATGGTTTCCGGATTCACGTCCGCCATGGCCAGGGCCATCGCGATCACGTCTGCCTGGCCATCCACGCTGGGGGCCGTGAAGCCCACCTTCACCGAGCCGTCGTTGTTGGTCGCGGCCGCGCGGATCAACGCGTAGATGCCGTCGCGGTCGGCCAGGGCGTCCTCCAGCCGCTTCAGCACCACCACCCCCATGCCCTCGCCGAGGGCGGTTCCGTTCGCCTTGGCGTCAAAAGCCCGGCAATGCCCGTCGGGAGAAAGGATCTGGCCTTCGATGTAGAGGTAGCCCTTCATCCGGGGCGCCTGGATCGAGACCCCGCCGGCCAGAGCCATGTCGCACTGGTAGTTCAGCAGTCCCTGGCAGGCCATCTGGACGGTGACCAGCGACGTCGAACAGGCGGTCTGGATATCCAGACTTGGCCCTTTCAGATTCAGCTTGTAGGAAACCCGGGTCGTGAGAAAGTCCTTGTCGTTGCCCATCATGATTTGGAAATGGCCCACCGAATCCATGAAGCGCCGGTTGAAGACAAGGTTCTGCAGGACATAGTTGTTGAGCCCGCAGCCGGCGTAAACGCCGATGAGACCGTTGTATCTGTTTGGATCGTAGCCCGCGTCCTCGAGGCCCTCCCATGCGCATTCCAGGAACAGGCGATGTTGTGGATCCATGGATTCGGCTTCGCGGGGAGTATAGCCGAAGAAGTTGGCGTCGAATAGGTCCGGGTCGGCCAGCGTGAAGCCGGACCGCACAAAAGCGGGCTTGGCCATCAGCGCGGGAGGCACGCCCGAGGCGGCGAGTTCGTCGTCGGAGAACTCGGTGATGCACTCTACGCCTTCGCGGAGGTTCCGCCAAAACTCCTCAACGGACTTTGCGCGCGGAAACCGGCCCGCGATCCCCACGATGGCTATGGCGTGCGGCATTTGGCTGTTTTCTGGTTCACTCATCCGTTTTCCTTCTCTTGTCCCGCTCAGTCTTGTGCCTTGCCAGCGCATCCTTGTGCTTTTGGGCGCGTTCGGCGGCTGCTTCCGGCGCGGCGGTGAAAGCCTTGCCGTGGGTTAAGTGCCGCGCTATCGCGTGGATAGTCGGATGCTGGAACATGTCGAGTATCGAAATATCCAGCCCCGTTGCCTTGCGCAGTTCGGCATGCCCCCGCGCCAGCAGAAGGGAATGCCCGCCCAGGTCGAAGAAGTTGTCGTGGATACCCACGCTCTTCAAACCCAGGAGTTTCCCCCAGATCGCCGCGACTCTCTTTTCCAGTTCGGTGCGGGGAGGGACACATTCCCCCGCCAGTTGGGGCCGCACGTCTCCGGGCGCAGGCAGCGCCTTCCGGTCGAGTTTGCCGTTGGGCGTCAAGGGAAACGCCTCCAGAAGCACAAAGGCCGAAGGCGCCATATAGTAAGGTAGTTTACCCGCCAGGAATTCCCGGAGATCACTTGGGTTGATGCTGGGCCCGGCGGAGGGAATCAGGTAGGCCACCAGCCGTTTCTCGTCGGGGACGTCCTCCCGCGCCAGGACCACGCATTCCCGGACCTGCGGATATTGCCTCAAGGCTGCTTCGATCTCATTGAGCTCAATGCGGAACCCTCGGATCTTGACCTGGAAATCCCGCCTTCCGAGGAACTCGAGGCTCCCGTCCGCCAGGTGGCGCGCCAAGTCTCCGGAACGATAGAGACGCCCGGGGCCGAAGGGGTTCGAGACGAACCGCTCCGCCGTGAGGGAGTCGCGGTTCAGATACCCGCGGGCCACTCCGGCCCCGCCCACGCAGATCTCTCCCGCCACTCCTATCGGGACGGGTCTCAGGTTCTCATCGAGGACGTAGAGCGTGAGGTCGGGTATTCGGACGCCAATAACGCTGCCCAGCCCCCTCTCCACGTCTTCCCTGAAGAGGCGGCGGTACGTCACGTGAACGGTTGTTTCGGTTATCCCGTACATGTTGATGAGCTGGGGCGATTCGTCTCCGTGGCGCCGGACCCAGGGGGCCGGCATGGCGGGATCGAGCGCCTCGCCGCCGAAGATGACGTAACGCAGGGAGAGGCCTTCCCGTCCGGGCCTCTCTTCCTCCACCGCGATCAACTCGCGGAAGGCCGAAGGCGTCTGGTTGAGCACCGTCACTTTCTCACGCGCCAGCATCTCGAGGAACATTTCCGGCGAGCGCGCCACGTCCTGAGGCACAATGACCAATTTCCCGCCATATAAGAGGGCGCCCCAGATCTCCCACACCGAGAAATCGAAGGCATAGGAGTGAAAGAGCGTCCAAACGTCCGCTGCGTCAAAGTGATAGAACTCCTCGGTGGCGGCCATCAGGCGCGTCACGTTCCGGTGCGTCACCACCACGCCCTTGGGCCGGCCCGTGGAACCGGACGTATAGATCACGTAGGCCGGGTTGTCCGGCGTCACGGCGCCTCGCGGCGCCTCGCCGATCTGGCGGCCCATCGCGGGCTCCTCGGCATCAAGCAGGACACAGTTCAGCGCCGGTCTCTCCAGCAGGCGGGGCGGGCAAATGCATTTCTGCGTCACCAGCGCCCGGATCCCGCTGTCCTCGATCATGAAGGCCAAACGCTCCTCGGGATAGGCCGGATCGAGAGGAATATAGGCGCCGCCGGCTTTCAGGACGCCCAGAATCGCGATCACCATTTCCAGGGACCGCTCGATGCACAGCCCAACCAGCGCCTCCGGTCCCACTCCGTGCTCCCGAAGACAGTGTGTGAGTTGGTTGGCCCGCGCGTCGAGCTCCGCGTACGTCAGCCGCTGATCCCCAAACACAAGCGCGATGGAGAAGGGGGTTTTTGCCGCCTGCTCAGAAAACAACTCATGCAGGCATTTCTGGACCGGGTACTCCTTCACCGGCGAGTTCCAATCCCGCACGAGAAGGCGCTCTTCCTCATCCGTCAGGATGGGCAGAAGGCCGATGGGCGCGTCGGGGTTGGCCGCGATGCCCCGCAGCAATACCTCGTACTCCTTGAGCCGGCGCTGAATAGTCCCGGCGCGGAACAGATTCGTGTTGTAGTGGCATATCATCTCGAGCCGCCCGCTCGCCTCGCGGGCGTTCATGTTGAGCTCAAAGGTCTCGAAGCAGCGCGGGTTGGGGAAGTACTCGTGTTCAAGACCCTCGAACCGCAGCTGCCCTTTCTCGTAGGACTGGCTGTGGGTGAAGGTGGCGCTGACAAGCGGTATTCGGCCCGGATCGCGGTGCACCGGCAGTTTGGTGAGCAGGCGGCCATAAGAGTAGATCTGATTCTCAAAAGCGTCCAGGAGAGTGCTGGAGACGGCCCGGACGAACTCGCTGAATCTCTGTCTGCCGTCGAAACGGCTGCGCAACGGCAGAAAGCTCACGCAGTGTCCCACTAAATCGTTCTGCCCCGCCACGGGCTGCCCCGCCGACGGAATGCCCACGGCAATATCCGTCTGTCGGGAAAGGCGATGGAGCAGAATCTTGTATCCGGCCAGGAGCACGGTGAAGAGGCTGCACCCCAGGCGCGTTCCCACCTTTCGCAGATCAGCGAGCAATCCAGGATCGGTCTGACGGTCCTCCCGCGCACCCTCGTAGGTTCGCATTTGCGGGCGGGGAAAATCCACCGGAAGGTCCAACGCCGGGATCTCCTCGGCGAACTGCCTCAGCCAATACGCCTCCGCCGCGGCGAATTCCGGCCCCTCTATCTCCTGCCGCATGAGAAGCGCGTATGCGCCGAATTGATGCGGCTGTCCCAGGCCGGGGTCTTCTCCGCGCCTCGCCGCCGAGTAGAGAAGACTCAGATCCTTCAGCAAAACGTCCACGGACCACCCGTCGCACACGGCGTGGTGCGCCGTGAGCACGACGGTATGCTCCGCTTGGCCCGTTTTCACGATGATCGCGCGGAACAGCGGGCCGTGGACCACGTCGAACGGACACAGCGCATCCTCCCGGACGATTTCCTGGAACCGCTTTTCCGCCTCCTCCGGCGGAAAATCAGAGAGGTCGAGCACCGCAACGGAAAGGCCCAATGTTGCGGCGATGCAGACCGATGTCCCGTCGGGGCTGAAGGTGCTGCGCAACGCTTCGTGTCTTTGGGCCAGGGCCTGAATGGAGGAGATCATCGCCTCGGAATCAAGAGGACCCCGCAGCCGGATCGAAATGGACTCGTTGAAAGCGCACGACGCGCCTTCTCCCATTTGCGCCGAGATCCATATCTCCTGCTGAGGCTCGGTCGAGGGGACGGTCGCAAGCAGCTCCTGCTCCGCGAAGGGATCGAAATCAACTGGAGTGAGTTCCACGTCCGGACGACCCTTGTCCGCGCTGTCTGTCATAGTGTATCTCCTACCTTAAGATACTTGCCCGGCCGGCTCGGATCGGGCATGTACCATGCGGGGTTTCCTTCCGGATCGCGCCCCAGCCTGGCTCCCGGAACGGGCGGGAAGGCAGCGGGCCGGGCGGCGGGAGAGGGCGGAACGCGCTCGCCTGTTCGTAGTGCGGGCTTCAGCCCCTTCTCTTGCCGCTCAGCGCGCGGTTTTTCCGGCGTTGGTTCCCGCGCCAGCTTTTCCTTCTGGATCGCCTCGCGCATCTCCGGGGGCAGAGCCACTCCCCGCTCCTCCAGCATCCCAGCCAGTTGCGAGATGATCTCCGTTTGCCGCGCGACCTCTTGCTCCAGACTGTAGGCTTGAGGCTTGAGGCTTGAGGCTTCAGGCTGTAGGCTGTAGACTGTAGGCTTGAGGCTTGAGGCTGTAGGCTGTAGACTGTAAACTGTGGACTCTTTTGTTTCTGTTCCTCCAGTCTCAAGCCTCAAGCCTCCAGCCTCAAGCCTCCGGTCTCCAGCCTCATCCGGCATCTGTTTGTCCAGGAACTCCGCTGTCTTCTTCAGGGTCGGGTACTCCTCCAGCATTTGCCGGAAGGTGATCCTGGCTCCGAATTCCTTATGCAGCCGGCGGGCGATCTGCGTCAGGAACAGCGAATCCAACCCCATCTCCAGGTATGTGGTGGATTCATCGGCGGAGGAAAGATCCATTCCCGATGTCTCCTGAAGGAGCTTTCGCAGAATGGGGACAAGTCTCTCCCGCCGCGTCTTGGGGACTCCCGGCGTCCCCTCTTCCGGCCCAGGCACTGCCGCGGCGCGGGCTTCCATGGGCGGGGCGGCGGGGTCTGTGCCCAAGCCCGACAAGGAGGCGGACAGGCTTGTCGTGAACGCCGGCTCGAGCCAGTACCGCGTCCGCTCGAAGGAATACGTCGGCAGGGGTATCCTGCGCCTCTTCTCCCGCGCGTAGAAACCCGTCCAGTTGATGCTTGCGCCGCTCAGCCAGAGCTGACCCACAGCCTTGAGAAGCGAGGTCCATTCCGTCTCGTTCTCGTGCGTGTCGGAGAGGGACGGAATGGCCACCTGCTTCTTCATGTCTTTGGCTTGTTGGCGGGCCAGCGTCGTCGCCGTGGTGCGCGGTCCCACCTCCAAGAGCACCCGCGCCGGGTCCTTCCACAACTCCTGAATGCCCTCGGCAAAGCGCACCGTGGCCCGAAGATGCCGCGCCCAGTACATGGGATCGGTTGTCTCGCGTCCGGTGATCCACCTGGTGGTGACGGTGGAGACAAAGGGGATCTTCGGCGGCGAAAGCGCGACGCCACGGACGAATTCCGCGAACGGCTCCACAATGGGGTCCATCATCGGCGAATGGAAGGCGTGCGAGGTGTGCAGAGGACGGCATATCACCCCCTCGCTCTCGAGTTGGCGCTGGAGTTCGGCGGCCTCCTCCGTCGGCCCCGACATCACGCACAGCGACGGGCCGTTGACCGCCGCGATCGAGAGGTTCGTCCCCAGTCTTTTCTCCAGATCTCCGGCGGGCATCCGGACCGAGATCATCGCCCCGCCGGGAAGCCCCTGCATCAGGCGGCCGCGCATCGCCACCAGCAAGAGCGCGTCTTCGAGCGAGATAACCTCCGCCAGGCAGCCACATACGAACTCGCCGATGCTGTGGCCGATCATGGCGCGGGGCTTCACCCCCCAGCTTTCCCAGAGTTTGGACAAGGCGTACTCGATGGTGAAGATCGCGGGCTGGGTGAAGTAGGTTTCCTTCAGGGATTCCGCCGCGGTCTCATTGTCGCCCTCGGCGGGGTAGAGCAGCTCGCGAAGGTCTCGTCCCAGATGCGGCTTCAGGATTTCGGCGCAGCGGTCCACCGCATCGCGGAAGACGGGCTCGTCCCGGTAGAGGCTTATTCCCATGTTGACGTATTGGGCGCCCTGGCCGGGGAACATGAACACGACTTCCGGCTCGCTGGATTCACAGGAGCGGCTCGCGGCCAGCGTTGGATCGAGGGATTCGAGCGCGGCGGCGGCTTCGTGCGCGTCGCGGCAAACCACAAACCGCCTCTGGACAAAGGCCCGCCGCCCCGTCTGCAGGGTGTACGCCGCGTCAGCGAGGTTGGTTTCAGGATGCCGGACGAAGTGGTCTTCCAGAGCGGACGTCGCTCGATTCAGCGCCGCCTCGGTCTTTGCCGACAGGAGAAGCAACTGCCGCGCGCGCGAGGGACCGGACGGCTCGGCGGGAGGCGCTTCCTCCAGAACCGCGTGGGCGTTGGTGCCGCAGAATCCGAACGAGCTGATCCCGGCGCGCCGCGGCGCGGGACCCGCGGGCCATTCCCTGAGCTCGGTGTTGACGTAGAAGGGGCTGTTCTCGAAATCAATCTCTGGATTCGGTTTGTCGTAGTTGACCTGGGGCACCAGCGTCTTGTGCCGCAGGCAAAGAGCGACCTTGATCAAGCCCACCACGCCCGCCGCGATGGTGCAGTGTCCCATGTTGCCCTTGATCGAGCCGATCGCGCAGTATTGCTTTCGCTGCGTCCAGGCGCGGAACGCCTTGGTGAGCGCCTCGACCTCGATGGGATCTCCCACCGGCGTGCCGGTGCCATGCGCCTCGACGTAGGTCACGGTGTCGGCATGAACGTTGGCGCGGATCAGGGCGGCTGCAACCACTTCGGCCTGGCCATCCACGCCCGGCGCGAGGTAGCTCACCTTGTTCGAGCCGTCGTGGTTGATGGCGGTGCCGCGGATGATCGCGTGGATCGTGTCCCCCGCTCCGAGCGCGTCCTTCAGGCGCCGGAGCACGACCACGCCCGACCCTTCGCCGAACATGGTGCCCGTGGCGCCCGCGTCGAAGGGGCGGCAGTGCCCGTCGCGCGTGAAGACGCCTCCATCCTGGTACAATTGCCCGCTCTTCTGCGGAACGGTGATGTCCACTCCTCCCGCCAGCGCGATGTCGCACTGGCCCGTCAGGAGGCTGTGGAAGGCGTTGTCAATGACCACCAAACTCGTGGAGCACGCCGTGTGCACGCTCAGGCTGGGCCCCGTGAGGTTCATGAGATACGAAATGCGCGGCGCGATGTGGTCCTTCTCGTTGCCTACCTGCACCTGGAAATCGCCGAGAAAGCGCATCACCTCGGGATGCGCCGCGACGTTGTTGCGGAAGTAGGTGTTGTTGCCCATGCCGGCGAAAACGCCGATGAGTCCGTCAAATCTGCTCGCGTCATAACCCGCGTGTTCGAGGGCCGCCCAGGCGGTCTCCAGCAGGACGCGCTGCTGCGGCGCCATGACCTCGGCTTCGCGCGGACGGATTCCGAAGAAAGCCGCGTCGAACTTGTCAATGTCGTTGATGATCCCACGCGCGGGGACGTAGTCCGGATCGTTCAGGACGGACTCCTCGATGCCCGGCCCCAACTCGTCCCGCGGGAAAAAGGTGACGGTCTCGACGCCGCCGCAAAGGTTCTTCCAGAAATCCTCGATATTGTCCGCCCCGGGAAAGCGGCCCGCCATTCCGATGACCGCCACCGCGTCTTCCGACTCGCCGCATGGGAGGCCCGCGGTCTTCCGGCGCCGCGCGCGCTCCTGGATCCTGCGCCGGAAAGGCTCCTCCTGTTGGCCCTCGCTGAGGAATCTTGCGAGGGCGTTGATGGTGGGATACTGGAAGATCTTCACGACCGGGAGTTCCTTCCCCAGTGCGCGCTGAATCTCCGAAACCGCCCTGTAGGCCAGCAGGGAATTGCCGCCGAGGTCGAAAAAACTGTCGCGAGTCCCGACACGGTCCAGATTGAGTATCCGCGACCATATCCCCGCCAGCGTCTTCTCCATCTGGTTTCTGGGCAGGACCATCGCTCCCTCGAGTTCGGGCCGCGCGGCTTCGGGCTCAGGCAGGGCGCGGCGGTCTATCTTGCCGCTGGGTGTTTTGGGCATTTCCTTAAGCGTCATGAACACCGAAGGAATCATGTACTCCGGCAGGGTTTCACGCAGATGCCGCCTCAAGTCCGCGGAAGCGGTCTTTGTTCCCTCCTCGGCCAGGAGATACGCCGCCAGCCGGGCGTTGCCTGGCTCATCCTCGCGCGTCATTACCACTGCTTGCCTGACGCAGGGGTGTTTTTCCAGGGCGGATTCGATCTCCCCCAGCTCGATCCTGAAGCCTCGTATTTTGACTTGGTGGTCGCCGCGTCCCAGAAACTCGATATTGCCGTCATTGCGCCAACGCGCCACGTCGCCGGTCTTGTACAGGCGCGCGCCGGGCTGACCGGCAAGAGGATCGGGAATGAACCGCTCCGCGGTCAGATCGGGCCGGTTGAGGTATCCCCGTGCCACTTGTGCGCCCCCGATGTAAAGATCCCCAACGGCGCCCACGGACAGCGGGGCCAGATTCGCGTCGAGAATATGGGCCTGCACGTTCGCGACGGCGCGGCCGATGGGAACGCCCGCCCGCGAATCCTCCCGCGGGCAGAGGTAGTGCGTTGCGTCAATCGTGCATTCGGTCGGCCCGTAAAGGTTGATGAGCTCCGCGTCCGAAACCGCGCGGAAGGCGCTCACCAGCTCCGGCGTGAGGACCTCTCCGCCGCAGAACACCCGGCGCAGCGAGCGGCACGTGGCGAAGTCCCGGTTCTCCAACAAGACCCGCAAGAGCGATGGAACCAGTTGGAGCGTGGTGATCCCGTGGCGGTTGATGGCCCCTACCAGATAGGCCGTGTCGCGGTGTCCTTCGGGCCGCGCCATCACCAGCTTCGCCCCCGCGAGAAGCGGCGCGTGGAACTCCCACACCGAGGCGTCAAAGCTGATCGGTGTTTTCTGCAACACGCTGTCGGAGGGCGCAAGCGGGTATTCATCCCGCATCCACAGCATGTGGTTGCATATTGCGCCGTGGGGAATCATCACCCCCTTGGGAGCTCCCGTCGAGCCTGACGTGTAGATCACGTAGGCCAGGTTTTCCGGCGCCGCGCCGCCCCCCAGGTTTCCCGTGTCCGCCGCGGAGGCGTTATCGCCGGCATGGTCCACCAGGACGAGTTTCGTTCCGGAAAGCGGAGCGATATCCGGCTTGTGGCCCTCCAGGGCCAGCAGGACCCGCATTCCCGCGTCCTGGATCATGAAGGTAAGCCGCTCGCGGGGATACTCGGGGTCGAGGGGAACGTACGCCCCGCCCGCCTTCAGGACCGCCAGCAGCGCCACGACCATTTCCATCGAGCGCTCGACGTAGATACCCGCCAGGCAATCCGGCCCCACGCCGAGCGCGCGGAGGCGGCGCGCCAGGATATTCGCGCGCGCGTTAAGCGCGGAGTAAGTAAGTACCCGATCGTCGAAGACCACGGCGGGCGCATCCGGGGTCCGCTCCACCTGCGCCTCGAAAAGATGGTGCAGGCAAACGCTCCCGGAGTAATCCGCGCGGGCCGAGTTCCACTCCGCAAGTTGGCCCCGCTCCGTCTCGGTGACGACGGGCAGGCTTTTGACGCGTTGCGCGGGATTGTCCAGAATCCCGTTCAGCAGGAGCAGGAAACGCTCCGCTATGCGGACGATGCTTTCCGCGTCGAACAAGTCCGTGTTGTACCGCAGGACCCCGTCGAGCGCATCGCCGGACCTTCTCAGTTCAAGCGTCAGGTCGAACTGCCCCTCCTCCTGGTCGAGCGGGAAAGGCTTGAGAGTAAGCTCACCCGGTTTCGCGCTCGCGCGCTCGTCCTCTTGCTTTCCCCTTCGCGGCCCTTCGGCAGGCGCCCCGCAAGGTTCCTCGACAAGGCTGAACATGGTCTGGAAGATGGGGGAGCGGCTGGGATCGCGCGCGGGATGTATCTTCTCAACGATCAGGGGAAAAGGATAGTCCCGGCGCTGGAATGCTTCCTCAGCCGTCTTGTGCGTTCTGGCAAGGAACTCCTGAAACGTGGGATTGCCGGAGAGATCCCCGCGCACCACCACCGCGTTCAAAAAGTATCCCGCCACCGGGCCGATATCCGCCTTCGCGCGGACCGTCACCGGCGTCCCCACCAGAATATCTTCCTGGCTGGTGTGTCGCATGAGCAGCGTCTGGTAGGCGGCAAGCAAGAGGACGTAGAGGGACGTCCCCTGCTCGCGGGCCAGGTCTTCGAGGCGCCGCTGGATCTCCGGCGCCAAGGCGAACTTGTGCGAAGCGCCCCGAAAGCTCTGCACGGGCGGCCGGGGCCGGTCGCTCGGAAGGTTCAGGTTGGGCAGTTCGCCCGCCAGCCGCTTCCGCCAGAAATCCAGGAGGCTGTCGCCTTCTTCTCCCTGGAGCATCTCGGATTCGCGCTCGACGTAGTCCGCGTATGTGTTCCGCAACGGCGGGAGATGGGCCTGAGTGCCGGTGACCGCGGCGCGGTAGAGTTCGTGGAATTCCTGGATGAGCATTCGCAGGCAAGGACCGTCGCAGGCGATATGGTGCACGGTGAACAGGAGAAGGTGATCCTTGCCGCCGCGCGTAAAAAGGTGCACGCGGAAAACGGGACCGTTCGCGAGGTCAAAGGGCTCCGCATATCTTTCGTGCGCCTGCCGGGCGAGTCTCGCTTCGTCCCAGCCCTCCGCATGAACGTGCGTGAAGGCCAACTTGGCGTCTTCGAGGATGCTCTGGCACGGCTGGCCGTCCCGCAGGCCGTACGTCGCCCGCAGCGCGGGATGGCGCTCGGCCAGCTCCTGGAACGCCCTCCGCATCGCCCCGACGTCCACTTCCGACACTATGCCCGCGGCAAAGGCGATGTGGTAGGCCGCCGTGTACGGCGCCAGTTGATACAGGAACCACAAAGCGCGTTGCCCTTGCGAAAGCGGATACATAAGCCTCTCCCTACCTCTTTTCCCTGGCCGCCGGCCTTTGGCCTCTCATTGCCGTTCTCAGTTTCGCCGCTCTCTCTTGCATCTTCTCCATCGAGAACGAGGTCTTGCCCTTGCTGTCCAAATGCTCGGAAAGGGAACTCACCGTTGGGTACTGGAACATCTCCACCATGGAGACTTCGGTCTGGAACGTCTTTCGCAGGTGGCTGATGACTTGCGGCAGCAGCAAAGAGTGTCCACCCAGGTCGAAGAAACTGTCGTACACACCAATCTTATCCAATCTGAGAACCTTCTGCCAGACCACAGCGATGGACTGCTCGGTTTTTGTGCGGGGGGCCACGTAGTCGGCGGCAAGTCTGGGACGGAGGCCTTGACCGGTTTCGGCCGCCTCGGATTCGACCACCTCCAGAATCTCGGCGGGCCCGCACAAACTCCTGGCGATTCGGCGGAGGAGCGATGCGTTTCCCCGCGTCTTGGTGGCCCGCTTCGGGGTCTCGGATGACGCGGCGGCCCTTTTCCCCGCGCCTTCCGCGGCGGCAGGCGGCGGCGCTGATTCGGGCGCAAAGCGAAGCGAAGCCGCAACCGATGCCGGGAAGGAATAGAGACTCTCCCCTGTGCCTTCCACAGCGGTCTTGTAGCGTGAACCGGCGGACTCCAGGAAATCGCGCACCGGCTGGTTCCGCGGGGTGGAGACAACCGGTATCTCCACCACCGCGAGGCCTTTTGTCAGCGCGGCCTCACCCAGCCAATTGAGCATGCGATGCTCCACTCCCCGCCCCAGCGCCCGGCAACTGAGCAGGAACGTCTCGGCGCGCAGGGCCTTTTCGCGGACCGCAAAGAGCATCAGGCCCACGTAACCGTAGTCGCCGAAGCGGTCGCGGACGTCCACGGCGATTCCCCCACGTCCGGGCTGCTGGAGATACCGCCGAATCTCGTTTTCCGTGCGCCTGACGGCCATCGAGTTGAACTGGTTGGTTCGGAAAGTCAGCTGGGAAGCGCGCGGAATCCGAGCGGGGGAGATCTCCCGGAACCGGACCTCAAGACCGAGCCCTTCGAGGAAGCTCTGGAAGGTGAGAACCTGCTTTTGGAGCTGCTCGCGCTGGGATTCCTGCTTGTAGAGCCGGGGCCGCTCCCTGTCCTCCTCCGTCACGCGCAAATGGTCGAAAGCCCAGACGTGTTTCAGGAACGCCGGGATCCGAGCGGATTCCGCCGGCAACTCGAGCGTCAGGACCTGCGGGCAGTTGGCCTCGACCTCGGCGCACTCGAGCGGGCTGTCATCCACCAGGATGAAGCTGTCCAGGCCCAGTTTCATCTCCTGAGCCAAGGACCGCAGGTTCTCGGACTTGGGCTGCCAGTTGATGCGCGAAGCGGCGATGTGATCGCGCCTCAACACCATTTCGGGCCGGCGGTCGAAAACCTCGAAAACATCGCTCTCGTTGTTCTTGCTGCACAGGGTCAGAAGCATGCCCTGGTTGTGTTGTGCAACCAGGAATTCCTGCAGCGCCCGCCTTGCCGGGTCAACCTCGATACCCGAAACGCCGTCTTCCACAACCACGCCCTTCCAGAGCGTCTGGTCGCAGTCCACGGCAATAACCTTGTAAGGAGGAGTGGTGACGGCGTGGATCCCGCGGGCCAGCATGGTGGCAAGGGCGGCGAAGAAAACGGGCGTGTAGGGGATGTGCCCGAGATCCTCGCCCTCCGGGTCGTAGTATCCGGCGACGGGATACTTGTCCGCCAACTCAGAGTACCTGGTCAGGTAGGCCCCGCCGGCTTCCTTGAGACCGGATTCCAGGAGGTCCTCCATGCGCTCGAAAAACGAAGCGCGCGCGGGGTCGGAGATCGCCGCGGGAGAAGCCGGGCACACGCAGACCAGGAAGGGCCCCGAGGGACCGGCGAGCGCGGAATGCAGCGCGAGAACGAGCTCCCGCACGCTCCGCTCGATCTGCTCGGCTTCCAGCGCACAGGGGCCGCCGGCGCCTTCTGTCTTGTGTGGGGACAAGTCTTCCAAGCGCAGAAGAATGGCGTTGATCCCATCCTGGTTGCCTCTCAGCAGGCTCGCGGGATCGAGGATCTGTTGGAAGACCTGGTGGTAGGGCGCGAACTGGATGCGGAACGGAAGGCCCAGTTCCCGCATCCAGAAGGCCAGGGGCTTCTCAAGGGGTCCAGCCGTGAAAGTGGCGGAGACAGCCAACGTTCGTTTTTTCTCCGCCGCCGCGGCCGCTTTCCGCGCGGGTCTGTCCATCTCCAGGAGGTCTCCGAGGCTTTGTCCCGGGTCCCGCGCGACACCGCGCAGAATCGTCTCGAAGCGCTCCACCATGCGCGCCACCGTCGTGGGCTCAAAGAGGTCGGTGCTGTATTTCAGGACCCCTGTCAGGCTCCGGTCCGTGTCAACCATCTCGAGGGTGAGGTCAAACTGCCCCTCCTCCTGGTCCAGGTGGAATGGCTTGAGTTCGAGCGCGCCAAATGGGATGGGCGTGTCCGAAGAACTCCCGTACAGGAAGTCGGCGAGAGGTCCGAGGGCGCGCCGCTTGAGCAGATTGAACAGGACCTGGAAAATCGGCGAACGGCTCGGGTCCCGCGCGGGGTGCAACTGCCGAACCAGAAGGGGGAAGGGATAGTCCTGGTTGGACAAGGCGTCCAGAGTCACCTGGCGCGTCCTATGCAGAAGATCGCGGAAGGAAGGGTTCCCCGACAGATTGCCCCGCAGCACGACCGGGTTGATGAAGTATCCCACCACCGTCTCGTCTTCGGCCTGGTTGCGTCCGGCCATCGGCGAGCCGGTCGGAATGTCCTCTTGTCCGCTGTAGTGCATCAGCAAGGTCTGAAACGCGGCGAGGAGAGTCACATAGAGGGTCGTGTCCTCCGCCCGGGCCAGCTTCTCCAGACCGCGGTAGAGCTCCTCACCAATGGAAAACCGGTGGGACGCGCCCCGATAGCGCAGTACGGGCGGCCGCGCCTTGTCCGTGGGGAGGTCCAGAACGGGCAGGGGACCGGCTAGACGCTCCCGCCAGAACCCTAGCGAACGCGCCCCCTCGGGTCCGCTGAGCATGGCCGCCTGGCGTTGGACGTAGTCCGCGTAGGTATGCCGCGGGGCCGGCGATTGCGGCTTGGCGCCGGTGATACGGGCCTGGTAGAGTTCCCTGAACTCCCTGAGCAAAATGCCCAGCGACCAGGCATCGCAAGCGATATGATGGATGGTGACGAGCAGAACGTGCTCGGTCTCGGAACGGCGGAAAAGGTGGATTCGCAGCACGGGCCCGTTTTCCAGATCAATGGGCCTCGCATACTCCTCGTGGACGCGGCGGACCAGCTCCTCCTCGCTCCAGGCCGCCGCGTTCGTGATCCCCCAGCCCGGCTCGAGCGAGGGATGCACAACCTGGCGGGGCTCGTCTTCAAACATGCGGAAGGTGGTCCGCAGGCAGGGATGGCGGCTCGCCAGTTCGCCGAAAACGGCCCGCGCCGCTTCAGGGTCCAGCGCCGATACCACCCGCACCGCGAAGCCGACGTTGTAGGCGGGCGAGTCCGGCGCGAGCTGGAACATGAACCACATGGCCCTCTGGCCCGCCGAAAGTGGATGAGACGCGAAACCCCCTTCGGATTTCCGGCGTAATATTTGCGCCAGCGCCTCTCTCTTCGTTTCCGCCGAGACCGGGCCGCGAGTGCTTTCGTCAGACGTCATTACCTTGTTCCCTCCGCTCCCCCTTGTCCCACAACGCCATTTTCTCCAATAGCGCCTCGACTTGCAAATCAGAAAGATGATCGAGGTGGTCCAGCAGGTACCGGGCCTTTGCGGGATCCAGATCGTCGGGAATCTGGATGGGGGGGTGTGGATCGCCGTGGGAAGACGGCGCCATGGGGAGAGGGGAGTGGGCGGAGGCGGCCTTCAAGCGCTCCGCCAGAATCGCCGTGATCGTTCGCAGAGAGGCGCTTTCGAGCATCTCGCGCAGAGAGATCTCCACGCCTGTCTCGGCGCGCAGGCGGTTTCGGAGCTCCACCGCCATAAGGGAATCAAAGCCGAGGCGCGGCAAAGGCGTGTCCGCATCGAGAGCGCCGGCGGCTGATGAACCCGCGCCGAGTCCCAGAATCGCGGCGATCTGCGAACGCGCGAGCGCTTCCACGAGCGGAGAACGCTCCGCCTCCGGAGTTTCCCGGAAGCGGCGTTTGAAATCCAGGGGCGGCGAGACTTCCGCCTGGGCAAAGTGCCGGAAGGTCTCAACGTTGGCGCGGCGGAAAACCAACCCCCGCGCCCGGGCAACAAGATGGACCGGCACGGGAGAGGATTCGGTCTCTCTGCCCTCAAACACCCACAGGTCCCCCGTAAGAACCTCGGGGCCGCCCCCCTCACGCAAGCGGGCGTGGATCCAGTAGTCGGGATGGGGCGCCGCGCCGCAGCGGACCAGGAGGGAGTCCAGACCGGTGGGAAGGTACGCTTCACTCTCTGGGTAACCCGGCCAGAGCGCTCCAAAAACCTGGAGGCAGGCGTCCAACATCGCCGGTGGAAGCGCATAATCCGCTGCTTCGCGCAGCATGGTGTCGCAGAGGCGCAGGAGAGCTATCGCCTCATGATTCCCGCGCTGGACCGCCGCGATTCCCCGGTCTTCGGCGCCGAACTCAAATCCCCGCCCGCTATACCAGTCATAGAGCGCGGCGCCGGGGATCTCTTCGGCGCAACGCCGGCGGATCTCATCTATGGTGCGCGGGATCTCTTCCTTCTCGAAGGGCTCGGAGCCGGGCAGAACCTGCCTCACCTTCGCCCGCATGTGCAGCGTCCAGCCCGCGGGGTCCGGCTCCGCGCCATGCTTTGGAGTGCCACCCTCAGGCGGAAGAGCGCCGCCCGCACGGCTGAACACACGGCACGAGTAAAGGCCCTCTCCGGCGGAATCGAGGAAGGTCTGAAGCGTGCGGGTCTGCCGGCCGGGGAAGACCAGCGGCTCCTCGATGGCGGCCTGTTCCAGTATCAGAGCGTTGACTGGAGAGGAGAGAACGTAAGCCGCGGCGGCGAGCGGCATCTCCAGGAAAGAAGACATCGGGAAGACGGGCGTCCCCGCTATCCGGTGGCGGCCCAGTCTCGGCAACTGGCCGGGGGACACAAGGGATTCGAAGAGGACAAGAGGGGAATCCATTCGATGGCCCAGAAGGGGATGGACCGGCTTTGTCGAAATACCCTTTTGGCGGACGGGCCTTCCAGCCGACGCTGTGGAGGGCGCCGTGTCCAGCCAATACCTCTGGCGCTGCCAGGGGCGGGGAGGCAGGGGCGCGCGGCGGTTTGGGGCGGCGGGCGCTTCCTCGAGGATCACGTGGGCGTTGGTCCCGCCGAAGCCGAAGGAACTCACTCCCGCGCAGCGGGGAACGCCGCTCGTCTCCCAAGGCAGGTTCTGGGTGGGAATGGCCA
>Ga0315282_10002786_pt1 | contig 31721 bp, 21 predicted proteins | sample YL17G07_20_MG_FD_203693 | JGI IMG/M metagenome (GOLD analysis project Ga0315282, IMG submission 203693) | Sediment microbial communities from Yellowstone Lake, YNP, Wyoming, USA - YL17G07_20 | ecosystem: Environmental > Aquatic > Freshwater > Lake > Sediment | place: USA: Wyoming | collected... | reverse complement strand
CACACCGCCGCCAACTTCGTGGGTATTCACAACGAGGTCGCGTCCATCATTGTCCCTTATTGCAATGAGCGATTCGCGTAGATCGTCAGGGTTATCTGTCGTCACCCACCCGCTGAACCGGGAGATAGCACTGGCGCTCAGGACTTGCTCCCAGGTTGCATACGCATAATTGAACGCTGTGCCATTTGGCAGCACCTTCTGCTCGACGGCGCCGGTCCGGCCATACCTGTACGAGATCACCTTTCCAGCGTCATCGACCTGCGCCACACGGTTTCCGACCCCTGATCGGCCGTACGCCTCGTCCTCGTAAGCGATTGCGACAGTGCCATGGCCATCGGTAACACTCTCGAGCCGCCCGTTAGCGCCGTACGTGTAGCCAATGCTCTCGGCATACGGGGCAGAGCACTGAATACTCTCGACCTGACCTACAGCGTTGTAGGTGAAGGCTCTCGTGTGTCCGGCGTTATCCACGGTGCCCAAGACCCTGCCTGCGGCATCGTAGGACATGGTTATGGTGTCGTTCAAACCGCCATAGTCGCGAACAGCCTGGGTGGGATTGCCCCATTGGTCCCCGTACACGTAGTGATTGCTGATGCTTCGGGGGTTCGTCTCTGCCGTCATCTGCCCATATTCGTTGTACGCATATCCAGAGAACTGTCCCCCGTTTGCATCCATCACCCAGGCTACCTGGCCTCGCTTGCCACGGTCGCTGCCATCGAAGTATCGCGTGTAATAGTCCTTTTCCTCGATAATCCTCCCGTGGATCAGGTTCCTTGGCAGGGGAGCCTGCGCGAGAAGCGGCAAATCCAGAGATCGTTGTGCCTCTGAAGCCCAGCGTATGACAGCCCTTCTCTGGAAGTACTTGCTCTCGTCGCAGTACAGGTAACCGTCTATCTGAGGAAAACCGTACACCCAGTGCTTTGTTGGATTGCCGTGACGTCCGTACTCGTAGCAGTCCCTAACGCATGGCACCTTGCCGTAAGGGTGGGGGTATTCCTCCGTGTTGTTCAGCCAATGTGTGCGTGCGGTTACGTTGTTCTGCGCGTCGTACTCGAACGTATACGGCTTGGGATTGCCTAACACCGCGGCTGAGGAAACCGACCATACACGAAACGATGGCAGATACGTGTCGACACGCACGCCGAGGTTCATGGGCTGTCCATCGAGGGTGAACTCTGCAACAAAAAAGCCATACTCGAGGTAGAGGTCTGCTGCCAGTCCCCACACTATTGTACGGGGGGAGTTTCCCTGTCCATAATCCACGCCACCAGGCTCGGTTATGCCCACTACCCATAACGTCTGGGTGGGGAAAGGCACAGTGCCTAGACCCGGGTCATCGTAACAATACGCGTAGGTGTACTGGACAGCGTTACTCAGCGGGTCCGTAACACTAGCCAGCAAGCCATCCTCGCACCCCTCTATCCACTCCCAGGTCTCCGGGTCGAAGTAACCGTAGTCCACGTATGTATAGGTGTAGGTGGTCGTGCGGTTCAGCGGATTGGGATTCGGATTCGGTACGGTAGGCTGCTCGTTTGTGAGGTCGTACGTGTCTGGCCGGTACATCATAGCCGGGTCGAGGTGCACTTTCCAGAGGTTGCCGTCGACATAGTAATCGTACCTGGCACATTGCCCGGCAGGCCCTGTTGCCTGTACTACTCGCCACGTCGGATCTTGTGACGGAGTCAGATTCGCCCACTGGAGCTTGAGGACACGCCCAGATGGATCGGTCACCTCGGTAAGCAGGTCCCTCGTCTTCCCGTCGATGACGACACGCAGCCCGTAAGACAGGGTGGTCCGGTTGCCGTACCTGTCCTCTATATAGTCGCAAACACGGTCTGTGCAGTCGTCAGTAAGCTGCACGAAGTGCTTGGCCGTGCCGTCAAGGCCTATGTCCGTGTCGGAGAGCACGTCGCCGGGGCCCATCTCTAGCACGGCGTTGTACTTGCTCTCCAGCCAGTTGTGCTTATAAGGGGGCGGCGTGTAGAGGCCGTCGGCATCGCGCTTGTAGGTGTGCTTTCCGCCGAAGAAGTCTGTCTGGACCACCTCGTTGTTGCCGGCCTCTTCCATCCGGATCTCGTAAGCGTGAGTCCATCCTTTGCCGAATGGCCCGATGCGGTCGTCATTGCTGTTGTAAGTGCGCTGCAGCACCAAGCCGGCTCCCCGGGCAGGGGCGACCTGGATGTCAGTGAAGCTCTTGAAGAGGTTGCCGGTGCAAAGGTTCACGTCGCGGAAACTGCGGTGCCAGGGCATGACGCCGCAAAAATAAGGGTTTCTGAGCGCACCGCGCCCTCGAATGGCACGCATCTCGCTGTCAGTCAGTTCGCGCACGTCCGGCTTGGTCGGCGCCTTTGGGGCTTTCGGTGCCGTCGTGCGGCGCGCAGTCGAGCGCGAGCCTGCTGGAGCCGTACGACTAGGCGCAAAGCCGCCTGCCGGCACGGCGAGTGAAGTCGTCGTGACTATAAGGATCCAAGCGGTGAACCGCATAGACCTGCTTCTCATTACCTTCTGCATTGCTGTCTCCTTTCATTCGATGCTCTATCAGCCTTTCCGTCTCCAGAAGAACGTGACCTGCCGGCAGCTACGGCTGAGGAGTGACCGTAAGTGTTGCGGAACTGGTGATTGGGCTGCCCTCGATCGCTGCCGATACGTCCACAAGTTCGCTGCCGCCGAAGACGACAGCCGTGTACACGGGGAAGCTCACAGAAAAGGCCTCCTGAGACAGAGTGACCTGACTGGGTACGTGGGCGACGCAGTGCCTGCTTACCCCGAAGTAAACGATTGTGCCGGCAGGCGCCGGAGCGTTGAACCGGGCTGTGGCCGTCGCCGTATACCCGCCTATGATGGTGGAAGGGTTCACAGTCACCTCGACAACGAAGAGATCCGCGGTCCCGTATGCATACAGCACCTGGGGAGCGAGCGCCAGGTCGTATTCCTTCTTGGCGAAGTAAGCCCAGCCGCTGCTCGCTTCGTTGGTGCTTGCCAACCCGACCGAGAGAGTCTGGTCGCCGTACATCTCCTGCACAATCATAGGGAACATCCCGCTATAGCGGCACCAGTTTCCTGGCTGCACTCCGCCCGTGCCGACCACTAGGGACTCCTTAGGAGTGGCCGGGGTAAGGTTGGGAGCTGTGCTCCACTTGATGCAGTCTGTCCCGTGGTCAACCCACGTGTCGTTGGACACCGCCTGGCAGCCGACAGCTACGGGTGCGGTGCCTGGGAACGGCAGCGGGTCTCCCGTGCCCGGGTCAAAGCCAGGGAACGAGCCGGTGTAGTAAGCGTTCATGGTTGCCGCCCAGAGCCTCTGTCCCTGAGGAGGCATCTGGCTGCTGAATGGGAACTTCAGGAAGCTCCTACTGATCTTCGACGGATCGTCAGTGAACCCCACGAACAAGCCGCCTCTGTACACTCCACCGATCCCGTTCTCGTGCAGGAACTGGAAATCCACGAGCTTGTCCTCGACGTAGCGGGTATCAAGCCGGCTGTCCACTGTCTGATTCTCCGAGGCGATCACTTGCACCGAGCTAACGGGGATTTCCGACCAGCCAGTGCTCGTCCACGTGCGGCGCTCGAACGGATGGTGGTCCGGGTCATGCCCTGGGACGCACTGAGGCAGACCGGGAGGAACAGGATCTTCCCAACCCAGTTCCATGACGGCGTACTTGTAGCTCGTACCCAGATCAAATGTGGTATCGTCGAAGTTGTCGTAGTCCCAGTTGTCCGCCAACGGCGGGGTCACGTCGTCCCACGCCGTTGGGTCGTTCTCGAGCTTGCGCTTGACGCAGGCCTGGCCCGAATGGGTGTTCCACACAAGACGCATGGTCTTTGGTTGGTAGATGTCTGCTATTCGCAGCCCGGTGACCGCTGGAGGCGGGGTGATTTCGTTCCACCTCCAGCAGGTGTACGGGTACGGGGGACCGGGACCCTCCGGACCGCCGCCCCCCTGGTCATCCCACGAGTAAAGCTGGGTCAGTTCCCTCTCGACCCACCCCGTTTTGAATGCCTTTGCGTAGAGCGTCTTGCCGTTCGGGTAAGGGTTCACTACCACGACGCCGGCAGGATCGTAAGTTCTGCTGTTTGCATTATAGTCATCAAGGGTAGGGCAGTCGTCGTTGATCGTATAGCGGATAATCGGGTTCTCCGTAATGCAGGCAATCGTCACGTCCAGGCAGTGGTTGTAGTCGCCAGCCGGCGGGTCAAACGAGAGCGGCCCGATCACGGCGAGTATGTCGTCGCTGTAAGCCTGCGAGACGTTGCCTGCGTAGTCCTTGTACTTCACGTACACAGTCGCCGTATGCGTAGGCTCGACCGGCGCGATAACCCAGGCCTTGCTGGTGGCATACGCCTCCCACGCGGACCACGCGACGCCATCGTTGCTGAACTGCATCAGGCGGACTCCGCTCTCTGGATCCTCGGCGGAAAGCGTGAGTGTGACGTTCTCCCGATTGGTTGACTCGGCGCCCCCCTCGATGGTTATGCTCCCGGTCGGGGGATTGGTGTCCGGGGTATACGTGACCGTCAACCGGGGCGCGTAAGGCGGGTACCAACCCGGCGGGGGCGAGGAAGGGACCTTTGTGCTCTCGGTTGAATGGTACCTACACAGCGCGGACTCGCCCGTCTCGTACGTTGCTATCCCACAGTTATCGGTGAGGCCCCAGACCCAGTTCTGGACCATCGTCTTGATGTACGGGTACTCATCGCTGTTGAACACGTTTGCCCCGGTGTGGGACCAGGCCCGCGTCAGGAACGGTTGGTCTGCCAGCGTGGGGAGGTAGTGAGAGGGCCAAGGCCACTCGAGTACCTCCTTCATGCCTATATTGCCGTCGGTGCCTCCAGCACGTGGGAACAACGTGATTGTGGCGTTCGACAGCACCGCATTTGCTGGCACCTCCGCAGCGACGTTCCACCTTACGCAGCCGGTGCGTTCGTACTTGACGCTGTTCACATAGGTGTGGCCGAAATCGATATTCGGGGCTGTGTAGTACCACGTCCCCCATGACTGCCCATCGACGCAGTCGAAGTAGCCGTCCTTCCCGCCTTCTGTAAACGGCGTGATGATGACAGTCGGGTCTAGTGCAACCGGATAGCTTGCACCGGCGAGCCACTGCCGATCAGGCCGCACCGAAACGGCTACGCTGCCATCGGGCAGAGGATTCCATCTGGCCTGAACGGCATTCGACTGCCGGCCGCGAGCGTCGCTCATGACAGGTCTGAGGAGCACGACCCTAGTGGCACCTGACGAGTCGGCGAACGCTATGTCCCCAGTTCCGTCCGCACTTGGGCGGAGACCGCCAGCCCGGACGATGAACCTGAACTCCTGAACCGAGGGCGTCCGCTCAAGGACCAACTCCTCCTTTAGGCCGGTCTGCGTCACCTCGTATCTGAGGTCCACCCCAGGCCAGGCATCAGGATAGGTAATGGCGCTGCCAGCAACCACTCCCTGTGAAGCCACGGCGGCCTCAGCCGAGAAGGAGAATGTTACGTCTCCTATCTGCACGGTCTGGCGGCCTTGTGCGTTGTCCGCTAGGTGGGATCTGAACCAGTTCTTGACAACAGAACGGCCGTAACCGGATTCTGTGGCCGGCACAAGAGTTGTGTCTATCTCCCTCCAAGTGCCGTCCGTGTCCTGGTAGTGGATAGGGGCTGTGAACGCGTACAGCGTTCTTGATCCATCCGCCATCTGCCAAGTCTTACTCGTGGCAGTCCGCAGCTCCACCAACTCCTGAGTCGCCCCCAGGGGCTGAGCTTCCGCAGCGGAGAAGACCAGTGCGGCCAGGATGACCGCCAGTGAGAGAATGGCACTACACCTACGAGACTCGAGCATTCTGCTGCTCCTTTCCCCGGCTCCTGCCGGATGGTGTGCCCCGGTACTGCAGGCGTGACGTGTCTATGTAGTTGCTCTTACGCTTGGTTCAGGGTGCGGGATACCTGGGCGGATGCGTTGACAAGGCAAGTAGAGGAACTGCGGCAGGCCTCTGCCGCGGTACTGCACTACGGGATTGCACATCACAGTACTCCTTCCGTGGGTCGCGCACGCTATGCGCCGTATTGTACTGCAAAACAACCCGAACTGCGGTTGGCTCTCATACTAGCCGCCGGGCATCACGTTGTCAAGAGCCTCCAAGCGTGTGGCCTCAATTATCTTCACCTTAAATTTCGTTTACACATAGTGACAAGGCCGAGGCCCGTAGGCCAGCATCCAACCGGCACCCTCCTTCGTGTTTCAGAAAGGATCGAAGGAGATACCGTTCGACAGCCTTGCGGCTCTTCTGTCCCTCCAGGTTTGGCTCTTGCGACGCAGCGATGGCCATACTGCATCTTGGTACGAGCCGGTGAATGGGATGGAGCAGGAACAGGCTGCTTGGTACTGGTGTCCACTTGATATCCTCTAAAGAGCCTGGAAAGGGTACCAGCGTGCGTTCCAAGCACCGAAGGGATTCGAGGGAATGACAACATTCGAAGTCAGGTTCGGAGGCAAGCGCGGCCACTACCGCATCTGCCTTGCAGCCTCATATGCCGGCCAGGGTTAGCGTCGGAGGCCGGGAGCGGGGGGCGCTATCCGTCGCTGTCCACAGCGCATTCGCGGTGTGGCCGGTACCGAGATAGAAGACGTCAGGAAATGGGCGGCACGGCAACCGGCGGCAGCATAACTCGCAATGTAAAGTGCACACGGACTTGGTGAATGCTGTCAGTCGGTCGGCCCGGAAACCGAATAGAGTTAGGAGCCCGTGCGTCTGCGTCCGTCTGAGTAGCATAACAATTGCTGGCAACACACCGTGGCAATGCCAGCCGTTGACAAGCAGCCGTACCTGGGTTACACTGCATCATAGGTGCATGGCTGCCACAATCCGGGATCCGCGTTGGCAAAGGCCAGGCGTCCTTTGCCGCTCGGCCTGCGGTGAAGACAAGTCGTGGCGTGGAGCTGTGCAGTATTGGGACACCGCTCTGGCAACAGGGAGGGGCCTGCCGAATGACGCGACTTCTGCTCGTATTGCTCTTCATGTTGGGCTCGACTAGTCATTCGGCGGCCCAGGACGTCTGGTCCTGAACCGCTGAGGCACGGGGGCCGGTCGGTGAGGTAGCGACCGTGGCACCTGTGCTGCGGCATAACTCCTGACAGACGGCTGGGGGTTGGGGGTATAGTGAGCCAGCAATCGCGAGAACCTTCTGCTTGTGAGTAACGATCGGAAACGTACGTCAATGGCAGCACCTGCCAAGGTAATGGACGCCCCGTTCGATGAGATCTTGCTACGGATCAGCTACCCTGCGTTCAAGTGGGTGGTGGTCGATCAAGGCGTCAGGAACCTGGGGGCGTTTCTGGAGATTGACGGTGCATCCTTGGACAAAGCGAAGCCGAACATAGCGGCCGAGATACTGTCTTCGCAGCACCTGGCCCGAGATCGCTTGGCTGTGCACGCTTCGGAACCGGCTCGGCCGCACCTCGTTGCGCCCGAGCCGGAGCCCCAACAGGCTTCGCTCCGCGAAGACACGAGGATCTTCCTCGACGAGACCGGGCTCAGCCTTGGAAAAGGCGACTTTCGGGAAGGAGAAGACTTCGAGTCGTTCTATCAGGCGGTTCTTGACAATCTTCGGACGAGATCACGCAACGCACTGGAGGCCTACGGAGTATGCACCCTGCAGCGGTTCCTGCAGCTCAAGCCAGAGGAGCTTCTAGGCTTCTGTAACGTAGGTTCCAGGACGTGGTCGGAAATCCGCAAGTTAAAACACGAGGTCGAATCGTTCATATCGGCGCGTCTTAGAAACGGGCTGCCGGTTTCTGCTCGGGGCTTCAAGACAGACTCGCGGCACAGATTCGGCGCCGCGTCCTGTGGTCGGTTGCAACTTCCGTAGCGCATGAGATAGGCGACCCAGAGGGCTGGAGCGTGCTGAGAAGGACTATTCCCGATATGCTCGGAGCCTCTGCGGACACACTTGATGATCTCTGGGCCAGGTGTGGCGAGGAGAGGCTTTCGGCTCTAGAGTTGCCGAGCGAGGAATGGCGCAAGCTGTCCGTGATAGTCATCTTCCCGGAGGACACGCTGCAGACGCTGCTTGCTGTGAGCACGGGCTACCTGATCCAGGCAGATATCAGCCAAGAGTCATTTGATCGGATCGTGGCTTGTATCCGGCGTTTGGTGCAGGGAGCACGAGAAGACGAGGAATGCTCCCACGATGAGTATTGCCTTTCGGACAAGCCAATACACGCGGGACTCGCGAGTGCGCCGGTGGCCGCTTTCAGGCTCGACTCCTTCGACGTGCCTGAGAACCAGCTGGAGGGACTGCGGGCACTAGGAATCAGCACCTGGGGCCAGTTGGGAGGCGTCACCGAGAGGTGTCTGGTTGACAGGTTTGGAATGGGCTCGGAGGCCTTGAGGGCGATCGAGCAGATCTGGAGACTCAAGCCGTGGGCTGACAAGGTTACAAGAGAGGTACCGGGCTCCCCGGTGGAGGATTCCCCTACGTTCGAGGAGGTGGTTCGGGCGGTCGTCAATGAGGTCGCAAGAGATGAGAGGGGCTCCAACCTGGTTCTCGGTCGCCTTGGGATTCCGGACGGCAGGCGAAGGACCCTCGAGGAACTGGGTCAGACGTACGGTTTGACGCGGGAGGGGGTACGCCAGGTTGCACAGAGATGCGTAAGCCGACTACGTTCTAAACGACAACTGGACCGGCTGGCGAAGCTGTGGAAGGCAGTTGAAGAGGAACTCCGGGTCTGTGGTGGCGTCTGCTTTTTTGAGGAGTTGGCTGAGGGCGTTTCACGGAGAATGGCGTGGTCTGAGGGCCCGAACCCACTTGCCTTTGCTCGGTTTGCATCGCTAAGGGAGGGTCTTGCGTTCGATTGGAAGCAGCATACAGTGAGAGACCCACTCCACCGGTGTTCGGACTGCCGACAGGCCTTGTCTCATTTGGAAGAGATGTTCGCCCAGGACAAGGACGACAAACCCCTGGCCGAAGTGGCCTCATCTCTCCTGTCAGCGTGCCGGGAGCAAGCCAAGTGTTCAGAAGCCGGGCGCGCAGCTTCGTTTTCGAAGGCATTGGTGTGTAGGCTGGTGGGCGAGTCTGTCCATCTGAAGGTCGACGACGACTTCGCGTACCGCCGGGACATGTGGAGCGCGCGGCGCGGGTCCTGCGTCCAACTCACGGAGAGCGTGCTGAAGGAGGCTGGTCGACCAATGCACTTCCGGGAGGTCCATCTGGAACTTGCGAAGTCTAATGCGGACATCCTACACCTCAGCGAGCACAACGTCTACAGTTGGCTAGAGCGCGGCGATCACGTTCTGCGGTGGGGGCCCGGAACTTTCGTTCACGTCGATTTCGTGGATGTGCCGACCGAGTTCATCAAGGAAGTTGAGTCCTGGCTTATCGGCAGGCTGGCAGAGGACGTCCCGTTTGTGATGGTCAGTGCCGCCTACGAAGAGTTCAAGGATAACTGTCGACAGCACCACATCACAACCGAGGCCGGGCTGTATGCGTGTCTTCGCAAGTCTGGGAGTCCAAGGCTGCGCTATCCGCGATACCCGCAGGTCTACCTCAGCGGTTTCTACGAAGACAGGGTGCCGGTGATCGTCGCGCTCGAGCAGTTTGTCCGAGATGCTGGGGGGCCGGTGTCGCTTGATGTCCTGCGCGAATACGCAGTGGGCCGCTTGGGTCTAAAGGAATGGTTGTTCACGCAGCGATTGGTCCAGGCGACCGATGTCATTCGACTGGGCCCTCGGCTCTACGCTCACGTCGACCACGTCAGGATAGATGCTTCACGCCTAGAGCCCATTGTGGCATACATACGGAATTTCTTGGCGGCAGAAGACCACGTCTCGGTCGCCAGGATCTTCAAGGGCAAACAGGTTAGTTGCACCGCTATCGGGATAGAGCACCCGCAGGCGTTGTACTCGCTGCTCCGTATCACGCACGGGGAAGAATTAGAGCTCAGCAATTACCCGCAGATTAGGCTGAGTGACGGAACGGGCACGGCTGGCAAGGGAGTTATCGAGGAGGTGGCGGAGTATCTGCGTGGAAAAGCGGGTCCGTGCAGCTACGACGAACTGGAGCGGCGCTTTGTAGATGAGCTTGGGTACAGGGAGCAAACAGTGGATGGAGTGGCTTGCCGCAGCGACGTGCTAAGGTTCTCCTGGGGCACGCTCGTACATGCCTTCGCGCTCTATGGTGTCCGCATCAAAGTTGAAGCGGTCCCAGAACCGCACGCGCGCCAGATACTCACGCGACTTGCCCCCGGCGGGCGGCATTTTCACAGAGAAATGCTTCCCGAACTTGTTGTGATATCGTATGAACTGGCCCAGGTAGATGATGGCAAAGGGTTCAATGAACTCCAATCGAGAGAGATCAATGACCGGATCGGCGGCGGCCAGGTCGACCCCCGCGCAAAACTTGTCTATGTTGTCAAACGAGAGTTTCATAAGAAAGTGTCGCGTGCCCGGCACGTGGAGCGAGTCCGTGCCCTAATCGCCAGCCGTTAACAGTTAGCCTTCACAACCCATACAGCCCCGCCACCAGCTCGTTGATCTCGCGCTGCGGGCCTGTGTCCTGATCGGCCCTGCAGCAGATGAGGAAGCGAGTCTGAAAGATTTCTGAAAAAATTTGCAAAAAATCCTGCAAAAACCCTTGCAAACGCGTGTTCCCGTGGTAGAATACACATGCAGGTATGCGCGAGAACAACCGTAGGTCGCCCTTACGGGCGGCAGCCGCTGGTCGGTGGGATCCTACGGCTCGGGACCTGCTTTTTTGTGCCTGCATTCACGGCTCCCATCCGGAGAGGATCACTCCGTTCCTTCGCTTCTCCTCAGACTCCCGCGGCATGATCTTGATACCGTAGCCCCACAGGGCTTTCCTGTAACGATACGCGCACGGCAGCAGCAGCCGCGCATACGAATCCTCCGTGAAACCATAATGGTTTTCCTCGACGGCGTGGTAGTAGCTGCTCGCCACAGCATCCGCCAACTGCAGCCCCATGTGCCTGCCGGGGGAGTATACAGACACCTGCCAGGCGTTCACTACGCCGGGCGCGGCGCGGTAGTCCAGCGCAGCTCGATTCTGCTCAAGGTAGTCCATGTAATTGCGCAGCGCCTTGTAGTCCATGTGGCCTCTGTTGGAGAACACAAGGTCAACGGAGCCATCACCTGGATCGGCCTTCCGTTTGTGGTCTCGGCAATACCAGGAAATTCGCTCGATCAGCAAACGCGCCGCGTAGAAGTACAGTCGTGACTCGGCTCTAAACGTCTCGTGTGAAGTGAGGTCGCATTTATGTATAAGCACGCTCATTGCCCTAAGATCTGCCTCTGCGATCCGGGCAGCGTACAGCTTGCGCTGCTCGTGCTTTAGATCACGGAAGTGGAGCGGCTTCTTGTCAGGTATGCGGTGTTCAGGCTGACGATGTCCGTTGATGTCGTCACGCACATGGTCAATCAGCTTGACTTGTGAGAGTTCGTCTCGGCGCCGCAGGACCACTGCTCCGAGGACGAACCAGTGCGGGGCCCCTCCTCTGAAGTCGAAGCCCTCATCCCCTGATTCGTCAATGTACGCCACAAATGTGGCCGGACTCGTCATGGGACCCCCTCACAGCCCATACAGCGCCGCCACCCGCTCGTCGATTTCACGCAGCCGGGCGCGACATCTACAATAAACTGAAGAAGCTAAAGAACGTGAAAAGAACCTGAAAATCAGTATTGACAAGGAGATACCATTGCGGTATAGTAATAATAATCCAGTAAACTGGAGTTGGATAACCCGTGTAGGGTTAGCGTGATGGGGGCCTCGGACATCCGGGGTCCTCGTCATTTTGCGCCTCTTGGAAACAAGACCCATCCGTATCCTTCTACCTTGCCGGTGTAACTGTGCCGGTTGAACTTCCCCTCCAGAATCTTGAACATCCTTCGCTCGAAGTCTGTCGGTTCCTCCGACGTGGCCTGATGGCAGACCAGCACATAACGACGCACGGGATGCGCCAACAGGTCCACCATCTGTAGACCTGCAATATTCTCGTGTTTTCTCTTCAGCTTTAGTTCTTTGCTGGTCAGAGCGCGCTGGTAGAAATCGCTAGGATGGTACATATCGCCGTTCTCCCAGATGTAGGCGAATGCGCTTTTTAGTTCCTTGTCCTCCAGGCCGCCCCGGCTTTCGGCCATTACATCGCCCCGACGCGACATGTGGTTGAGGTAGCCGCAGTAGCGCTGCAAGAGGAAGTTGAGCGCCATGTGGTACGGGTGGATAGGATGTAGGTACTGATGCTTGTGTGCCAGCTTGTCCACAATGGCTCCAAACACGGTGAACGGCGTCCGGCTAAACAGTTCGATCAGATCGTTGTCGAACTCCTCGCGCTTCTTGTCATCACGCAAGCGCCAGAACAGCCTGTGGCGGTCCACTATGTCCTTTCTATGCAGTACGACCGGCTCGTCTGGGTTGTGGGGAAAATGCTTCATTTTCAGGGCTTCCAGGTCTAAGTGGAAGGCAGGGTATACATCAGGCGCGATCCAGCAGCCGACCAGTGCAAGATAGCGGTGGCTCTCTCGCACAAGTGTAGTCTCGTCCTCCATCACGTGGTCGCCGGATTCGTCAATGTAGAGCCGATAGGCTTCTGAGTCCTTCATTGTCATTCGATGCCCCCCCTGAGTGGTCCAGGTTTTGCTTGTTCACAGTCCATACAGCCCCGCCACCCGCTCGTCGATCTCGCGCTCCCACTCCTTGCAACCGACGCCTTTTGCGTCTATGCACTTCTGGACAAGTTCTGCCACCGCCGATCGTTCGGCCTCCGATGCCTTCGGTATTGGAATCTGCTCTACATACTGCCGGAAGAAACGCAGGTAGCCGCCGCGGATTTGCGCACTCAGTTCTCGATAGAACAGCTCCACTGTCTTGGAGTTGAGCAGTCCCAAGAGATAGAAGTCGGCCGTTGGAAGGAAATATGTGGTATTGGTTGCATAAGCGCCACGGGCTTCGTAGGCAAAGCGGGACTCCCTTGTGATATCCGGGAAGACGATCTTCGGGCGTTGAAACTCGTCATAGTAGTCGCAGGCTCTAAGCTCCCACCAGTAGTTGCCTTGATCGCACCTCCTCTCAAGCTCTGCCTGCCATTTCTTCAGATGGGCCAATACAGCGGGGCAGCCGCCGATATCGACCCCTATCGGGGTGACTATCAGCCATTTATCATCCTCGTCAACGGCCCACCTGCGAATATCGCGCCCTGTCACAAGCCGCTTGATTATCTGCGCACTGCGCGGATCCGCACGAATCAGTTGCTCTCTTGTACGTGAATCCAGCACGAACGCCTGGTTGAGGCCCGTCACAATGCCTCGGTAGATAGGTTTGCCAAGATAGTCCACAAGTGGAATGCCTGTGCTCTTGACTTTTTGCAGTGCCATACCCACCGGCCGGTCGGCAAATGTCCAGTTGCTGCCAGTTAGTGCTGCTTGGGGCAGATCATGACCGGAAGTTGCGACTACAGCAGCAACATCAGGATAAGGCGGTTCAAGCGAAGTAACTATGGTCAGGCGCGCACTGGACTTAACGCCCCCCTTTTGAGCCATGAAAACCATTGGGTAAGCCGTGGCGTGGAATACTGGTAGATCACGGAAGTCCGTTATGCCTCGGACCGCGCAGATTTCCCCAAGGTGTTTCCTAAGCTTCTCGCCGTAGCCTGCCTTGAACCACTTATTGCTGCTGATGAACGCCAGCATCCCGCCCTGCTTCAGGAGTTGCAGCGCGCGGTAGTAGAAGTAGACGTACAGGTCTGCCGTCCCGCAGTATAGATCGCCATACGTTCGCTTGAGAGCAGGCTTGATGTCTTTGATCAGCTCCTGACGAACGTAAGGCGGGTTGGCGAGCACTATGTCGAACCCGCCGTCCGACATCACTTCAGCAAACTCGACCTGCCAGTCAAAGCCGGTGACGTCCAACCCCTGGTGCGCCCAGGCACATATCTGCTCTTTGAGTTCGTCAATGAGCCTCCGAAGGGCAGACTTCTCGGTGCCGTGGGCAACCATATACCGGCCCTTCAGGTCGTGGAACTCCTCCATCTGCTGCCGCCGGAAGATATCCGGTTGCTTCCCGCCGGACGGGTCAGGGGCCGTCAGGCTGTCGCCCTGCTCGATCTTGAAGTCCAGGTTCGGCAGCGGCGGCGGGCTGTCACCCTCGTACTCGACCACGAGGGACAGCCACAGCCGCAGCCGGGCGATGTTCACTGCGAACGGATCATTGTCCACTCCGTAAAGGCTGTTCTGGATGATCTCCAGCTTGCGCTCGTATACCGTCACGGGGTCTAGGCTCTTCGCCGCGAAGAGGCAGGCCCGCAGGTCCAGCAGCTCGTGAAGCATACCGAGCAGGTATGCGCCGCTTCCGCATGCCGGATCGCAGGCTCTGACCCGCTTCAGAGCCTCCAGCGCGGCCTCCGGGTCGTGAAGCCCCTCCGGGTCGTGCTCGTCTACGAACCGCTGCACGGCTTCCTCCGACTCTTTTGGCAGCGCGGATTGGAGATAGCCCTTCAATGCCTCACGGCACATGAATGACACGATGGGCTTCGGGGTACAGTAGCTTCCGGTTTCGTGCCTGCCGGTGACCAACTCCTCGAAGACTTTGCCGAGCATCTCAGGGTCAACGGCGACCTCAACGTCGAACGGCGTGCTCTCGGTGACGGTGAAGTTGTACCGCTCGAACAGGCCGTGAATGATGAGCTCAAACGCCTTGTTGTCGATGCTCGCCGCCCCGCAGACATCATCCGCGTCTTCCATCTCGAAGAGGCCACCATTGAGGTACGGGACCTCTCCGCGCCTTTCGGGCGGAACGCCCGCGTCTATCGTTTCCTTTGAGTCGAACTGTGAGTCCGTGAGTGTCCCAAGCCCATAGAAGAACAACCAATAGAGGCGATCAGTGTAGAAGTTTTCACCGCGTATCTTAGCTGCCTGGAAGAGCGCCGGGAGATACTTCGTGCTCCCCTCAAACCTGAGCCACCTCTTCTTCTGAAGGAACTGGATGAAAAGAAGCCGGTTGAAGAGCCGTTGAGTGAAGAGCCTCTTGTCGCCCTTTACTCGAGTTATCATCTCTTCGACCTTCTCGAAGACCTCGCGGTACTCCCGGAAGAACTCGCGGGTGACTGCCTCAACATCCCACGCGCCGAGCCAGGTGTCCTCACCCAGGTTCCAGTCCGGCTGTCCGCCCTGGTCGAGCGGCAGATAGAGAGCCCGCAGGTTGATATCCCGCAGAGTCCGTGTTGCCTCGACATCATCGCGGTCCCAGCCGAACACGCTCATTCGCGGCTGTCTTCCCTCTTGCTCCTTGAAGTGAGCGAACCTGATCCCGTTGTAGTTTTCGGTCGCACATGCGAAGATGATGTCCTCCAGGCTCCTGTCACCGTACCGGCCACGCGTCCGTATCTCGGCCTTGATCGCGCGAAGTATCTCCCGCAGGTCTGACCGGCGGAACTTCGACTGGAACTCAGCCAGCATGATGAGGAATGGATCGTTGCTGGTGAAGGGCACTATCTGGCTGACCTCTACACGCGCAGCGGCCTCACCGTGGAGCTGAGGACCGGTGTAGGTGAAAGTATCCTCTGGGGCAACCGGCCATCGGAGGTGATCGCGCAAGAACGCGAACAGGGATTCCCTGTCACGCACTGCTGCAAGAGCGGTCTCAGGGATGATCTTGCCCGCCACCTTTCAGTGCTCCTTTCTGAGATCCATCCAGCAAACCAGCTTGGGAAGGATCGTCTTCGGCAGCTCGATGTCCGCGAAGGCGCTCCTGACAGAGTTCTTCAGCCTGGTCAGGCGCTTGGATAGCTCCTCTTCACTTGACGGCGTGGCGGAGCGTTCGCCTTCTTTCGTCCCGGCCAGGATGCCGAGAATCGCCCCGGCATCAAGGGTTGTGCCGGTCGCAGACCGCTGCAAGGCAAGCACCGGCCTGCCGATGACCTGCGCAAACTGCTCCTTGTCGCGGTCGCTCGCCGACGCAGTCGCCTCCATTGTGAACAGCGCAAACAGGCCATCATCCGGCGCGCTTCCCCATACCCCGAAAGCGCCCGTAGGTATCTGGTCGAGCAGCGCCATCAACCGGGGGTCCGGTGCGTCGAACTTGTCGATGTAGCGCGTTGCCGCGACATCCAGCATGGTCATCTTGCCTTCATACCTCGCATTGAACTCCTTGAGCGTCCCGGCGGGGTCATCCGCCTTGAAGAAGGAAACATCAATCCCGAGCGCCTCGCTTATCTTGATGGTCCTGCGCTCGACAGAAGCAACGAGCTGGATGATCTTCTCGATCTCAGTCGGCGGCAGGACGTTGTAGATTGCGAACTCGTGCTCGTGCGGGGTGATCTCGGGGTCGAGCCGCCGGTCAACGCGCCCGATGCGCTGGATGAGACGCACGGGATTCCAGTGGATGTCGTAGTTGACGATCGCGCTGGCCTCCTGGAGGTTCACGCCCTCGCTGAGGATATCGGTGGAGATCAAGATGTCCACGCGGCGCGGAACGGATGGCGGCCACTTATCCGGCGCCGGGGCCGGGTTATAGCCTGGACAGAACGCGTGGACTATGGCCGCACGGGTTTCCTCCACACGGGAATCTACACGCGCGACGTTGTAGTCCTTCAGGCGCTTCCTGAGCTCACGCTCAAGATACTCCGCCGTCCTCTGGCTCTGGGTGAATACGAGCACCCGCTTCCCGGCATCGAGCTCCCTGCGGATGACCGGGCATACTCGCTCCAGCTTGGGGTCGGCCTGCCTTCGAGCCTTCAGGATTGCTTCGTGTATCTCGCCCAGGAAAGCAAGGTCTCCGACGATGTCGTCTCGCCATCGATCGACCTCGAAAGATTCCTCGGCGAACCCCGCGAGCTTCTTCTCTAGTTTTCGGGCGCGTACGGCCTGCAGCAGCCACTCGTCCGCTTCCTCGCCAGAGGCATCGAGGGTCTCGCCGTCTATAGCAATGTCCGGGTCCGAGCCTTCGCCGTCATCGGCCACGGTGCGGTCGAAGATAGGCGTCCGGACCCAGTCCCGGTGGGGGTCGATGTATCGACTGGCTTCCTCCCCCAGCACATACTGTAGACGCGCAATGAGTCCCGTTCCGATGCTTTGGATAATCCCCTGGAAGGCGGGCGGGCTGCTCTCCAACTGCTTGAGCGTGTTCGCGAAGACCAAACCTGCGAGATGCACCTCGTCCTGATACTGCTTGCTACCGGGTGCCGGTTCACGGCGGTATTGTTCCGTCAAGAACGCTGCGAGCTTGATGCCCTTCGGTGGTCCCTTGAGCAGGCTCTTCGGCAGGGCTTTGCTCTCGTCTTCCCTGAGCTTGTCGATCACCTTGCGGACATCTTCCAGGTACTTCACGCCCGGTCGGAAGCGGCGGTCGGAAAGCTCAATGAGCTCGCGGTACCCGCTGCTATCCTCGCCAATCTTATACCTGATGCACACCGGATCTTTTCGGACAGGGAACTTCAGCGGCCGTCCCACAGCGGCGGAAAGCGCCTTACACGTTGCGCGGCTTCGCTGGATGACCACCTGCTCCAGAACCTTGTTCAGAGTCTCGCTCGGGGTCTCGCCTATCTGCAGGGCGAGCTGACCCGAGAGATCCGCCTCCCGCCGGTCTCCGTCGAGTTCCCGCGTGGCCTTGCGTATCTGCTCGATGGAGTAAGCGCCTATCGAACCGTCCTCGTGAGTGACGAGCGCCAGCTGGGAACTCAGATCCGTATAGTAAGTGTTGAGCGGCGTGGCGGTCAGCATCACGATCTTCTTCCGTCTCCCGTTCAGCGGTTCGATGATCCGGTAGAGGTTCTGATAGCGATTTGCCGACCGAGTGCGGAAGTTGTGCGACTCGTCTATCACGATGACGTCCGCCCGGTCACACAGGCGTCGCACGAGATCAAGGTCTTCCGCGCTTTCGTCACCATCAGCATCGAAGCCCAACGCCGTCATGGCCATCTCGTGGATGTTGCCGAATGGGCTGCGGTACCGCGACATATAGTCTTGTAGGTAGCCGTTCCAGCTGTTGTTCAGAATATTCTTGGGCGCAATGAGCAGCACGTTGTGACCTGTTCGGCAGAAATGCTCCATCAGGGCGAGTGCAATGAAGCTCTTGCCGAGGCCGACACCGTCGCAGACCATCACGCCGTGCTGTCGTTCGATGATCTTCAGAGCCTGCAGGTAGCCATCTTCCTCATGCTTGTCCAGCTTCTGCAACAACTCGGTGCGTTCGCCCAGGCTATCTCCCTGCCTGTCCTGCCCCCAGGTGTACAACGCTTTGAGGTAGAGGTAGTACGGGTCATACAGGTCGATCTGCCGGCGGATCTCCTTAAGGACATCGTCGGTGACGATGTCCTCCGATGCCTCCTGCCACCGCTCTTCGTACCACTGTTTGAGGTGTGCGGTCTGTTCAGGGCTGAGCTGAACATTGAGTTCGATGTTCTTCAACAGACCCGGACGAGTGAAGTTGCCGCTGCCGATGACAGCCATCTCGGACGGGTAGGCCTCAGGCCGCAGGACAAGGTATGCCTTAGCATGGAACTTGTTGGCGGTATAGCAGCGCGCCTCGATGCGTCCAGAGGCGAACAACGCTTCTACCTTCTGAAGCGGCGAAAGCAGCGGCTCTCTCTCGCGCTGCGCCAGCAAGTCGCGGTCCGAGACCAGCCTCAGCCTCTCCAGCAGCATTTTTCTCTGAGTGGGGCTGGCATCGTCACCGAACAGGACCCGGACACGTGCGTAGTTCTCGAACGCATCCGCCAGCAGAAGCAGGCCGTCGAGTGAGAAGAAGGCCGTCGCGATGAAGAGCTCGCGGCCGCCGGCACCCATCCTCTGGATTCCAGCGAGGAGGGTGTTACCTTCGCGATTGTCGATGATTGTCGGGATCTCTTGTGTCACTCCGTCCTCAGTCCTAAGGGTTCAAGGAATCGCATCTACTGAGCGCCGGGACGTCTCCAACCCGCCATCGCTCGATGGGATTTGCGGCCAACTGCGCGATCCACGCCACAGCATGCTTGATGCAGGTCACACGGCCAAAGCGCCGCGAAGCGGCAATGACATTATGCCCAATTGTTCTCCTGCGGTCAATACGCTATACTGTGAGCGTGACGCTTACTTGAGGGGGTTCACCAATGTCCCGTCAGTACTCACCGAAAGCGTTTATGATCGAAGCGCCAAACCGGCTCCTTAAGGAGTATTATGAGGGGCATGCGTTGGGCGAAGGTATCCCTTGGCAGCACCTAAGCGAGACGGACATGGGCTTCGTGTTCAAGGCTTATGAGAACGCGCCGGAAGTAGTTCGGCGCCAGATGGACAACGACTTTCGCGACATACACAACCTCGCTGACGAAGGCGGCATCAAGACGCTGATCGAGGTCGGGCAGTCGCAGTTTCACGACACGGACTTTATCTCTGTCTTCGACGGGGCGGAGGGGCACGTCGAAAGGGCCTTCATCGCTTTTCTGAAGTACCCCGAAGCCTTTGAGGAAGCAAGCTACTTTCACTATGCCGACACGGTGGGGCACTGGCGGAAGCGGCCTCGGTTGCCCCGGATGTTGAGTCAGCCGGACGATGAGTCCAGGGCGCGGCTGTCGAAAGCCCTGTCGGACTACTACCGGCAGAAGGAAGGTCGCGGCCACGGGTGCGATATCGAATACCATAAGCGTGGCGAGCGGCACTACTGGTTCGCTCGCCCCGAAGACTACGCCGTCTCCGCGCTCATCTACGACGAACAGCACGTCCTGAGCAAGCAGACACAGCGGCCCGCATTCGAGGTCATCTTCGTATACTCAGAATCGGAACGTTCGTTGGACATTCGAGCCAACGGCCCGAAGGAGACGCTTCTTGACCTTCAGACGCTCTGGGGGCGTTCGATTCTGGAATGCGAACTTGGTGACCCGCCGGCGGATAGCATCGTTTACGAATTGGACGCGCTGAGGAGCAGGGACTTCCAGTTTGTCATTGAGCCGAACGACGGCGTTTCGGAGGTGCGGTTGAGGCGGCTGAAGTTGACGGTGATAGGGAGCGACCAGCGGATCACTCTGGAAGCCCCGGCGAGAAGAGACCCGAAGGAAGTGTACGATTTGCTTGAGCGCGTGCTCAAGGGGCTTGACGTTTCAGATGATCTATTGAGGGTCGTCAGCGCTGGGATCCGACTTGTCTTCCCCGGCACGGGGAAACGCCGCGAGGAGAAGCTGACGTTTAGCGTATCGCATCCGAACTCGTGCTCACTGCGGTGTGAGCCGAAGCACGATATCGCAAAGAACCTGCTCAAGAGGTGGAGACTGGATGTGTCGGGGGATTCTGAAGACGGTCCTGACGAGCCTGGACAGCCCGCTCAGCGCATCGTTCACGTTTGATGAAGTATGCGGCTGGCCGGAAGGTTTGCTCCGAGAGCTGGGAAACACCGGCATACTCAAGCGTGGCGACAATGCCCATGCTGTGCCCTGCAACGGATGCGAGCAGGGATGCCTCGAGGATGTCGAGTTCTCACGACATGGAGATGGAAGCCTGATTGGATATATAGTTTGCAGCCGAAGAGATGACGTTGGGCGCATAAGAGTTGCCCCGGAGCGTCTGCGGACGTGGGTAGTCAGTTTTGACGGTCTCGCGGCCTGGCTTGCCAGGGAGTTGGGCGCCAGTACGTGTCCCGAGGAGTCGTTGTCGGGCCGCCTATGGTGGTTGCGCAGAACGTCAGTAAACGGCTGCTCCACTGAGACATTTCTCGCGCGCGGCGCTCGCTGGACTGGGGCAAAGAGCGTGTTCGCCACCTGCGACCGGTTGAACGAGTGCTCATCGCCGCTTGTGCTGGTGCCCGACCGGACCGGCCAGCGGAATCTGTTTGGCGAGTTCGCGACCGTCGCTTCCCTTACGCGAGTCTTGGGTCTTGACGACAAACTCATCCTGGACGCCTCGGCGATTGCTTTCGGCGACGCCGCTCGACCCCGTGATCTTAGCGCCGTTCTTCGGCGTTCGCCTGACTTCCGTTCCGTGTATCTGCGGGGCAAGGAGTTTGGGCTGACCACCAATCAGGCACGGGTTGTTCAGTGCCTCTATGCAGCAAGAATGAACAACACACCCGACATCAGCCAGGATCATCTGTTGGTAGAGGTGCTTGATACGAACCAGGAACGCCTCAAAGATGTGTTCAGGAGTCTCAAGGATTGGGATCAGCTCATTGTGCCGGGCAAGACCAAAGGCACGTACCGGCTAAACTTCTGATTTCCACGAAATACCCCACTTAGCGCCCCACGTACGCACCCCCGCCTCACCTTACACTGAATGCAGGCATAAGCCCGGCACGCAGTTATGAATGTGACTTCCTCCGACTTCTCGGAGGGATGAAGCCCCGAGAGAGCCTTGCCGGGCCAGCCTCTCGGGGCTTTTCACGTCAGGCACAGGCGGAGGCAGGGCGCACGTGGCGAAGACGAATCGAATCCCGCGACGCGGCAATACCAACGGTCTGGCACATCGAGAGGAGGGACAGACTCCGACTCTGAGCGTTGTCCTCCCCGTCCGCTCGGTCTATGCCAGCACTGACACCGTTTCCTGGAGCGCGCTGTTCCGTGTTCTGGATTGCGAAGAGAACGGAGGTGACGACGACGTGTGCAGACCACCGTAGCCGATCTGTCCCCCGAAGCAACCTGCCGATCAGGCAGGAGGTCAAGAAGAATGAAGCTACATTATACGAAAGGAAAACAACAAAATGACAACGATAACCACAGTTGAAACAGTGACCATCCCGACCGGGGAGTATCTTGCCCAAGTAGTCGACATCACGGGCGAGCAGGGCAATTTCGGTCCGCAGTTCCGGTGGAAGTTCGACATCTTGAAGCCGGACGATTACTCAGAGAAGTCGTTGGTCGGCTGGACGAGCACCTCGCCCAGCCTGAAGGGCAAGTTCGTCAAATGGGCCACTGCCTGCCTTGGTCGAACGATCCGGGCCGGCGAGAGCATCGATACCGACGAACTCATCGGCGCGAAGGTCGTGCTGACCGTAACCGTCAAGGAAGGTGACGACGGCAGCGAGTTCAACAAGGTCGAGAGCGTCAAAGCCTACAGGAAGACCAAACCCGCTCCGCCCCCAGAGCCCGTCGGGGATGACGACGAAGACCCCTTCGGGGATGAGTAGGAGCCATCTCAGGTACCTCCCGGTGTTAGCAGCACCGGGAGGTGCATTCCTATGGAGAAACCTATGCGACTAACTGCACTGCAGGCGCTGGACCTTGGCTGGTCCGTAATCCCGGTGAAGGCAGATAAGCGCCCATACATTAGCTGGCAGGCTTACCAAACGACCAAGCCCGACAAGGCTATGATAACACAATGGCACCAGAGATACAAGCCACCGGCCTGGGCGGTCGTGACCGGAGCCGTCAGCGGGATACTGGTCCTCGACTTTGACGGAGAGAAGGGCCTGCAGACCATGGAGACACTGAACCTGGAGCCGCACGTCCGCACAGGGAGCGGCGGATACCACGTCTACGTGGAACACCCCGGGTTCGAGATCAAGACCCTGAACTCGAAATCCAAGCGAGAGCTTGGGTTGTTGTATCCCGGTCTGGACGTCCGTGCGGACGGTGGCTACGCGGTCTTCTGCGGGAAGAACAGCTCCGGCAGTTACACGTGGCTCAGGGACCCTATGCCCTACCCTGTCAGCGCTCTGCCCGAAGCGCTGAGACGCGCCATCGGGCTCGAACCTGACACATTGCCGATCAATGACCCGGACGGACGCGTACCTGCCGACGCTCTGCTGTCAGAGGCACTGGGCGCGTCGGTCGAGGGACGGAACAACGCGGGATTCCAGCTGGCCTGCAGGCTCCGCGACAACGGTTACTCCTACGACGAGGCGTACCTCGTGATGAGAGACTATCACGCTCGGGCGCCTGCAACAAACGCCAGGGGAACCGAAGAACCTTACACCCTCAAAGAGGTGATCGCGTCTCTCAAGGAAGCCTACGCAGACACAGTGACGGTCATCCATAATCCGAACACAGCAGGACAATCGCCGGGCAGTCAACGTGCGGGAGACGAGGACCACGTAGCTGTCAAGACGAGACCGTGGCCCGACCCACTGGCGCCGGAGGCCTATCACGGGCTTGCCGGCGAGTTAGTGCGCGTCCTCAGTCCGCATACCGAGGCTGACCCTGCCGCACTCCTTTTTTCGTTCTTCGTAGCGTTCGGCAATGTGATCGGCCAGAGTGCGCACTTCGTCGCAGAGGCGGACAAGCACCACCTGAACCTGTTCGCGGTACAGGTAGGCGTGACTTCCAAGGGACGTAAAGGCTCTTCACTCGGGCAAATTCTGAGAGTGTTCAGGGAGCTGGATCCCGCTTGGGCGCTGGACCGAGTCCAGTCCGGGTTGTCCAGCGGTGAGGGCCTGATATGGGCGGTGCGAGACCCCATTGAGAGGGACGAACCGATCAGGGAAAGCAAGCAGATCGTCGGCTACCAGGGTGTTGTTGTGGACAGCGGGGTAGAGGACAAGAGGCTGCTCGTGACTGAAGGCGAGTTCGCAAGCACACTCCGGGTGCTCGGCAGGGAGGGGAACACCCTGTCGGCCGTCATGCGGAACGCCTGGGACACAGGGGATCTCAGGGTCCTCACAAAGACTTCACCCGCAAAGGCAACAGGGGCGCACATATCCATCCTGGCCCATATCACGAAAGACGAGTTGCTGCGCTACATGGAGAGCACAGAGGCCGGAAACGGCTTCGGCAATCGGTTCCTATGGGTCTGCGTAAAGCGGTCCAAGGTCCTGCCCGAGGGCGGACAACTGCGTGACGAGCACCTTGCACCGGTGATCGACAAACTCCGCCGCGCAGTGGAGTTCGCCCAAGCGGTAGGGGAGATGAGACGTGATGAAACGGCAAGACAACTGTGGTACGAAGTCTACCCGGAGATCTCAGAGGGAAGACCCGGGCTGCTCGGAGCGGTTACCGCTCGGGCTGAAGCACAGGTGATGCGCCTCGCGTGCACATATGCACTGCTCGACTGCAGCCCGGTGATTCGAGCAGAGCACCTGAAGGCCGCATTGGCAATCTGGAGATACGCCGAGGAGTCGGCACGGTTCATCTTCGGAGACTCTCTCGGAGACCCCGTTGCCGATGACTTGCTCAAGGTACTCAAGGAAGCACCGCAGGGGCTTACTCGGACTGAGATCAGCAATCACTTCGGACGCAATAAGAGCGCCCGCGAGATCGGTCGTGCTCTCGGCGTGCTTCTCGAAAGGGGACTAGCAAGACGTCACCAGGACGCCTCGACAGCGGGCAAGTCGGCGGAGCGGTGGTTTGCGGACTCTCCCCCGGAAACGCTCGCGGTACCACCTTACGAAATAGACGAAATTAACGAAAGAACGGCCGTCGACGGTCCACTTTCTTCGTCAAATTCGTATATTTCGTATCCTGATGCAGATGATGACGCGGCCACGGAAGAGGAGTGGGAGGAGGGGATCATATGATGACCGCCGCGCAACTGCTCGACGAACTAGGAAGGCTTGGAGTGCACCTGGATATCGTGGGTGGCCGGATAGCCTACAAGGCACCCAAAGGCGCGCTGACCCCACAGCTGAAGCAGATGATCGACGGTCGGCGGACGGAGCTTGTTCTCCTTCTCTCACGCGAGCGTGCTGACGACAGGTCGGAGCCGATGGAGCGGCTTGTGAAGAGCCACGAGCAACGATCTGACTGGCTGAGACAAATGCTGACGTGGCTGATCCGTCACGAGGATCATCTCCATTTCGCTGAGATGGAGAAGCAGTGGGAGGTAGCGGACGACCAGTGGACAACTGAGGATGGGATAGTGAGGTGCTTGAGGCGCAGGGGATACGCGCCGATCACGACGGACCTGTTTGACGACGTTATCGTCCTCCTGCGTGACGATACAGTGCAGGTACCTGGAAAGTGGTCGGCCGCTGTAACTTACACGTTGGGTGAGCTAGAAACGATACGCGGTATGAGCCCCGACGATTTCCGAATGCTTCACGAAGTGAAGAAGACGTTTGGCGGCCGCGTCGTCCATGACGCGGCGGCAGGCCTTATGGGGGGATGAGAATGGACAAGAAGACATCACTGGCAAAGATCGAAAGCAACCGTCAGAACGCGAAGCTATCCACAGGCCCAAGGACTCCCAAGGGCAAAGGGGCTGTGCGCTGGAACGCGCTCAAGCACGGCCTTCTGTCGAGGGAGACCGTGATCCACGTCGGCGACGGGAGAGAAAGCAAGGCAGAGTTCCACGGCCTTCTGGCTGCTCTGCGGGACGAACTCCAGCCTGAGGGCATTCTGGAAGAGATGTTGGTCGAGAAGATCGCCGTCTGCTACTGGCGTCTGAGGCGTGTCCTCCGCTGCGAGGTCGGCGAGATCCGGAAACAGCTCGACTCCTTTGAGTTCGACAACGCGAGCAACCGGACAGAGAAGGTCAAGAACATCCTCGAATGGGCATCCTCAGAAGGGCACGAGAAGTCGCTGCTGCGCAGCTCGTGCGGCGTCGAACACCTTCTCCAGGTCATCGAAGGAATCAGATACGATGTCGAGGAGCATGGAGAGCTCTGCCCTCGGGCCAAGGAGGAGTTGGAGACCGCCTTCGGACTTGAAGACAAGACCTTCGGCTGCGTCCTGAGGTTCTACTGCTGGCTTCTGGAGGGCGGGCCAGAGAAGTCGCCGGACGAGTTCGAGGACTACGACGACCCGCCGCCTCCCGACGAGTGCAACCGCATCATCCTCGAGATGCTTGATGAGAAGAGGGACGAGCTCCACAAAGCCCTGGAAGTGATGAAGGATCGCGAGAAGCTCGATCTGCAGGCCAGCTTGGCCAGGCAGAGCATCCCGCCGGCGGATGCAGCAGACAGGATCCTCCGCTACGAAACCTCGATAGAGCGGCAACTGTTCCGAGCGGTAAACCAACTGGAGCGCCTCCAGCGGCAGCGCAAAGGGGAACCTGTACCCCCGCCAGTCAACGTCGAACTCTCAGGCGAGAACTGATTCTGCGAAACAAAGCCAGTGGTTTTTACCGAAATCATCAGGAAAATCGCATTTCTGAACTCGATTTTTTGAGCCGGTTGAGAGGGAGAGGTGCAGCAGAATGGGCGGCAGTGGCAGCGGAAGATGGCATCGATGGAGCACGAAAGATACGGTCGACGGTCTGAAATCGCTGGACATCGACTGGCTCCAGCGGCACGGGCATCTGACGCCCGGCCGTTCTTCCGGGGTCTCGTGGACGCAAAACGGCGAGCCTTCCGGTAACATCCTGCTCCGCGCGGAGGCGGACCAGGTGATCTTGGAGTACAGATACCGGCGCAACGAAGGGGAGTGGCAGGAGGTCACGGAGCCGGTATCGCTCACCTGGACGCGCTGCAACTACGGTGGAGCAAGGCCCTGGTTCCTCTGCCCGCGTGTAGGTTGCGGTCGTCGCGTTGGCAAGCTGTATGCTGGCGGCAGATACTTCCTGTGCAGCCACTGCTACGATCTAACTTACGAGTCTCGCAGGGAAGACAGGAAAGGCCGTCTCCTCCTGAAGGCCCAGAATATCCGCCGGCGACTCGGTGGATCTATGAGTATGGCCGATCCGTTTCCCGATAAGCCAAGAAGAATGCACTGGAGCATGTACCGCCGTCTGATGCTGAAGGCCCGTCAGGCCGAACTGCAAATGTGGCGCGAAGTCGAACAGTGGCTGCAGGCAAGCAAGTCCTGCGTCAAGTAGGCGGATTCCCCACCGTACCGCTTGGGACCTCCTGTGTCCTTAGTGCTCAGGCTTCTCGGTGCTGTCAACCTCGTATCCCGTACAAAACCGTTCCCTTTTGTACAGCCCGCCTGAGTCGATGCAGAAAGGGGCTTGACAACGGGGCTGCATGTGGTATAATAAGGGCATATAAGGGCACTGGGAGCGATAAGGATATGGAAACAGCTGTATGTTACATACGCGTTTCAACCGAAGAACAGGCCAGGGACGGTGTCTCTTTGCAGGCGCAGGAAGAACGGCTCACGGCCTACTGTCGGATGGCCGCGCTCGAAGTCGCGAGCTTCGTCAGGGAAGAAGGCACATCAGCCTCAAAACCACTCTCCGCCCGCCCGGGAGGCGAGGAGTTGCTCAAGACCGTTGGGCGGCGAGACGTAGGTCACGTCGTGGCCCTGAAGCTCGACCGTCTGTTCCGAAACGCGGAAGACGCACTGCGACAAACAAGCGCTTGGGACAAGGCAGGTGTCGCGCTGCATCTAGTGGACATGGGCGGTCTCTCGCTGAACACTAAGGGAGCAATGGGCCGCCTTCTTCTGACGATGATGGCGGCCTATGCCGAGTTCGAGCGCAACGTCATCGCTGAGCGGACCGAATCTGCGCTCCAGTACAAGAAAGCGCACAGGGAAGCCTACAGCCCCACTCCTTACGGCTATGACCGCGTGGGCACGATGCTCGCGCCGAACTCAGAGGAACAGGCCGTGGTCGCGAGGATCACCGGTCTGCGCCAAGAGGGCCGGAGCCTGCGTGCGATAGCCCAACATCTCAACGTTTCCCGGGTACCGACGAAGCAGGGCGGAACGTGGCACGCTTCAACAGTTAGATACGTCCTTGCCAACAGTCTCAACCACGTGGAGGTAGGGTAAATGCCTGAGAGATACTTGACTCCGGAAGAAGCAGCATCCCGTCTGCGGGTTAACCCACGGACTGTGCGGAGGTGGCTCCGGACCCGCAAGCTGAAGGGGCTGAAGGTTGGCAAGCTCTGGCGCGTCAAGGAAGCAGACCTAGAGGACCTTCTCCTGACCCCCAATGAAGTGGCTGCGCGCCTTGCCATCAGTCCGAAAACCGTTCGAGCTTGGCTCCGAGCGGGCAAGCTGAGAGGCGTCAGGGTCGGAGGACTGTGGCGGCTAAGTGAAACGGACGTTGAGGGATTCCTGCGCAGGTCGGAAGTGGGCCCGCAGTCGTCAAACAACGATCCGAGGAGGGGCATATGATGAGGACAGCAGCAATCTACACCAGGGTTTCCAGCGACAAGCAGACCGAGAACCAAAGCCTGGACGTGCAGCGCGTGGATTGCGGGAAGCTGGCAGACCGCGAAGGCTACGAGGTCTACCAGGTGTACGAGGACGGGGGCTACAGCGGGATGACCACGGATCGCCCCGGCCTACAGGAGCTGCTGACCGCCGCAGAGGCTAGAGCTTTCGACGCGGTGATCGTCTGGGATCAGAGCCGCTTCGGCAGGGACTTCATCGACGTAGAGCTGAACCTTCGGCGCCTGCAGCGTCTCGGTATCGCATTCCTCGCGGTCCACGGCCCGGCTGGCGACGACGAGACGGCCAAGCTTACCCGGCGTATTCTAGGGGCCGTCTATGAGATGGAGCTGGACACTGCCAAGCGACGGAAGCGGGCGGGCCGGCGCATGAAAGTCGAAGCTGGCCGCGGCTGGCCCGGAGGGCAGCTTCCGTACGGTTACGCCTCCGAGACATTCCGCGGTCCCGATGGCAAGACCAACACTCGGCTATTCCCTCACGCGGAGGAATCTCCAGTGGTAAGGCACCTGTTCGACCTCTACACCCAGCACGGCTACTCCGCCAATGAGATCGCGAAGTGCCTGAACGCCAAAGGGATCAGGACGAAACGCGATCGTCTCTGGTGGGCGGCTCAGGTGATCTTCATCCTGCAGAACGATGCATACACGGGCCGGACATACTACTTCAAGACCACCCCCGACGGCAGACCTGTGGACCGTGCGTTGTGGTTGGAGATCAAGGTGCCTGCTTTGGTCGATGACGAAGCCTTCCAGAAGGCTCAGGCGCTTCTTTGCATCAAGCGCGGGCGCAGTAGAGGCCCGAAGAACACTACCTGGCCGGAAGCCGATCTGAAAGGGCTCATCCACTGCGAGTGCGGTCTGCATATGGTTTCCCTTCACCAGCGCGAGAAGAAGACGACCCGCCACTACTACAAGTGCCTCAGTAAGCACAACTACTCATACGCCGACCACAAATGCCCCAGAAGCCCCGGGAGCGTGAGGATGGGACCTATCGACGAAGCCGTTTGGGAAGCTTTGCTGGCTGAGATGGACGACGGGGAGCGCCTCGAGAGGAGGTTCACAGAGTACTACGAGGAACAGCACGTGTCTCAGGCCGCGAAGCTGGAGACCTCGGAGCGGATTCGGCTTGAGCTTGGGAAACTTGAGCGACGCGAGCAGGAAGTCTGGGGCATCTACGACAGCGGTGAGGAAGGCTGGGATCGGGATATGCTGAAACGAAGGCTTGCCGACCTCGGGGAGAAGCGCGAGGCTCTAGAGCGACGGTTGAAGGAAGTCGCCGCTTCCGAGCGCTCAGCTGACCAGTTGAGGAAGACGGCCAACGAGATACGTAAGATGGCACGTGAATACAGGGATCGGCTCCATGACCTGCCACGCGAGAAGCGGCGTGAGGTTCTGAAGCTTCTCCTCCAGCGGGTCACACTCCACTTCGACAACTCCCTAACCATCGAGTGGCGCTTCCCTGCTCCTAGCAATAGGGAAAACATAGTCAAGTGGGGCGAAATGTGATGTAGGAAGTGGGATATTTCGGGGATAGTTTTGCGAACGGACGTTCGGGAGAGGGGCGGGAGGCCGTTGGGGAGGCCGGGACGCGGCGCGCGGGGGCTGCTGCGGGGGATGGGCCGGGTTCTCCGGACCCGACGCAACTGGGCTGGCCGAGGCTTTGGCTCCGGGCGGACGCCCTCCGCAATCCACGCCGGGGGTCCAGGAGAACCCCTGACATCAATGGTCCGCTGCTCTGGCCCTCTCTGGGTGGCGATTTCCGAATCGCCACCCAGAACCAGATAGGGATTTCCGAATCCCGAGTCTAAGAAGTCAAAGATGGCGCACAGGTACAAAGTAATGCGAGGCGGGCCGTATCCCCACCTTATCACCTGCACGATTGTTCGCTGGCTGCCGATCTTCGTCTCAGGCCCCTATTTCGACATAGTCCTGAGCAGCCTGGAGCACCTGCGGCAGAACCGCGGACTGTCGATCCACGTCTATGTGGTCATGCCGAGCCATCTGCACGCGCTCGTGACTGCGCATAGAGATGACCTGTCTGCCATTGTGCGAGATTTCAAGAAGTTCACATCGCGGGCGACCTACGCTCTGGCTGAGAGCGAAGGGAACGATCTGGTTACCTGGTTGTTCCAGCGGACAGCGAAGAACGATCCCAGAAGCCGGTTCAAGGTCTGGCAGGATGAGTTCCATCCCAAGGCAATAGATGTGCCCGAGGTGTTCCTGCAGAAAGCTGAGTACATCCACCTGAACCCTGTGCGGAAAGGGCTGGTGAAGGAGCCGGAGAGTTGGTACTACTCGAGCGCAGCGGCGTACGCGAGCGGCAGGGACGATCCGTTGAGCATCGATGTGCTGGAGTGGTAGCGGTTGGCCGGATTCGGAAATCCGGCAGCGGTTTCGGGTGGCGATTCGGAAATCGCCACCCAGGTGCGAGCACGGTTGTAGGCGGTTCGTGTGGCGCCGTCGCCGCGGGCAGAGGGTGGTGCGGGACCGAATCCCGTCAGCTTACCACTGGCGAGTTACGAGCCCGTGGAGCCTGGGCCATAGCGCCCCAAATCTCGATCGGACGGGCGCCCCGCGGTACGGGAGTACGCGCACCCCGCGGAGGCCTGAGCGTGTGGTGCGCAACACAAGCAGTTCCTCAATCCAAAACCCATCCACGTGTCCATCCGGAAAACGAACGCCAATCATAGGGTCGCCAGGAAATGCCTCACCGCATCCGGCCGCGTACTCCAAGTGGTCGACGGTCCCGGTTTGCCCACTGCGCGCCTCATCGAACGTCTCATCCAGCGAACTGCCGACGACGACCCTCGTTCCGACTTGGACAGGTGCTCCTTCGATGTGGTGGTAAACAGGATTGCTCATCTCTCATTCACCGGCGGGCGCTGTGTGCGCTGATCAGGCTGTGCCATCCGATATTGGTGCAACTCTGATATCTTTGCGTGCAAGCCCGCGAGATAGTCGTAGTCTAGAAACGTCACCCGCTGTCTTATGTCCGTAAATGCGTCACATCGCAACTTCCCTTCGAACTCGGTCCTGCGGGCCTTGTCACTCACTATGTTCAACTTGGCTGAGAAGTCCTGCAATTCAACAAACTTCAACAAGGATCCCTGAATGTCGCTCGTATGCTCCACTTCGAAAAACGAGTGGGGGAACATCCGCCTGTTCACCCAGACTACGTCCACAGTCCGCGCTCGCCTCCATATATGGTCATAAGTGAAAGGTTGCAGTTCCACGAGCGTGGCCACCTCCCCCAGCTGTTTGTTGAGGAAACTCTTGCTTCGGTCTTGGGCAGGGACGAACGTGTCGAAGCCTTCCATGTTGCCAATCTCCACAACCAAACCTTGGAAGTACGTGTGACTGAAGGCCGATACGGCTTCGGTTTCGGAAGGTCGCGCTCCGAAGCGTTCCTCAATCTCCTTTCTCCGGTCCTTTAGCGCCCACAGCCCGGGCCGAATCTTGAAGAAAAACCTCTCGTCCTGGACAATCCGACGGATGCTGGCATACGGGGTTTTCGTATGCCACTGGCAGCCTGGCACCCGCGGCACCTCGTGGTAGAGATGGCCGAGGGTGGCGAATCCACCATTTGCTTCCATCACTCTGATTACGGCTTCGTGTTGGCGCAATACTCAACCTCGTTGGTAGGCGTCGGAACCCCGCGAAGCCCGTTGTAACACGTCTTGTTCAGGTACAGGAACCTCGCGGCGCGCTCCACAGGGGAGAGGGAATTGGGGTCGAGTGCCCGTATCCGGTAGTAATCGTCTTCGCTGATGGGAAGCTGCGACGTC
>Ga0315282_10002785_pt1 | contig 31728 bp, 24 predicted proteins | sample YL17G07_20_MG_FD_203693 | JGI IMG/M metagenome (GOLD analysis project Ga0315282, IMG submission 203693) | Sediment microbial communities from Yellowstone Lake, YNP, Wyoming, USA - YL17G07_20 | ecosystem: Environmental > Aquatic > Freshwater > Lake > Sediment | place: USA: Wyoming | collected... | reverse complement strand
CGCCAAGGTCAATCAGCCGACCCATCGGCAGCTCATTCTTTATTACCAACGCACTCAATATCTTATTTTTTGCTGTTTTCATTTCATTTTTGGTTATGCCGCTTTTGGATAGACTCTCAAAAATACTCTTAATGGTATCGAGCACTTTACTGACGTTTTCACTGCTGCAGCTGATATAGCTGCAAAATATTCCTGTGCCGTCCATAGCTCCAAATTGCATCGTCACCTCTTCCGCCAGTGCCTTGTCAACCAGCTCCCAGAAAAACCTTGACCCGACATCGTCGCCGATGATAGTCGCAAGCAGCGACGCGGCAAATCTCCTCGGGTCCTGGGCCGGCACCGCCGGGGACATCAGGCATATATGCTCACGGGCCAGATTTGATTTTTCGATTCGTTCCTTTTTTTTGCTGCCGGCCGAGTCTTTCAGCTTTCTGGGAGCAGCCCGCTTTTGCCATTTTTCGCAGGAGTTTTCCACAACACTGCAAATTTGCTCCCAATCGAAGTTACCTGCAAAAACTACAGCCATATTGTTTGGTGCATAGCGCCTGGTAAAATAGTCCCGCATTTGTTCAGCCGTCAGATTGCTGATACTTTCCTTGCTGCCCAGAACGCAGTTGCCGCAGGGATGATTGTCGAAGTGCAGACCTTTGCATCTTTCCATAACGTCGTAGTTCGGCAGGTCCTCATACATTGCAATTTCTTCTTTAATTACGTTTTTCTCGATATCGAAATCTTCGTCCCTCAGTGCAGGCCTCATCAGCTCTATCCATAATTTTGTTACCTCGACTAAATACTCCGGCAAAACGGCTGCATAAAAAACAGTATTTTCCTCACCGGTAAAGGCGTTGAACAGGGCTCCTGTTCTGTCGAACGCCTCGTTGACTTCAAACGTACTTAGCTTTTCAGTGCCTTTGAATAGCATATGTTCCAAAAAATGTGACACTCCGTTAATTTGCTTTGTCTCATCCCTCGAACCGGTTCTAACGAAAAAGCCAACCGCCGCCGATTTGGCGGATTTGTTGACCTCGCCGATAACAGCCAGTTCATTTGCCAATATTTTCTTCTTAAATTCCATATTTTGCTTTACTTAACTTTTATCCGCCGAAGGCGGATGAATTTCCCTCGGCCCGATTGTTACCACGGTAAAGTCTTTGAACTGATTACGCCGCAAAAATTCTAAAACAGAATCAACTGTTGTTCGTTCTATTTTACTTTTAATCTCATCTAAGCTTCGAACTCTGCCGAGCATATAGTAATCGCCTCCAGTACCGGCGGCTCTGTTGCTCGACGATTCGCTTTGCAGGACCAGCGAGCTTTTAAGCCCGACTTTGGCCCGTTTGATTTCTTCTTCGCTGATTCCGTCGCCGAGCCGGTTGAACTGGTCCATTATCACATCAAGCGTTTCCTGAGCCTTATCTGGTGTTGTGCCAGCATAGCAGGCTATACCGGCCGCGTCTTTCAGACCATGATATGAAGCTCCGACTGCATAGCACAGACCTCGCTTCTCTCTTACTTCTGTAAATAATCTGGCGCTCATCCCGCCCGAAAGAACCGATACTGCAACTCTGGCATTGTAGTAGTCTTCATCGGTCGGTTTAACCGTCCCAGTCATCAGGCCGATATGCACTTGCGCACCGTCATTATGTAGATGCGTATATTTGCCTGCTCCCTCCCGTAGCAAAACTATGCTTCGCTGCGTTCCGTTTTTGGTGCGGGAAAACAGATTTTCCATTTGCGCAACGATAGTATCGAAGTCGTATTTGCCTGCAACTGCAAAAATTGTCTGCGACAGATTGAAATTGTTCTTTATGATTTGTTTTGATATCTGGGCCGTAAGGGTTTTTAATTCTGTGATTTCGCCTAAAGGGCTGCGCCCCAAAGGACTCGGATAGAATTGCTCCCGCAACTTTAACATAACTTTATGCCGAGGGTCATCATCCAAAGCACACACCCCATCAATTGCCAGTTGCCTCGCTAATTCAAATTGGTCTTCTTTCAGGCCGGCTCGCAGTATTATATCGGCATACAATTCTATTGCCTCAGCCAGGTTCCCCGCTTCCAGAACAGCCCCGATGGTTATATGAGAGCTGCCGACCGAACTGACACGATGCAGCCCAAGACCGTCAAGTGCATCACCGAGGCCTCTGCTGTCTTTATCGCCCGCACCTTTGAAAATCCAGTCGGCAATAACACTTCCAGCCCCGCAGCAGCCGTCCGGAAGCTGCGCAGTGCCTGCCGGCAGCATAAAGTCGAACGCTACCGATTTGACCGCCTCCATCGGCTCACCAAGAACAACCATCCCGTTCTTTAAGATATGTTTATCGAATCTTTCCATTATTGTTAGCTCTTACAAATTACACAAGAGAAGTGTCGATTCTACCAGTAAATGGAGATATTTTCAAAGGAATGGTTCAAAAAATCCTTGTGTTAATGAATCCCCATCGCCTCTATTTGTTTGAATATATTACTGTACATGCGAATCATAAGATAAAAAGACAAAACAAACAAAATAGTAAGTGCAATAGTCAGTCCTGTATACACGAGCTTGGTAGTTGTTTTGTAGCGAGGATTTAACCAGACCATTGGAAAGGCGAGTGGGGGTATGCACAACAGGGTAATTATAATGGCAGATGTGGAAAAGTACCATTTTGTTTTAGGAGGCCTGCCGCCGCCTTCGAGAAACTCCCCGCAGAAGCGGCACTTTACCGCCTCATCCTGAATTTCCTCTGCACAAAAAGGGCACTTCTTCATAATCTGCCATCCCGCAAAACTCAATACGAGTCACGAGCGACGAACTATGCCACCGCAGCGGTTTCTTCGTCAACCTGGTCGAACCTGACGCTTATCTTCTTGCTCACCCCTCGTGTCTGCATCGTTATCCCGAACAGTACCTCTGCAATACTCATCGTGCGCTTCGAGTGGGTGATTACTACAAACTGTGAGTCCTTTTGAAATTCCCGCAGCAGCATATTGAAACGCTCATTGTTTGCCTCATCCAGTGTAGCATCAACTTCGTCCAAAAAGCAGAATGGTGACGGCTTTATCTTAAAAACTGAAAATAGCAGCGCAATCGCTGTCAGCGCCTTTTCGCCGCCGCTGAGCAATGATATACTCATTGCCTCCTTGCCGGGCATCCGGGCTATTATCTCTATCCCTGCTTCGAGAATATCTTCAGCGTCTTCAAGCACTATATCGGCTTTGCCTCCACCGAACAGCTTGCGGAAAATCTGCTGGAAGTGGACCCTGATTTCCTCGAAAGTTTCTCTGAATTTCTCTCTGCTTTTTTTGTTAAGACGGTTTATCAATTGCTGCAGTTGAGCTTTGCTCTTGTTCAAATCTTCGACCTGACTGCTTAAAAAATCATTTCGTTTTTCGAGGTCGTCCTGCTCGGCTATTGCGTCCACATTTACGTTGCCGAGCCGTTCAATCTTGCCCCGAAGTTCAGCTATTTCTTCTCTTACCCTGTCCCAGTTTACCTGGCTTTCCTCGTAATTTTTGTAGGCCTCAACCAAATCAATCTGCAGTTCATCTTGCACTCTTTCAACGAGGTCCTGCCCCTTTACCTCTAATTGGCTCAATTCTATTTTAAGCTCGCCGATAGCGGACTCAATTTCGCTTTGCTCAGCCCTTTTCCGGCGAATTAGTTGTTCTGTTTGTTTTTGCTCTTCGAGCAGCTTTTCGTTTTTCTCCTGAAGTCTGCCGGAGGCGGATTGGTTCTTTTCTTTTTCAACAAACAGCTCCGACACCGCCGCTTCGCAGTTGAGAATATCCCTGTGCGAATTTCGAATTTCGAATTTCGAATTTCGAATTTCTTCTTCTGCCGTCTCCGTAGCTGTTTGGTTTTCTTGCATCTGGCTTTGCAGATTTGTAATCGTTTGCTTCAATGCTTTGGTTTGTTCGGTAATCTGTCCCAGAGCAACCCTCAAATCCGCGAATTCGCTTGTTTGTCTCTGTTGTTCAGCTTTTCGTTCGGCATATTTTGCATCGAGTTCTTCTATGCGTTTTGTCCGCTGGCTATTTACCGTCTCCAATTCCTGCAATTTTTGTTTCGAGTCATATTCTTTCTGTACCGATTGGGCAATTTGTGCCTCCAGCAGTTCGATTTCGCCGGCTATCAATGGCTGCTCTTCGCTTAATCGCTTTATGTTTTGCTCATAAACCGTCAGCTTCGAGCTTACCTGCATCTTTTCTATATTCGCTTCATAAATAGCTGTCCGCAGCTCCTTACACAATTTAGTCAAATGTTCGTTTGTGTGGTTGTTTTTCTCGATTTGCCCTTCAATCTCCGCAATTTCCACTGTAATTTTGGCAATTATCTCTTGCAGTTGGCGAAGTCGGCTCTTTCGCGATATCAAGCCTGTTGTTTTCCCCAAAGGCCCGAGTTTTATCGCCCCGTCGGTGCTTAAAAATTCGCCTTTTAGAGTAACGAATTTATAATCCTCCCCAATTCTTTCAGCCAGTTCAATCGCGGCATCAATCGAGTCAACAACTATCGTTTTACCTAATAGTTTCCAGACCAATGGTGCGTATTTGCTCTCGCTTTTTACGAATTCAACAAGCCTGCCCTTTACATGCTGGAATTTCGACAAATCCTTTTTATCCACAAACGGCTCTATTTTATCTGTGCATATAAAATTCACTCTGCCTTCGAGTTTTTCAATTGTTTTTTTATCAGCCATCAGTCTGCTTGTGCTGTTGATTACGAGAGCGTCGGTTCTGCCCTCAAGCGCTGCCTCAACAGCATTTGCATATTCGACGTCGGCTGCTATGGCCTCTGCCAGTATTCCTTCCACGTAATCGAATTTAGGCCGGCTTTGCAGAATGCTTTTAACCGCGGTATTGAGGCCCTCACGTCTTGTCTCCATATCCGCTAAGACCGACAATTCGCTGTTCAGTGCGCTTCGCTCCTCTTTGCTCTGTGCCAATCGCTTGTTCTCTGCCGCAATTAGGCTGTTGATTTCTTCTGTTTCTTTGTGTTTGGAGTCCAGACTTTGCTGCAATTCGCCCAGCACTTTCTCGATATCGCCCAGCCGGGCACCGTGTTGCGCCTTTTCGGTTAAGAGTTTTTCAAGTTCTGCCTGGCTGGTCTCTGCCCGACCGAACAAACGGTCTTTCTGGCTGGATAAATTGTTGCGATAAACACAGATGCTCTGCACTTCGTTATGAAGTTGCGCTGTCCTTCTGACTATGTCGATAATGCCCGATTTTTCATCTTCCAAATCCGCATTGAGAGAGGCGCATTCGGCGTCTATTTCCTGGATGGCTTTTTGAAGCTGCTCGGCATCCTGTTTTTTCTTCTCGAGCATTTTCTCACCGTTTGCCAGCTCGACTTTGTATTGTCTCAAATCACCCTCAAAAAGATTTTTCTGCTTTTGCAGTTTTTCGATTCTTTTCTCCGCGTTTTCTTTCCTTTGCCGCAGTTCTGCGATTCGAGTTCGCAGAAATTCAATTCGTTGCAAATTCTGCCCGATTTTGCTTTGGACGGCGACGAGGCAGTTTCCCGTGCGGTTTAACTCATTCTCTGTTTCTGTTATTTTCTGGCCTAATTCGCTCATTAGAGCGTCATTTTTGGCTACTTCGGCAACAACACCGGCAAGCTGGTCTTCAAGCCGTTCAAGACCGGATTTTTTCTCTGCGCTTTGGGTACGGTTCTTTGCGTATTCAGCCAGCGAGTAATTAACCTGTAGCTCTTTGAGTCTCCCGCAGTATTGCAGGTAATTTCTCGCCTTGCCCGCCTGGAATTTTATGCTTCGAAGTTGTTTTTGCACTTCGCTTAAAATATCCGCAAGTCGCAGCATATTTTGCTCTGTATATTCCAGTTTGCGAAGGGCCTCTTTTTTATGAGCTCTGTATTTGCTTATACCAGCTGCTTCTTCAAATATAGCTCTCCTGTCTGTTCTCGAAGCACTTAATAGTTGCCCAACCTGTCCCTGCTCAATAATCGAGTAGGCCTTGACGCCTACGCCCGTGTCCATAAGTAATTCGCGAATGTCTTTTAATCGGCAGATTTTGTTGTTTATACGGTATTCGCTTTCGCCGCTTTTATATATCCGCCGTGTAATCTGCACCTCATCGGCTTCGATTGGTAATTGTCTCCTCCCTGTTCCGTCGGGATTTGAGAAAGACAGACTCACTTCAGCCGTTCCGACAGCCTTTCTGCTGCTGCTGCCGCTGAATATCACATCTGCCATTTGCTCGCTTCGAAGGCTCTTGACGCTTTGTTCACCGAGTACCCACTTTACCGCATCGACGATATTGCTCTTACCACAGCCGTTGGGGCCGACAATGGCGGTTATTGGCGAATCGAAGGCCAATTCTACTTTGTCGGCGAAGCTTTTAAATCCATTGAGAACGATTTTTTCAAGTCTCATTTGTTATCCTGCTCTTAGTTTTGGTAACTGATATTGCGCAGCAAGCCCACTCCATTTGGGCCAATACGCACTATTACTATCGGCCGATGGCCTATTTTCTCTTGATAATTAGGTCGATTTTTGGGAGGGGCCCAGCCCAAAACTTTGCTTCCACCGCTCCTTTGTCGCTCATCTGCTTCAAAAGGGTGATTGCTTCGGCGTACGAAACGTTTAATCCTCGATGCTCTTGCTTGGTTTTTTTAAGCGGTTCTTCGCACAGTGTTTGGATAATGTCGCTAAGTTCAAATGAGCTTTTCAATTGAACCATTACATTGGGCCGTTTGGGGTGTTTGCGGACTATTGAAACATATTTCTGACCTGCTGGAGCATTTATTGTTATATTGCCGTCTGCCGACTGGATAAAGATATTGTCATGGCAGTATATCGGGGCACCGAACAGCACAATTCGGGGCTGGCCGCTCCTGGAAACAAAAATCCCCTTGTGTTCGGTTTGCGCGATTTGCTCAAGATAAAAATCACGCGCAATCAGCTTTTGTGTTACTACGATATCGTCTAATTTTCTTAAGTTTTCATATGCCGCCAATCTGATATTGAAATCGCTGTCTCGCAGTAAGTTTCGCGATATCGCAATCGCGTCGTTCCGGCTCGCCGATGTAGTAATTGCCTCCAAAGCCTCGACTCGATAAGCTGAATCTTTATTCGATGCTATTTCTCGAAGGGTATTCAGACCCCCGTCACTGCCCAGATTGAGCATGCATCTGGCTGCTCCCAGACGCACCTGCTCCTGGGATGAATTCAGAAGGGCTGCCAGCTTGCTGAGACTTTCATTTCCGATGGCCTCAAGAGCTGTCTCAGATGCGTACTTGTCTTCGGAAACAGCAAGCTTTTTGACGAACGTGTTTATTCTTTCTCTGGTGGCTTCCGGCGTCTCAGTAAGGTATATCGCCTTGACTATCGATACGAATCTTTGTTTTTGTTTTTTGTATGCAGCTGGTACTTTCAATTCAATCTGGCTGGGTGAAACTGCTCTGGCTGTGCCGGTACCAAAACGCCCGTTTAGTTTGCTGCAAATAAGGCTTGCGGTTTTATAATCCGGCCGACGAAGCCCCAGGTTTATCTCGTACTCGTCGAGGACCCTGCCGCCAGCCAGGATATAGCCGATTTTTTTATTTGTTTCGTTGGGACTTAGGGTATCTATAAAGACCGGCCCTTTCGCCGTAGCCAAAGCTTTCATAGCTATACCAAACCCTCCTATTGCCTTAAGCTCAGCGCCATACAGCCACCCGCCTTCCAGAGAGGTTGTTTGTGTGCCGGGCAGGGCAACTACTCTTACATCGAAGTATTGGTTTTTCGGAACTGCCGTCGGCATAGTCCCTTGAACCACTACCACAGCCGTATCGTGACTGCTGATAAGCTCATCAACGTTTACCTTATCCTCAGTCAATTGCTGCAGGATATATTGTTTAAGATATTCTCTAACGGGGGCAGGACATTCACTCGAACCCGTTCCACTTAATCCGCCCACCAGGCCGTATCCTTCGACGGGGATTGATTCGAAGGAGAACACCTCTGCCAGTGACCCTATTGTATCACCCAAATCTATTTTTGCTGCGGGTTCATTTGGTTCCTTACCCGTTTTGGCCGGCTTACCACAGCCGCCTATAAAAAAAACAACAAACAGTATGCTTACTGCACAAACTGTTTTTATATGCCGGATATCCATCGTAATAAATACCCAAAAAACTATTGCTGTTTATTATTCACTATCGTTGCTAAGTACCGATTCTCTTCAATAATAAATCGTAAATGGTAAATAGTCAATTATTTACTCTCCGACTATCTGGCAGATGATGGTTCTTGTTCTCGGCCTGGTATCAAAATCTACCAGGACAATTTGCTGCCAGGTGCCCAGGGCAAGTCGTCCATCTACAACAGGCACGCTCAGCGATGGCCCCAATAGTGCGGCCCTTACATGAGAATGCCCATTATCGTCGTGCCAGGTCTCTTCGTGCTCATATCGGCCCGCCCGTGGCGCAATTTTCTCAAATGCCGCCGCTATATCGTAATTTACCAACCCTGGCTCATATTCGGTCGTCGTAATCCCCGCGGTTGAGCCTACGTTGAAAACGGTAACGGTGCCGTTGCTGACGCCCGAGTCTGCGATAGTATTGCTGACCTGTTTGGTAATATCGACAATGTCGCAATTGCCTCCCGTTTTTACTTTGATTTTTTCTGTTTTGACCATTATTGGGTGAACCCTGTTTAAAAAGCTGCATTTTTACCAACGTTGGCTAAGGTACCGGATATAAACGCTTTTTGCAAGTATGGCCTTTCTATACCAATGGGCGGGGTGGTCTTGTGCCACTTCTTTATGCCCATACGGCCCTCGGAACAAAAAAACAAAAAATTTTTATTTTTTTCACCTTATTTTATTGACGATATTATTATTTAGGTTAGAATAAATATTAGTGGTGGTCAGGCGGAGGATTTACATCGATGCGTGGCCGCTGATTTGCTCTAAAAATGCAGAAAGTTCTTTGACAAGTTAACAGTTAAGCCAAATAAGCCCCGTTAGAAATGAAATTTCTAAACGGGGTAAGCAGCGAAAGTGCTACTCTTGCAGTAAATACGTATTACTGTGGAGAGTTTTTAGTTTTTTAATTCAGCACTTTCGGTGCGTATGCCAAAGTGTTGAGCCTTTCTCGACGAAATCCCTCTCTTCTTGCCCCTTAGGGGCAGGGGGGGCGGGTTCGACGAATAAATTCGAAGGGTTTGATCCTGGCTCAGAACGAACGCTGGCGGCGTGGCTAAGACATGCAAGTCGAACGGTCCGGAGCTTGTTTGTTTACAAATAAGTTCTGGATAGTGGCGTAAGGGTTAGTAATGGATAGGTGAACGTACCCTTTGCTTCGGAATAGCGTCGTTAGCAGCAATGCTAACTACCGAAAGGGGCGGTAATACCGAATAATATCACTTGTCGATGGACATTTGATCAAAGATTTATCGGCGAAGGAGCGGCCTATCTCCTATCAGCTTGTTGGTGAGGTAAAGGCCCACCAAGGCTAAGACGGGTAACGGGACTGAGAGGTTGTTCCGTAACATCGGGACTGAGACACTGCCCGGACCTCCACGGAGGGCTGCAGTAACGAATCTTGTGCAATGGGCGAAAGCCTGACACAGCGACGCCGCGTGTGGGAGGAAGTCCCTCGGGATGTAAACCACTGTCAGGGGTAAGAAAGCCCCGCTTCTTGCTTTCGCAAGAAAGCATGCGGGGTTGATCTAACCCAAAGGAAGTCACGGCTAACTTCGTGCCAGCAGCCGCGGTAAGACGAAGGTGGCAAGCGTTGTTCGGTATCACTGGGCTTAAAGAGTGCGTAGGCGGAAAGGAAAGCGTCCTGTGAAAGCCCCCGGCTCAACCGGGGAATTGCGAGACGAACTGCCTTTCTTGAGGCAAGTAGGGGTGCACGGAACTCTTGGTGGAGCGGTGGAATGCGTAGATATCAAGAGGAACGCCGGTGGAGAAATCGGTGCACTGGGCTTGTTCTGACGCTGAGACACGAAAGCGTGGGGAGCAAACGGGATTAGATACCCCGGTAGTCCACGCCGTAAACGATGTCTACTAGGTTGTGGCGGTTCTGACGCCGGCACGGCCGAAGCAAAAGTGTTTAGTAGACCGCCTGGGGAGTACGGCCGCAAGGCTAAAACTCAAAGGAATTGACGGGGGCTCACACAAGCGGTGGAGCATGTGGATTAATTCGAAGCAACGCGCAGAACCTTACCTGGGTTTGACATGCTTGGATGCTTGCCTGGAAACAGGTTAAGCTACCCGCAAGGGTGAAACTTGCACAGGTGCTGCATGGCTGTCGTCAGCTCGTGTCGTGAGATGTCGGGTTAAGTCCTTTAACGAGCGAAACCCTTACTGTTAGTTACCAGCCCGCCGAAAGGCGGAGGGACTCTAACGGGACTGCCGGTGTTAAACCGGAGGAAGGTGGGGACGACGTCAAGTCATCATGGCCTTTATGCCCAGGGCCTCACACGTGCTACAATGGCGGTCACAAAGCGATGCAAAACCGCGAGGTCGAGCTAATCGCAAAAATATCGCCCCAGTTCAGATTGTAGGCTGACAACTCGCCTGCATGAAGTTGGAATCGCTAGTAATCGCGTATCAGCTACGACGCGGTGAATGTGTTCCTGAGCCTTGTACACACCGCCCGTCAAGTCATGGGAGTTGGGAGTACCCGAAGTCGGGTTACCAACCCAGTTCGCTGGGAGGTGCCTGCCGACGGTAAGCCCGATGACTGGGACTAAGTCGTAACAAGGTAGCCGTAGGGGAACCTGCGGCTGGATCACCTCCTTTCTAAAGGATAATTTAGACGGTGTTGCGTTATTGCGCAATGCCGAAGTCAGGCGCTTTCGTTTGCTTTGGCTTAGCTGTTCTTGATATTAAAGCCCTGTCGGAAACGGCAGGGCTTTTTTAATGCAAAAATTCAATCCATCTTCTCTGCCAAAAAAATAAGACGGGAAGACATTTTTTGCTTGATTTATCCACATAGTTAGTATAATTGTGAATGTATATTTGGTACGTAATCCAATTAAAAGCATCTGGACGAGATGGCATCTTGTAATTAACTGCTTTCTCTGAACAGACTTATATTGTTAATTGGAAAGTAGCGGAGAATGACATTATATAAATCACATGCAATATTCACTGCTATCCTCGTTAGTGTTGCCTCAATCCCCGCATACTCAGGCCAGCGGCTCGTCCCATCTCAATATGCAACCATTCAGGCTGCCGTCAACGCCGCCGTTGACGGCGATGAGATTATTGTTTCGCCCGGCACATACACTGGATTGACAAGCGTAAACAAATCGCTGGTTATCCGCAGTATCGACCCCAATGACCCTGCAATCGTCGATTCAACAATTATTGACGGCCAGTTCACAACCGGCTGCTTTGATTTTTTAGTAAGCTGCTGCCCCTACAAGCAGTTTGAGCTTTCAGGGTTCACTATTCAAAACGGTGCCGGTTCCTATGGCAGCGTATATTTGGACTATTGGGGTGTGCTCAATATTAAAAACTGCTGTTTTCAGTTCAATTTTTTTAGCCCGGCTATCCATTCTCATTCCACACTAAAGCTGACTGATTGCAAATTTACATGGAATGTTACATACGAGTCCTCGGATTCTATTGTACAAAGCGAGGGTAGATTTACTGTTCGCAGGTGCATCTTTTCCCACAATTATAGAACGCCGATATATATACGTGGAGGCTATGCCACCATTTATGATTCTATGTTTGTGTCAAATAACGCAACCGTAAACGCTTCCGCCATTTATATCAATGATTATGCAGCAAATATTTACAATTGCACAATAGCTGATAATACCGGATGCGCAGCTTGCAATATATACTCATCATCTACTATTACCAATAGCATTTTCTATCGCAACAGTCCGGCGAATTTTTTATCTCAGCCGGCAAACGTTTCATATTCTCTGGTTCAGGGCGGCTGTCCCGGTGTAGGCAATTTCGATGCCGACCCTATGTTTGTTGACTCAAATAATCCGGACCTTGAACTCCGCAATTATCATCTCAGCCTCGGCTCACCCTGCATAAATGCAGGCGACCCAAATTATGGCCCCGATGTGAATTGTAATCCCGAATTGAACGGATTGGATATTGACGGTCAGTTCCGTATCTCACCCGGCACCCGTATTGATGTCGGCGCCGATGAAGTCCAGTTCCCTGCAATTAAATTGATTTCGCCAGTTGGCTCTGAAGTCTGGGCAGCCGGTTCTGAGCATAAAATACAATGGCAGTTTAATGTGCTTTCAAATCTTAATCTCTATTACATCGCCGATGCCGGCTCAAATTGGACCCCGATTGCCAGCGATGTTTCCGCTGCCGCAGGCGAGTACTTATGGCTGCTTCCCGATGTGAACTCGACTCAATGCCTGCTTAAAATTGAACCTGTTGTTCCTGATTCCAACACTATTTACATTGGCTTCGGCGGGATTTTTACCATTCACCCCGATGCGCTCGGTGCGGACGTTGAACCGCTCTGGCCGACGGAGAATAAAGATTTCCGCCATACTTCGGATTCGAATGTTCCCGGCCCAGAACTCGGATGTACTAAATGGCAATTTACGACCGACAGTTCTCTTGCCGGCTCGCCGGTAATCGGCAAAAATAATAACATTCACCTGCTCTGTATATCCGGCAAGCTTTACACGCTTGATGCAAACGGCAATCAGCTTTGGATTTTTGACACAAATTCCACCGTTCTTAGCTCTCCGGCTGTCGGAAAAGACGGCAGTATATATTTCGGGAACGAAGCCGGCAGATTGTTTGCCATTTCGCCCGAAGGTTCGGTTCGCTGGACGTTCGATACATTTGTTCTCGGCGCATATACGCCGGCGGTTTTAGCAGACAGTAAAATTTACTTCGGCTCTGCCGACGGCACTTTTTACTGCCTTACTTCTGATGGGGCTGAAAAATGGCATTATACCATCCCCAGCAATGGGTATTGGATAGCTCCTATTCTTACTGCGCCTGCAATCGGGCCGGACGGTACGGTTTACTTTGGCGGATTATCCACCGTTCTGTATGCAGCCGATGCTAATACCGGCCAGATTAAATGGACGAGAAATTTCGGCCGGCTCTATAACCCGATGGATGCAAATTCCAACTATGTTGTCGGTGGTTCGATATTTTCGTCTCCCGTTATTGCGGACGATGGGACTGTTTACATTTCACCCATATACGATTCAAATTTGTACGCCGATTCAAATTTGTACGCATTGAATCCCGCCGACGGCTCAATAATATGGCAAACACTGCTCGCCACCCCGACGTGGGATTTGAATCCTCCTCCTCGCTACCAGAATCCGACTGTCTGGTCAACACCAGCGGTTGGTCCTGACGGCACGATTTATGCCAGTTGCGACGACCCTAATCTGCGTGCAATCAACCCGGATGGTTCAGTGAAATGGAATGTGCGTCTTGGTATGATAGGCGCCTTTACGCTGGCCGTCGGTTCCGACGGTCTTATATATGCCGCAAGCGACGACCGCCAGCTCTATGTCGTTGATTCCTTCGGCTGCCAGGTTGCCCGCTTTGAAGGTCAGAACTGGCTCTCGTTCCCTGTCATAACCGACGACCATGAACTCATTGTCGCCGACGCCAATAACATCGTCTATTGCCTCTCTGCCGTTTGCGACGGTAATACGCAATCGCTCCATCGCCCCGAAGACGTCAGCCGTGATTCTCAGATTAACTTCACCGATTTCGCCCTCCTCGCCGAAAACTGGCTCGGCAGCATTGATTCACCCTCGCCGTATGTATACATCGGCCTCGAATATTACCTCCCCGGCGATATCGACCGAAATGGATACGTTGATATGAACGACTTATATTTACTCTCTGTTGAGTGGCTTCAATATTGAAAACGCCCTGTGAAAAATATTGTGATAAATATGTATGGAAAAAACTGCAAAGCGGCGGTTGTGCGGTGAGGAACAGACTATGAAAAAATCCGATTGCGTTATGATATTTGTCTGTATTGTTTTTTTGTTTTTTATCCTTGGCGCAATCGGTCAGGGCGGCCGTGAGCAGGCAAGGATACTGGCCTGCGAGGCATCTTTAAAGCAGATAGGCGCAATATTAACAATCTATCAGGCGGATAATGATGGGTACGTACCGGTGATGCGCAATAGATGGTCCACACACATTTCCGCTAAAAGTGCGTTTCTATCCTTAGCATTTCGAAAGTACTCACCGGAGATAACCAAGCTGCCCGAAGATTTAGATCCGGACCGGCCGTGGGTTGCGGGGCAACAGTTATGGTACGCCCGAGAGTTTCTTCCAAAGTTTTACGTCTGTCCATTCGTACGAAGTAAATCGCAGGCAGACCCATTATTGCACTATTCCGGGACGGTAGTAATTGGCACGGAGACACGACAGAATTACGTGTCCACCGGTAGAATGGATAGTTACTCTACGTGGCTCTGGCCACGCCCTAAAAATTATGATTTTTGGCCTGGCGACCACCCATGGGGTCCTCCCAACGGATATAGCAAGTATGAGAACGTGGTTTGGCACAAAGCCGGCAGCCCCGATGGCTTTGACGATGAGCCTTTTGTTTGTCCGGCCGATAGTGCACGTGGGACGCCGTGTCAAATTTGGATGGAGAATAATCCGAGAAAATTTTCAAATACGCCCAGGATATCTGAGCGGACAGCACTTTACTGTACACAGGGTGAAATCGACGGGAGTTTACCACACAACAGAATTTACAATTATGGCAGCCATAAAAGAAGCAACAGGGGAGGCACTAATGTGCTCTTTGGCGATATCCATGTGGAATGGGTACAGGGTTCACAAATCAATACTGGGAATTGAGTAATGTAATCGTTACCGATAGGCAGGTGGAGGTGGAATAGGTGCCAAGTACACAAATTGGTTGGTAAGGGGCGGAGCCCCGCACCAATCCCCGCCCCGCCTTCGCTGGGGTGACAAGCCTGTGCGAGGACAAGTTTGTATTGCGGCAGGGGCCTAATAAGTGCGGGGCAGGCAAGCTCGCAGAAAAGTCATCTCAGTCCGGATTGAGGGCTGCAATTCGCCCTCATGAAGTTGGAATCGCTAGTAATCGCGTATCAGCTACGACGCGGTGAATGTGTTCCTGAGCCTTGTACACACCGCCCGTCAAGTCATGGGAGTCGTAAATACCCGAAACCGGGTTGTTAACCGCAAGGAAACGCCTGCCGACGGTAAGCCCGATGACTGGGACTAAGTCGTAACAAGGTAGCCGTAGGGGGAACCTGCGGCTGGATCACCTCCTTTCTAAAGGATATATTTAAGTCAGGCACTTCGCTGCATGCTTAACTGTTCTTGATATTAAAGCCCTGTGTGACCCACAGGGCTTTTTTATTATTATGCACCAAAAAAAATCGTGCAATTTGCCCAATTTCCCGTTAATCTACCTGCAAGTTATGAACAACATAACAATACAGACACCACCCAGAGGCCTTGCTGTCCTTGCTTTTGTAGGCCCGTCTTTTGTTTGGTGTGCCGAGTATATCGGCTCAGGTGAAGTCGTTTTAGCCACTCGCACCGGTGCCATACTTGGTTCCGCTGTAATCTGGGCAGTCATCGTCGGCATATTTTTAAAGTATTGGATAGGCCTCAGCGGTGCACGCTATACCGTCTGCACCGGCGAGGGTATGGTTGATATGTTCGGCCGCATACCAGGCCCGCGCCACTGGGTCGTCTGGCTGGTGCTGGTGATCCAGTTCGTTACCGCCGTCATCGCCATAGCTGCCCTTGCCAATGTTGCTGGTATCTTTTTTGCTTCTCTTCTGGGTACTCAATCCCGAATCGTTCAAATTATCTGCGGTTGGGCGGTATCTTTGTCCGCTGCTGCTATCGTCTGGTCAGGGACCTTTGACTTCCTCAAAATCGTAATGAGCATCTTCGTCCTTATCATCGTCCTCGGCACCTTCTACGTCGCCGCTTGTGTCTTTCCTCCTTTCTGCGATTTTCTTCGCTCCCTTGTTCCAAACGTCCCTGATGTCCCGCAGTGGGCGCTCCAGAAAGGTCTCTCCGCTAACCCCTGGAAGGAAATTCTCCCCCTTATCGGCTGGGGCGCAGGCGGCTTTGCAAGCCAGGTCTGGTACACTTACTGGGTCCTCGGCGCAGGCTACGGAGCAACTGCAGGCAGAGGAGACGGCAGACCGGCAGATGTCCCTCTGCTGAAAAGTATGGGTAATGAAACCGCTCGTAAGGTAAAGGGCTGGTGCAGCGTCCTCTATACTGATGCAACGATTGCAATGATTATCGGCGTTACTGTTACCTGCTCATTTGTCATCGCCGGAGCGGGTGTCCTGCGACCTCGCCAGCTTGCTCCGGATGGGCCGGGCGTTGCCGTCACACTTTCCGAAATCTTCGGCGCAAACTGGGGAAAAGTTGGCGCAATTTTGTTTATGCTGGCTGGCGCCGCAGCTCTTATTTCCACACAGATAGGGCAATTGGCCGGCTGGCCGCGACTACTCTCAGACTGCTGTCGAATTTGCATCCCCTCTGTTGCCAATAAATTCTCCTGGAAGGCCAAATACAGGTTTTTCCTTGTCGTCTTTTTCTTCACAAGTATGGTCATCATTTATACTCTCGGCTTTCAGCCCGTATTGCTTGTAAAGGTCGGTGCTGTCTTCGACGGCCTGCTTTTGACGCCGTTGCAGGCGGCCTGTGTTCTGCTTGGCCTGTTTTTCGTAATGCCGAAAATTCTCTCAAAAGAAGCAGCCAAAGTCCTCAAACCAAATCCCGTTTTTGCCGTAGGCCTTGTTGTTGCTTTTATCGTCTTTGTTTATTTTTGCCTCGCCATTATTCTCAAATAGCCTCTCCCACACGTTTTTGGCGGGGAATTACCTATTGTCTGCCCCAGCTGTAAAATAACTCTTTTTTTTGTTTGAAAAAAATAATTTTTCGATGTTGCATTTATCAGCTTGATATGGTATTAAGGAAATCAAGTTCAGCTGAGTAGCTGAGCACTTTTAACGGGAAAGTATCAGAACAGACGATGAGATAGGTGCGACAACGCAGTTATCCGATGGCAGTCAGTAGTTCCGGTACAGGTTTGAATGAAAGGGAACGGGCAATATGAACATCTATGTAGGCAATTTGGCGAATCAGGCGACTGAAGATGATTTACGCAAGGCTTTTGAAGCCTTTGGACAGGTAGAATCCGCTAATATCATAAAAGACAAATTCAGCGGCGAATCGAGGGGATTTGGCTTTGTGCAAATGCCGTCAAAGCAGGAAGCTCAAAAGGCTATCGAGCAAATGAACGGTACTGATTTGATGGGACGAACTATTAACGTCAACGAGGCTCGCCCCAGGGCCGAACGTCCAAGCGGTGGCAGAGATAGCGGCAGAGGCAGAAGTTCTGGTTTCGGCGGCGGCGGTGGCGGCGGCAGACGCGGCGGTCGATACTAAACGCTTCCTGACGCAGCAAAATAGATAATACTAACAGCCGTTTTACTCTTTTGTTTTGTGCTCAATGGTAGGTGCTGTGGGTTACTTGTTCAATCTCACTGCGCTCGCGGTGGCTGATTTCTCTATGAATTGCGAACCACCAGCTTGCAGCGAAACCATTTGCAAAGTGGAAAGTGGTCTGCAAAAAGGTTGATTATTTCTTTAAGTTTTTTGCGAAATAAAGCTGAAGGGGGCATGTACAGAAATATCCATTTCCGAAAGACAATGAGAATTCGCAGGCGTGTGGCTCCTCTTCTAAACAGTCAAGATACTGCTCCAGTCCGAAGTCGCGTGTTTTACAAAACTTCTTAGGCCCCGATTTGTAGCACTCGAAATTTTTTGGGCAATTTATTCCGCTGGCAATTTTTTCTATTTCTGTCCTTTGCTCAACTGTCAATTCCATAGGGTTCCTTTTGCCCCTTTGGCTTTATTTATCTACAATAATCCCTGCCACAATCTCCATCAAATCAAAGAGGCAGCCCCGCCGCATTAGGCTGCCCCCAAAATTGCGCCCGCCACCTGATACTATGCAAAAACATCCGCAGTCTCTTAATTATAGGATTTTTGGCCATATTAAATCAATCGTGGTAACTACGGGATTTTAGAGAAAAATTGCTGAATTTAGCCCTTTTTTCGCCCTGATTTGACAAAAACTCTCCCGTGACATTTCCCCCGCAGCCTGCCCTTTTGTGGGCGGGGTTATTTTATTTGTTTAGCCGTTGCCGGCACGGTAACGGAATCCTTCCTTTGTCGTTCGATATTCCTTGTTCGATACCTGTCCTGAGTGGAATCAAAGGAGTCGAAGGAATTTGTGGCTAATTTTTCTTCGTGGCCAACAGAAATTTCAATCATTTGCCAGAAAGTGTCAAGCATTGCAAAATGAAGCCTAAAGAAGAATCAGTATTGTCGACCAATAGATGAAGCATAAGCCAATTGTAAACCTTAAGAACGAAAAAGGGGAAAGTGAGTTTATGGGCAACTGGGGGTGAAACGAAAGATAGTATATTTTAAGTTGTGGGTTTGCAATGGCTGTAAGAACGTGTATAATGTTTGGTGGTTGGTAACTGGTAAGTGGTAATTGGTGATTGGTGATTGGTAACTGGTGGGGCAGGATTATGCGAAAATACAAGATGCGATTTGTAATGTTAGCAGCAGTAATCGGAGTGTTTGCTTCATCGATATTCTCGCCTGTCCTGAGCAACGTCGAAGGGGCGGAAACGTGGCGTTTGGGCGAAGAGGGGCAGTGGAAAGCCGTATCGGCTGAGGACAAATATCTGCTGGCGGTGGCTGAAATAAAAAAGTTAGTCAATACGGGCCAAACCAAGGCGGTTGGGCAGGCAATAGATAAACTTAAAAAAGACTTTCCGGCGATTGCAGGGCCTGATTTGGACGCCTTTATGAAGGCGGAGATGCTTTTTTGCGAAGGGAAATTCACCAAAGCGTCGAGGGCCTATGATAAGTTTTTGGCGGAATTTCCCACAAGCGAATTTTACGAAGCAGCTATGGACAGACAGTTTGCCATAGCTACGGCTTTTTTAGGCGGGCAGAAGAAAAGGGTGCTTGGGGTGTTCAAGATGAGCACATACGACGAGGGCATTAAAATTATGGAGAAGATTAGTGACCGGGCAGGGGATGCACCCATTGGGATAAATGCGGCTGTGGCGGTGGCCCAAAGCTTAGAAAGGCGAGGGATGTTTGCCGAGGCGTACCATAAGTGGTCGGAAATATCGTCGCGATGGCCGAGCGGGCAAATTGGTAAAGAGGCGCTACTGAATATGGCTCGATGCAAGCACACCGCGTATAAAGGGCCAAAGTATAATGCCTCTGACCTGATTAGTGCAAAGAGCTATTACGAGAATTTCAAATTACGGTATCCCAAAGATGCCGAAGCGATTGATGTCGATAAAATACTGAAACAGATAGATGAGCAATTAGCTTGCAAGGAATTTAATACTGGCAAGTATTATCAGCAAACCGGTAATAAGCAGTCGGCTAATCTTTATTATCAAATGGTTGTGGATAATTGGCCTGATAGTACTGCGGCCAATATGGCAAAGGAGGCGATGAAGGAGAAAGAACCGGACGCCAAAAAGGAGAAAAAATGGTAAGAAAATATCACAGAGAAACTCGAAAAGCTGCTTTTATAATTTTCTTTGGTTTGATTGTCGCATCATTGGCAGGTTTTTGCGGATGTGCCGGCTATTCCAACAAGTCGCTATATCCGGAAGATGTGGGCAGTGTTTACGTGGAGATGTTTGACAACAAGAGCTTTTGGCGTGGAGTGGAATACGAGCTGACCGACGCCCTGGCGAAGCGCATTGAGACAGAAACGCCATATAAGATAATCTCCAGCAGGGACCGAGCAGACACCGTAATAAGCGGCCAGATTGTATCAGTCGATGAATCGTGGCTCAGCACGGAACGACAGACCGGCCGGCCTATGGAGAAAGAAGTGGAAGTGCGGGCTGTAGTTAACTGGAAAAATCTAAAAACAGGAGAATTGCTGATAGACAACAAGTCTGTCAGTGCCTCGGCGAGCTATTCTGAGTGGCAAGAGCAAGGTTTCCGCTATGGGTCAACTCTTGCGGCAAACAATTTGGCGCAAAGAATCGTAGAACTGATGGAAAAAGAATGGTAAAATCGTGAATGGCGTAAGCCACAAGTTGTGGCTGATGAGTTGAGCCAATAGAGACGAGATACGAGTTATGGGTAAAAATCAAAACAAAAAATCGTCTCGGTCACATCGTGGCCTACAAGAGGGAGCAGGCAAAAAGTCTCCGCTGCCGGGCTATAAATATGGGCCCTTTACCTACTTGATAATTGGAGTTGTGATATTCACAGGGATGATGCTGCTGCAACAGTGGCAGAGTGTCGAAGAGATTCGTTGGGATGAGTTTGTTAAGCAGGTTGAGAGCAAGTGCGTCGAGAGTGTTACTATAAAAGACACAGAGATAATAGGAAAATTCAACGAGCAGGGCATTGCCAGCCGGGGAGGCAAAGGCAAGGATACTTTTGTGGTTTATTATAAGCCGGAAGTGTATGGTGTGCGGCTTGGAAAGTTGTTGGAGGAAAACGGAGTAAAGACTGTTAGTGAGCCGCCTCGCATCTGGCTGTGGAATCTGGCGGGGATGATATTTCCAATAGTTTTGATGCTGGGAGTTATTTACTTTTTGTTTGCCCGTAATCTTCGCAGCGGAGCCGGTGGGATGCTGATGTCGTTTGGCCGAAGCAGGCACCGATTACAAAGCAAAGACCGTGTCCAGATAACATTTAAGGATGTCGCTGGTATCGAAGAAGCGAAGGAAGAAGTAGCAGAGATAATCGAGTTTTTGAAGAACCCGAAGAAGTTTCAACGGCTCGGCGGCCGAATTCCCCGCGGCGTTTTACTTGTAGGTCCTCCCGGCTGCGGAAAGACACTGCTTGCCAAAGCGATAGCCGGCGAGGCTGATGTTCCGTTCTTCAGTATATCCGGCAGCGATTTTGTGGAGATGTTTGTTGGTGTGGGGGCATCCCGAGTGCGTGACCTGTTCAAACAGGCCAAAGAAAATTCGCCCTGTATTATTTTCCTTGACGAAGTTGATGCTATCGGGCGGAAGCGAGGCCCCGGCTATGTCGGCGGCGGACACGACGAACGTGAACAAACACTAAATGCGATTTTGGTTGAGATGGACGGTTTTGATACGAATGACCAGGTAATAGTGATAGCGGCGACAAACCGCGGCGATATTTTAGACCATGCGTTGACTCGGCCTGGTAGATTTGACCGGCAAGTCATTGTGCCACTGCCGGACATAAAAGGTCGGCTTGAAATCCTCGGCGTTCACGCGAGGAAGGTAAAATTAGCTCCTAATGCCAACCTGGAAAGATTAGCTCGCGGGACACCAATGTTTAGCGGGGCAGACCTGGCTGCTATTATTAACGAAGCGGCGCTGGCGGCAACTATGGCTGATAAAGATTATGTTGAGACGGCCGATTTAGAAGAGGCACGGGACAAGGTCCGATGGGGAAGGGCTAAAAAAAGCAGAGTTATCGATGAGGATGACAGGAAAATTACCGCTTACCATGAGGCAGGGCATGCATTCGTTCAATCGGTGCTGAAAGATGCAGACCCTCTGCATAAAGTCAGCATTATACCTCGAGGTCCTTACGGCGGGGCAACTTTTGCGCTTCCGGAAAAGGACCGTCTGCATTATACGAAAAGATATTGTATGGCACTTTTGCAGGTGTGCTTCGGTGGTCGCATTGCGGAAGAGATGTTCTGCGATGATATATCCAGTGGTGCACAGGCCGATATCCAGCAGGCTACCAGTATTGCAAGGCAGATGATTTTGACCTGGGGGATGAGCGAAAAACTTGGCCCAATCAGCTACGAGTCGGATTCAGGGCTTAGGGACCTGATGTACATAATTCCGGGAGAGAGAGAGTATTCAGAGAAAACAGCTGAGGAAATTGATAGTGAGGTGAAAAAGCTTGTCGACGAGGCTTACAAAAAAGCGAGGGAATTGATAGAAGCAAATAAAGATAAACTTGATAAAATAGCGAAGACCCTACTGAAATACGAAACTCTCGATGCCGATGATGTTAAATTGATTCTGGAAGGCGGCGAACTGGACAAGCCCACGGTTTCCGATTTGTTAGCTGCCGAGCAGGCCAAGAATAAAAATCCGGCTCAACAAAATCCGGCAAAAGAGCAAAAGTAACGGCTCGGTGTATCGATATAACCCCGTGAATCTCTCAAGGAGGATATGAGAGCCACAACAAAAGAAGTAATATTTATTTTTGCGTTGCTGGCGGCCGGTTCAATTACAGGTTTAGCCCCGGAGCGACGAAAGGTAGATGTTGTCAGCTTTTTGGCTGAGCAGCAGTTCGACACGGTATCACCAGATGGCAAAAGCGCGATAGCCATCCACTTTGAACTGGAAAAGAACTGGCACTTTTACGCCTCAGCCGACACCGCCCCCGGCGGGATGAACCTCAAGGTTGACCCCAACGAACAGGGTTCACACGTCCTGACGTTTTTCAAGCCGATATTCCCAAAGTCGGATTGGCTTCTTGACGAGGCGCTTGGCAAAAAAGTTGAGGTTGTCGGCGGCAAATTCACGGTTTATCTGCCATTCAGCGTGGCTGCTGACGCGATTCAGACGTCAGGCGAGAGAATAATCGCTATTGATATCGGCATAGAAGGTGCTGTTTGCACAACGACGCAGTGTCGTGTGCCGGATTTTGGTAGCGTAAGGACAGCGGTGAAAATAACAAGAGAAGTCGCAGCTGCGCCGGCAAAATTCAATCTGCCTGCGGTGCAGCCCCGCGCAGTAAGCGGTGGTTTCGCCGGACAATGGGCAAGCTATTCGGTTTGGGCGGCCCTTATTCTGGCGTTTTTGGCAGGGCTGAGTCTAAATATTATGCCGTGTGTCTGGCCGGTGCTGCCTCTTATCGTGATGCGGATTGTTGAGCAGGCAAAACAGGACAAAGGAAAATCAATAGCGATGGGATTTGCTTTTTGTCTTGGGATACTGCTGTTCTTTGCATCTCTTGCGGGGGCAAATATTGTTTTGCAAGTTTTCTATGGGACGGTGCTGCAGTGGGGGGACCAATTTCGCAATCCGGCTTTTGTTGCCGGTATGGCACTTTTGCTGGTAGTGCTGGCGCAATTTTGCTTCGGAGTGTTTACCATCGGTGTGCCGTCTTCAATAGCTGGTAAATCCAGCTTAGGTAAAGGTTATTGGGGAGCTGTTGGGATGGGTTTTGTGGCGGCTATATTGAGTACGCCGTGTAGTTTTGCGATTTTAGCGGCAGCCTTTGCGTGGGCGCAGGCGCAGCCTTTGCTGCTGGCTACTGTTGCGATAATGGTTATAGGTGTCGGGATGGCTGTGCCATACGCCATCCTGACTTCAATGCCCGGCTTATTAAAGCGATTGCCTAAGGCGGGCAGATGGATGGAACTATTTAAGCAGGCGATAGGATTTGTCCTGCTGGTTATTGCGGTAAAGCTGATTGGAGCACTGCCGCAAACGCGGAGAATGGGCGTGCTGTACTTTGCGGTGGTACTTGGTTTTTGCGTTTGGATGTGGGGCGGTTGGGTCAGTTACAACACTAAACTATCGCGCAAGTGGCTTATACGGATTATCGCGATGGCTTTGGCAGTTGCGGCAGGGTGGTCGTTTCTACGTGCACCTGCGGGAGAGCGAATTTCCTGGCAGAACTACGACACTGATTTAATAGAAACCGCCAGAATAGAAGGAAGGCCTGTCTTGATTAAATTTACTGCCGATTGGTGTCTGAGCTGTCAGGTGGTGGAAAAGACGGTTTACTCCCGCAAGGATGTTGCGGAACTAATCAAAAAGAAGGGCGTTTTGGCGATTAAAGCTGATACCACAACTGGCGATTTACCAGCAACGTTTGCTTTGAAAAATGTATATAATGAACCTGGCGTTCCAGTCAGTATGCTGTTTATGCCGGGTGAGAAAGAATCAGTCAGGTGGCGCGGTATGTCTTTTGCCGGTGAGTTGAAGGCGCTTTTGGAAAAACTTCCTTGAGAAAATAGCCATATGGCTAAGAAAACAGCAGCAAAAAAAGCAAAGATAAAAGTTGATAAGACCCAGGCAGCGGAAAGAGTCAGGGAAATTTTACCTATACTGGGAAAAATATACCCGGGTGCGAAGACCGCGCTTAACTTTAAGAATCCTCTGGAACTTTTAATAGCGACGATTTTGTCGGCCCAATGCACGGATGTGCGCGTTAATATGGTAAGTAAAGACTTGTTCAGAAAATATAAATCGGCCGGGGATTGGGCGAAAGCTGATATAAAAGAAATTGAGTCGGATATCAAAAGTACCGGCTTTTACCGCCATAAAGCAACCAGTATTAAAAGCGCCTGTGCGGAGATAATCGAGCGGTTCGATAGTAGAGTTCCCGATACAATGGAGGAGCTTGTAACACTTCCCGGTGTGGGTAGAAAGACAGCAAATGTTGTATTGGGCAATGCGTTCGGAATGCCGGCGATAGCCTGCGATACGCACGTTATTCGGCTCTGCCGGCGGCTGGGGCTTTCCGAAAATAGCGACCCAGTAAAGTTGGAATTTGATTTGGCCGAAATAGTACCAAAGAAGAGCTGGACTTTATTCAGTCATTTGTTGATTTTTCACGGGCGAAATGTTTGCCGCGCACGTAAGCCTGACTGTGAGAATTGCCAGATTTCGAAATATTGCCCCTCGGCGAACAATCCAGCTTTATGGTAAAGTGCTTTTGCCTGTGGCAAAGCTAAAGGAGAGTTTTTCTCTATGATGGATATTATTGATAGCCCGGTAAGAGACCTCTGGCGGATATTCCGAATAATGGCCGAGTTTGTGGAGGGATTTGACGAGCTCGCCACTGTTGGGCCGGCGGTGTCCTTCTTTGGCTCGTCTCGTGCAAAGCCGAAGGAGCGGTATTACCAGCTTGCTGAGAGGACTGCTTCGGAAATAGTCAGGGCCGGCTTTGCGGTAATAACCGGCGGAGGCGGGGGGATTATGGAAGCGGCCAATAAGGGGGCTGCAGAAGCAGGTGGTAAAAGCATCGGTCTCAATATTGAAATACCATTAGAGCAGATACCAAACAAGTACCAAAATATGTCACTGAACTTCAAGTATTTCTTTTGTCGCAAGGTTATGTTCCTCAAATACGCCCACGGCTTTATAGTTTTTCCGGGCGGTTTCGGAACTATGGACGAATTTACCGAGTCGCTGGTGCTGATTCAAACATTAAAGCAGGCATCTTTCCCTGTGATTTTGATGTGCAGCGACTATTGGGAAGGATTAATTGCCTGGATGAAGGAGAAGATGCTCAAAGAACACCATCATATTTCCCCGAAAGACCTGAATGTTTTCACAGTGGTGGATAAGCCGGAAGATGCGGTTAAGATTATTGTAGATTTCAAAGAATCAAAAGGCCGTGTCGGAATTGATTTGTCATCGGGAATAAAAAGACTGAAGAGTTAAAAACTCGAAGCATAAACCTGAAATTTGAAATTTTGAGTTATAGCTTTTCGCCTTCATCCTTCTTCATTGCTTTATTTAAGTGAGTAAGCAGATATTTTTTCTCCGGTCCGCCTAAATGCTCCCAGGGGAGAATTTCATCAGTTCCGAATTGCCTTTGTGCTAAGCTTTCCAGGTCAAATCCAAATTTTTCAAACGTTGCCCACCATATAGCGAAGTTAAAACATTCATCCCATAAATCGAATTTTGCTCCGTTTTTCCAGGCTTCTTCGATGACATCGCAGAGTCGTCTGTCGCCTCGGCCTATCGCTGATTCGAGTATGCTGCGTTCTATATCGTGGAACTTAAACTGCACCATTTTTGCCCGGAGTTTTCTTTTCTCGTCAAGTATTAACTGTTTTGCCTGCTCGAAATAGGCCTTTGGTTTTTGTGCCAGCCAGCCGAACGGTGTGTGCGGCTTTGGGACAAGCCAGCTTATGGTAACATTGATTTGCCCCGTTTTGCCGTCAACTTTATTCCGCAGTTTTGCCAGCTCAAATGATAGATGCGTAATCTGCCTTATATCCTGTTCGGTTTCGCCTGGCAAGCCGACTATAAAATACAGTTTTAATCGATGCCAGCCTGCTTTGTAGGCGGCCTCTGCAGCGGCAAACAAATCTTCATTTTTCAAAGGTTTATTGATAATCTCTCTTAATCTTTCGCTGGCGGCTTCAACGGCGATTGTCAGTCCGCCTTTTCTTACTGAGGTTACCAATTCCGGAAGTAACTTTAACTGCCGGTCAACACGCAAACTCGGCACAGAAAGCCCGACGTGCCTGTCTCGAAAATACTCGTTCAATTTGGCTATCAATTCTTCGAGGTCTGGATAATCAGCCGTTGATAAACTGAGCAGACCTATTGTATCGAAGCCGGTTGCCTGGTAACAGGCTTTGGCGATTTCTGTTATTTTTTCGACGCTGCGGCAGCGAACAGGTCTTCTGCAGAAACCGGCTTGGCAAAATCTGCATCGGCCGGGACAACCGCGCATAATCTCAACACTAACTCGTTCGTGCACAGCCTGAGCGAAGGGGACTATTGGCTTAAGCGGAACGGGGGCATTTTCGAAATCTTCAACGACGGCGTTGCTTAGTTTTGAGTTTTGAGTTTTGAGTTTTAAGTTATGAAAGGCGGGAACATAGGCCCACTCGAATTTTTCGGCGGCTTTTATCAGAACGTCTTTTTTTGAAGCCCAAGCCTGTTTTTCAAATTTTATAAGTTCAGCCAGTTCCACAACTGCTTCTTCGCCTTCGCCCAACACGAACAGGTCGATGAACTCGGCCATAGGTTCACAGCAGTTTGCCATACCGCCGCCGGCGATTACTAATGGGTCGTTTTCGCTGCGGCTGCTGCTGCGGATATCCAGGCCGCCGAGATTTAGCATGTTGAGCACATTAGTGTAACAAAGCTCATTGGTTAAGCTGAATCCAACAATATCAAAACTTGCCAGCGCTGCTTTGGATTCCAGACTAAATAGCGGGATTTTTTTGTCACGAAGGATTTTTTCAGCATCAACCCAGGGCGCAAAGACTCGCTCGGCAGCTACACCGTTGAGATTATTTAGAATATCATATATTATCGCCAGACCCGTGTAGCTCATTCCGATTTCATATATATCGGGAAAGCAGAGTGCAACGGTAAGGTCGCATTTTGTGAGGTCTTTTTTGATTTGGCTTATTTCGCCGCCGATATATCTGCTCGGCCTGCGAACAAACGGCAGGAACTGCCGGTCAACCTGCTCAGCTAATATTATTACTTCTTTTTTATTCACAGGGGCATTATAGATTGAATATTGATTGTTTTCTATTGATTATTGTTCAATTATCGATTATCAAATTTCGTGTGTTGAAAGGATTTTTATGAATAGGAACCGCCGGATTGCGATTGAGATTATTGTTTTTGCCGCTTTGGTTGCGGCGTTGTATTTTTTTGCTCCTGCTAAAGACGAATCAGTTTGGTCTGCCGGTCGGGTTGATGTTGATAGCGGGATGCACGAGGTGATGGGAACGTTTGCCCGCGTCGTTGCCGTTGCATCAGATTCAAACACAGCTAAGGGATGCATTGGAGCCGCTTTTGCGGAAATCGAAAAGGTCGACGAACTGATGAGCGACCACAAGAACGATTCGGAAATAAGCGGGCTGAACCGGGACGGCTTCAAGCGAGCAGTGAAGGTCAGCAAATCGACATACGAGGTCTTGGAAAAAAGCATCAAGTTCAGCAAACTTAGTGGTGGAGCATTCGATGTTACGGTTGGGCCTTTGGTGGACCTTTGGCATTCGGCGGAGGAAGTGAATTCTCTTCCCACCGATGCTGAGCTGCAACAAGCCCGTTCGAGGGTCGGCTACGATAAACTCATACTCGATGCGAATGAAACAAGCGTGCGGTTCGCGGTAGAGGGTATGAGAGTGGACTTGGGTGGGATAGCGAAAGGATATGCGCTTGATAAAGCGGTTGAAGCAATGCAGAAGGGCGGGGCAGTCGGCGGAATGGTTATTATCGGTGGTGAGATTCAGTGCTTTGGTTTGTCGCAAGGGAGCCAGAACAAGTGGCGAATTGGTCTGCAAGACCCTGATAAAACGAAAGATGGTTTTGATGCCGGAACACCTTTGTTAGTTTTGCATTTGACGGATGCTGCGGTTGCTACCAGCGGGCATTATCGTCGATTTGTTACGATAGGGGGAAAAAGATACAGCCACATAGTTGACCCTAAAAGTGGGCATAGTAGTGAAAATTTGGCGAGCGTTACCATTATTTGTCCAGGTGCAACTGACGCAGATGCCTTATCAACGGCGGTAACCGTAATGGGCAAAGAAAAAGGCCTTGCTTTAATTGAGCAAATGCCCGGCGTCGAGGCAATACTAATCACCCCCGCACCCGAATTTAAGCAAATACAAACCACCGGCGCAGAAAAATTTATAGAGTGATTCGGTAATGTCGGCCGAGGTGGGTGTTTGTTGTTACTCAAGCGATTGCGGCGGCGGGTTTTTTGCTTGGCCGGCGGGGGTCTGGAGCTGATGGGCCGCGAAAGACAATTACGCCGGTTGGGCATTTTTCCATAGCGGTTTCGGTCTGCTCATTGAGCTGATATTTACTGTAATCCAATCGTGCTAAGTTCTCTTCGACCGTAAATATATCTGTTTGTTTGGCACATAGGCCGCAGCCGATGCAGCCGACTTTGCACATCGAGCGAGTTACCTTGCCGTTCTCTTTGCTTCTGCACGCAACGGTCATCATATTATCGTAGGCAAAGGGAACCATTTCAATCAGGTTGCGCGGGCAGGCCTTCGAGCATGCGCCGCATCCGGTGCATTTTTCGTAGTTGACTGTCGCAAGGCCGTCGATGTTTGTGATGGCATCGAACTTACAGGCCTTTGTGCAGTCGCCGAAACCGAGGCAACCGAATTTGCACGCCTGCACATTGACCAATGCGTTTGCGGAGGTGCACGTTGGTATCCCCTGATATTCTGCATAGAAGGTTTTATCACTGGTATGGGCACGGCAATGAACAATGGGTCTTTTGGGGGCGTGAGAGTCGCTTATCCGCAGATTCAGTATCGCTGCAACCTCGTGCATGGTTTTGGGTCCCCCCGGAAAACATCTGCCCAGCAAAGTCGCATCGGCTACCACGGCTTTTGCATATTCCTGGCAGCCTGCACACCCACAGGAACCGCAATTGATGTTGGGCAAAGCCGCAAGGACCCTTTCAACTCTTTCATCCTGCTGAACTTTGAGTTTTTCACTGGCAATCAGCAAAACTATGGCAAAGCTAAGACCCAGCACGAGCATTGTAGCTCCTGCCGGCCATGAACCGTTCCAAAGAGAAATTATGTCGGCTAAAATCATCGTATCATTCCTGTAAAGCCCATAAACGCCAGCGTCAAGAGTCCTGCGGTAATCAACGTTATGGGAGCGCCTTTGAAACTGTCGGGGACATCAGCCAAAATCAGGTTCTCACGAATGGCCGCCATAATGCAGATAGCTACCGCGAAGCCGAAGCCGGTACCGGTACTCAGAACCGCTACTTCCAAAAGGTTATCTGTGCCCCAGATATTTATAAATAAACACAGGCCGAGGATGACGCAATTGGTGCTTATCAGCGGCAGAAATATACCGAAACTCTTATTCAGCAGCGGAAAGAACTTTTTTACATACATTTCAACAAGCTGTACCGCTCCTGCGATAACGACTATGTAACAGATGTAGCGGGTTATCTCCAGGCCAAGCGGCACAAGAACATAAAAATCAATCAGCCACGTCAAGATGCCGCTCATTGTTGTAACAAACGTTACCGCCAACCCCATTCCGAATGCGGTATCGAGTCTGCCGGAAACGCCTAAATAAGGGCAGGTGCCGAGGAATTTTGTAAAGACAAAGTTGTTGACTATAACGACCGACAGAAAACCCATTATCAGAATATATACTCTATCCATATCAGCTTTTCCTCTTTGTGGTCAGCAAACTCGCAAGACCCAGCAACAGTCCCAGTGTAACGAATGCTCCAACCGGCATCTGCATTGCAGCCCACGGTACAAAACCGCGAGGCATAACAGCGACACCTGCAAGGGTGCCGGATGCAAGAATTTCACGAATCCCTGCTATGATACACAGGGCTATCGTAAAACCTGTGCCTGAGCCTAGCCCATCGAGAATGCTGAACCATACGTTATTTTTGCTTGCACAGGCTTCGGCACGGAAGATGATAATACAGTTGACGATAATCAAAGGTATGTAAGCGCCGAGTATTTCGCTCATTACCGGCTGAAAGGCCCGCAGATAAAGGTCGCAAATGGTAACAAATGTGGCAATGGAGAGAGTGAACATAATGATTCGCAGATGCGGCTTGAGCAGATTGCGCATCAGACTGATTGCAAGATTGCTGCAGACCAGCACAAAGATAACGCTCAGCCCCATAGTCAGCGCAGGTTTGACAGCGGTCGTTACGGCAAGAGGCGGGCACATACCAATCAGCAGACGAAACGTAGGATTCTCTCGCCACAGGCCGGCGGTAAGTGCAGCCAAATAATTGATTTTTACAGAATTCTCATCTGCCATTGGCTGTTATCAATCCTTTCTTCTGCAACTGCTCTTTTACGCTTATGACAGATTTATTAAAAATATTTATCACAGCGGTACTGGTTACGGTCGCTCCACTGATGGCGACTATTTCGTTGTCGATTTTGCCGGCATCGCCGATTTTCACAAGCAAAAGCTTTCCTGCAGGAGCGTCCTTGAACTGGTTGCGGAAACTGTCGTTCTTCATCTTGTTTCCGAAGCCCGGCGTCTCATTGCTCGACAGCACGTTAAAGCTGAGCAGTTTTTCACACTTGGCATCGACCGCCACGACTAATTCAATCTTGTCCGCAAACCCCGCTCCGACCGCAACGAATGCAAAGCCGGCACAATTGCTCTGCTTGTCGAGAGCCTTGTAAATATCTGTTTTTATCATCCGGCCTTTGTCGCCGGGCAGGTTCGCCTCCTGTATCGCAAGCTCGAAGGAATTGGCATCGTTGATAAGACTGGCCATCAGGCCGCGAAGTTTTTCAGCTTTATTCTGCTCTATCTTGGCCGACCAGGCGGCATCCGCTACCGCTATCAAAAGCCCAAACAGAAACGACGTAACAAGCAGCAGCCAGCTTTGCTGGATAAAGTATTTTATTTTAGACATTTGGTTTACCTCCTGCCGGGACCAGCTTGCAGAACCTGTCAATCAATGGTGTTACGGCGTTCATCAGAAGAACGGCATACATCACGCCCTCTGGATACTCTCCGACGATTCTTATAAGCATCGTCATTGTCCCCACTCCGATTCCGAAAATCCACCTTCCCTTGGTGCTCAAAGGGCTGGTAACAGGGTCGGTGGCGATAAAAAATGCGCCCAGCAACATTCCACCACTGGTCAGGTGAACCAGAGGTGATATATAAGCATCGGAATTTATCAGATAAGCTATTGTTCCTATGATGAAAGACGAGCTTAAAACAGCTAACGGAATATGCAGGTTTGTTGTTCTTCTTATCAACAGGTAAAACCCGCCGAGCAAAAGAGCCAAGGCGCTTGTCTCGCCAAGGCATCCACCTACCTCACCTATAAACGTGGCTTTAAATTCATCATTGACCAGTTGAGCGTCCTTTTTGGTCTTTATAGCCTGTTTACTCCAAGCCAGTGGCGTTGCCTGCGTTCGTGCATTGATTCTGTTGTCGGCGGCAATCTTGGGCATCGCCGAATCGATTGTGGCTGGGACCGTCCAGGTTGTCATCAACATTCCGAACGAAGCGGTCAGAAAAGCACGACCTGTCATAGCAGGATTGAAGATATTGGCGC
>Ga0315282_10002784_pt1 | contig 31741 bp, 18 predicted proteins | sample YL17G07_20_MG_FD_203693 | JGI IMG/M metagenome (GOLD analysis project Ga0315282, IMG submission 203693) | Sediment microbial communities from Yellowstone Lake, YNP, Wyoming, USA - YL17G07_20 | ecosystem: Environmental > Aquatic > Freshwater > Lake > Sediment | place: USA: Wyoming | collected... | reverse complement strand
GCGGTCCTTTCCAGATGATCTCAACACCCAGATCTTTTCCCGCCGCCTGCGCGCCGGCATCGACCGACTTCCAGAAGATGTGTGTCGTGCCCTTCGGGATGACGGCGATTTTGAGCGATGCCCGCCCCGAATCCTTCGGGGCCTGTCGTGCCAAAGAAGCCGATCCCGAGCATGCAATCAGAATGGCGATCTGCGCGAAGAAACATCCTCTCCTCATCACATACTCCTTTTTCATAGAAAAAGCGGTTCGTCCTTTTGGAAGCACGACCACGCTTGCTCTCGCGGCCACATTCAACGCACACCGATTGCCCACCCGTGGCGTGCAGTTCTTCCGCCCAACATGTTCTTACCGCACGAACATCTTTCGAAGAACAAAGAACACGTTGGCCGGCCTTTCGGCAAGCCTCCGCACATACCACGGGAACCAATAGGTTCCGTAGCTGATCAGGACGCGCACGCGGTAACCCTCTCGGGCCAGGCGCAGCTGTTGGCCCGCCTGTATGCCGTACAGGAGCTGGAACCCGTAATCCGCCCTTGAGAGTCCCTTCTGATCCGCGTCACGCTGGATGAGCTGCATCAGCCGGGTGTCATGCGTCCCAACCGCCACTCTGACGCCTGCTTTCGCGTGTTCCAGCATCTTCCTCGTCAGACGGAAGTAATTCGCATCGACATCGGCCTTCTTCCTGTAAGCGATCGACTCGGGCTCCATGTACGCTCCCTTGACCAACCTGATGGTCGGAGCAAGTGGCAGCAGGTCCTCGAGGTCTCTCTCTGTCCGATACAGGTAGGCCTGCAGGCAGAGGCCGACATTTGAAAACTTCTTATGAACCTTCCTGTAGATCGCGATGGTTCGGTCGACGTACGAGCTCTGCTCCATATCGAACCAGATGATGTTGTTGAGACCACGAGCTTTTTCGACGATCGGTTCGAGATTCCTGAGGCAGAGATCCTCACTCAGATCCAAGCCGAGCTGGGTGAGTTTGAGGGAGACGCTGGTGTCAACGCCGCGGTTCTGAATGTGTCCCAGGACGTCAAGATAATCCTGCGAGACTTGCTTCGCTTCGGATTCGCTTGTCACGTTCTCGCCCAGGTGCGTGAAGACAGTTCGGATGGACTTTCCCTTGAGCCTCTCCGCTGCCTGGAGCGCATCCTCAAGTTCCTCACCCGGCATGAAGCGTGAGACCGCCTTCCGGATGAACTTGTACTTCGGCAGAGATTCTCGGAGTTTACGGTTCTCGGAAATCCATAGAAGCGCGTTTCGTCCTAGACCCATCGAGCGACCTCCGTTCGTGTGTTGATGTCCTCCCTCAGCAGCGTCGGATAGAAAAGTCGAGTTCCAGTTTCCTAGCGCAAGAACGCATCGTCCAGACCGCCGTCGACGCTCAGGATCTGCCCTGTCGTTTTGCCGAGGCGGCCGCCCAAGAGCAGGAAGACCGCCTCCGCCTGATCGGCAGGCAGGATTGGCTCCTTCAGGAGCGTCCGATCCGCATAAAACCGTGCGAGGTGGCCGCGGAGCGCTTCGTCTGTCTCGGCCTCGGAGTACGGAATCTTGTACTTCGCCAGCGAGGCAATGACGCGATCCCGCGGGAACATCGAGCTCCCTTGAACGACCGTCGCCGGCGCAACGCCGTTCACACGCACGAGGGGCGCAAGCTCCATCGCGAGCTCCCGAATGAGATGATTCGCCGCCGCCTTGCTTGTGTCGTAGGCGAGGCTCCCTTTCTTCGCCACCACGGCGTTCACGCTCGTCGTGATCACGAGGTTTCCCTTGAGCCCTTGCTCTCTCCACACCTTCGAGGCTTCATCAGCCACGAGGTACGCACCGGTGACGTTCACAGCGAACGTGTGCGCCCACTTCTCGTCCGGTATGTGCCCCGTTGTATCGGGGGGGACGAAGACACCCGCTGTCACAACGACGCTGTCGATGCCTCCGTACGCCAGGACGATATCATCGAGCATGGATCGGATCGAGGCCCGGTTCGTCGTATCCGCCGCCAGCCCGATCGAAGGCCCGCAGTTGGAAATCCCCGTCCCGGCCACGCCGATCCCAACCCCGTACTTGTGGGTGATCTCGTTCGCCGCCGCCTTTGCTGAATCGGCGTTCAGGTCCGCACAGACGACGTGAGCACCTTCCTTCACCACTCGATGGGCGATCTCTTTGCCGATCCCGCTTCCCGCACCGATCACGGCAACGATCTGGCGAGCCAGTTCCTTCTCCGGCGGCATCCGTCGCAGTTTCGCCTCCTCCAGCAACCAGTATTCGATGTCGAATGCCTCTTGCTGAGGAAGCGGGATATACTCGCCGATGGCCTCCGCACCGCGCATCACTTCGACGGCCGCGTTGTAGAATTCCGCCGTGACCCGCGATTCGCTCTTGTCCTTCCCCCACGCGATCATCCCCAATCCCGGGATCAGGATGACCGTCGGATTCGGATCGCGCATCGCCGGCGATTCGGGATGCTTGCAGCGATTGTAGTAACCGGCGTAATCCTGACGGTACTTCTCCAAACCTTCGGCGAGCTTCTGCTTCAGATCGTCAACCGTACCACGCTGCGGGTCCCACCCGACATAGAGCGGCTTGATCTTCGTCCGGAGGAAATGGTCTGGGCAGGATGTGCCCAATTCGGCAAGTCGGGGGCCATCGACGCTGTTAGCAAACCGGAGCATCGTGTCGTCGTCCTGTACAGTTGCGATGAGGCGCTTCCGCTGGCTCACCTGCCCCCTGAGCCACGGGAGGATCCTCGTGAAGGCTTCTCGTCGCTTCAACGGATCCAGCGCGCGGTGCTTCTGTCCCCCAAACGTTTTCTCCCCTTTGTCGCGCGCGGCAATGAATTGTGCCGCCCGCTCGATCAGGTCCAAGGTAACCTCGTAACACTCGCGGCTGTCGTTCGCCCAGTCGATCAATCCATGCTGAGCGAGAAGAACGCCTTTGGCATGTGGGTGCTGTTTGCAGATTCCCTGCAGCTTCAACCCAAGGTCGAAGCCGGGGCGCTGCCAGGGCGTCCAGATCACATCGTCGCCAAAGATTTCCTTGGTGAGCGATTTCGAGTTCCGCGCGGCGGCAACAGCGATCGCCGCGTTGGGATGCATGTGATCGACCTCCTTGTAGGGGATGAAGGAGTGGAGCGGAGTATCGATGGAAGGAGCCCGTGGATTAAGATTGAAGGTGCAGTGAGGGTACATGCCGACCATAGCATCCTCGATCTCCGTCTTCGGACCTCGCTTCTCCACCGTGAGATACATCGGTTGGAGTGCGAGGAGCTTCTCTTGATAGAGGGAGGAGAAGTTCTCCTTCGTCGATGTCCGAAGGTCGCCGCCGGATCCCTTGACCCAGAGGACTTCCACCTGGTTCCCCATCAGTGGATCTTTTTCAACGACCTTGCCAGACGTATTCCCCCCACCCGTGTTGGTGATGCGCTGGTCCGCGCCGAGAAGATTGGAACGATAGACAAGCTGAGCGACCGGATCCAGCTTCCCGGCATCCGAATCATCCCAAAGGTACTTCACGAACTGATAGGACTTGCGTTGACTCATTCTAACCTCTTATCGTATCTAGATGTTCATCAAACGGCGCCGCAGTGCTTCGTCCGTTCTCGAAGCGATGCGGGTGACCTCTTCATCCGTCAGGAAGGTCGGTCCGCCCAGGGCGGCTGCCCCGACCCATATCTGCGCCGCCTTTTCGGCCATCTGCATCGCCGCCAGGACCGCCTCTTTCGTGGCACCGAGAGCAATGATGCCATGATTCTTGATCAGAACGACGCGCGGAAGGAGCTTCCTGTCATGAACGAACTTCCTCACTCTCGTCCGAATGGCCTGGGCCAACTTCAAGCCGGGATCGGTGTACGGTACGAACACGGATGCAGCGCCGCAGCAGACGATCTCGTCGGGAAAGATCCGGCGGTCGGCGAATTGCCGCGCGCCTGGAGAACAGAGGATTTGATTGACCGCAGTGGCATGCGTGTGACCGACGAACTGGACGTCAGGCAGGCTGAGGAGATGCGCGTGGAACAATGCTTCGACGGAAGGCTTCTTGCTGCTCTGATCAACTCTGCTCGCGAGCAGGGCTTCCTCGATCTCTTCGTCATTCATTGACCGCCGGTCGAGGAGCTTCGAAAGAGTGCTCGTCGTGCATTCTACAACGTCTTCATCGCGTAACCGTCCAAGACTGGTACCGCTCGCCTTAATCAACATGCGGTCCGCGTCGAGGCGGACAGAGCTATTGCCTTCCCCCAGTATCGCCCATCCTCGCTCCTCGCGACCGAGCTCGTGGGAGAGCTGAAGAAGGGCGGCGCGCTTCTCTTTCAGCTGATTGTCAATATGGATCATCGCGCGGCTCTCGGTGACAGACTCAACTCCCCGATCTTGACGTTCTTCCGCACCTCGCCGGCAGGCAAGACCGTCGGCGGCAGAATTCGCTCAGGGGGTATCTGCTTCAAAGCCAAGGTAAGTTCTCGTGAGCTTTGCTTCTGCCCAGAGACAAACCAGACGATCACTTTGCCTTTCCAAGTCGACTCCTGCCGAACGGCATTGATCTTCACAGCAATCGTGTGCCCGCCGGGGGCAACCCCGATCTTGAACCATTGCGACTTCCCTTCCTGACGTTCCGATTGAACCGACGCCTCCCCACCGTCAAGCTGTGCGGTCATCTTGAGCGGAACCCTTCCTTTCGCCGACGCATCCGGCACCAGCAGCACAGCGAGCATTCCGTCAGTCGATGTCGGCGAGACTGAAAGATGCACGCTGAAGCCAGATTCGTCTCCGGCGACCGCCTCGACGGCATATCCGGTTACGATGTTCGGAGTTGGATTCTGCTGGAGCAGACCGATGATGGTCTTTGTCGCCTTCAATGCCTCCGCACCTGACTTGAGCACGGACGGATTGAGGATTGTCAGATCGGGTGACGCGCTGTGGATCTGGACTTTGTAGACGCCATCCTTTTTTGACAGGACATCAAACACCGCGCCAGCGACGAGTGGGTCGGCAGCTTCTGCCAGCGGGTAAAGCTCATAGACCGCCATCTCAAACCCATCGACGGGGAGCGTAACGGCCTCTCCCGCCTTGTGCAGCCTGGGCGAGATCCACCGCGTTGGATAAACACGCTCCAGCACCAGCGAGGACGCCTTTGGATCGAGACCCTGCGACGGGGCAAGCTCAACGTTGAGCTTGCTCGCTTCGATAACGGGATTTCGTGCAACGATGATGCCTCTGTTTCCTTGGAAGTGAGTATAGCCGTACGCTTCACCCTTCATCGGGTTCCCACCGACGAGCTCGGTGTTCATCAGGATCGGGAAGCGATCCCGCGCCCACGCCAGGGAGCGGGATATTGAAGTCCACTCGCCATCAGAGAGGATGTCCGGGGAGATGTAGAGCTCGTACATCGAGACGCCGCGGGCAACGTACAACAAGATGTCGTCGGTGAATTTGTCGAGCGGCTCCACCGTCGTGCCGACCGACTCGTGTTTCCCTTTGATGATCCCGTGCGTCATGAGGTTCGCAATCGGGAACCAGAGCCCTTTGAGCTTCCAATCCTCGTACAGGACGAAATCGCGGTAGGTGATCGACGCGTCACGCGTGCTGATGGAAGGGACATCTGCAAAACCATAGTCGGCACCCTGCATCCAGATGGTGTTCGCGTATTTCACCCACCAAGGGCTCATCCACGTCCCGGAGGTGATGTTCAGGAAGATGTCGGGATTCTTCTCGCGGACCGCTTTGCACATCTCCGCCACGGTTTGAAGAACGGCCCGGCGAGAATAGACATCGATCGGATGGCCGTGATCCGGCTCGCTGCACGAGAACTGGATGCCATCCCACTTATAGTACCCCACACCGTCATTCTGGACAAAATCAGTGACGCGCTTCTTCAGGAGGGCGCTGTAGTTCTTTCCCGCCACGCACATCATGTTGTCGACAACTTCGTAGCCATGCTCCTTCATCCATCCAACCCGCAGGTTGTGGAAGGAGTAGCCCCCCGTTGGACCAAACCAAACGCCGAGACTCGTGTTTGTTTTCTTGAGCTCGTCGGCAAGCGGCTCCAACCCATTCGGCCACTGCTCCTTGCGCATGACCCAATCGCTCTTGTACACATCCCATCCATCATCGAGCACGAACGCATCGAGCTTGATATTGTTTTTCTGGATCATGTTCCGCCTGAGCAGATCGACCATCTTCATCGCGGTCTTTTCGCTCATGACATTGTCGGCAGACCAGTTCGGATACTCCGGCGAACGGAGATCGTACCACGTGTTGTAGAGCGAGTACGGTCTGAGCGGCGCGACGCGGACGTCATCAAGATACTTGAAAAACCAGAGCTTGACAGAGGAGTTCGGGGTTACACCTTCCACGACCCACTCGCTCCGCAGCCAGGTTGTCCGGATGCGTTCCCCAGACTCCTGACCGCAGCGCAGGTGGAGTGTGCCCTTCTCTGTTTTTTGCAGGTGATCATCGCAAGCAGGGTACTCCAATCCGAAGAACGCCCCCCCGCCTTTCACGAGCACTGCGACGGGCTGGCCGAATCCGCCGCCTTTTACGACAGACGCAACTCCCGACACGTCCCCGTACCGTGGCCAGAACCAACGAAGGAAATGGTCTCTCCCGCTGGAATCCTGAACTGCGATGTTCCTTTTCACGTAGAAAGCGTTCGGCCCAAGCCGGTAAGTCATGCAGAGGCGGATCGAGTGCCCGACCCCCTTGAAAGAGAGCGCGAGTTCTTTGGTACCATCGGAGAGCTCGCGGGTTTCGTCGCTTACATACGAGAAGTACTTTTTCGTCATCAGGATCAGGTTGTCGGCGTTGTTCGCCTTGCCGGGTGCATCCCAGTCGGTGTACATCAGATCGAGCCCGAAGTCGGCGTCTGTCTCGATCGCCGCCGGTGATCCCCGAACCTGCGATGCCCACTTGGGCAAGATCTCAAGCCGATCGCTCACGAGTTGGTCTCCCTCGAGCTGAACCGAGCATTTCACTCGGCTGTTCTCAAGTACGAGCGCGCTCTTCCCTTTCGCCTGCAGCTTCGGAGCGATTCCGGTTCCAGCGATGAGACCCGGAGCACAGATCGTCACTGACAGGAGAAAAACGACTGCACGAGAGGGCCACAATCGTCCGTTCAAGATAGTCGAAACTCGGGCCATCAAGGCTGATCCTTTGAGGAAGGAAGTATGATGCTGATGACGCTTATGGTCAGAAAATGCTCGATTCACCGATCTGTCAACCGCAGCGAAAGTGAGGCGGTGTCCGTCCCCCACCCAAAATACTGCACGAGAATGCCATATTCCACCATTTTCACTTTCTGTCGACCATCAAATGTGCGTGAACCCGCCGGGAGACCTTAAGAGTCCCCAAAAGGCTTGTCGATCGCCACCGCCTCCATCCCGCCGAGGTAGCGGCCGCCATCCTCTGTCACCACAAAACAGTCCTCGTGCCGGACTCCGAACTCGCCGTAGATGTAGATCCCCGGCTCGTCGCTGAAGGTCATGCCGGGCTGGAGCTTCAGCTTGTTGCCATTGACCAGGTACGGATACTCGTGTCCGTCCATCCCGATCCCATGCCCCAACCTGTGTGCGAAGTACTTGTAGCCGGGTCCATAGCCGGCATCCTCAATCACTTTCCGCGCTGCATGGTCGATCTCCTCGCACGCCACTCCGGGGCGCACGGCTTTCAACGCCGCCGTTTGCGCTCGCTTCACAATGTCCCACACCGCAAGTTGTTTTTCGGTGGGCTTGCCAAAGACGATGGTCCGCGTGACGTCCGACTGGTAGCCCTCGACGCTGCAGCCGCCGTCCACCAAGACGATATCACCTTCGTGCAGCGTGCGCGGCACCCGAGAACCATGCGGGAAGGCCGAGCTCGGACCGAACTGAGGCCCGCCGCTCCCTCTGACACCCATCTGCTGATGCGCGGCGCTGATCGCACCCGAGAGATCGCGGGGAGTCATCCCTTCGCGCAGTTGCTTGAACCCCTCTTTATAAGCAAGCTTCGTGATCTTGTTTGCGAGATCCATATACGCGATCTCTTTCTCGGTCTTCGCGCCGCGAGAACCTTCGGAGATGACTGCACCATTCACAAGCTCCAGGCCCGGGACATCCCGACGAAGTCCGAACAGAATGAAGGTTCTCGTCGTCGGACCTATTCCGAGGCGACCGGTACCAACTCCCAGGTCCTGCATCACCCCGCCGATCAGCTTGAATGGGCTCTCGTCCTCCTGCCAGACCCGTATCTCGTGGTCCTTCGGTATGAGCTCTTTTGCTCCCTCGACCTCGAACGAGGGCCACACCCAGATCGGTTTTCCCTTGCGATTCAGAACCGCACCGAACGTCCGCTCGCTGAGGAACCAGCTGACCTTCGTGAAATACAGAAGATCGGAGCCGCCGGTCAGAAAAAGCCCGTCAAGGTCGTTCTCCGCCATCAGCTGCTGCGCTCGTTCCACGCGAGCTTCGTAGTCTTCCGGGGCCAGCGGCTTTACCCCGGCAACCATGTTCTCGAGCGTCTCCTGCTGGAAGAGTTTCGAGTTTGAAAAGAGATTGCTGACAAATCCAGCTGTCGAGATCGAGAGACCGCCGATCTTCAAGAACCCACGACGTGAAATCATGCTAGTTCCTCCTTACGTAGTGATAGGATAATGATGAGACCGACATAATTACTCGGCGTAGTCTCAAGGCGAGGTGAAGAAACCCTACCTTGGATTCCTTTCGTGTTGATCAAAAAGGTCCGCAACTCGTCGTACTCTTTCTGATAATCATGACTCCTACCGTCGGCCTCAAGTACTAAGCGATGCTCGTGACAGTAAAAGTCGGCAACGAAAAACTTTGGCTTACCTTCATACTCACAAAAGAGAGGATGTTGCGAAGTTGGCGGTTCACCTCTCTCGCGGCTTCAACGACTGTTCTGTTCATCATTTGCGCACTCTTATTCCGCGCGCTGAGCAGTTACCGACCGATATCTACTTTGCGAGCGAGACCTCTCCCCGCAGCTTGATGTCCCGAGACGAACCTCCCACGAGAATCTCGTACTTTCCCGGGTTGGCCGCCCACAACTTCTTGGACGGATCGTAGAATGAAAACGCTGACCTTTCCAGACCGACCTTTACCTGCTTTGTCTCGCCGGGTCGGAGCCAGACCTTCTCGAACCCCTTGAGCTCTTTCACCGGTCTTGGAACGCTCGGCTTGGCCTCGTGAACATAGACCTGAGCCACCTCCGCGCCCGCGCTCGCTCCGGTGTTCGTAACCTCGAACGTAACAGCAAAATGCCCTGAGCTGCCTGGCCCGTCGGGGGTCACGTGCAGGTTCTTGTACTCGAACGTTGTGTACGAAAGGCCGAAGCCGAACGGGAACAGAGGCTCGACGTTGTCGGTGTCGAAGTGACGGTACCCGAGGAAAACTCCCTCCTTGTACGCGACCTTCTTGTCGCCATCTTCATCATAGTACGAATTGTAGGTCGCGCTGTCTTCCCAGCGCTTTTCAAAGGAGACCGGCAGCTTGCCCGATGGGTTGACATCCCCGAAGAGGATCTCGGCCAGAGCCGTCCCGCCCTCCTGACCCGGATACCACGTGTGCAGCAGGGCCCCGACATCATCCAGCCAGCCGGTCATTGCGACGTTTCCACCTGCGGTCAGCACGACGATCGTCCGCTTGTTGACCTTTGCGACCTCGCGTATGAGATCCACCTGCTCTTGGGGAAGATCAAAACTCCGGTCGAATCCTTCGCCTTCGGTCTCCGCGTTGAAGCCGACGCAAACAACGGCTACATCGGATTTCGCGGCGATCTTGATCGCTTCGAGATCTTTCCGTTCAGCAAGCGTCCGGTAACCCAAGGAGATCTCTGCGCCCCCCGTGCGCTGGTAATACTCAAGCTTGATATCATTCAGACTGTTCGCCCCGAGGTGTAGGGTTGCGGTCTTCGTCGTCGCTGCCTGATCGTGCCAATTGTCAATGAGGAGCTGGTTATTGACGTACAGACGATAGCCGTCATCCCCTTTTACGACAAATTCGCAGTCTCCCTCAGTGTCGGCTTTCATTTTTCCAGTCCACCGAACGGAGAAATTGTTCTCAGGAACGTTCGGTGCCGGCGCAGACTCCCCCCAATTGAACATGATCCGCCGGTCGATTCGAGACACCGACGGAGGACCCGACAATTCCATGTTGGGGAAATACTCGCCCCTCAGTCCTCTCGCCATGTCATTCTTGTCCGAAGCCGTATAGAACACCGACGATTGGAAGGTCTCGGCAAAATCTGCCCCCGCGACGCCCTGGCTGTAGAAGACTCTGATATCGTTCCCAGCTACCGCGATGATCCCCTCAAGGAAGCTCACCGAGCGAAAAGGCTGAACGCGCGAGCTTCCGCCACCACCGGTGACGGCAGGAAGAGCATCCGGCCCGAGGACGGCAATGGACGTGATCTTGGCTCGGTCGAGCGGAAGCAGATTGCCGGCATTCTTCAGAAGAACAATGCTCTCCCGAGCGGCCTGCAGCGCAACGAGCCTTGAATCCGGGTTGTATCGCGGGAGGTTTGGATCAGTTTGAGGACGATCGAAGAACCCAAAGCGGAACATGACTCGAAGCATTCTCCGGATCTTATCGTCGATCGTTGAGACAGCCACTTTGCCGGACTTGATTGCCGGCAGCAGCGTCTCCCGGTTCATAAACTGACCCGAAGGCATCTCGAGATCGAGACCCGCGTTTGCGGCGGCGACACCGTCATACGTGGAGCCCCAGTCGGACATCACAAACCCATCGAACTTCCAGTCGTCTTTCAGAATCTCCCGTAAGAGATGAGCGTTCTGCGAGCAGTGCACGTCATTGAGAAGGTTGTAGGAGTTCATCACGGCACCGACGTGGGCTTCCTCGACCGCAGCCCTGAAGTCCGGAAGGTAAATCTCGCGGAGCGTGCGCTCATCAACATCCGAGCTGACATTATGCCGATCGTACTCCTGGTTGTTGGCCGCATAATGCTTCACCGTCGCGACAACACCCTGGCTTTGCACTCCGTTGATGTACGCCACGACCATCCGGCTGCCGAGGTACGGATCTTCACCGTAGTACTCGAAGTTCCGGCCGCACATCGGCGCCCGGTAGATGTTCACGCCGGGCGAGAGCATGATGTGTACTCCCTTCGCGCGGGCCTCCTTCCCCACTGCCTCGCCGAAGTGTCTGGTGAGATCCCTGTCCCATGCCGCGGCGAACGCGATCCCAGCCGGGAATGCCGTGGCAGGCCCGTAGTTTCTGACGCCGACCGGTCCATCGGCCATTTTGATCTTCGGGATTCCCAAGCGCTCGTTGGGCCGAATGTAGAAACCCTCGACTCCGCCGAGCATATCGATCTTCTCCTCGAGGGTCATCCGGGTGAGGAGATCCTCCACCCTGCGTTCGACCGGCGCCTGAGGATCTTTGTACACTGCGCTCTCTTGCGCAACGAGCAAGGAGACGGATAGATACAACATGCCGATAATGAAACCACCCGTAATGAGGTTGCTCATAGAAGTGCCTCCTCCTGAAGTTGTTTGAGGGTCAGCCGCCTCGTTCACGACGTATGTTGATCTTGATGGCGTTCTCGATCTCTTTTTCCGAGATCAGTATCAAATATCCACCGCCGCCAGCGCCGGAGAGCTTCCAACCGAGCGCCTGTGATCGATATCGATCGATGATGGAACGGATGACATCGTCCGCCATGTTCGGGAACATAGCGACCTGAGCCTCGAAGGAGCACGTAAAGAACTTGCCGAACTCGACGAGATTCCTGGATAGGATTGCATTCCAGCAATTGTCCGTTGCCTGGGCGAGGCGCTTTGCGCTTTCCCGGTTGATCTTCGTGTTCTCCAGCACCGAAAACGTGCTTTCTCGCGGTTCGAGCGTTACGAGGAAGAGATGCTCTTCAACGAACTCAAGAATCGGTTCATCGAGAACGGAGTCGATGCTATACGGCCAGTATTCTCCGTCATAGTGAAGATTGTTCAGCCCTGGTAGCACGATGCCAAGGGCATCTTGGGAACCAGCGATGATCTTGGTGCCGGGGGGATTCTCGTAGCTAAACAGCGTCTTTGCAAGCTTCTCCTTGTCCCCGCCCGGGATATCGGTGTGCCAGAGCTCGATAGCCTTTCTCCTCGTGCTGGAAGCCATGCCGCTCCGGTCGTTGAACTCGATGGTCGGCTCGATCGAAATCGTGAGGACCGGGCCTGGATAGTGTTTGGAGACGAAAGGCTGATCCAGCCATCCTCCCGCGAGGTCGATCCGGAACGGGATGCTGCACTCGGTTCTGAGAGCAGTCGTGGAACGAGGAGGAAGGTTGCCGCGCGGCTTTCTTTTGCTGATGATGTACCGGATCTTGTGCCGGTGACAGAATTCCTCCTTCTCCGGACTGTGACCATCCTCGTTCACGAAAAGAATATCGGCGCCGAGAGCATCGGGATTCTCCACAAAATCCATAATGCCTCCGCCCGCGTTCACCGTGCAGCGCGTCACGCTCCGCAATGCCTCGAGCATGTACTTCCGTTCATCCTGGTTGTAAATCGGGTAGCGGCCCTTCAGCCGCCTCACGGTCTCATCTGATCCAATGCCGACGTAGACCTCGCCGTACGAGGCCGCCTCCTCGAGGAAGGTGATGTGCCCACTGTGCAGCATGTCGAAGCAGCCGGTGACGAAGACCTTCTTTCTACCTTCTGTCATATCCCAAGAGTGAGGTTGTCTGGAGAATGTTGACTTTACTCGAGAGGAAGATACTTCGCGATGATCTCATCAGCCAGGTGTTTGAGATCCCGAGAGCCTCGGACGAGGTCGCGGACCTTCTTCTCCGGCAAGGGGTTGCCCGGAGTTGTGATCCACTGCTCCTCCCATTGTCGAAGATCGAATGTCGTGCTGTTCTTCAAGGCCTTGTAGTAGTTTTTCTCCGCTTTGCTCTTTCCCCACTGTCGCGCAGAGGCAATCCACTGTTCAAGCCGCCGATCAGGCCTCGCCGCAAGAAGCCTGTCGATTTCTCGCAATAAGAGGAGCGATTGCTCCACCATCGTGTCGCGCAGCCCAAATCGCGAAGTCCGATGAAACTCACCGGCCTTCCGCAGGAGACTGTCCACCGTGCTGCCGGCGTGCTGGACGGCAACCTCAACGAGATCGTTGCGGTAGAGCTGGCTTGACCCGAGGACACCCGCGCAGGAGAGGAACAAATCGCAGGCTCGAGCTACATCCGGACCTCCTTGGGCCTCCCCTCTCGGCGTGAGTGACGGCCGCAGCTGAAATCCAAACCGCACGTTGCCGTGCGGCTTCGCATAGACCGACTTCACGAGCAGCTGCCAGGCTTCCATCATCGCTTCCGGATAGCCGCCGTAGCGGGAAGCGCAATAGTCAGCAAGCCACCGATCCAACTTGATCGGCTTGTCCTTCCACCCCACGTCGGTCAGAAGCTCATAGATGACCTCGTTGTTCTCAACACCCTCGGGCGAGAGGCCGAGCCCGACGAACGCTCCGCGAATCGGGGCATTCAATGCCTGGGGAGGATCTTCGCCGAAGAACTTCAGTGCTCCGTTCAGCGGATTGTTGCCGCCGAAGTTGTGGATGACACTGTAGATCCACTGCTTGCCGTACGCAGCGAGCTCATTATATCGACCGCCCTCCGTGACCGGGACCTCCATCTCGTTGAAGCTATCGGAGAGATAATAGTGGTACTGTCCGTACTCCTTTCGATATTCCTCGATGAATTTCTTACCGATTTCGTCGAACAGCGGCGAGTCGGCAGAAAGCAGTTGAGTCTGAAACTCCTTACCGAAGTCGGCCCACGATGCGAGCTTCTGTGTTTTGACCTCCGGATGGTGCTTCTCGAAGTCGGGAGGAAGGAAACCGGAGAACGCGGGCACGACAGGCTCCATCCCGAGCTCCCGCATGCGGCGAAGGATCTTCTTCTGAAGCTCCTTGTTCTGATCCAGCCAGCCCTGCGGAAGGGGTCCATCGTGCTTATTGATGTTTCCCATGCGATGCCAGGGCAAAAACGCCGGACCGGTGAAGTAGTCCTTCAACTCGTCGTTCGTCACGCCGTAGCTGTTCCACACCTTCTGCCAGATCGCTTCCTGGCCGGCCATCGCCAGCGGCATGTTGATGCCGTGAAGCGCCATCCAATCCAGCTCTCGCTCCCATTCCTTCCAGCCCCAAAATGCCGTGGTGTATCCGAACGCACACACATTGTAGTAGAGGCGAAGCTTATATGGTGAGCTTACGCGCGTCTTCGAATAGTCCAGCAAGCGCTTCGGCAAAACAAGGTGCTTGCCGCTCCACGTTACCTGACTGTGTGTCGCTTGGCGAAGATAATGATAAACGCCGCGCGTCAGGGCGATTGGGCTCGTGCCCCGGACGACGACTATCCCGTTCTTCCCCTCCACCTCGAACACATCACTCCCACGCTCGGACGGCATGAGCTCGAGCTCGAATTCGCTCGCTCGCGCACCCAGCAGGCGAACTACAACTCCCTGCGCGGATGCGACGGCCTGACGCCCTTCGCGCAAGGAGCCACGTGCACTCGCGCTGCTGCCAGCGCCGATCAGCAGGATGGCAACCGCGCAGATGAGCATTCTAGAAGAGCGAAACCGGATTGGTCTCATTTTCAAATCTTTTTTTTCTCTGCCAGAAGGAAGTGTTATGGGAAATTCAGACTACTGCTCGCTCCCCTTCATCAGCTCACCGAGCACCTCGCCGATCTGCTTTCGATGAGCGAGGAGCATCTGCGGATCCTTTGTGAAAGTCCTGCCATCGCTGAAAATGCTCTCCGGGACGTCCAGGAGAGACTTTGCTTTCTCGATCAATGTTTCCTGGTTCAGTCGCGCGTTCTTCACAGCTTCTTCGAGCAGATGGAAGTACTCGTAGTCCTCGATGCCGTCCCTCAAATTCTCCAGGCGCACGGAACAAACCGGGCCGGCGAGATATTTCTTGGAATGGTCGTTCGGATTTCGATTGGGTGGATACAACAGACGACCGTCGCCGTTCCCCCAATAGCGAATCTGCCCATTGGCCGTCCCGTAGCCCGTCATGTACGACATCGGATCCACCCAGGGATTCTGCAGTGTGCCTGCCGGTGAAGCCTCGGGACTGTTCCAGTAGTTCACTCTCCAGATCAGGATCCCCTTCAGCTTCCACTGATACGACATCCAAGGCCAGATCCTGAGATTGATCGCATCGTGATCGATGAAGAGGGAGACCCACGGTGCCTTCGGAGCGGTGCAGAGGTAAGACCAGAATTCACGACCCTGCTGGGTCAACTCCGCGACCACCTCCCGGTCAACCCTGTCGAAGATCGTGCAACTGATCTCCGACACGTCCATGATATCAGGCCCGGGCTGGTGCTCCGTAATGAACCGCGTGAGCTTCGGCGCAGCCCTGCGTATATTCATCATCCCTTCACGGACGAAGGGATAGTCCTTCCTATTCGGCTCATCAAACCAGTAGATGTACTCCTTCCCAAGCCATCCGTTCTGTTCAAGATGCTTCTCCACTTGCGACAGATACTGCCCCATCAGTCTATCGTACTCCGGCGTTCCTTGTGGGAACCCGTGAAGGACGCCGGATCTCTGCTGGTAGAACGAGCCCCATCCGAGTCCCTCAAGACGAAGATTGAAAGAGTTGAATCCGAACTCGTCAAGATACCTCCTTGCGGCAGGATCGAACGCAGAGAAGTCGACATTCACAGAGACCGCGTTCAAGTCGACCTCGAAATCGCCCTGAGGAAGCAGGTTCTTGTCGCTGGAGGCAGAACGGAACACGACGTCATCAAAAAAGGCCGTGCCGGTTTTCGTCCCTTTCAGATCCCAGGAGGTCGGCATCAGGTGAACGGAGACTGACTTGACGGCATCTCTGAACGGGCTGATGACGATCGAGTCTTTCTCCCAGGTGGATGAGCCTCTGAAGATGCGCAGCACATCATCGTACGGAAGGTACGATCCTCTTGAGTCATAGCACTTCACGATGACCGTGTACTGCCGGTCCGGTTTCTCCGCGATCGCGAACCACGAGAGATCATACGTCGCTCCCGGAAGGACCGGAATCGGTTGTGTCGTATGTGCATCAACGGCCGAAGTCTCGCTCTCATCGACGACCTTGAGAGCCGTTCGTCCGGAATGGACCATGTCATTCACAAACTCCCCGCCCTCCCAGTCCAGACCCAAGACCCGGACGTGAATCGGATACAGGTCGAAGGGGGAGGTCGGACACATCCGGTGATCGCGCAGGCATTGGTAGTAGAGGTCGGTGACCTTCCGAAGCTCGTCGGGCGTCCTGAGGTTGTGGTACGTTGTGATATCTTCCGTAGAGAGACCGAACGACGAGCGAAGGTGGGTGCTTCTGGGAAGGGAAAAACTCCAGACCAGCACTTCGAAGGGGACGACCTTTCTCCATCCACTCGCACTCAGTTCGATTTCCCCCCGGTAGCTCCCCGGTGTCGTGCCCGACGGAACAAAAACCCTGATCCAGAGCGGGTGATTCCGATCGGCTTCCACTGTGAAGGGACCGCCATAGTCAGGGAGCGGATCGGGCCACTCACCATCCCGGCTATCGGAGTCGGTCGGTTTCGTGACGTTGACATAAGCGACGTGCTTCACGGATACGTTTTTGGAAGAGATGACCCTTCCCGATTGACCCAGCAAATTACCAACCCGCACCGCCACATCGGTCTTCCCGTTCGGAGGACGGAGCACAAGCTGAAAGGCTTCGTACTCGTTGCCGGCACTCGAGATGGAGATGGGCAACTGGTTCCCGGGCACCGGATCGTTTTTCATGATCTTGTATGTGCCTTCAGCCCACCAAAGGGCGCAGCTCGAGTCTGCGGAAATGAAATGACCGTACTCGACTCCTCGGGCGGGCGGCGAGAGGAGGATTGCCAGAAGGAGGAGAAATCTCGATATCGTCTCCATAGCCTAGTGTCTTCCCACGGGGCTTATTTCACACGGTAGAGCATCGCAGCCGGAATAGGCTGCTTGTTCGCCGCCGGACCCTCGCAGGATACTTTCAAGTCAACGCCTCCGCTCTTCTGGAAAAAGTCCACTCGAATCGGATGCAGGCCCGCCGCGAGGGCGATGACCCCCTTCACCTCCTTCATGCCGTGGAGCCCGTCATTGTCGACGACCTTTGTCCCATCGACAGACAGGCTGCTCCCATCGTCGGAGTCGGTGTAGAACGCGTAGACCCCATCATTCGGAATCTGGATGAAGCCGGTGTACTCAATCCCAAAGTACTCCACCTTGATTTTCGGTGAAAGGTCAAAACTGTCGAGATTCCCTTTTTTCACCGGCGTGAGTTTGGCGAAGTTGGGAAGCTCGTCCCAATCTCCTTCGTAGTAGGCGTAGGACACACCATTGCTTAACCCTTCAGCCTTTACTGCCGGTCGGGGCATCACTTGCGAAAATTTCGCTGAGGAGACGCCACTCACCGGCTCCCCATTCCGGAAACTTCGGGCCGAGACCACCGTGGTCTTTGTCAAGCGGATTGGTCCCTGGACCAACGAGGAATTGGCGGTTGGGACACTCCCATCGAGTGTGTATCGAAGCTCGACGTTTTCGCGATCAGAGGTAATGGCGACATCCGCCGCGTCGACGAAGATGTCGAACTCAGAAGAGATTTGAGGAGGGGATGTGATGTCAGCTTCTCCCACAACATCCAGGACAACGACACCATTGTAGGGATCTGGAGCTTTCATCGGAACGGAAATGACCAGAGCATCCTCCTGTCGAGTCACATTCAGTGGGTTCTTCTCGGCATCGACGAGCAGATAGGCTTGCTTCGGCTGATTCAAGATTCCCGGCACGACAAGCATGCCATTCGCCGGCCATTGAAACACGTGCAGGTAGAGCCGGGCTCCCCCTTCGACGGCCTTCTGTGTGCACCTTCCCCACTCGAGATTCTTGAACGGGCTCGCCTTCGTCCCGTAGATCGACTCGCCGTTCACCTTCATCCATGCGCCGATCTCACGCAGCCGATCAATGCTCGGTTGAGGGAAGACCCCCTCCGATGTCGGTCCGATATTCAGCAGGAAGTTGCCCCCCTTCGAGGCGATGTCCGCCAGCTTCTGGATCAAATCCTCGGGGGATTTCCAGTTGTCGTCGTGCTTGTTGTATCCCCAGTGATCGTTCATCGTCATGCAGGTTTCCCAATCCACACCCGGGAGTCCGGTCGCCGGAATTTCCTGCTCGGGCGTACCGAAATCACCCGCGAACTCCCCTTCCTTGGTGAATCCTTCCATCCCCGATCTCCCCGCTCCCACTCGGTTGTTGATGATGATGGCGGGCTGAAGATTCCTGACGTAATCGTACAGATCCTTACCGTACTTGGTGTTCCACGTCGATTCCCACTCACCGTCGAACCAGAGGACACCGATCTCACCGTAGTTGGCCAGCAGCTCCTTCAGCTCGTTCTTCATATATTGGACATAGCGGTCGAAATTCGCCCCCTCCGTCGGACGGTCTTTCTCCCAGTTGCGGCGCGGCAGGTAATCCGGGTGGTGCCAATCCATGATTGAGTGGTACCAGCATATCTTGATCCCCGCCGTATGGCAGGCGTCTGCCAGCTCTTTGAGCACATCGCGCTTGAACGGTGTCGACATGATGTCGAAGTCGGTGTATTTCGAATCGAACAGGCAGAAGCCGTCGTGATGCTTCGACGTGATGACGATGTACTTCATCCCTGCGTCTTTCGCCATCCGGACCCACTCGGTCGCGTTGAACCTGACGGGATCGAACTGGCCCACGAACTTCTCGTACTCCTTCACAGGGATCTGGGCGGTGGTGCGGATCCATTCCGCGTGGTTGGTGCTCCCCTTCCATTCGCCCGCGGGTATCGAGTACAGACCCCAGTGAATGAAGAGCCCGAAGCGCGCCTCGCGCCACCAGCTCATCCGGGCATCGCGGGACTCCTTGGATTCGTGCGTATAATCCTTGGTTTGAAGCTCTTGCGCCGGAGCAACGCAAAGCAGCGTAAGGAAGATCGCCATGAAGGTTTTCATAGGCATGCTCTTTTCGGTTTTTCGGAAGGAAGTGAGAGAACCAGTCGTTGAGCTCGAGGAGGTGAGACAACCGGGAAGTTCTCGACGGCTGTTGTAATAGTCAAAGTGTGGCGCTATATTAGGCAACAAAAACCAGTTAGTCAATTCGTCACAAAAGGAGATCCACAGAGTGGCGGAGGAAATCAGCTCACGGTATCCCAAGGTCGATGTGCTCGTGAACAATGCCGGCGGGATTCACCCGACGCGAACCGTTACGGTCGACGGGATCGAGACAACGTTCGCGGTGAACCACCTGGCCTATTTTCTCCTTGCCAACCTGTTGCTCGCTCACTTGAAAGCATCCCCCGCAGCCAGGATCGTCAATGTTACGTCACAGGCGCATCGGTACGGCCGGATGTTCTTCGATGACCTGGGGCTGGAGAAGCGGTTCAACCCGATGATGTCGTATGCGCAGTCAAAACTCGCGAACATCCTGTTCACCTACGAGCTCGCGCGGCAACTCCAAGGGACGAGCGTCACCGCCAACACTCTCCACCCGGGCGGCGTCAGGACGAATTTTGGGAAAGAACTGACCGGGATTGCGGGCTTCGTCTTCAAGCATATGGGATTCGTGATGCGTCCGCCTCAGAAAGGCGCTGAGACGGTCATCTGGTTGGCGAGCTCCGATGAAGTAGAAGGAGTGACGGGCAAGTATTTTCTCGACAAGAAGGAAATTCGGTCTTCGAAGATCTCGTACGATGTCGATGTGGCCCGTCGGCTGTGGCAGGTCAGCGCTGAGCTTACGGGACTAGAATCCACCTAGACGAGGTCCCACGCACTTTCAACGTGCGTGGGACCTGAACTAGCAACTATCACGCCCCCTCTTCAAGGAAAAACGTTCTCGCTTCACGGCGACTCACCGAACTCCGATGGATACTACGAGAAGATCGCAGGATTAGCAGACGCCTTCCTCACGGAAGTTCCTGATCGTCGCCTCCTGCTCGCCAAAATACGGACGCCGAGTATGAGCAGACGCCGGCTGAAGAGACTCGTCAGCGATGGTCGGAATCACTCACTCGACGGCTTCCTGGTCAACACACTGAGAAACGAACTCTCTTTGTACACTCGAGATGTGCAAGCTCACCTTCGGGGACTCTCGGGCTTTGAGCGATGGGACAGAACGCTCACAACATCGGAGGGACAGTACCACCTTTACATGCTCGAGATCGAGCTCGTCAACAGGTTGTTTGCAGATAGGTTTAAAGCGTCTGAGAAGAAGCTGGCCTTCCTCCCTCACTGTTTGCATGATCTGACTGCCGACTGCCGCGCTGCCCAGAGAGATCTCGACTACGTCTGCAAAGGATGTACGGTAGAATGCAAGGTGAACCGCGTGACAAAGCTACTCCGACGCCGCGGGGTTCAGCCTTACATCTGGATGACGGCGAACCTTCAGTCGCTCTTTAAGAAACTGAAGAGGGAGGGGAACAGCCTCGGCGTCCTGGGAATTGCCTGCATCCCGGAGCTGGTGAGAGGGATGAGGCTCTGTGCGCGCTTCGAGGTGCCGGTCGTCGGCCTCCCGCTCGATGCGAACAGGTGCGCTCGATGGTGGGGAGAATTTCACTGGAACACAGTAAATCTCGAAAGGCTTGAGCGGCTGATCGCATAGAAGTGCCACGCACCTTCGAGGTGCGTGGCACGTTCTCCGCTACTCGAGATCAAACTGCTGCCTACTGAGTTTCACCGGATCCTCTCCACGGCCAAACGGCCGCAAGCGGAACTGATAAGTATAGCTCTTGGCGTAGAGACAGTACTGCGCGTGCGGTTTCGCTCCCCACGAATCATCTCCCCCGACCCCGCGCTGCTTGTAGTCAATGTTCAGCGCTACGAAATCCCTTTTCTTCAGGTCGATCGTATGCAGAGAGCCTCTGCTTTCCTGAGTCAGGTCTTCAACGGTGTAGTGGAGGGCCGACGTACTGAGCAGAGGCATCCCGACGGCCATCAACCCAACCCCTCTCTCATTTGTAAACGCCACCCAGCGCACATCGGTCTTGTTGCCATTCTCCTGGGGACTGACATACGGGAAGTACTGGTCGCCCACGGTGCTTCCATAATTGCCGACGAGGGCAGATGTATTCCGATCACAGTAGTTCTCCTGCGGCCCCCGTCCAAGGTATGCCATCGCCTCGAAATCCTTTGGGAGCCTCATCGTAACGCCGAAGCGCGGAAGTTCCGGAAGGCTTGCTTCCCTCGTGACGAAGTCATTCTTCACGATGACATCACCGCTGCCCAGAACCGCGTATTCTGCGCGAAATTGTGAGCGCACATCGGGTAAGTCAAACAGTGCTGTTACCTTTATCTCTCCCCCACTCATCTGGTTGACGTCGAAACTCCGGAGCACCCTGTCGTCACCTGCCTTTCGCCAGACTGCAGAGATCTCGTTCATCCTGTTGCCGAAATCGTTGTCCGTCGGTGGACGCCAGAAATTCGGAGCGGGGCCCTGCTCAATCAACTGCGTCCCTTTGAAAAGGAAGGAGATCAAGCTTCCGACTCTCTTGTCAATAGCGATCGTGAAATCCTGACCCTGAATCGTCGCGATCTTTTGATCCTGTGAGAGGATCAATGCCGGCAGCCCCGAGATCTTTGTCTTTTCTACGCTAGCCCGAAGTGCAACAGGATATTGATCGATAGCGACCTCAAATCCTTTCTTCTTGAATGGCTCGTCCTCAGCCATGACGGTCTGGAAATTGATGAAATACTCGACTCCCGGCTCCGGCGTGATGGAGGGAAGATCCAACGTGACCACGCGACTCGAGTGCGGTGCGACATCCGGCCTTGATAGGACACCTTTCGCGATCCCCTCGCCATCACCAACGATCTCCCAGCGGATGTCGAACCGGTTGAGATTCGTGAAGTCGTGCTTGTTCAGGATTTCGAACTGATTGGTCGAGAGGACCACCGGTTTGATCTTCACATATTGATACGCCTTTTTCACTTCCCGCAGCGCGGGATGGGGCGTCCGGTCGGGCAGAACAAGACCGTTACACATGAAGTTCTGATCGCTCGGTGTCCCCTTCGGTCCCCAGTCCCCGCCGTACGCCCAGTATTTCTCTCCGGTCTCGCTCACTTTGATAAATCCCTGATCGACCCAATCCCAGATGAAGCCGCCCTGCAACTGCGGGTACTTCTCGATGAGATCCCAGTAGTCCTGAAAATTCCCCGTGCTGTTCCCCATCGAGTGTGCATACTCGCACATGATCAGCGGACGATCGTGGATGCGGCTGCCGTACGCTTCAAGGTAGCTCCAGGAGTACATTGGGCACACGATGTCCGTGTTGGCCTGCTCCTGGGCGCGTTCGTACTGGACGGGCCGCGTTTTGTCCCGCTGCTTGATCCACTCATAGGTTGCCACAAAATTGGGCCCATTCCCCGCTTCGTTTCCGAGCGACCAGATGATCACGGCGGGATGGTTTTTGTCCCGTTCGACCATTCGCATCGTCCGGTCGAGGTGGGCCTCCTTCCACTCCGGGTTCTTCGCGAGGCTCCCCTCGCCGTACCCCATTCCGTGGGACTCGATGTTGGCTTCATCGACGAGGTAGATTCCGAACCTGTCGCACAAGTCGTACCAACGAGGATCATTCGGGTAGTGGCACGTTCGAACGGCATTGAAATTGTTTTGCTTCAGCAGCATGATGTCCTTCATCAGCACCTCATCGGAAAGAACGTGCGCCGTGTATCCATCGTGCTCGTGCCGATTCACGCCCTTGATCCGAATCGCGACGCCGTTCACAAGCAGCTGCCCGGCCTTGACCTCGACTCTCCTGAAGCCGATCTTGCAGGTGACCACCTCGTCGCTTCTACCATCGGCACCCTTCAAATGAAGAACGAGCGAGTAGAGGTTGGGCGTCTCCGCGGTCCACTTCTTGGGATTCGTGACACGAGTGCCGAAAAGCGTGCTCGCCATCGCCTTTCCTCTCACGTCGACATCTTTGGTTTCCTCTACGACGACCCTATCTTGATCATCCAGTAACTGCATTTCCAACGTCGCGCGACCTGCTGCGAGCCCCGGCACGTCGTTCTTCAGCTCCACTTCCACAGTCACGCTGCCATTGTTGTAATCCTCATCAAGGTCCGCCTTCGCGAAGAAATCGCGGATGCGCACCTTCGGCGTCGAATACAAGTACACATCACGCGAGATGCCGCTGATCCTCCACATATCCTGGCACTCGAGGTACGTGCCGTCGGACCATCGGTACACTTCCAGCGCGACGCTGTTCTCCCCCTGCCGGAGGTACTTCGTTATGTCCCACTCCGCCGGCGTCTTGCAGTCCTGACTATACCCAACCTTCTGGCCGTTGATCCAGATGTAGAAGGCCGATTTGACCGCGCCGAAGTGAATGAAGACCTCTCTTCCGTCCCACTCTTTGGGAACGGTGAACCAGCGTTTGTATGACCCGACCGGATTGTAGTCGTGAGGAACGTGAGGCGGATTCCACGGACGGGGGAACTCATAGTCAGAGTTCACGTAGATCGGGACTCCGTATCCTTGAAATTCCCACATCGAGGGAACTTGAATAGTGTCCCACCCGCTGACTTCATAGTCATCCTTGTAAAAATCCATAGGTCGATCGGCTGGATTCTGCACCCAGTGGAACTTCCAGGTGCCATCCAGAGAATAGTAGAAGGGAGATTCTCGCCTGTCGAGACGAAGGGCGCTCGCGACGTCCGGGAAGGGGACGAAGGTGGCGTACGGCTCTTCCTTGTTGATGTTGAAGACCTTCGGGTTCTCCCAATCGTGAACCCGGCAGGTATCTTGGGCGAGAAGATTCGATGAGAGAACACATACGATGGACAGGAACGAGACGGTTCGCGTAAGCATTGTTGCAGTTCCCTAATTGATGTTCTGTTGTCTGACGGAAGTCCCACGCACCTGAAAGGTGCGTGGGACTGACCACTATCTTCTGTCGACTCGGATGTACATTGTCCCGAAGGCCGGCATCTCGAAGTCGCCTTCAACCCGATCACCCGCGGCAGCGAACACATCGCTGCGATGGATGACGACAGGCATTGCCTTGTTCCACTGCAGGGCAACCTCCTGGGACTCGCTTGTCGGATTGTAGAAATACAGAAGCCATGAGCTTCCAGCGTTCACAGGCCTGACGGAAGAAACGACGACTTTCGAGAGCCCAACGCTGAAGAGAGTTCCGACAGGCTTTCTCGTCGCGTCGGCAAGGGTCACGATGAGCGGTTGTCTTTGTTCCCTGCCGAACCGCGCCGCGTCCTCACCCTTGAACGGTCCATGGGGTAAGATGGAATAACGAAAAACAACGCGGCCCTCTTGATCCGCCCTGTAGTTTGTGTGCCAGTAGTTGTTCATTACATACGAATAGAATGTCTGTGAGGGCGAGATCGTTTTCATCCACGGCTGTTCAGCAGTGAGGGAGCCGATCTCGATGAGTGGCGCGTCCGGTGACGCCCACGTGACGCCGTACGAATCCCCCGACACGTCGACCCAACTTTCAACGGAGAAGAAATTCTTGCAGGCCCCCGGCAATTGGTCCTCTTCGGGCCGGACGATCCCGCCGGCCACATCGTACCGCAGTTGACCTGCGGGTACATTGAACGGAAACGCAAAATGCACCCCCTCCTTCTCTCGGACTGCGTTCTTGTCGATATCATTGACGATATCGACGCGATCAATGCCTCTGACGACGCGGACCTCATACGAGTAGCGTCTGCATCCCGGAGCGTCCGCGTCGATCACAAGGGAGGAGAGAAGGCTCCCTTTCTCTTTGATCGTCACCCGTACGTTCGTGAGGTGTTGTGCATCCTGCGGATTCGTGCCGGGGATGTACAGGTATTCGTTCAGACCTTTGCCACGCGTTCGATCTACGAGCTCTACGCCCTTCGGCTTCCACCGCAGGAGTTCGATGGCTCCGGTCTGTTCGTTCACGCTCAGAGAGACGAGTCCATTCTCCAGAGCGTTGCGTTCAGCCTTCACAACGCCCCGCTTCAATGGCAGACCCTTCATCACGAAAAATCGCTTGGCGGACAGCGGGGGAATTTCTTTGACAAGGACGGCGAGCTCTCCGGTCGAGAGACGTTGAGATGGAACGGATCTCCCTCGCTCATCGACGACCCGATCTCCAACAGAGCTTTGCTCCTTCGAGAGGAAGACAACATCGGTCCGCGGCCAAGTTTGCATGTTGTACATGTCGATGGCGATCCGGCCTCGCGCTCTCTGCTGCGTGGGGAGCGCTCGCGTAAGCAGATCTCTCGCGCTGCTGTCGGCATCGAGAGCAAACTGCCTCTTGATTGCCCATTGTCCTTTGACTGAAGGCGAGTCGGGTTCGGAGATACTGTTCCAGGCACCCCACGTGTGCTCGTCGTACAAGATCACGTCTCGCCAGGCAGTGCCGTAATCACGCTCCGGAAAAGATCTGGGCGAGCACATCGACCAGAGTGTTTCGCCTTGAATAAGGCGGTCAACGGCTCGACGATTGAGTGAGGTCTCGAACGCGCTCGACGCGGCTCCATCTTCCCAGTAAGGGGTGAAGTCGCCTTTGAAGGAGGGGAGTTCCGAGCCGCATCGCCGCTCCAATTCTTTGAACATCTGCTGGTGCGTGGCAACGATCAGCCTCGGCGAGATGTACCGCTCGTTCCACCGCTTGACGAAGTCTGGTAGGTTTGGATCAGGCGGTCCGTTGTCGCCACCGACGGTATATGGAAGCTGCACCATCTCATAGGGGTAGCCTTTTTCATCCAGGTTCCTCAGCAGTTTCATCATTTTCTCATCCCCGAGCCTGCTGAGATCCCCTTCGTGGAAGCTTGCATAACTCGCACCGGCAACCCACGTCAGGATTTTCTCCTGACCCGATTGGGAGATCCAGTAGAACGGCTTGTCCCCCCATCTCTCCAGCGTGAAGCCGATCCGGTCACCGGGATTGGGCGAAATCGAGAAGTACTTCACGCCGCTGTGAGCAAGGGCAGGCACAATCCCCCACGTGAATCCCGGGATGTCCGAAACCAACGCCGAGGTGATCGGTAATGAGCACGTCGTCGAAAGCTGCCGCGCATAGTCAGTGAAGTGACTCATCTCAACCTCGGTGGCGAGGCCTGTCAGGACATTTGCGTACAACGCGTTCAGACCGATGCTCCCGCTCCGGACAGCCTCGATGACCTCCTTGCGCTTCTCCTCCGAAGCTTGCCGGAGATAGCTCTCGAGCGACCAGAGCACCTCCATGTTCCATTTGTACCGCGCATCGGGCGGATAGTCTCGAGTCTGTTTGATCAGTCGCAGCGCCTCATCGAGATTGCGCCACTGCTTTCGCTCGATGTTGGGTTGCAGATCGGTATAGCCGATGTCGTTGTGAGAGTACGAGAGCAGATAGACCTCCCGTCGGACCACGGGCTTCACCTTCACCGAGCTCCTGCTGACGAGCGAATCTCCTATCATGAAAAGCACCGGTATCTCCTGTTTCTGACTAACCATGTCAACAGGGAAGAAAAAGACGTTTGCCCCGATAGCAAGGGGTTTCTTGATCGCCTCGCGGTTGGGAGCGGCAATCTCCAGCTCTCGGCCCGCCTTGAGATTGTCCAGGCTCAAACGAAGCAACTTTGCCCATGACCCACCATCTCGGAGCACGACAGGCTCGTCGATCAGCCGAGGGGTGAAACCGAAGCTATACTGAAACGCCATGTACCAGTCCGCACTGCCGGCATCTTCCCCCGCCACTTGAAGCACAAGCGGTAGTCCGGGTCTGAAATCTTTTTTCGGCACCTTTAGCGTCATCGTGCCGAAGAGGTCGCCAACCCTATCCACTATTGTCGCCTCGAATGACAGCTCGGCCCCATCCTTGCCCGGGATCGTCCATTTTCCCGCCGTCGAATCCTTCAGGTTCTTGAACGTGAACCACCGCTCTCCATTGATGAGGAGGTCGAACGTGTGGACTTCTTGTGGATTGCCGAACCCGTTCTTCTCCAATCCCGCCAGCCAGATCAAGCGGTACGAATCCCCCGTCGACATCTCGGGCAGAGTGTCGGTCTCCCACGAGATCAAATGTGCCTCCCGACGAGCCCTGACGAGCAGCGCCGTCTCGGCGTCAGGATGCGGGGATCGATAGGCCATCACCTGACCGCTGAGGGACCGCCGATAGCCGTTGAGGAATATTTCGGGAGAGGCCGCGGTCGCCCGTCCATCGGCGACCTTCTGCGTGACCCTGATGATGATTTGGGTAGGATGTTGTTGGGACTGTAATGGTTTGGCGCACATCACCGCGAGGAGGGAACCGGCGAGAAGAAGGTGAAGTCGTTTCATTCGGATTCCGCGGGTTGCAAGGGGAATAAGACCTCTGTGGAGGCGGCGCGAATCAAGCTGGAAAGAGCTCACGAGGGAACGATTCGGCGAATGAGAGGGATGTGCGGGTCGGTTCCCGATCCAGAGTACGTTGATAATCCAACGACGCAAGAACCGCGCTGCCGCGGTCTCGACGCTTTTCTCAGCCTCGGTAGGCCACGCGCTGCACTTCCGCGAGGGTGGTGATCCCGGCGAGAGCTTTCTGCATTCCATCGAAGTACATATCACGAAAGTTGTTTGCCTCAGCGAGTGTCCTGAGCTTGCCCGTCGTCACTTCACCATAGATCACGTCTCGCATCTCTTCCGTGATGATCAGTACTTCGTGGATGGCTATTCGACCTTTGTACCCTATCCCGTTGCAGAAGTCACAGCCCCGACCCTTGAAGAGCGTGATGCCGGCCGGAAGATTCGAAAGACCGGCAGCCGCCAAGGTGAGCTCATCTGGCTCATACTCCTCTTTGCAGCGCGAACAGATCCTGCGAACCAACCTCTGCGCCAGCACACCGATCACCGAGGAACTCACCCAGAAGGATTCGATCCCCAGGTTGATCAAGCGCGGGATTGCCCCGACCGCGTCATTGGTATGGAGCGTGCTGAGGACCAGGTGCCCGGTCAAAGCTGCCTCCGTCGCGATCGTTCCCGTCTCCGCGTCGCGGATCTCACCGATCAAAACCACGTCTGGATCCTGGCGCAGGATGGCTCGCAGAGCTGAGCCGAACGTCAGACCTCTCTCCGGAACGACCTGAACCTGGTTCACGAGAGGGAGTTTATACTCGACAGGATTTTCGACGGTCGTAATGTTTCGGCCGATGCTCTTGATCTCGTTTAGCCCTGCGTACAGCGTCGTCGTCTTGCCGCTCCCTGTCGGTCCGGTGACCAAGACGATGCCATTGGGTAGCGAGAGCAGCGAACGGAACTGCTTCAGGTTCATCTCCGAAAAGCCGAGGTTGTCGAGGCTCACCATCATCGCCGTCTTGCCCAAGAGCCGGAGGACCATCTTCTCGCCGTACAGCAGCGGCAGTGTGCTGATACGCACATCGAACACACGATCAGCGAAGGTGAGTGAGATTCTTCCATCGAGCGGGATCGTTCGCTCAAACATATCCATTCCTGCCCGTGCCTTGATCACAGCGATTATTCCTGGATGAAATGACATCGGCAGGGAGACGATGCGTTGAAGAACTCCATCGATCCGAAAACGGATCATCAGCTCATCCTCGCCCGGCTCGATATGAATATCGCTCGACCCGGACTTCGCTGCTCTGAGCAGGAGCTCATCGGCAAGCTTCGCCATCGATGCCTCCGTTTCGGCGCTTAATCCGGCAACTCGGCCTCTCGCGGCGCGAGTCCGTATATCGAACTTCGACAGGTCGACGGCTGAGCCTATGCGCTGAAGCTTGTCGAGTGCTCCCCCGTACTTTCGCAGCGCGGTCTCAAAATCAGAGATCGTTGTAACAACAGGGAGGATCCTGCTACTCGCGATTTTCTGCAGATCGGCTCTTATCGATCTGGAGGGCGGGTCGATGAAAGCGACCGTGAGTTCTAAACCAACCTGAAAGACGGGGAGAGCGCGATACTTGAGAATTTCATCTTCAGTCAGAATATTGGAGGGGGCTGTCTCAATTTCGCTGGCAATCTTCATGCGAGCGAGGCTGAAGCTCTTGCAGATCGATTCGACCACCTGCTCTTCCGACAGGCCGAGGATCTCCACGATGCTCCGAGCGATCCCTGTCTGACGTTCCAGATCCTCCAGCATGGCCCGTTTCGCCTGTACCTGGTCGGGCTGGAGTATCCGGTCCGCAACGAACGCATCCATCAACTGTTGAAGCTCCTGTGTCATCGCCTTCGGTCACTCGAAGAGTTTGTCGATATCTCCTTGGCTCATAACTTTGGAGGAGGCGTCTTCCTTCTTGATGAGCACCTTCCGGAGCGAAAGAAGCTCCTCGATCTCTCGTGCGGTGTATTGCTTCGTGTCTGTAGAAGAGGTCGCGGAGGAGGAAGATCCATCTTGTTTCGCCGAACTCGCAAGAGCCAGTCCACACGAACCACAGTAGCCGTCATCGAGGCTGTTGATTTTCCCGCAGCGATCACAAATGATCCCCTGGGGCGCCCCACACGAGGTGCAGAATCTTGCACCCTCCTCGTTCTCAGCATTGCATCGAATGCAAACCATCAAGTTCTCTTCTGACGATTGTCCAGTGTGCTAATAACCTTTTGGGCGGTCTCCTGAAACTTTGCCTCCTCGAACGGCTTCATCAGATAGAAATCAGCTCCGCTCTCCTTGAACTGCAACACCTTCTCTCGCTCGGAGAGTGAGGAGGTGATGACCACAACGGTCTCGGGGCTCTGGCTCTTGATGGCGCGAAGCATCGTCAATCCATCCATCTCCGGCATGATGCCATCGAGGAAAACAGCGTGCGGTTTGAAAGATTCAAATTTTTCCAAACCGATCTTTCCGTTCTCCGCTGCTTCGATGAATTCGAAGCCGGACCGTTTGAGCAACTTCGCAAGGAGCATCCGCATGTGGGCGGAATCATCGACGACGAGTGTCCGATACGCAAGGGCCATGGCAGCACCTATGGGAGTGAAACAGTACTGCGATATTAAGCAAATTCTCTACAGAATTCCACAACCAATTGAAAACTAAGACGCGACAGACTCGCGACCCTGGTGATCCAGAACACCGACCTGCCTCCCCCAAAAGCTTATGTTAACCCCTGAATCGTTTCCTCTCAGGGCCGGGAACTGCGCGACCGTCCACCCTGTGTTGCCCTGAACGGAACGATTCTCCCATCTCAAGCGGTGTCAAGAAGAGGTTGAGCCTCAGAGACGGTTGCACCATTTCTCAAGGGCTTTTGGCGGTTTGAAGAGTAACAGGGCGACGGGGGCCTTGCTGACAACCTAGCAATCAGAGGGCAAACCCATATGACTCCCCATCAGCTTTCCGCACAATCTGCACGAGCAGAGCGGGCCCCCCGCAAGGACACGCCGCCACTCAGATTATTGACGGGCGCAAACGCTCAAGAGCCTTCGACGGACCTTGCGCCGAGAGAGCGAGCCTCTTGCGAAGAAGTTCTTTTGCAGGCTCAGAAGTTCCCCCAGATCCCACTCCTCAATACATTCATCAGCTCGATCTTCGACATTGTCCTTGTGCTCAACAAGGAACAGCAGATCGTTCTGGCGAACGAGAATCTCTGCAGGTTTGTGGGCGTCAAGGGTCGGTACTCCTTCCTGGGCTTTCGAGCTGGCGAAGCGCTGAGGTGCCTTCACGCGGGCGAGAGCCCGTGGGGATGCGGAACGACAGAATACTGCCGGGAGTGTGGAGCCTTGAAAGCCATCCTCGCCAGCCAAAAAGGGGAAGTGTCCATCGAGGAGTGTCGCATTATGCGAGAGGACAATGACGATCCTCTCGATCTCAAAGTCTACGCGTCCCCGTTGCGGGAAAACGGCTATGAGTTCACAATCCTCGCAATAACCGATGTCAGCCATGAGAAACGGCGGAGGGCACTTGAGCGCATCTTCTTCCACGATGTGCTCAATACAGCAGGAGGATTGCATGGATTTGTTGAGCTGCTGCAGCACTCTGATCTCAAGGAGACGGTGGAACTCAAAGACCCCCTCCGTTTTCTCTCGCTGGAGCTCCTCGAAGAGATCAAGGCACAGAGGGACCTCATCGCAGCGGAGAACAATGAGTTGATGGTCTCCATGGCCCCTACAAAATCACTAGCTCTCCTGCACGAGATTCGTGACCTTTTTAAGAATCACGAGGTTGCGCACTGCCGGAATATCAAACTCGATGCAAAATCCGTGAACACCGAGTTTCTGACAGACCCGAGTCTCCTGCGCAGGGTCATCGGGAATATGGTGAAGAACGGCCTCGAGGCTTCGAGTGAGAACGAAACGGTCACCCTCTCGTGCCGCCTCAGTCACACCGGGGTCCAATTCCTGGTTCACAACCCACGTTTCATGCCGCGCCCGATTCAACTGCAAATATTCCAGCGTTCCTTCTCAACAAAAGGATCGAACCGGGGCCTCGGGACGTACAGCATGAAGCTCTTGGGAGAACGATACTTGGAGGGAAAGGTCTCTTTCGCAACAAGTCCAGAAAACGGTACCGCATTCAAAATCTGGCTTCCAACGGGGAAGAGCGAGCAAACAGACGCTCTCTGACCATCTGTCCCCATCGTGGGGTCAATGAGAGCGGACCCGCATTTTGTCAAGGCGGCTCGAGCGGAACGAGCGGCCTTGTTCGTTTCTCAACGGAATCACTCCGAACGCGTGCTGCCAGTCCGCAGCATCCTGAGTCAGGCGTCATCAGATCCTTACCCGACCCTCAGCTTCGAGAGATCCTCATCCATCCTGGCGCAGTGGCAAACCAAACCACCATGCCTGCAAGCATGAGGCCTGCATGTGTTTGCCATGAGATGGCTCCTGAAAAGACAAGGACCGAGG
>Ga0315282_10002783_pt1 | contig 31743 bp, 20 predicted proteins | sample YL17G07_20_MG_FD_203693 | JGI IMG/M metagenome (GOLD analysis project Ga0315282, IMG submission 203693) | Sediment microbial communities from Yellowstone Lake, YNP, Wyoming, USA - YL17G07_20 | ecosystem: Environmental > Aquatic > Freshwater > Lake > Sediment | place: USA: Wyoming | collected... | reverse complement strand
GCGAGGCCGGTCATGTCGTCCTTCATGCGCGCGATCTTCCCGTTCTGGTAGACGAAGTAGACGCCGCCGTCATCATCCTCGAACAGCGACGCGTCGATCTCCTTGGTCAGCGGGCCGTCTGGCTTGATGTCGGCGTATGGCCCCTGGGGGCAGCCCGAAACGCTGCGTAGGATCCCCGTTCCGCCGCCGGGCCAGTTGACGCAGTAGGTGATCCACCAGTTGCCCTTGATGTGGTGGATCTCCGGCGCCCAAACCGCACGGCAGCCGTCGACGACGGGCTGCTGCCAGGTCGCGTCCTTCTCGAATGTCCAGACCAGGCCGAGCGGTTCCCACGAGACGAGGTCGCGGGACTTCCACATGCGGATGCCCTCGTTCGTCTTCCACCAGGTAGGCCAGCCGGTCGTGCCGATGAGGTAGTAGACGCCATCGGGTCCGAGGCACACCGACGTGTCGCGCACCGGGAAGTCGAAGAGGGGCTCGAGCGCTGGTAGGCCAACATACTCTCCGCTCTCAGGTGCGAATGCACCATGGAGAATGCCGGTTTGGATGCCGATCGCCTGCGCCTCGCGGAGGTCGTACGGGGTGCCGTCCCCGTGGAACAGGTCGTGGAACCACACGGCCGGCTCAGGGCTGCCGGGCGCGCTACCCCATGGCCACTGCGTCTGCGTGCGCCCGTTAACCAGGCCCCAGTTGCAGCAGCCGACGCCCTCCTTGCGGAATAGCGGAAGGTCGGCCTCCCAGCTTGCCCCTAGCGTCCGCGCCATCCACTCCGTGCAGACGACCGGCCGCCCGAGCGCCTTCTGCTTGGCGATCGCGTCGGAGAGTGCGTCATGCGTCCCGTAGAGGTGGAAGCTAGTGATGTCGGACAGGTCGAGGAGGCGCTGACTCATCTCCGGCGGCCCGCCCCACACGCTGACAGTCAGCGGCTGCGTCGCGCCGGCGTCGCGAGCCCACTCGAACGCGGCCTCGACAAGGGGCAGGCTGTCGTTCCCGAGGCCCGAGTTGCCCGGCTCGTTGTACAGGTCCCAGATGACCACCCGCACGTCGCGAGCGTGCGCACCGACGATGTCCCGCACGTACTCCTCCACCGGGCCCCACTTGCTGGGGTCGCGCACGATTGAGGCGGGCGGGCTCGCGACCCAGCAGCCGTTCGACACCCCGGGCACAGGCTCCCAGCGCTTGCCCGCGACGGCTTCCTCGTTCGCGAAGTTGCAGTCATCGAGCAGCACGGGCATGGCCCTGATCCCGTGGCGCGCCGCGATCGTCAGGAACTCGTCGAAGCGCCTCTCGAGACCTTCGCGGTCTGCCTCCCAGACGACGAAGTTGAGGAACACGCGACAGGTGTTGAACCCGAGGCCCTCGGCCAGGCCGAGCTCCCGGTCGATCGTCTCGGCGTCGAACGTCTCGGCCTGCCAGAACTCAACATCGTTGGCGGCCGTGCTTGGCACGAAGTTGCAGCCGACGAGCCACGGTTGGCGGCTGTACCAGTCCCACGCCTTCTCTTGCTGCCAGCGCGTGTGGGCGCACGCACTCGCGGCGAGGACCAGCACTGCGAGGGCGATGAAGTCAGTTCTCACTGGCGACTCCCTGCGGCCGCCCCGTCCGGGGTGAGGGGTTCCGGGAGGCGGAGGGAGGGTCCTGGTGTGAAGCGCTATCCCCGGGATGTAGAGGGCCCCTGGCCCGCCGACGCCCAGTACTCAGGTGCGTAGAACGCCCGCGTGCCTATGTGCAGCTCTACGCGGCCGGTGTCCGCCCGGAATGTGCCTTCCACGTAGGTGTCGATCCGCCACGGCGGCTCAGGTGTGGGCCCGATAGCGAACGGGTCCTGCCCACGGAGCCACGCGCTGAGGCAGTAGTAGTCAACATAACTCTCCCACCCGCCCGCCTCGAACGCCTCCCTGTACGCACGCCGTGCGTCGCCGGCCCTGATTCGCTCGGGATCTACACGGACGGCCAGCGTATCGGAGTGGATCATCGGCTCGCTGCTCACACACCGTAGGTCCCGAGCGCCCTCGCCGAAGATCCAGGGCACCGTGTCGACGTAGTACTGAGCCCGTGCGGCCAGCCGGTGGTGTTCGTGAACCACGGCGGTGAGATACGCACCGGCGACCGGGGCCCAGACGGCCAGGAACACGCACGCCCAGCCTAGGCGGCCGCTCGTGGTTCGGACGCCCGCAGCGCGAAATGAAGCCCACGGTCGGCGCCTGCCGTGTTGCACCATAAGTCCGAGCGCCAGTGCCACGACCGGGGCCATGAAGGCCAGCTCAACCTGCGGATGATGTACCAACGCGACAGGAGGAGCCGTGCGGCCGTCGCACGGGTAGGACACATCGCTGTTGGGGAGCAGCGCCGAAGCCCAGCCGAGTATCCCTACGACGGCCATGAAGGCGAGTACCACGACGAGTCCGACAGTCCGGAGCTGCTTCACAATGATGGCCCCCGATCCTGCATGACCGCCGACCAGCTCAGATGATACACCACCTTCAGGATGCTTCACAGCGCTCAGGCCCGCTGGGCCAGGGCCGGTTGGGCGCCCGGCGCTGCGCGCCGCCCCATGCTACCCGTCCGGGAGGAAGCCTTGACATCAAACAGTCGTTCGTATTACCCTCCCGCCGTTGGCCCTGAAGGCGGGCGGGAGGAGCGCGGAGTGGGCGCGCTAGACGGGTTCCTGCCACAGGTGGCGCAGTGGTTCGCGGACACGTTCCGCGAGCCTTCGCCCGCGCAGGTCGCCGCGTGGCCCGCGATCCAGCGTCGGGAGAACGTGCTTCTCCTCGCGCCCACCGGATCGGGCAAGACCCTCGCCGCCTTCCTGTGCGCGATCGACGATCTCTTGCGCCGCGGCCTTGCCGGCGACCTGAACGACGGCATCCACGTCCTCTACATCTCGCCCCTGAAGGCCCTCGGGAACGACATCCGCAAGAACCTGCTGGTACCGCTGACGGAGATCCGCGAGCGCTTCGAGCTCCCCGAGATCCGCGTAGCTGTGCGCACCGGCGACACGCCGCAGTCCGAGCGGCAGCGGATGATCCGGCAGCCGCCGCACATCCTCATCACCACGCCGGAGTCGCTCTACCTGATGCTCGGCAGTGAGCGGCTGGGCGAGGCCCTGGCGCCGATCCGAACCGTCATCGTGGACGAGGTCCACGCCTTGTGCGACAACAAGCGCGGCGTCCACCTCGCCGTCAGTCTCGAACGTCTGCAGGAGCGGCTGGACGCGCCGGTGCAGCGCATAGGTTGTTCGGCCACGCTGAGCCCATTGAGCGAGATCGCCGCCTTTCTGGTGGGCAACGATGCGGAGGGCAAGCGGCGGCCGTGCTCGATCGTGGATGCGGGCATGCGCAAGGACCTGGACGTTCAGGTCATCGCGCCTCTGCCCGACTTCGTAGAGGCAGGCAACACGGCCCTGTGGGCGAGCGCGTACGAGCTGCTCCTCCGGGAGATCCGTTCACACACCACGACGCTCGTGTTCGCCAACAGCAGGTACAAGGCCGAGCGGACCGCGCTCAGACTCGGGGAGCTCGCGGATGATGGCAAGGACATCGGCGTGCATCACGGGTCGATGTCGAAGGAAACGCGTCTCGAGGCCGAGGACGCGCTCAAGGGCGGGCGGCTGAAGGCGCTGATCGCGACCGCATCGCTCGAGCTCGGAATTGACATCGGCTCAGTCGACCTTGTCTACCAGCTCGAGTCGCCGAAGTCCGTGGCCACTGGGCTGCAGCGGATCGGCCGCGCGGGGCACCTCCTCGACGCCACGAGCAAGGGCGGCGTGCTTGTGTTCGAGCGAGATGAGGTGCTCGAGGCGGCCGCGGTATGCCGCGCGATGGTGGCCGGTGAGGTCGACGCCATCAGGATCCCCCGGGGCTGCCTGGACGTGCTAGCCCAGCAGATCGTCGGCGCTGTCGTGGAGCGCGACCGCACCGCCGACGAGGTGTTAGCGCTCGTCCGGCGTGCCTACTCCTATGCAGACCTGCGGCGGAGCGACTTCGATTCGGTTCTGGCAATGCTCGCCGGCGAGCATCGGTTCGAGATGGCCCGCGCTCCGCGCCCGCTAGTTCTGTGGGACTGCGCGACCGGCAAGCTGTCCCCCGCGCGGTCGGCGGCGCAGGTGAGCGCGATGTGCGTGGGCACCATCGGGGAGACGAGCGAGTACGAGGTAGTCATCGGCGTGAGCAACAAGCGCGTCGGGACGGTGCAGTCCGAGTTCGTGGATGACGCGCTGCGCGTGGGCGACGTGTTCGTGCTGGGCAGCTCCGCGTGGAAGGTCGAGGGCGTGAGGCGGAACCGCCTCATCGTCGAGGAGGCGCCCGGCTCCACGCCGACCGTCCCGTGGTGGACCGGGCCGATCGAGTCGCGCACGGTGGAAGTGGGGAGCAAGGTTGGGCGCCTTAGGCGCGAGGTCGCTGAGCGGCTGCACGATCCCGATCTGCATGATTGGCTCCGGAGCGAGTACTACCTTTGCCCGCATGCGGCCGAGGCGGTGATCGAGTACGTCCGCGAGCAGGCGGCCGCGAGCGCGGTACCCGATGAGACGCGCGTCCTAGTCGAGACCTGGCGGGATGAACTGGGGCGACAGAACATCATCGTCCACTGCCCGCTGGGCCAGCGCATCAACCGGACGTGGGGCGTCGCGCTGGTGCAGGCGGCGAAGGAGCGCTTCCACGAGCAATGGACCGCGACCGCGTCGAACGACCTGCTGCTGCTCACCCAGGCACGCGAGAGCCGCATGACGCCCGGCCTGGTCGACGCACCGATGCTCCTCGGGGCGGTCGATGCCGAATCCGTGCCGGAGCTCGTCGAGGCGGCTGCAGCGGGGTCCGCGGGCACCGGCTCGGCGTTCCGCGAAGCGGCCGTGTGCGCGTTCCAGGTGCTCCGGGCGTGGCAAGGCAAGCGCGTGCCGCTGTGGCTGCAGAACTACCGGTCGCAGGAGCTGCAGGAAGCGGTCGGCGGCCAGGCCGACTACCCTGTCGCTGTCGAGGTCGCGCGGTCGTACCTGCGCGAGACGCTGGACGTGCCGGCCCTAGTGGAGCTGCTTCGAGCGATAGAGGCAGGCCCGGTGGCCCTGGAGCATCGCCAGGTTGAGTCGCCGTCTCCCTTCGCTCACTCGCTGCTCGTGCAGGGCCCCTATCGCGACGATCATCAGATGGGCCGCGACCGACGGGCGCACCTGCTACGGCTGCACCGGCAGATCCTGCAGGAGGTGCTGAGCGAGGAGCAGATGGCCGAGCTCCTCGACCAGCGGGCCATCGAGCGCCTGGAGCAGCGGCTCGGGCACACGTCCGAGGCGACCAGGACCCGCAACGCGGACGAGCTTGCGCAGGCGCTGCGAGACCTGGGCGACGTGCCGGCGACGGTCGCTTCGGTGTCGCGGATCGTGGACGGCAACGCCGCGGAGATGCTCGCGGAGCTGGTCGGAGCGCACCGCGTGGTCGCCGTCAGGCTCCCCGAGTGTGAGCGCGACGCGGTGCGGCTGGTGCCGGCCGACCTCTGGCGGCAGTACTACGACGCGTTCGAGCGCCAGAGGCCGGGCCGGCGGCCGTCGGTGCTCATTCCCACTCTGCAGGACGGTGAGATCGTCGGGCTCGACATGCTCGCCGCCACCAACGTGATACCGCCGGCCTATCGCAAGAAGGCCACGCGCGACGAGGCGCGCAGCGCGATCGTGGAACGCTACCTGCGCTCGCGCGGCCCGGTCACGTCGTACGAGATCATGAACGCAACCGGCTGGCCTATCGGCCTCGTGGAAGGGCTCCTTGACGGCCTCGTCGCTGACGGCAAGGCCGCCTGCGGCGTCTACACCGCCGAGAAGCCGACACCGCAGTGGGTCAACAGGGCGAACCTGGAGGAGATCCATCGCCTCACCCTCGGCTACCTCAAACGCGAGCTGGCCGCCTGCGCTCCGCGCGAGGTCGTCGACTTCATGACCCGCTGGCAGCACCTCCACCCGGAGACCAGGCTTCGTGGCGTCGATGGCCTGCGCATAGTGATCGGGCAGCTTCAGGGCCTTGAGGTCGTCCAGGGGGCCTGGGAGACAGAGCTCCTCCCCGGACGAGTCGAGGATTACGGTCCCGAGATGCTCGACGGACTCGTCGCGTCCGGTGAAGTGTGCTGGGGGAGGGTGAGCCCCAGGTCGCTGCGGCGGGGACCGATCGCGCTCTGCCTGCGGCGCGACGTTGGGTGGATCGCCGGGGCTTCGCCTCTGGAGTTCGACCCGCTGGCGGAGGCCGATTGCGACATCCCGGATGTCATCGCGGCGGCGCGCGAGTACTTCCGGACGCGGAAGACCGCGTTCTTCGACGAGCTGGTCGCCGACACCGGGCTCGACGAGGGCGCGCTGACGCGAGCCGTATGGCACCTCGCCTGGTGTGGGGAGCTTACGTGCGACACGTATGAGTGCATCAGGCACGCCGGGTTCCAGTCGTCCCTCTCGGCCTGCTATGACCTTGACAGCACACCTCGCAAGATCCTCAGCGGCAGGATAACGGCAGAGCGCCCGCTGTCGCACATGCGGCGGCGCAAGCTGAACCCACGGCTCGGGCGATGGTCGGCGACCGAGCGGCTCGTCCCGCCGGCGCGACCGCTGCCCGAGGGAGAGGTGGTGTCGAAGTGGTCCGAGCTGCTGCTTGCGCGATGGGGGATCGTATCACGCGACATGGTTGCCGCGGAGGTGGCGGCGCCGCCGTGGGGTAAGCTCGTGCGCGAGTTCAAGCGGCTGGAACTCCTGGGCAAGATTCAGCGCGGCTTCTTCATCGAGAGTCACCAGGGCGAGCAGTACGGCCTGCCGGAGGCGATCGAGCTGCTTCGCGACTGCCGGGCGACGCGGCCTGAGGGGGCCACCGAGGCCTGGCTGGAGGATGAGCCACTCCTCGCTGTCACGAACCGCGAGCCGGCGAACCTCTATGCGACCTGCCTGGAGGTGACCGATAACCGCGGCGATGTGCTCAAGCGGGGCATGAGGCACGGGAACCTGGTCGCACGGGCGGTGCTGCAGGCCGGCCAGGTTCTTGTCTACGAGGAGCATCAGCTCGCGCCGCTCTCCCGCCGGCAGCTTGCGCGCTGCTTGGCTGAGCTGCAGCACGACTACGCGGGCAATCCCGTGCAGCTTTGGATAAGACACTGGAACGGGCTGCCCTTGGACATGACCCCCGCCGCGGCAGTGCTATGGGAGGTGGGTTTCAGGCGGGACGGCAGGGACGGCTTCGCATGGCCGCCGCCGGCCAGGGCGCGGAACTCCGATCCTACGCTGTCCATCCTCCAGCAGTTTCCTCCATACTACGAGCAGGGCTCGCCGGTCGAGTTCGGCCCGGAACTGGCGGCAGCCCGGGCCGACCCCCGCATTCGGCCCGCACTTGCGGCCCTGTACGGTCACCTGGAGCGCGAGTTCGGTCGGGCGGGTTGGGAAGTGACCTGGCATCCGCATGGGCCGTCCGCGCGTTACCGGAAGGTCGCGCAAGCGCACGTGTGGGCAGGCAAGACGTTCGCCGACCTGCATATCAGGACGCGGCCGCTCCTCGACAACGGCTCGAAGCGTCGACTATGGCGCCGCCTGCGAGTAGAGAAGGCCGAGGATGTGAACGACGGCTTCGTTGAGCTTCTGCGCACGTTCATCAAGGACGTGACCGAGTTGGTGGATAGGTGTGTGCCGCCCTCTCCCCAATGACGCGTTCGCAAACCGTGCAGCGCGGCGCGTTCTCGGAGGGGCCGCATGGGGCAGGGGCCCCATCCGGCCCATCACCCTGGTACAGCGGGCCGGATGGAGACCTTCCCGCTGCGCGGGCCCCTTCCATGCGGCCCCTCCGACTGCACCATTAGCCAAAGGCTCATTAGTGAGGCTTGGGACGAATGCTCGCGCCCGGGGCGCCATGTCGAGCGGCGACCCGTAGGGCGATCTCCTTCATGGCGAGGTCTCGTTTCTGGTGCAGAAGGGCGGCGTGGACCTTCCGGAGGCGGTCGCTCTCGGCCACTAGCCTGGCGAGTTCCTCTTCGGCCTGCTGCTCGGGACTAAGGCTACGGCGCTTGGGCATGCGACTCACCCTCGCGCTGTATACTAGGCTCCCACGCTCTCTCCTTTGGCCGATGTCTGCATAATGCGCGTGGCCCGCCGCCAGGGACGGCGGCTCTCGAGGCGCGAGGAGGGGCTCCGGCGCTCCGCAGCCAGCTCAGCAGGCCCTCGTCCGGCGGCGCCAACTGCGTCGCCACCACGCGGCTGTTGTCGTCCGTCCCTCCACGACGTCTTCCTAGGTGAACAGCGATCTCCGGAGAATGCAGCCTGTGACCTTCCTCTCCCGCGTCCCCTCTCGGCCGTCATCAACCACCGATTCGGAGCCGGACAGGAAGGTCATGCCGCCTCGGGGGGAAAAGCCGGCCCAAACCACCCTCGAATGCCGTCAGAGCCCGATCCCGGAGGCCTTTCTTGGGGGGAACGCGCTTTCTACACCCCTCGCCAACCCGCGCCACATCCGCACCCTTAACCTATCGCAAGAGCCTGTTGGATCGCCCCGAGGGGATCCGTGCGTCTCGACGTTCTACTTGTGGAGATGGAGGCGGTCTAGGCGCACATCCTGAAGCGTGTCAAAGCGATCGCTAGGGCGGTTCTGAGAGAGGTCCCGCGAACTGCGGCGATCGCAGTGGGGGCTCTTCTGTTGGCAACCGCCGCCAACGCCGTGCACCCCATGCAGTTGCCCTTGTTCGCAGGCGAGCTAAAGCCGGGACTCCCACGGTGGGTGGCGAATCGCTTCCACCAAGTGGGCGCCGAGGAAGCGAAGCGCCTCGTTCAGAACCTCAAGGTGCTGGTGGTAGACACACGCGACGGGCCCGATTTCGCCCAAGAGCACATCCCCGGAGCGCTATCGCTTCCCTATCACGGCTTCAGCAGGCAGTACCCGGAGTTCGCCGCGACCGTCTCGGCGGACAGGCCGCTCTTGCTGTACTGCTACGGGTCGGATTGTGGATTGGCGGCGCGTGTTGGGAAGCGGCTGATCGCTGCGGGGTACATGGACGTGGGGATCCTGCGCCACGGGATCGAAGCGTGGAAGGCTGCAGACCTGCCCCTCGAAACACCGGAGGAACACAGTGAGCACTGAGTCCGGGCGAGTGTGCATCCGCAGCGTCCGCCAATGGCTCCGCACCAGTCGCGCCGTGCCCCTCGGACTCCGCATCGGTATTGGGCTTGTCTTCGTCTACGCGAGCATCGACAAGGTCATCCATCCAGACCAGTTCGCCGAGGTCATGACGGACTACGAGATACTGCCAGAGGCAGTCGTGAATGGCGCGGCGCTATGGCTCGGGTGGCTCGAGGTTGTGCTGGGTGTCTTGCTGATTGCGGGCGCGTGGGTGAGAGCGGCATCGCTCATGGTCACGGCCCTCACGGTTGTCTTCATAGGTGGCGTTTCGGTCGCTCTGACGCGGGGCATAGGGCTCCACTGTGGGTGCTTCTCCACTGACCCGGGCGGCGATGCCCGAACGTGGGCTTCGTTGTGGCAGGAGGGATTGCTCTTGCTGGGCTGCCTGTGGCTGACAGTCCAGGCATTCCGTGGTGCTACGTCGGGAAAGCAGTACACCTAGAGTGGTGATCGGCGAGCAACCCCGGCCCACGTATGGGGAGGAATCGGCCGCCGGACAGGCCCGACCCTGTCACCTCGCCCCCACCTTCCACACGTGCAGGTCGTCGAACCAGACCGTGTCGCGATCGGTCACCTGCCCGCTGATGCCGGCCAGGACGACCAGACGGCCAGCGCCCTCGGGGACGGTCACGGCCGCCACCAGCGTGCCCCACTCGTCATCGGCCTGTGGCTCGGTGAGGTACACCTTCTTCTGGGTCGCCTGCCCCGATCCCTCATCGGCCCACCGGCCATCGGCGTCCTGGTAGCGGATGTGCAGGACGGGCAGGCCCTCGCCCGCCAAGCGCACGCGCAAGGTGATGACGTAGCGTTCGCCCGGCGCCACGGCGCACGTGTTGATGAAGCAGCCGTTGCGGACGTTCGCGGCGCGCCCGGAGCCGGGCGTGTCGCAGCCGGTCCGCGCATCGAAGCCGAAGACGCCCTTCGACCCATCTTCCTGCCAGCAACTCCACCCGGGCGGCATCCCCGTCGCCGTCCAGTCGGCCGCGCCGACTGCGGCACCGCCGTCGCCGGCGGGCGGCTGGCTGAGGTCACCGTTCGCGGCCAGGTCGGGCACGTCGCCGGCAGCGCGCGCGGCGTCGAGCTCACGGAGCGCCGCTCGGCGTTCCGCACCCGACGGGTCGCGCGCCGCCTCGAGCGCCTCGACGCAGCCCGGGAGCACCTCGGGCCATGGCGCGTATTGCGGGCTTGCCCCGGGGGAGGCGTCCGGGTTCGGCCACCACCGTCCTTGCTCCCCGTAGATCCACACGTACCTGTCGGCCGACCTCAGAGCCGCCGTCACGTTGCGCCGAAGCAGCTCCGCGTACGACAGGCCCTTTGGATCGAGCCGCCACGGGCTGGACGAGTCACGATGGGCGTCGAGATAGATGCCGTGGCCGGCCAGCACCTGCGCGCGGTACTTCGCCCGGTTCCGCGGCGAGATGGCGTCCTGCCCGTCGCCCTTGATCTCGGCGACCGCTGTCCAGAACTCGGCCGACTCGGTGTACCGGTACGCACGCTCGTTGCCGTCGACGAAGGTCACCTCGGGCGGAGCCGCGTCGAGCCAGCCGTCGATGAAGGCGGAGTAGAGCCCATAGGGGTTGGCCGCCAGCGCCTGCATCGGGTCGGCGAGGCCCGTCACCGCGGGACCGGCCCAGGGATCCGAAGCGATGACGTAGCTGTTCATGAAGTAAGTGAAGATCGTGAGGTCGGGGTACTCTTCAGCCATCGCGCGCATGGCCTCGCCACCGCGCTGGCGCGCCTTGGCGTAGTACTCGCGGAAGGCGTGGCCCGCGCGTTCGGGCTGGGCCGCGTAGCCAAACTGCTGATGCGGCGGCGCGTAGGGCTCGGCGTCGAACAGGATGCCCTCCATGCCGCCCTGGCGGGCGATCCAGGCCGCGGTCCGCATGTGGTCAACGATGTTCGCCCAGCCCGCGTCGTCGAACCAGTCGACGTTGCCCGGGTTGGCGTTCACGGCGACGAAGTTGTGCCTCAGCCGGCTTGGCCCCGCGGCCCTTACCGCCTTCAGGTCCTCCACCGACCGGGCGAACCATTCGCGCTTCCAAGCTTTGTCCTCGAAGCACGATTGCAGCGGAAGGCTGCCGATGCCCTCGTCGACACCGAAGGCCGCGATCGCCACGACAACCCCATCGAACGGCCGCTCATCCATCACCGCTAGGTCGCGGCGGAGCTGCTGCGGGGTGGGGTTGTCCCAGCCTGTGGCGATGAGCAGCTTATCGCGCGGCTGGGCCGCGGCAATGGCTGAGCAAGCAAGAAGAGCGCCGAACACGACGCGCTGTGTCATGACAGCCTCCCTACACTCCCACCGGTTCTTCGACGTGCTCGCCGGCGGGACCGCCTTGACTGCCATCGCTTGGGTCAGCATCATGCGGCACGGAGGTACGACGCATGCCGCTCCCCAGTGTGTACGTAGACAAGCTCTCGCGCAGCCTCACTCGCCTCGGACTCGGTTCGCTGCCGATGGGACCGCTCCAGCGGGGTCTCACGCCGGTTGAGGGCGCGCGAGTCGTTCGCGCGGCGCTCGATCACGGAATCACGTTCATTGACACGGCGACCGTGTATGGCACCTACGAGCACGTCGCGGTCGGGCTGGAAGGCTGGGCCGGCGAAGTGACGGTGTCGACGAAGACCCATGCCCGGTCCGACCGGGCCCTGGCGGAGGAGCACATCGAGAAGGCGCTGCGCGAGCTGCGGCGCGAGCCGATCGACATCATGCTCTGCCACTGCGGCCGGAGCGTGTACTCGGACGCGGAATGGGGGCCCACGCTGGCGGCGCTGCTCTTGGCGAGGGACAAGGGCCTGGTGCGAATGGTGGGGCTCAGCTCTCACTCGGTCGAGGGCGTCCGCGTGGCCGCTTCGATGCCTGAGATCGAGGTGATCCACCCGCTCATCAACCTCATCGGGATGGGCATCACGGACGGCACGGCGGACCAAATGCTGGCCGCTATCGACGGCGCCCACGCCGCCGGTAAGCTCATCTACGCGATGAAGGCCCTCGCGGGAGGGAACCTTGTTCCGCGCCGCGGGGAGGCACTGCGGTTCGCGTTCGACAACCCGTCGATCGACGCAGTCGCGGTCGGCATGGTGAAGCCGGAAGAGGTCGAGTGGAACGTCAGGTTCGCGTCTGGCGAGGAGATCGACCCCGGGTTGGAGCAGCGGACGGCGATGTCCTCCAAGCGCCTGTCGATCGTGGGGATCATCTGCAAGGGCTGCGCCGAGTGCGTCGAGCACTGTGAGAACATGGCGCTGAGCGTCGTGGAAGGCAAGGCCGTTGTGGACCACGACCGGTGCATCCTGTGCGGCTACTGCGCGCCCTACTGCCCCATGCTGGCGATAAGGATGGTGTAGGCAGGGCCGAGGCGTGGTGCCGCGCCCGGGCGCATCGCCGTGCGCCCCTACGGTCTGAAGGAGAGGTACAGCTCCGGCAGCGCCTCCCTGAGGGCGCGCTCGTTCTCGTGGGGATTCCCGCGGTCGTACATGAAGAAGCGCGTCGGGTCGTCTGTCGGCTCCCAGGCCATCACCGCGTTATGGTCCACGCGCACCTTGCACGGCCTGAGTTCGTTTGGGAGAACGGTGTCGCGCGCAGTGACTTCCGAGGCGGGCATGAGCCGGTGTGTGCCATCGGCGCGGCGCGCTATCCTACGGTCCGCGACCTGCGCCCACACACAGGTCTCCCACACGTTGTGCCTCCTCGCGCAGACCTCGCGCAGCACCTCCTCCGGCGTCTCCTCGTCCAGGAAGCGGAGGAAGTCCGGCCGGGTCGAGCTCGTGAAGGCGTAGATGAGGTACTGCCGCAGTCGCGGCGCCATGTCGCGGATGAACCCCAGGTTCTCCAGGAGGTAGAAGCAGTTGTGCGGGCCGTAGGCGAACGGTCCTTCCTTAGTGGCGCAAGGGTAGATCGCCACCGGCAAGCGCGACCGCAGCACCCGGATGAACGCGCAACGGTCGAGGTCGACGTTCCACTCCATGAACCCCGGCTCGGACGTGCCGGCGCACAGGTGCACGAGCCGCACCCTCTCCAGCATCAGGTCGGGCTCGCGGTTGTACGCGACCGCGACCGCCCGCGCCGAGCCGAAGGACAGAATGTCGACCGGCTCGGCGGATATGCGGAGGGTGTCGAGCAGCAGCTCGACGCCTGTCTGTTGGAACCCGGGCGCGTCGAGCATCCTGTCGTATGCGCTCGCCATCGCGGCGAATGGCGTCACACCGCAGGGCACGTTGCGGTCGAAGACCATGTTTAGCTGCGTCAGCGGGATGACGCCCGGGTCGCGCGCGAAGTCGTTGCGATAGCGCTCAGTGACGTCCAGGACGACGGCGCGCAGATCGACCTCCGGCAGCGCGTAGGCCGCCACGATGTCGAAGTTGTCGCCCGGGTCCTGCGCCGGGTGATAGAGGTCGGTGCAGTCGATGATCGGCCTCGGCTTGACCCGGGCGGGCGACCGGCCGTGGGCCGACCGGCCCATAGCCAAGGTTCCCATCGCGGCCAGGCCCCTACCCAGGAACTCACGCCTGCTCGACGCCATCTTCGCACCCCTCCGCTTCCCGCGCGGGTCACTCCTGGTAGCCGAGCTCCTGCGCCCTCTGCCTGTAGCTCAGCGCGGCGGCCGGGTCCTGCAGTGCCTCGCAAGCGCGGAACAGCCGGTAGTTGATGACCGCCTTCTGCGCCTTCGTCCTGGCCAGCGCGAGTGCCGCAGCCAGGTCGGTCCGCGCGGCCCCATAGTCCTTGGTCTTGAACTCGGCCCAGCCCTTGAGCCCCAGGTATTCGTGGCTCGACGGGTCCAACTCGGCGGCGCGTCCGGCGGCGATCGCGGCCTTATCGAAACCCTTGCCACAGGCCAGCAGTACCTCAGCCACCTCGGCTTGCGCCCATGCGACGTCGGGTGGGGGAGTGATGTCCTTGAGGGCGAACAGGGCCCCGTCGACTTTGCCCGCTTGCCGCCACGCGCGAGCGATGTGACAGGCCGCCAGCGCCTTGTCCGGGACGACCCCCTTGATGGACTCGAGGTACTGCCGCGCCAACTCGACGGAGAGCTCTCTGCTTCGGCTGGTGTTGGCCAGCTCCGCTCTGGCGATGATCTCGTAAGCGGCCGCCTTCGCGTCGGCCTGGTCGGACGATGGGGGCTCGGCGCTCTCGGTTGTCTCCGTCAGAGCGTCGATGAGGTGCCAAGCCGTGCCTGCGGCAAGCTCCGCCTGCGCGCTCATGAGTTCAGCCTCCGCGAGCGCGAGTAGGATCTGAGGGTCGCCCTCTTCCATGTCGTCGGCGTTCTGGAGGGCCTCCGCAGCCTCAGCGTAGCGGCCTAGCTCCATGAGCAGCTTCCCGCTGGCGTAGTAGGCCCACGGGTCGTCCGCGAGGAGCTTGGCGGCGAGAGCGGCGTGGGGCTCCGCGGACTCGGGGTTGTTCGCTCTGTCGTACGCCTCCGCAAGGCCGATCTGGATGTCGCTGCTGTCGGGGTCGGACTTGCACGCGGCGCAAAGATCAGTAACGGCCTGCTCGATGTTCCCGAGCCCGAGCTGGGCGAGGCCGCGCATGCCCTGGATCTCCGTGTCCTCAGGGTCGATCCGGAGCGCCTGGTCTGCCAGCGAGGCCGCGCCCCGGTAGTCCTTAGCGTCGAGGGCCGCCTTGGCGTCGGACCTGAGTCGGTCGAGCTCCCCGGCGGAATGCTGCCTCCCCGGCACGCCGCCCGACGGGCTCGAAGGAGCCGTGCCGCGGCAGCCCGAGAGCGCGATGGCGAGGGCCACCGCGGCGGCCGGGACGATCGCGCGCGTAGCACGTAACACAGGCGTCACCTACCTCGGAGCACAGTATACGACCGGACGCGTGCCTGCCCCTCGGGAGGTGAGGCATCCTCGGTTCGGAATTGTGCTCTCCTAGCGACCCTCTGCGGGCGGGAGAAAGGCGCGGTGGCCATGCGAGTCGCCGTCATCGGACCCGGTAGGATCGGGAAGCACCACGCGAAGTGGTTCGCCGCCGAGGGAGCTGAGGTCGTTGCGCTGTGCTGTAGTAAGCCCGGAACCGCTGAGGACCGACGCCGCGAGTGCCGAGAGCTGTTCGGTTTCGACGGACCTGTCTTCACGGACCCGGAGAGCATGCTCTCCGACACCGGGCCCGAGGCGGTCTCCATCGCCTCTCCTCCCAGCTTGCACGCCCGGCACATCGAGGCCGCGCTGGATGCAAGCTGTCACGTGCTGTGCGAGAAGCCCTTGTACTGGGACCCGCGCTTGCCGCTCGTCGACTGCCTCGCGACCGCGCGCCGGCTTGTCGAGAGGGCCGACCGGGACTTCCTGGAGCTCTGCGTGATGACCCAGTACGTGGCCCTCGTCCCTGTGCTCACGGAGATCGGCGAGATGGCCATCGGCAGGCGCACGGGCATCTGGAGCTTCGGGATGCGGATGGAGTCCAAGCACGGCGCGACCCCGTCGCGGCGCGAGGGCATCCTGGTCGATCTAGGGCCCCATCCGCTCGCGTTGGTGCAGGGGCTGCTACGTTGCGCGCGGATAGTGGAGGGCAGCCTGGAGGTGTCGGTCGAGGAGGACCGCTGCAAGGCCGCGTTCGACTGCGCCGCTCCCGGTGAGCTCCCGAGTGACACCCCTCACCGGTGCTCCGTCTCGATCGTAGTCGGGAAGTCCGACGCTCCGGTGCGCGAGTTCGAGGTTAACGGCCTCCGCGTGGTCTATGAGGGGCGCAACGACGAAGACGGCGTATTCTCGGCCTACCTCCACGTCGGGGACAACGAGGCCAAGTGCGAGGATCCCATGCGCCTGACCGTTCGCCATTTCCTCGGGCGAGTCAGGACGGGCGCGCCGGGGCACATCGCCGCGGGAAGGACCGCGCTGGCGGCGCTGGACATGCTCTTCCGCATCATGCGCGCGGGCACCCGTGAGCCCCTCCCCACGGTGTAGCGGCCCGGGTGCGAGATTGGAATCAGACACTGTCCCGTGCGCCACGTTGGGAGCCGCTGAACGTCGTGGGCCGTCGGGGACGGCATCGTGAGGAGGAAGGCGTATGACGAGTGACGCCCTGTCCGGGAGAGGGAACCACCGGGTGGGCCGCTGGGCCCTGTTTGCTGGTCGCCGACATGCCGCGCCCGGGGATGGCGACCTTTCGCGCAGGTTCGAGGAAGTGCTACAGGGGCTGCGGTCGAGTAAGGGACCGGGCCGCATGTGGCTCGTCGCGGCGTTCGCGCTCCTCGTGCTCCTGCTCATCTTCAGGCCCTGGGTGGTGATCCCCAACGGCGAGGGCGGGGTCGTGTTCTCGGCCGTGACCGGGGTCAGGAGCCAGGCTCTCGCGAGCGGGTTCCACTTCATCGTGCCTGTCGTGCACAGGGTCACGCGGTACAACACGAGGGTGCAGACCTACGTCATGTCCGGCGTGCCCGAGGAGGGCGATGTGTTCGGAGATGACAGCCTGGACGCGCTGACCGCTGATGGGCAGAAGGTCCAGCTTAACCTGACGGTGACGTTCCGCCTCCCGCGCGAGCAACTGCCGGAGCTTCATCGAGCAGTAGGTCCGACGTACAAGGAGCGCATCATCAGGCCCGAGGCGCGGTCCGTGGCGCGGATGGTCTGCGCCCAGCATCCTGTGCAGGACTACACGAGCGAAGCGCGGGACACGATCGTGACCGAGATAGAGCGGCGGCTCACCGAGCTCTTCGCCGGGAACAGCATCACGCTCGAGAACGTGATCATCGACAACGTGGAGTTCTCGGACGAGTTCCGCGCCGCGGTCGAGGAGAAGCAGAAGGCACTCCAGGAGTCAGAGCAGATGTCCTACCGCATCCAGGAAGCCCAGCGGGAGGCCGAGAGGGTGGTCGTGGCGGCCGAGGGTGACGCAGCCGCGATCGCCGAACGGGGCAGAGCTTTGGAGCGCAACCCGCTGCTCATCCAGTACGAGTACATCGAGAAGATCGCCCCGAATGTCGGCGGCATCATCCTGACTCCGGCTGAGCTCGAGAAGTCCACCAAGGCCGGTTCCGTCGTGCCACCCTCCCCGCCTGAGATGCGAACCAAGTCGACCCTCGACACCGAGTCTGCGTCCGTCGAGGCAAATCTCGGCAGTGGCTCCGCGGGCAGCGCAAGCGCGGAGGGAGGTGAGGCTCAATGACGACTCCGACCGGAGTACACACAGCCAAGGGAGTGGGTTGCCTGCTGTTAGCGATCGCGGGACTACTCGCGCTCATCTTCCTGAACGCCGCGATCGTGGTGGTGCCGGCGGGCTTCCGCGGCGTCATCTTCAGCTCGGTAACCGGTACCAAGGAGGCCAGCCTCGGCGAGGGCATGCACATCATCACGCCCGTTGTTGACACCCCTCACCTCTTTGAGGTGCGGACGCGGACCTACACGTTCTCCGATGCCAAGGGCGCGGGCGGCGACCACGTCGAGCGAGCCATCAGCGCCAAGACCGCTGACGCCCAGGCGGTCTTCCTGGACATCACGGTCCGCTACCACGCGGCTCCCGACAGCGTACCCGACCTCTACCGCACTGTGGGCGAGGAGTACGAGGCGACGATCGTGAAGCCGAACACCGGAGGCACGGTCCGGGAGGTGGTCGCGGCGTACACGGCCGAGGACGTCTACAGCACGAAGCGGCAGGAGATCGAGACCACCATAGCCCAGCGGCTGGCGACGGAGTTCACACCACGTTTCATAGCCCTCGACGAGTTCCTGATCCGGAACGTGAGCTTCACCCCGGAGTACCACAGAGCCATCGAGCAGAAACAAATCGCGCTTCAGAGGGCGCAGAAGAAGAAGTACGAGCTCGACAGGGAGCGCCAGGAGAAAGAGCGCAAGACCATCGAGGCAAAGGGTCAAGGCGACGCCATCAATGTCCGAGGTTACGCCTTGGCAAAGTACCCGGCGGTGGTGCAGTACGAGTACGTTGACAGTCTCCCGAAGACCGTGCCGACGTACATCACAAGCGGAGACACGATCGTGAGCCTGTCCGACCTGCTCGCGAAGGGGAAGCAGCAGGGGCAGTGAGGGCTTGACGCCCCTCTAGGTGGCGGCGGCCCAACGTGGCTGCCCCGGGCGAGCACATTGGCTGGCCCGTACGAGCCCTCCCCCCGCAAGCGGGGCGAGGGAAGGAGGGCGACATGCTCGAGTTCCTGAGGGAGGAGGTCTGCGCCGCGAACCTCGCCGTTCGCGACGCGGGCCTCGCGACGCTCACCTGGGGCAACGTGTCCGGGTACGACCCGGACGCAGACGCGATGGCCATTAAGCCGAGCGGCGTCGATTACGAGGCGCTCACTCCCGACATGATCCCAATCCTGTCGCTCGAGGACGGCCGTCTCCTCTGGGGCGATCTGCGGCCGTCCTCCGATACTCCGACTCATCTCGTACTCTACCGTCGGCTCACCGGCGTTCGCGGCATCGTGCACACGCATTCCACCCACGCTACGGCCTGGGCGCAGACTCGACGCTCCCTGCCCTGCTACGGGACCACGCACGCCGATCACTTCCGCGGCGCCGTCCCGGTCACGCGGATGCTAACCTCCGATGAGATCGACGGCGAGTACGAGCACAACACGGGTATGGTGATCGCCGAGCTCTACGGCCCGGGGAAGCTCCACCCGTTCCAGACAGCCGCTGTGCTGGTCGCCGGACACGGGCCCTTCACATGGGGCGCAAGCGTTAGGTCCGCCGTGGAGAACGCCATCGTGCTCGAGGAGGTCTCGCGAATGGCGTCGCTCATGGAAGCGGCCTCGGAGGTGTCGCGACCGCTGCCGCGAAGGCTCGTGGACCGGCATTTCCTGCGTAAGCACGGCGTGAACGCATACTACGGGCAGCGCTGACATCGGGCGCGGCCCCGGTCGAGTGAGGGGTCAGGAAATGGCAACCAAGAAGACAACGCTCGGTGTACTCGTCGGCAACAGAGGCTTCTTCCCGGATCACCTTGTGGACAGCGGCCGCAAGGAGATCCTGGCGCTTCTCGCCGGCGCCGGACTGGAGGTGGTGTGCCCTTCGCCGGATGACACCAAGTTCGGTGCCGTCGAGACACTGGAAGACGCGAAGAAGTGCGCCGCACTGTTCAAGCGCAACGCCGACAAGATCGATGGAATCCTCGTGACGCTCCCTAACTTCGGCGACGAGCGCGGGGTGGCGGACGCGCTGCGGCTCGCGGGCCTCGACGTTCCCGTCCTCATCCAGGCCTATCCCGACGACCCCGCGAAGATGACGCCGGCCGACCGCAGGGACAGCTTCTGCGGCAAGATGTCCGTCTGCAACAACCTCACGCAGTACGGCATCGACTACTCTTTGACGCGGCTGCACACGGTGGCCCCCTCATCGCCCTCGTTCGCCGAGGACCTGGCCTGGTTCGCCGCCGTCTGCCGGGTCGTGAAGGGACTCCGAGGAGCGAGGATCGGAGCCATCGGCGCACGTCCCGCCGCGTTCAAGACGGTGCGCTTCTCGGAGAAGCTGCTCGAGGCGTCGGGGATCGACGTGGAGGTCGTCGACCTGTCGGAGATCCTCGGCAAGGTCGCGAAGCTCGCAGACAACGACCCGGCGGTCACCGAGCGCATCGAGTCCGTGAAGGGCTACGTAAACTCCTGCGATGCGCCGGCGCAAGCCCTCACGAAGATCGCCAAGCTCTGCATCGTCGTTGACGACTGGTGCGAGGCCAACGACATTGACGCGACCGCGTTCCAGTGCTGGACCTCGATCCAGGCCAACCTCGGCATCTGCTCATGCACGACCATGAGCATGATGAGCGAGCGGCTGATGCCGAGTGCGTGCGAGGTCGATGTGATGGGTGCGGTCGCGATGTACTCGATGGTTCTCGCCTCCCGAAGGCCGAGCGCGCTGATGGACTGGAACAACAACTACGGCGACGACCCCGACGCGTGCGTGCTCTTCCACTGCAGCAACTTCCCGCGGTCGCTGCTTCAGGACCCGGCGATGAGCACACAGGACATCCTCGCCGCTACGGTAGGACGCGAGAACTCCTGGGGCACCTGCGTCGGTGTCGTCAAACCGGGCCCGATCACCTACGCCCGCCTGTCGACCGATGACACGGAGGGTGAGATCGTCGGTTATGTGGGCGAGGGCGAGTTCAGCGACGAGAGGGTCGCCTCGTTCGGCGGCTACGGAGTCGCGCGCGTGCCCGATCTTCAGGGCTTGCTGCGGTTCATCTGCAGGATGGGCTTCGAGCACCACGTCGCGGTGAACGCCTCGAACGTCGGCCGCGCGATCCATGAGGCGTGGACCAACTACCTCGGATGGAGCATCTATCACCACGGGTAGGGGCGATGCGTCCGCGACCCATCCGACCGGCCCGAGATGCCCTCACGTGAGGGAAGGCCACGCACCGCGATGACGACGTCGGAGTCCGGACGCATGTCTCCACTGGCCACGGAGCCGAGAACTACACCTCCGCGGCGCCGAGCGCCTTCAGCGCCTCGGCCGCGTGTATCATACGCTCCGCGAGCGTGTGCGCAGCCATCGTACGGGCCGCCTTACTTGCGACGGCATCTTACCACGCGTCGGGGCGAGCCAGTACCCCATGGGCTCCCCTCACCCCAGCCCTCTGCCCCGGGTCGGGGGCGAGGTAGTGTTCCTACCTCCCCGCCTTCTCCCTTACATTCGCATAGGCAGCCGCGGCGCCGAACTCGACGAAGGGGCGCGTGTAGCCGTCGATGACGTTCGGGAAGTCGCCCTCGGCGTTCGCGACCCAGAGCTTGCCGGCGGTAAGGTCGAAGCAGACCGCATGCAGGTTCCCCGTGCCGCAGCCCTTCATGACATCCTCCATCGCGTGCTTCGGGCTGATCTTTCCCGCGAGCCCCGCAAGGACGCCGCCCACCTTCGCGTTCCACGGGGAGTCGACGCCCATCGACATGTAGACGCATTCCGGCACGTGCTGCGCGAAGGGCAGGTCCTCGGGGGTGTAGACGAGGCACTTTGAGTGGCCCGTCTGAAGCGCGCGGGCGCTCGGGATCTTCGCGTCGCCGAGGCAGTAGAGGTAGCTCGACGTCCGCCTCGCGTCCTGTACGGTCGCGACGGCCTGGTCGAGGGAGGTGGACTCCGCCACGACCTTCTTCATTAGGAAGACCATTGGGATGCCCGCGTAGGTGTCGTTGGCCCCGTCCCAGTCGTCGCCGATCTCGCTCATCGCGATCTTCGACTCGTTGCAGCCCGTGACGCAACCCACGAAGCCCTGCCAGCCGACGACGATGTAGGGCTGTCCTCCGGTTGGGAACGCCACTGTGATGAGCGGCACGCGCTGTAGGCCGACCTCGGTCGCGTAATCGAGAGCGCGGATCTGGATAAGGTGGCCGTCCGCCGTGGCGCCGCCCCAGGCAGCGAAGAAGCTGCAGTGCCACTCGGAAACCTCGGGCGCGATGTGGAGCCTGTGCACCTCCTCGAGTGTGAGCAGCCCGTCGCTGCCGTCGACGAGGCCGCGCATCTCCTCCATGTCGCCGGCCGGGACAAAGGGCTCCGCCTCCTTCCAGGCCTCGTCGAGCTTGTCCGGCCCGCCGAGCCCTAGCCCGAACAGCGGCATCGTGCGCTTGTAGAGGCTCTTGATGCCATCCTGCAGGAGCTTCGCGTGGGCGTAGCCCATCTCGTAGGGTGTGCCCCACGTGTAGAGCACCGCGATCGCGTCGTCGCCCTGCCCGACGGTCTCGACGAGTCCATTGACCTTCGGCGCCTGCGACAGCGCGGGCTGCCACAGAGCGACCATCACGAGTACTGCGACCAAGAGCGAGATGATGCGTGCCGGTCTCATGCCTGGACCTCCATCGCGTCCCCATCACCCGTCATACGTTCGGATAGTTCGCGGCGCTCCCCCGACTTCCCTCGCCGGAGGAGTCGGGCGACGCGAGTGAGAACGAGGGGCGCGGCCCCTTGGGGCGGTCCAGGGAGTGGAGACCCGGATGATCCCGCTGTCAGGCACGTGGAAGCTCGGCGAGTTCGAGGAGGGTGGCGGCGTAGCCGCGGGCGCGCACTTGGCGGGATACGATGACTCGGCCTGGCTTGACGCGGAGGTGCCGGGCGACGTTCATACGGCGCTCCTTAAGACCGGGCTCATCGCCGACCCGTTCGCCGCGCGAAACGTCGAGGAATGCGCTTGGGTCGAGAGGGCCGAGTGGTGGTACCGCGCGGCCTTTGACGCGCCCGCACTGGCGGACGGCGAGAGCGCGGCGCTCGTGTTCGAGGGACTGGACACGTTCGCCACGGTCTATGTCAACGGCACCGAGGTCGGCAGTACAGCGAATGCGCTCATACCGCATAGGATCGGCATCTCATCCGCGCTCACGCCTGGCACGAACCTGGTTGCCGTGCGGTTCGACTCGACCGTCGCTACCGTGGACAAGAGGGACAGCACCCCGTTCTGGGCCGCGTTCTACGCGCCGCGCGTGTGGGTGCGCAAGGCTGCGATGAACTTCGGCTGGGACTGGGGCCCGCGCCTCGTGACATGCGGAGTGTGGCGTCCGGTCGGGCTTGAGCTCTCGGGTCAGATTCGCATCGAGTCCCACTATGCGCGCACGCACGCCGTCACACCGGAGCATGCGGTGCTGCTCGTCGGCGCCGAGATCGCCGTCGCCGAGGGGGCGAGCCCGCCGGAGCGCCTGCGCGCGACGCTCACGCACGCGGGTCGCAAGATCACCGCCGACGCGGCCTTCAGCGGCGCCGCCGCTGAGGCGCGGCTGCTTGTGAAGGACCCGCTGCTCTGGTGGCCGTCAGGCGTCGGCGCCAGCCCCGTTCATCCCCTAACCGTCGAGGTGATCGGCGTCGATGGCACCGTGCTCAGCAAGGTGGAGGATCGCATCGGCATCCGCACTGTGCAGCTTCTCCAGACACCGGACCCGGACGGCAAGGGGAGGGTGTTCACATTCGCGGTCAACGGCGTGAAGGTATTCGCCAAGGGTGCCGACTGGATCCCGGCCGACAACTTCATCGGCTCAGTCCCCGCCGAGCGCTACCGTGCTCTCGTCCGCCTCGCGGCGGATGGCAACATGAACATGCTTCGCGTCTGGGGAGGCGGCGTCTACGAGAACGACGCCTTCTACCGCGCGTGCGACGAGCTGGGCATCATGGTGTGGCAGGACTTCATGTTCGGGTGCGCCGCGTATCCCGACTACGACGATGAGTTCATGGGGAACGTCCGCGCCGAGGCTCGTGCCGTTGTGACCCGGTTGCGGAACCGTCCCTGCGTGGTGGTGTGGTGCGGCAACAACGAGAACGACTGGATCGACGACATGATGGACCGCGGCGACCCCCCGAAGCCCTTCTACGGGCGCCGCATCTACCAGGAGGCGCTGCCCGCCGCCTGTGCGGAACTCGACCCGACGAGGCCGTACTGGCCCAGCTCACCATATGGCGGATCGGATCACAACTCCGAGCGCGAGGGCGATCGCCACAACTGGCAGGTCTGGGGCGGCCAGGTCTACCCGCACAGGTTCGGCGAGCCACACGGCGGGGATGTCGCTCCGAGCAACGTCTCGTTCCGTCGCTACGCTGAAGACACCGCGCGCTTCGTGTCCGAGTACGGTATCCACGCTTCTCCGCCTCTACGGACGCTCCTCAAGCGAACCGGCCCGCTCGAGTACGACAGTGAGGACTTTCTCTACCGCATCAAGGACCCGGACTCCATGCGCAAGGTCCGCATGATGGAGGCCCACATTGGCCAGCCGACCTCGCTCGCCCAGTACCAGGTCTACTCGATGCTCGTGCAGGCCGAGGGGTTGCGCTTCGCGATCGAGCACTACCGCCGGCGGATGTTCGATTGCAGCGGCTCGCTCTTCTGGCAGCTCAACGACTGCTGGCCCGGCATCTCCTGGTCGGTGATCGACTACGACCTCAACCCGAAGGCGGGCTGGTACTACGCCAGGAGAGCTTACGCGCCCGTGGCGCTCTCGCTTAAGATCGAGGGCGACGCCGCGTGGCTCTACGCCGTGAATGACACGCTGTCGGCCGTCTCGCTCGAGGCGATCCTCATCACCGCGGATACGCTCGACGGTGTGGTCGCCGAGCGCCGAGTGAAGGGGATGGCGGCCGCGAACGCGGCGACCGTCCTGTCAGAGCTCTCCCGCGATGACATAGGGCTCACCGATGCGTCGCGCCGCTGCGTCGTCATCCGCGAGGCGAATGGGCTGGTACCCGAGCACGCGGTGTTCCCGGGCGAGCTCAAGGACGTCCAGTTCCGCCGCGCCGCGCTCAAGGTCGAGGTGGCGCGAACCAATGTGGGCGCTGAGATCACGGTACGGTCGGATGTGCTCGCTCACTTCGTGGGTGTGGACATCGACGCGGAGCGGGCGCTACTGCAGGACAACTACGTGACGCTGCTGCCCGGCGAGACGCGTGTTGTGAAGGCGACCGCCCGCACGCCGGTGACGGCCGACGCTGTGACGGTCGACTGTCTCAACAACCACCGGGTGTAGGGACGTGAGCATGCGCCCCAACGCACTCATCACCGGTGCGTCGAGCGGGATCGGCGCCGAGTTCGCGCGCCAGCTCGCGGACGGCGGGCACGACCTCTTCCTGGTGGCGCGCCGCGAGGAGCCCCTGAGGGCTGTCGCGGAAGAGGCCCGGCAGCGGGGCGCTGAGGCCGAGGTATGCGTCGCCGATCTCTCGACTGAAGGCGGCATTCGCAGTGTTGTGAGCCTGGTGGAGAGCCGCCCGCCGCTCGGAGTGGTGGTGAACAACGCCGGCTTCGGCGTGCCCGGCTCGTTCGCCGACCTGCCCGCCGGCCGACACGCGGAGATGCTCACAGTGCACCTTGATGCCGCGGTGGCTCTCTGCCGGGCTGCGCTGCCAGGCATGGTCGCCCGCGGCAGCGGCGCGATCGTCAACGTCGCGTCGGTCGCGGGGCTGGTGTCCGCCGGATCGAGCGTGATGTACGCGTCTACGAAGACCTTCCTAGTGAAGTTCTCGGAGATGCTTGCGGACGAGGTGGGACCGCTGGGAGTCCGTGTTCAAGCGCTCTGCCCCGGGCTCACGCGCACTGACTTCCACTCCACTCCGGACTACGAGGGCCACGACCTCACGGCCTTTCCGAGTTGGCTGTGGCTCGATGTGCGGAAGGTCGTACGCGACTCGCTCGCGGCGCTGGGCTCGCGCCGGGTGATCTGCATCCCCGGATGGCAGTACCGCCTGCTGGTGCCCATCGCGCGCGCGTGGCCCTTCTCGGTCCTCGGCAAGAAGGCACTCGCCGAGCGGCGGTCGAGGCGCTGCCCGCCGAAGCCGCAGGCTCGGTAGCGGCCCCTACCTCAGCAGCCTCGCGTTTGCCCAGTCGGCGTGGTCCGCAGCGATGCCGTCTCCAGCGTCTTCAGCGAGGAGAACGAGGCGCTTCACCCCGCCGATCGGTACCTCGACCTGGACGGGCAGGTCGCCGCATCGCAGCACCTTGCTGCGGAACAGCTCCTTGCCGTCGGCTTCGATGACGAAGATCACCGTTCCGGCCTGCACCTCGCAATCGCACCCGATCTCCGCGGCGAAGGTGCTGTAGCCCTCGGGCAGGTCGTACACGACCCGCGACGCGGCGTGAGCGCCGATGCCGCGGCTGAACCGCTGCCCGCCGATGAGCATCGGTGTGCCCATGATGCTCGTCCGCTTGCGCGTCTCGCCCCAACCGGCAGTGGCCTCCACCCAGTCGAGCGAGTCAAGGAAGATCCCGTCGATCCGCTCCACGATACGCTTAACGGCCTCGGTCGGAACGTCCGCCGGCGCGGATGACAGTGGCGCCAATGTGTAGGACCACGACCGGGTGTTGGGGTGGTAGAGAGGGAAGGCGGGCCCGGCCATGGGCTTAGGCCCATTTGCTCGTTCGACGGAGACGGTGCCGCGCAGGAACGCACCGCAGCGTGTCTCGGGTGAGGGCACCTCTAGGGTGATGGACAACTCGTGCGAGCCGGGGTTCAGCGGAGCCAGGAACCACTTCCATTGGTCGTCCTGCGGCCTACCGGTCGCCGCGAACGCGGCGTCGCTGGATGACGCGGTCAGCGGCGCGCGCTCCCCGTCTACCGTGATGGTGCAGGAAGCCCCGGCCGCCCCCGTCGAGCCCTCCGACAGAACGCACAGCTCGCACGACGCCGCGCCTCCGACCGACAGCGTACCTGCTACTTTGAAGGTCAGCACGCTGTCCGCATCGCCGTACGCGCTAGTCCACGACCTGCCGATGCCCGCCGGCTCGGGCTCGAACTGGAGCTTCCTGAAGCCATCGCCGCCCGTCCGCCGCCACTCGACCGCGGGCTCGCGCCGCACGCTGGGGCGAGGGGGGACCGCGGTCGGGACGGCCTCTAGGAATGCGGCCTCGTACGGCCCAAGATGCACGGTCGGCATCTCGCCGGCGGCCGACGCGGGTCGCAGCACGTCGCGGCCGGGGTAGAGCTTCCGCACCGTCCACGGGCCGGGCGCGACGCCTGGCAGCTTGAGGTCCGCCTCGTCGATCCATGGGTTCCGGACGCAGTAGAGCCAGCGGCCGTCGTTCCTGAACCAGTAGCCGTAGGCCTCGCCCCTCAAGGGGTCGCCGCCGAAAGGAATCGGGTTGCGCAGGCTATCGCGGTTTGCCCGAGCCCAGCGCATCAGGTCGGCGAAGAAGACCCATTCCTCATCATCCATGTACTTGGGGTTGATATAGCAGGACATGAACCAATGACCACGTCCGACCGCCATCACCGCGTGGTTCTGGATGTCGCCGGGGCACTGCAGGATGATGTCGAAGCATTCGAGCGCGTCGCTCGGCATGAGGAACGCGTCGCGGCCCTTCAGGTTCTCGGTCTCGCGGCCCGTGGTGAGCGACTCGAGCCACTCAGGCGCCGGGCAGCGCCCGCGAGGGCAGTCGTCGCCGAACGGCCCTATCACGAACGGCGTGTGCATGAGCCACCAAGGGCTCGGGAAGTACCCCAGGCAAGTCGGCTCGAGCGCGATCTCGGGGTTCTGAGCGCGCAGATCGTCCAGCACCTCCGTCAGCCCTTCAGCGATGGGCAGGCGCGACTCCTCGCCGACGGGGTGGCCGTGCGACGGGTCATCGCACGTCTGCACGAGTCCGTCGAACTTCATGTGTGCGAGTCGCGCCTCGCGCGCGTGCTTGAGGGCCGCTTGGAGGAACGCGGTCTGGTACCGTCCGCCCCGCGCGAGACAGGCGTTCAGACCCATCCACGAGTTCGTCGTCACCTCGTAGCCCTCGGACTGGAGCCACTTGTTGTCGAGCGCGGGCGGATAGAGGCTGCTGGGCGATATCCACAGGCCCATGTTGCCGCCTATCTCGCGGAGCGCCGCGCTGATGTTGCGGAAGCCGTCGGGGTAGTCGCGCGCATTGACCTGCCAGACGGTGTGCGGATCGGACCAACCCATGTCGAGCGCGTACGAGTCGAAGAAGAAGCCGGTCTTGTCATACAGGCCCGCCCTCAGCGCCGCGATGTTCGCGAGCACGTCCTTCTCGCTGAACGGCACGGGCATCGTCCACCAGTTGTTGTAGTGCACGTGGATGTCCCCGGGCTTCACGCGCACGGTGTCGAGATACTCCAGGAAGGCGGCGCGGAGCGGCTCGTCGCCCGGGCCCGCCTGCTCGTGCCGCGCGGCAACGGAACCGAAGACAGCCGACGGAAGCTGGGTCCAGTCGGGGCCGACCTCCACGTGGGAATGCTGAGCGAGGTAGAAGGTGTCACCGTCGACCTGGCACATCGCCGAGGGGTGCTCGACCCCGGCGAAGATGCCGTCCCCGAAGACCGGGCTCGACACCTGTCCGGGGCCCATCAGGCGGAACGTCTGCCCCGGCACGCGAAGCTCCAGTAGACCCGCCCGCTGGAACGTCACCGGGGCGCCTCGTGACTTGAGGAGGGTCCTGACCCTGAGAGTACGACCGTCCGCGCAGAAGGAGAACTCACGGCGGACCGTGACCGCCGGGGCGTCGAGCTCGGCTTCCAGGCGGACCATGCTCGGCCTAGAGGCGTCGTCGCTCTCCTCGCGGCCGTAGCGCACGTCGCCTAGGTTCACCCGGAAGCCGTCCGGGGTCTGCAGGGAGAACTCCGGGCCGGCGATCTCCCACTGCCTGCCGGACTGCCGATCGGAGTACTCGGCCCAGTGCCAGCCCCGGTCGTCCTTGCGGAACGAGGCCGCCACGCCGTCCGCGCCCACTAGGTCGACCTGGGCGCAGATGGGTGACGGCACTACGGCGAGTATCACGGGGGGTAGCCAGATATACGCGCGAGCGGCTAGTCGCAGCATGGTCGGACCTCCGACGTGTGCGTTGGAGCGCCTTGGTCGGTTCGCCGCCGCGCGCGCAGGCCCTACACGCTGAGGCGCGCCTGCCGCGCTAGGGATGCATCACGCGACAGGGAAGTACCCGGGCCGGCATCCCGCCGGGCCCAGCGCCCGCACGGTTGCAGTACAATGCACGGCGGACAGGAGGCCACATTGACCCCTCGCGAGCGCGTTCTCTCCGCTATTCGCCATGGGCTGCCGGACCGCGTGCCCACCGACGCCATCTGCGTCGAGAACATGCCCGACATAGCGGCGCGCCTCGAGATAGCGGTCGAGGGCGTTCCTGACCGGCTCGGGCTCGATGGCCGGATCGTCGGCGCGCCGTACTGCGGGGCGCAACGACACAGCGCTGCAGGCACGCCGGTCGACGAGTGGGGAGGCGAGGCCTGGGACGACTATGGCACGGTGCACTCGTACCCCCTCGCCGCGGCGAGAAGGGTCGCGGACGTCGAGGCGCACGCGTGGCCCGACCCCGCGGACTACGACTACGCCGCGGCGGTGCGAGCGGCCGAGGCGCTGGGAGGCACCTACGCGGTACGTGGGCCGTACTGGGTCCCAGTGTTCTGCCGAGTTGCCGCGCTCATGGGCCTTGAGCAAACGCTCGTCAAGCTGCACACCAGCCCAACCGTCGTGGAGGCGGCGTTCGCCGCGGTGACAGACCGCGTCGAGGCTTACTGCGAGCGGCTCCTCGCGGCATGTGGGGACCACATGCCGATCCTGTGCCTGGGCGACGACTTCGCCACGCAGCGTGGGCTCATGCTCTCGCCGGAGGCCTGGCGTCGGTTCCTGAAGCCCCACTACGCGCGGTTGTTCGGCGTCGGCAAGTGCGCGGGCAAGGTCATCTGGTTCCACTCATGCGGCGATGTGACGGCGGTCATCCCCGACCTCATCGAGATCGGTGTCGATGTGTGGGAGACTGTCCAGCTTCACACGCTTCCCATCAGCGCCTGCGAGCTCAAGCGCGAGTACGGTCGGGACCTCGCGTTCTTCGGCGGCGTGAACACCCAGCGGCTGCCGTTCGCCAAGCCGGACGAGGTGCGGAACGAGGTGCGCCGCTGCATCGAGGCGCTCGGCGAGGGGGGAGGCTACATCTGCGGCCCCGACCACCACATCAAGCCCGACGTATCGGCCGAGAACACGCTGGCGCTGTTCGACGCGGCGAGGGAGTTCAGTGGTGAGGGGTACACTACAAAGGCCGCGGCCCGCGGCGAGTAGTGGATCTGGCGTCACACTTAGCGCGGGACGATGCCCTCCCGACTTAGGTCCTCGGGCAGGGCACTGCCGCCAACCCACACAGCCCGTTGGCCGTCACCTTCGGCGTCGGCGCTTCAGCGCCACGGCCACAGCGCCGGAGGCGAGGAGCGCGAGTACCGAGGGTTCGGGAGCCATCTCGACGATGCCGTAGAACCGTCGCGTCTCCCACCCATCGTTCGACAGGGCGGCCCACGCACCGGGCGCGTCGGCGGCCTCCGGCCAGACGTACCAGTTGATCGTGGCGAAGTCCATGTCGTCAACGAGGTTGTAGGGGTATCCTCCCGCCCAGTTGGTGTAGGACTCCGCAGTGAGGGCCTCCGGCCCTGTCGGCTCCAACCAGACCCAGCCGTCCCATGTCCTGCTGTGTTCGGGATCGTCCGGTTCGTGCCACGACTCGTGGCCCCCGTACGCTTCGTTGTCCGTGAGCCCGGTCCAGTAGCCGATCCAGTCCAGGTAGTAGGGCTCAGCGGGGTCATACACTGTAAGTAACTGGATCCCGAACTCGGCCGCCAACCAGTCCTGCTCTTCCTTCGTGTTGAGCGTGGCTAGATAGCCACCGACCGCTTCCGCCCCCTGTTTGGCCGTGGTCCATGCATGGTCTTGGCCCGGGTCTGGCTGCCAAATGGCGTAGAGATGGTTATTCCCGCCGATCGCATCGTCCCATAGGTGCCACTCGCCTACCGACGAGAACGCCGGTAGTGCACAAACCGCTGCGACCACAATGGTGAGCCGGCCTGCGTATCTCATCGTGCTGGTACACCTCCCCTTATCACCGGAACTCTGACACGTGAAGGTTACTCTTGCCAGGGCGTCCCGTAAAGGCCCTAGGGAGCGGGGCGTCGGCCCGGACGGTCGCGCTATCCAAGGTCGAAGACGATGTGCATCATCACCGGATCGCTGTAGATCCAGCATCGGCCCCAGGGGGTGTCGCCGACTGTCGTAGGCTCGAGGAAGCCGATCTGCGTGTCCTGAACCGGCGCGACGAAGCCCGAGCTGTCGGAGATCTCGCCGAACGCGGAAGGGACGGAGACAATGCACTTGCCGTACTCGCCGAGGAGGGCGGGAAGGCAGTCCAGGTAGCCGCTTCTGACTCGCCACTGGCCAGGCGAGGGCTGGCCTCTGGAGGCGCGCGCGGCTTCCTCTCGGCACACTAGCGTGACGGCCAGGGACTCGGCGTCAAGTGACCACCGAAGTACGCCGGAACGCACGGCGTCCGTTCCCCATTCACGCGTGTACGTGAGGAGACCGGACGTCCGGGCGTCGGACCGGAGGGTGAGGCATGCCCCAGGAGGCATGGCGCCAATGTGGGAGCGCACCGTCGCGGGCACATCCAGTCGGTCGGCTCGCGCCCACTCGTCCGATGTTTCGAACTCCATGCTCAGGGCCTGACCGACATTGGCGTCCAGACCTCCCAGATAGCCCACCATGTCGTCTAGATCCCCCGGCACGATCGTGGGGGCCGACAGCCTGAAGACAGACCGGTTGGCCGTCATTCCCGCATAGTAATGGTCCTCCAGGTCCCTGGGCCCCCACGGGGCAGCGACGAAGTCGCGTTCGAAGTGGGGCAGGCCGCTCCAGGAGTAGTCCGGCAGGTCCGGTCCGGCCACAGCAAGCCATAGGCGTCCGTCAGACCAGCTCAGCCACCAGCCCGGCGGACCAATGATCGGATTGGTGACGCCGTCGTTCGGCTTAAGGTGTGATTTGGGCACTGGCTGTCGAACAAGCAACCGACCGCCGGCAACGGTCTTCCGGGTCAACGACCCCAGGTCCCGGCGGTCGGGCCAGTCGCGCCGCAGCACTGCCATGACGCCAAGCGTTTCCAGGTCCGCCACCCGAATGTCGCCATCGGTCTTCATCAGCACTGCGACCACGCCTGTGCCTCGAGCCATGGTTCCAGAAAGGACGCAGGCTCGACGGGACCCGACCGTGATCGCGCCCCTCACGTCACGGCGCGCCACAGGGAACACTGGTGACCACGTGTCCTTACCCTGAGCAGCCAGGAACCGCGACCAGGGGTCGCGCTCAGGCTCGGCGTAGAAGACCGTCCAAGGCCCACCCAGACCGCCTAGTGCTGGCGTGAGCGCTTTGGTCACCCACAGATCGCAGTCACTGGCAACGGGGGGACTGGCTGGCGCCTCCCCGTCGGGGGTGGGCCCAAACAGCGCGGCCGCGCAGG
>Ga0315282_10002782_pt1 | contig 31771 bp, 27 predicted proteins | sample YL17G07_20_MG_FD_203693 | JGI IMG/M metagenome (GOLD analysis project Ga0315282, IMG submission 203693) | Sediment microbial communities from Yellowstone Lake, YNP, Wyoming, USA - YL17G07_20 | ecosystem: Environmental > Aquatic > Freshwater > Lake > Sediment | place: USA: Wyoming | collected... | reverse complement strand
TGGGCGTTTCGGTGTGATCGGGCTGCGCGATTCCCCCGCCGATGCTGCCCTCGCCTTGAGCAGGCACCATCCAGTAGTTCATGCCGGGCTCGTGCTGGATGGACCAGTCGAACAGCTTGCCGTAGAACTCGCTGAGGGCCGTGCCGTTCCTACCTGAGATCTCGAAGTGGACCACAGGGTTGCTCATCGAACGCCTCCTCCGGTGCCGTCCAGGTACTACGCAGACGCCATACCACGCGAGGGCCATCGACTCGCCGCCGCGGTGGCGGCCCGGCGCCTACCTAGGCGCGACCCTTGTGGGCTGACCGCCGGCGTCGCCCTCCTTGGGCTTGCCCTCGCCCTCCGGCTTCTCCTCCGCCTTGTCCTGGACGTCGGTGACCCCGGGGATAACGGGCGGGCCCTGTGCCGTGCCGAGTGTGCGAAGTAGGAAGTCCTCATACTTCTTGAACCTCTGCAAGCTCTTGATGTGCCCGCCCAGGCCATGGCCGCCGGAGGGATCGAGGAACAGGTCCACGAGCGGCCCCTTGCCCGCGTCCAGCAGCGCGGTGTAGACCTTGACGGTGTCCTGATAGAGCACGTTGTCGTCCTTCATACCGTGGAGGAGGAGCAGCCTGCCCTTCAGGTTCTTGGCTCGCGGCACGAGTGAGAACTCCGAGAGATCGGGCTCGCCTACCCGCGTCGGCCCCACAACGCCCTGCGAGTACCACGAATTGTAGTTCTCCCACTGAGTGGGACCGGCGCCGGCCATTCCGGCCGCGAACGTATCGGGCGCGGTGTACATGCACATCTGCGTCTGGAAGCCGCCAAAGCTCCATCCGTGGACGGCCACTCGCTTCGGGTCGATGCCCCCCTTCTCGACCAGGTAGTTCACGCCGTCGACCAGATCCTCGGTCTGAGGGACGCCGACTTGCTCGTAGCTCGCCTTCTCGAAAACAGCCCCGTAGCCCGACTGGCCCCGCGGGTCGATCACGCAGGTCACCCAACCATGCTTCTTCGTCATGTAGTAGGCGAAGAAGTAGTCGTCGTAGCCGTATGATCCGTCCCGCACCGAGTTGGAGCCTGACCCGAGCGGCCCGCCGTAGACGTAGATGAGTAGCGGCCGCTTGTCCTCCGGCTTGAGGTCGTCGGGCACGAACATCTCCCCGTGGATGTCGTGGCCTTGTCGGTTCTTGTAGGTGAAGAAGGTCGGAACAGGCTGCGTGAGCTTCTTCGCCTTCTCCGAGTGCGAGTCGGTAAGCGGCTTCTGCTCCTGTTTGCCTACGTCCACATATACGAGCTCGCGAAGCACGCCGTAGTGCTCATAGTTGGCCAGGACGTGCTTGCCGTCCGGGCTGACCGCGCCGTGGTAGCACCCCCGTTGGGGCGTCAGCCGGGTCAGCGTCAGGTCGGTGAGGTCGAGGGAATACAGGTCCCTGCACTCGGTCGCCTCTCGGTCTGCGGAGAGGAACAGCCGCTTGTGGTCCCTGGTGGGCCCGATGGGATAGTCCTCGTAGCGGCCGCTCGTGACAGGGTCCAGGGCCTCGTAGAGCGGGTCGAGCACATGCAGGTGGCGGAACCCGGTCTGCTCGGTGAGCAGAATCACCTTGCGGCTGTCCGGCATGTACCACGGCCTGATGTCGTACACGGTGTCCGGGCCGCCGTTGTGCAGGAAGCGCGTGAGGACCCGCGCCTTGGGGATGCGCGGCTCCTCGCCATTCCTCGGCTCCTCTTCGGGCTTCTTGTCCGCCTCGCCGTCCTTCGCTTCCGCCTTCCCTCCGTCGTCCTTCGGCTTGTCGGCGTCGGCCTGGTCCTCGTCCTCGCCCTTTTCCTCGGGGACGGTCGCCTCCAGTATCTCGACCCTCGCGGTCGACTGGTCGAAGACCGACCACACAACACGGCTCGAGTCGGGCGCCCAGTCGGGCATGATGTGAGCGTCGCGCGGGCCCGAGGTATCGTGCGAGTACACCTTGACCGGTTGGTGCTTCTCCGCCGTGTAGTCGCCCAGGTTCCACAGGTACACTGACCACGTGGCAGGCGTTAGCGGCTCGTCCGACACGCTTCGGGGGACCTCCTGGGCGCGCGCGAAGCGTTGCTCGAAGTCCACGATAGTGACGGTCAGTGGCGGCGGGCTCTCGCCGGTTTGCTTCGTGGTGGTGAAGACGAGCTTGTTGCCGTCGGGGCTGAGCTCGTACTCATCCATCGTCTCGCCCTGATCGAGCTTCGGCCTTAGCTCGGTCACTGTGCTGTCGCCGAACTTTACGTACATAACAGCGCTTCCACGCTGGTACAGGTAGCCCGATCCGTCCGGCAGATAGGTAGCGTTGCGCTCGCTGTCGCTGGTGACCGTGAGGCGCGTGAGTTTGCCCGCATCCACCTCGTAGCGGTAGAGGTCGCCGTAGGAGTAGATGATGAGCTCGTGCCCCGTGAGTGACCAGTCGGCGATGCCTACTCCGTTGTAGCGGGGCGCCTTGTCATCGTCGGCGTCCTTCTCCGAGACCCAATCGCCGCGCTCCATCGTCTCGCGGAGCTTGTCCTTGTCCTCAGCCTTGGTGCCGGCGTCCTCTTCCTTGGCCGCTGCGTCCTCTTTCTTGGCTTCCGCTTTCTCTTCGTTGTCGACCTTGTCTTCCCAGCCCGCCTTCCGGGCTTTCTCGACGCGGTCTTCCTTGACTTTGCGGACGTCCGCCTCGAACTCAGCCATGACGGACACAGACGTGACCCGTTTGGACTCGCCCTTGGCCACGTCGAAGATCCAGAGGTCGCTGCCGTGTCGGCGCTCGCGCCAGGGGCGATAGCAGTAGGCCCCGTAGGTGCCGTCCTCGCTGAAGCTCAGGCCATACGCGGAGGGGCCGAAGTAGCTCTTCTCCGGGAACAGCTCCTCCAGCGTGAGCTCCTGCGACTCGGCTGCGATCTCGTCTGACTTACCCTTGTCCTCATCCGCCGCGAGAGCTAACGCCGGCCAGATAGCTAGGAGGACAAGCACGGGCGCGGCAGCGCGTAGCAGCCATCTCACGGGTCGGTCACTTCCCGTCACGTGTCGGTTCAGCGGCCCATCGGGTCACCGGCGCTGGTTACTGCCCGGTGGCCGCGTTCTCCTGCAGGGCGGCGAGACAGCGCCGTGGAAGGCCGCTATGGAGGCGATCGTCATGGCCTGGTGTCTGTGCGCGGCGTTTGTCGCGGCCATGGTCTCGTCCGGCGCTCTGGCTCAGGCGGCCGGCGAACCGGTGGTGGAGTTCGAGGCCACCGTCGCGACCTATGTCCCACCCAACAACGGCGCCGGCCCGCTATGGTGCTTTGGCGCCCCACTGGTGACGCGGTTCGGCGACGAGGCCTACGTGAGCGCGATGGAGACGGGCGAGGGGATCGAGCCGCTGTGCAACACCCGCTGGGTCCTGTACCGCGTCGCCGGGCGGACCGTCGACCTCCTCCAGCACGAGGACGCCTACGTCGAGCGCGAGCCGTGCCCGCTGGTTCGCGCCGGTGACAGCCTGTACCTCTCCGTCAACCCGCTGAGGTCGGTCGAGGGGCCCAGGCAGGGCCCCTGCGACCCGCATCTGCTCCGGTTCGCGCTACCGGGAGCCGCGGAGGCGCCGTCTCCCGTCAAGCCGCCGTGGCCTGACGGCGCGACGCTGACGGAGCACTCGTACCGTGGGCTCGCGGCTGACGGACCTGCCGGCGAGGTGCTGGCCTTGACCATCGACGCCGCAACGAGCCAGCAGCACTGGTGCCTCTTGAGCCGCGACGGCAACTCGGCGGCGCACGGCAGCCTGAGTTTCCCGATCAGGGCGTGCTATCCGCAGGTGGCGCTCCGCGGCCGTGCCGCGCATGTGCTCGCCATCGGAGACATCGTCGAGCCGGTCGCCGAATGGCGCACGTACAAGCACGAGCAAACGCAGCGGGAGTGGGACTACGTCTTCCGCCGGCTGTTCTACGCGTGGAGCCCGGACCTCACGGCGGCCGGCTTCGCAGAGCCGCTTGAGGTCGAGAACCTCGAAGCGACTGCGGGGTACATCAGCAACTACGACCTCTGGATCGGCCCGGATGGCGAGGCGCACCTGCTGTACGCGATGACCCCGGTGCAGTCGCCTCTCATGCGGGATCGGTTCTTCACCGACGTGAAGCTCGTCACATCGCTGGTGCACACGGTGCTGCGGGACGGCGCGGTCGTGAGCCGCGAGGTGATCGCCGAGGGCGGCGAGGGCCTGCCGCAACCGGCGCTGTCATGGGCACGGTTCCACGCGACCGGAGATGGGCGGCTCTTCATCGTCTACTACGGTTCAGGCGCGAACTGGCTGATGCGCCTCCTACCGGACCGGGGCGAGCCGGCGCGCCTCCCGCTGAACCACCCCATCACCCAGCCCTTCACCAACACGGAGCGCGGCGGGTCGGAGCCGTCGCGGACGCTCGATCTGTTCGGCACGACCGATGAGCCCAACACGCTCGGGTACGCGCGGATCAGGCTGCCCTGACACCGAGGCGTCCTCGTGCAATCCTCGCCCACCCTCCGGCCTACCGGCGGCGCGCAGCCGCGTACCGGTACCGCAACCGGTGGCCAAAGCTGGCAAGCGGCCGGTGAGCAGGTGTGGCAGCGCTCATGGCGAAGAGACGAACCAGGCGAGCACTAGTTGGTGGTCATGCAGGCTGGGGTCGGGCAACGGATAACGGACTCATACGCACTCTCACACGCCATCGCGTGGGCCGATGGCTCCCGCAAGGGTCCTCGGTCCTAGTGGCCCACCATGATCAGGTGACCTGCAGAGGAGTGTGCCATGGGAAAGGGTAAGCGAGCGCCGTCCGGAGACAACGAGGGAACGCACCTTCAGGACAGGTCGTCCAGCGATCTCATGGAGATCCTGGTGCAGAACATCAGCGACTACGCAATCGTGCTCCTCGACCTCGAGGGGCGAGTCATCTCTTGGAACCCGGCTGCGGAGCGCCTCAAGGGCTACACGGCCGATGAGATCCTCGGGCAGTCTTTCACCGCTTTCTACACCGCGGAGGACATCGAAAGCGGCAAACCCCACCGGGAGCTCAAGATGACCGCCGATGAGGGGCGCTTCGAGGACGAAGCGTGGCGCGTGAAGAAGGACGGCACGCGGTTCTGGGCAAACGTGGTCTTCACGCCTCTTCGTGACAAGGCCGGTCGACTACGCGGCTATGGCAAGGTCACGCGCGACCTCACCGAGCGCCGTCTGGCTGAGGAGCGGATCCGCAAACAGGCTCAGGAGATCCTCGAGATGTCGACCGTGCCGGTGGTGCAGGTGTGGGAGGGCGTCGTCCTGGTCCCACTGATAGGCACCCTCGACAGCGCGCGTACCCAGCAGCTCATGGAGCGCCTCCTGCAGCGTGTCACGGAGACCGGATCGCCCGTGGCGGTCATCGACATTACGGGCGTTCCCGCTATTGACACGCAGACGGCGCAGCATCTCATCGAGACGATCCGGGCCGTGCGACTGGTCGGCGCGGACGTGGTCCTGACCGGTGTGCGCCCCAGCATCGCCCAGACGCTGGTGCATCTGAACATCGACCTGGCCAACGTTATCACTCGTTCCTCCCTCTCGGCCGGGCTTCTGATGGCGCTGGAGGTATTGGGGCTATCAGTCGTACCGAAGACGGCGTGACATCCCGGTCCGCGACAGGGAGGCTGCTATGCCGAGCAACATCACCGTTGTCAAGGTGCGGGGCGTTCTGATGGTGACGATGCCCGCCGACCCGGACGACTCGACGATCGGCGAGCTGCAGGACAAGGCCCTCGAGAGCATGGAGCAGCACGGCGCCAGCGCGCTCGTCCTCGACATAACTGCGGTGGACACCGTGGACTCCTTCTTCGCCCGCACCATCTCTGAGACGGCCCAGATGGTCGGCCTGATGGGCGGGCGCACCGTCGTTGCGGGCATGCAGCCGGCCGTGGCCATCACCGCGACCCAGCTCGGGCTCACGTTCCGGCTCGTCGAGACGGCGCTGAGCGTGGATCGAGCGCTCGACATCGTCTCAGAGAAGGGCGAGCGGGGGCGAGCCCCATGAACCCGAGCCTCTACCAGATGGTGTCCATCGGGGGCGAAGGCGACATCGTGGCCGCCCGCCGGGCTGTGCGTGAGGCGGCCCAAGCCGTGGGCTTCGGCCTTACCGACACAACGCGCATCGTCACCGCGGCGTCGGAGCTCGCACGCAACATCTGCAAGTACGCGGGCGCGGGGGTCATGCACGTCCGTCACGTCGAGCGGGACGACCGAGCCGGACTGGAACTCGACTTCGTAGACAAGGGCCCCGGCATCGAGGACCTGGAGAAGGCGATGGAGGAGGGCTTCAGCACAAGCGGCGGGCTCGGGCTGGGGCTCCCGGGCTCCAAGCGGCTGATGGACGAGATGGACGTTAGGTCCACGGCGGGCCGGGGCACCACGGTGAGTGTGAGGAAATGGCTGAGGAGCTAGGGCATCCTGCTGATCTTCGTCCGAGGGCTGTGGAGGTTAGCGATCCGGGCGAGGTCGCGCTCGCGCAGAAGGTGGCCAGGGAGGTCGTTGCCGCCCTCAGCTTCGGAGAGATCGAGGGTGAGCGAATCGTAGTAGTCGCGAGTGAGCTCGCGACGAACCTAGCGCGACACGCCCACGGCGGCATCCTCAGATTCGCGGCGACTCGGGACGGCACACGCGTTGGGATCCAGATCGAGTCGGAGGATCACGGGCCGGGCATTGACGATCCGGAGCGGGCGCTGACGGACGGTTACTCGACGGCCGGCGGGCTCGGGCTCGGTCTGGGCACGGTTAACCGGCTGATGGATGAGCTCGAGTTCAGCTCCGTGCCGGGCGGCGGCACGCGCGTCACGTGTCGCCGTTGGCTCCGTCCGCCGGGGCCCGCCGTCTTCCCGCACCCACTGCGTTTCGGCGTTGCCACGCGCTCCCGCGGGCAACTGCCTGAGAACGGCGACGCGTTCGTTGTTAAGTCTTGGCCCGGGCAGGCCCTGGCCGGCGTCATCGACGGCCTCGGGCACGGAGAGCTGGCCCAGCGCGCGGCACAGGCGGCCAGGCTCTTCGTCGAAGACCATTTCGATCTCCCTCTGCAGGACGTGTTCGCCGGCGCCGATCGCGCTTGCCGCGGCACGCGAGGGGTCGTCATGGCCCTCGCCCGGTTCGACCTGGAACGCGGGTCCTTTCGCATGGCGAATGTCGGCAACATAGAGGCCCGCCTGCTGGGGAGCCCCGACAGCCACGACTTCGTTGTGCGGCGAGGCGTCCTCGGGCTCAGCGCTCCTCGACCTGTCGTCACCGAGCACCGCTGGGCGCCGGACTCCATTCTCGTCCTTCACTCCGACGGGCTCCACTCGCGTTGGGGCTGGCACGATCTTCCCGTCGGTGTGTGGGAGTCGGCCGGTGAGGCCGCGCAGCTCCTTCTTCGGACGCAGGCCCGCGAGGACGACGATGCCACCGTAGTCGTGGTGAGGAGCGCGGACCATGACCGCTGAGGCCGGGACGCCAGCAGTTCAGGAGCTGCAGAGCCGCATCGATGAGCTCCAGACGGAACTCACCACCACGAACCATGAGATCCTCTCCCTCACCCTGGAGTTGGACCAACGTGTGGAGGAGCGCACGGCTCAGTTGCAGGCCGCTCAGGACGAGCTTCAGAGGACCAACTCTGATCTGCTGCAACTGACGCTCGAGCTGGAGGACCGCGTTGCAGAGCGGACTGACGAGGTACGGATGCTCAACGCCGAGCTGGAGCGCCGGGTCGAGGAGCGCACCGCGGAGCTGGCCGAGGTCAATAAGGAGCTCGAGACGTTCGCCTACTCCGTATCCCATGACCTGCGCGCCCCTCTGCGCGGCATCGACGGCTGGAGCCTGGCCCTGCTCGAGGACTACGGTGATGCGCTCGACGACACCGGTAGGGGTTTCATCCGCACTGTTCGAGCCGAGACTGAGCGCATGGCTCAGCTCATCGATGCGCTTCTTCAGTTGTCGCGGGTGACCCGCCGGGAGATGCGCCGCGAGGTAGTGGACCTGACCGGTCTGGCGCGCGAGGTAGCGGAGGAGCTGCGTCAGGCTGATGCCGACCGTCGCGCCGAGATCGTCATCGTGCCGGGCATCGTGGCCCACGGGGACCGGACGCTCCTGCGCGCGGTGCTTCAGAACTTGCTGGGCAACGCCTGGAAGTTCACCAACAAGCGGGAGCACGCTCGGATCGAGCTGGGCATCGTCTTGGGGCCGGGGCAGAGAGCCTACTTCGTGCGCGACAACGGAGCCGGTTTCAACATGGCCTTTTCGTCGAAGCTCTTCGCTCCTTTCCAGCGGCTGCACAACACGGGGGAGTTCCCCGGCACGGGGGTGGGTTTGGCGACGGTTCAGCGCATCATCGGCCGGCACGGCGGCCGAGTGTGGGCGGAGGGTGTGCCGGACGAGGGGGCGACCTTCTACTTCACTCTGGGAGGCGACCATGGAGACCAGGATGATCCTGCTGGTAGAGGACAACCCGAGTGACGTCGACCTAGCGCGGCGGGCGCTGGACAAGAAGGGCGTCCTCAACGAGCTGGTCGTGGCCCGCGACGGGCAGGAGGCGCTCGATTTCCTGTTTGGCACAGGGCCATACGCGGGCCGCGATACCGCGGTGCAGCCGGCGCTCGTGCTGCTCGATCTCCGTCTCCCGAAGGTGGACGGGCTGACCGTTCTTGGGAGGGTCAGGGCCGATGAGGGAACGCGGAAGATCCCCGTAGTGATCCTTACGACCTCAGACGAAGACAGCGACCTAGATGCCGCCTACTCTCTCGGCGCCAACAGCTTCATACGCAAGCCGATCGACTTCGAGCGCTTCGCGGAGGCCCTCAGCCAGATCGGCATGTACTGGCTGGTTCTGAATGAGCCGCCGCCATTGAACAGGTGAGTTCGCCCGGGAGGCCGCATCGCCTGGGAAACGATGCCAGACCGCCTACGCCGCCGTCGGATCGACCACCCGGCCCAGGAACAGGATCGCGCCCGACTTGCCGTCCCTGATCAGGAAGATGAAGGGCCGGTCGGCAGTGAACTCCGCGGTCTCCACAGTCATCACGGCCATCTCCGCCTTCATCTCTACATCGGTGGCCGCGGCGGCCTCGGTCCCCTCCTCGTCGACTCGGACGAAGGCCTTGTGCCTTACCTCGCTGATGAAGAGGTCCGGGTGTCCGCTCATGCCTGAGAAGTCGGCGGAGTTGCCGAAGGCCAGCTTCATCCCCATTGCCTGGAGCGTGCCGCCCAAAGTGTACGGCACCGTGAATGTGAAGCGCGGCAGCGTGAGCTTCACGTCCGCGCCCTTGGCACCCGACAGCAGCCCCGCGATGCTTGCCGCCGTCAGGCCGCTCTCCACGTCCGCGAACTTCCCCGGCCGCGGCAGCACGATGACCATGCTGTCCCGGTACCCTTGGTACGGGAGCGAGACGATCTGGCATAGGTCGTCGGCCACGTAGGAGAACTGTCCCTTCTGGTACATCATGTCGGCCTGGACCAGCGTGCCTTCAGAGGTTGTGAACGGCCCCGGCTTGGTCTCTTCTACTTTGAACTGATGCTCCCACTTGCCGAGGAAGTACACCGCGTTGGCGAGGACGAGGCGCGTCATGGGGTGCAGCGCGCCCGGGGGGATCAGGTCCTGGATGCGCTTCTCTGTACGGTCCAGAACCCACTGGTTGATCTCTCTGGCAGCCGCGTCACGGTCGCGTGCGAAGTCGATCGTCAGGGCCTGACCGCCGTAGTCCCGGCCGATGATGTCCGTGAAGGCAGGGAGCAGTTCGTAGCCGGTCTGGACCCAGATTGAGTTCGCGAAGTCGATGCGGATGCCGGGAAGCGAGGCCCTACTAGGAAGCGGTGGGGCCTGTACCGCCAAGTCCAGCGCTCCGAAGGCGGCATGGAGGCGGTCCTGCGGAAGCGGGAAGTGGAGGACACTCGCCATCTCCCGCTCGGTCTCGCCGCGCGCCCCGGCGTAGGTCATCGCGAGCGCGATCGAGATGCTGTGCGGCGCGAAGAACACGTTGCCCGGCTCGGCCGCGAGCCGCTGATACAGCTCGGCCGCGAAAGCCGTGTTCCCCTCGAGGACCGCCTTGATGTCCTCTTCGGGCGCCTTCACGGAGTAGTCCCGTCCGGCCACGGGAACCTGCTCGGACGTCTCGGGGACGCGAGGGCGCGCGACGGGCGGCGCCGTTCCGGTGCCGGGTGGGACGAAGCCTGACGGGCGGCAGCCGGCAAGGACAGACCAGAGGAGGATCGCGAAGAGCGGGAGCATCGTGCGGCGCGTGATGGGCATCACGGCAGTCCCTCCCAGCCTAAGACTCGCGCAAGGGAACGACCGAAACCACAGCAGCTAACTGGTACTTTGCGCGGCCGGAGCCGGAGCAGACGCCAGCACGTGAATGTAGCAGCGCGGGCATCAGGCCTTGGTCGCGACCTCACCCCCGGGAGAGGGGTCCGAGCCCGGCGAGGGCGGGGTGAGGGCGAGCGGAGGCCCCTGCGTGTGCCAGTCCGTTTGACGCTGGAAGGCGATGCCGAAGGAGAGGATCGTGGCCTCGTCGTAGGGTGAGGCGATGAACTCGATCCCCAGCGGCATGCCCTCGCTGTCGGGACCCATCGGCACGGTCAGGCTCGGCCAGCCGAGAAGGTTGCCAGGGCCGCCGTTGCCGCCCATCCCCGTCCAGCCCTCGCTGAGCGGGCGGTCAGCGGGCGGCGCCCCCTTGAGAAGCGTTGGCGCGACGAGCGCGTCGAACCGCTCGAACACGAGGACAGCCTTCTCCGCGGCGAGGGTGCGGACGCGCATCGCGCGGAGGTAGTCGGCGGCCGGGACCCGCAGGCCGGCGACAAGGCCCGCCTTCTGGGTCTCGTCGGCCAGCAACTCCAGGTCGGGGCCGCCAATCAGGTTCTCGAAGGACGACGCCCCCTCGGCCGTGATGATGGTCTCCGCCGCGAGGCTATAGGGGAAGTCGGGCAGCTTGGCTTCCGCCGTGCGGTGGCCGAGCTTGCCGAGCACGTCGAGAGCTTCGCTGAACCGCTTCTCCGCGTCGTGCGCCTTGGCTCCGGCGAAGTCAGTCGGAAGTAGACCCAGCCTCAGGCTCCGATGCGACGGCTCGCCGTCGAATGTGAACTCGGCCTTCGCCGAGGAGGGGTCACGTGGGTCATGGCCGGCCATAGCGCGCAGTACGAGCGCGCAGTCCACCGCCGTGCGTGCCATCGCGCCGATCTTGTCCATGGTCCACGAAAGCGCCATCGCGCCGTAGCGGGAGACCCGCCCGTAGGTGGGCCGTAGCCCGGACACGTTGCAGAAGGCGGCCGGTACCGTGATGGACCCCCACGTCTCCGTGCCGATGGCGAAGCCGACCAGCCCCCCGCCGACCGCGGCGCCGGAGCCGCTCGACGAGCCCCCGGCCCAGCGGCCGGCGTTGTAGGGATTGAGGCATGGTCCGTGAAGCGACGCAGCGGGGCTGTCGTACCCGCCACCGCCCGCGAGCTCGATCATGGCGAGCTTCGCGACGAGCACCGCGCCCGCGGCGCGCAGGCGCTCGATAACCGCCGCGTCGTAGTCGAACACCTGGTCCTTGTGTGCGGGCGAGCCCCAGCGAGTGGGGATCCCCCGTGTTGCGAGCAGGTCCTTCGCGCCGTAAGGGATCCCGTGGAGGGGACCGCGATCGTGCCCGCTCGCCAGCTCGCGATCGGCTTGCTCGGCCTCGCGCATCGCGAGCTCTCGCGTCAGCTCCGCAACAGCGTTCAGCTCCCGACCGCGAGTGTCGAGGGCCGCGAGGGATCGCTCCGTCAGCTCCACTGACGACGCCTTTCCCGCGCGGAGCACGCGGCCAAGCTCGACGACCGACGAGAAGAGGAGCGGGCGCTCAGCCATCTACCTCACTCCTCTTTCCGGCTAGCGGCCGCGGGCCGAAGACGAAGCTCGGCTCGGTGCAGTCCGGGACCGCAGAGCGAGGCTCCGCGGCCCATGCGTCGGCCAGCCACTTCACGTTCTGCTCGACGCGAGCCGCTTGCGGATCGGGCTTCTGCTCGGCAGGCGGCTCTTCGGCCTCGGCAGAGCAGACAACACCAACGGCCGTTGCCCCCGCCGCCGCGACCAGCACGCGGCCGAGCTCGCGTCTGGACATTCGGGTCGTGCTTGGATCACGCTTGGACGGCATCTGTCGCCTCCACGGTCTAGCGAGTAGCGCCAGGGCCGTTCGGCACATGGAGCATCGCACCTCCCCCACTCAGGGGGAGGCCGGGAGGGGGTAACGACGGCTTCCCACGCACAGGCCTCCGCGCCGGCGTGCCGAACACACCCGGGGCGCGGGAGCCCCTTGACGCTGTGAGCGGGGTTGCAGCTGGGGTCTTCTCGCTCTCCCCTCGTGGGGGGGCGGGGAGCCGGTCGGCAATAGGAGGACACCATGACATCGACGCTAACGCCCCTCGGCCCCCACGCGGTGAGGCTGGGCGGGGGCATGTTCCTCGAGCGCTTCGAGGCCAACCGACAGTACCTGATGAGCTTGCGCGAGAGCGCGCTGCTGCAGGGCTTCTACCACGAGGCGGGGCTGCTCAACAGGATCGTGGACGGCCCATCGGATGGGGAGGACATGCACTGGGGCTGGGACGCGGTGAGCTGCCAGGTCAGGGGCCACTTCCTCGGGCACTGGCTCTCCGCCGCAGCAAAGGTCTTCGCCTCGACCGGCGATGAGGAGATCAAGCTCAAGGCGCAGCGCATGGTCTCCGAGCTCCGCCGCTGCCAGGACAGCAACGGCGGCGAGTGGGCGGGCTCGATCCCCGAGAAGTACCTCTACTGGATCTCCGGCGAGCTGCCGCGCACGCGCATTTGGGCGCCGCACTACACGATCCACAAAACCCTCATGGGTCTCCACGACATGTACCTCTTTGCCGCGTGCGAGGAAGCGCTCGATGTGCTCCAACGCTTCGCGCGGTGGTTCCACAGGTGGACGGACTCGTTCAGCCGACAGGAGCTTGACGACATTCTCGACGTGGAGACCGGCGGGATGCTCGAGGCCTGGGCCTACCTCTTTGGCATCACCGGCAAGCAGGAGCACCTTGACCTCGTCTGTCGCTACGACAGACCGAGCCTGTTCGAGCGGCTGCTCGTAGGCGAGGACCCGCTCACCAACATGCACGCGAACACGACGATTCCCGAGGCGCAGGGAGCCGCGCGCGCGTACGAGGTCACCGGCGACGAGCGCTGGCGGCGCATCGCTGAGGCGTACTGGCGCTGCGCGGTGACCGACCGGGGCACGTTCTGCACCGGCGGTCAGACGTCGGGGGAGATCTGGACCCCACCGCACCAGTACGCCGCGCGCCGTGGCGACAAGAACCAGGAGCACTGCACGGTCTACAACATGATCCGGCTCGCGGACTACCTCCTGCGGTGGACCGGGGATGCCGCGTATGCCGACTACATTGAGCGGAACCTCTACAACGGCATCCTCGCGCAGCAGCACCCACGCACTGGCATGGTCACCTACTTCCTGCCGCTCGAGGCCGGCGCTCGCAAGCGCTGGGGACACCCGACGCGCGACTTCTGGTGCTGCCATGGAACGCTCGTCCAGGCCCACGCTTGCTACGGGGAGTGGGCTTGGCACGAGGACGCCGGCGGCCTGGTGCTCAGCCAGTACATACCGTCCCGGGTCGAATGGACCGCACCGAACAGCGTGCGGGCGCGCGTGAACCTGACCGCGGCGCCCTCCGGGGGCTCGTCGTCAGAGAACGAGGCGCCTGCGGGCCAGACCCATCGGCCCAGCTACTGGTGGTACGAGCTGCGCGTGGAGTGCGACCAGCCGGTGGAGTTCACGCTGAAGCTGCGGTTGCCGGAGTGGCTCGCCGCATCGCCGCGCGTGTGGGTGAACGGCGAGTCGACACAGATCGAAGGCGCCCCGGGGTCCTTCGGCGCGATCGGACGCACGTGGGCGAATGATACGGTCCGTATCGCCCTGCCGAGGCGCCTCCGCACGCATGAGATCCCCGATGAGCCCGGCACGGTGGCCTTCCTCGACGGGCCCGTGGTGCTCGCCGGGCTGTGCGGCGAGGAGCGGACGCTCCACGGCGACGCGACGCGCCCGGAGACGATCCTAGTGCCCGACAACGAGCGTGAGTGGGGCGTCTGGCTCCACGGTTACCGGGCGGTCGGCCAGGATCGCGGCCTGCGCTTCAAGCCGCTCTACAGTGTTGTTGATGAGCCCTACACCGTGTGCTTTCCGGTGAGGTAGGTGAAAGTGACGTGACTACTCGGGAGCGCTTTCTGGCAATCGTGAGCTTCGAGCGGCCCGACTACGTGCCGTACTGGTACGCGCCGGGCATCGGCATCACATACCCGGAGACGGTCGACCGCTGGCGGGCCGAAGAGGGCTACCCGAGCGATCACGCTTCGCTCGTCGAGTTCTGGGGGGCTGAGAAGCACCACCAGGTGCCGCTGAGCACGGGCTTCGCGCCCGACTTCCCGGTCGAGACCCGTGACCTCGGCAACGGCTGGCTGGAGGTCAGGCAGCACAAGGCGGTGACCGTCGAGCGTGCCGACAACTGGAGCGTCTGCTCCATGCCGGCGTTCCGGTCGTACCAGTTCGAGGATAGGTGCGACTGGGAAGAGCAGATGCGCCCCCGGCTCGATCCGGACGGTCGTCCGGCTCCCCCGCTGCCGGACACGCAGCCGGACGAGCCGCTCGCCGTCGCGTGCCCGAGCTTCATCGGCATCCACAGGAGCTGGTTCGGACTCGAGCGTCTCGGGTACCTGATGCGCGACGACCCCGCGCTCATCCACGAGATCAACCGCGCGCAGACCGACCTGTTCCTCGACCAGGCCTGGCGTGTCGCCAGGAGGCTGCGGATCGACGCCATCACCGGGTGGGAGGACATCTGCTACCGGAGCGGCATGCTCCTCTCGCCGGCGGCCTTCCGTGAGTTCTGCGCACCATACTACCGCGAGGTCGCCGACTTCGCGGGTCGCGTCGGCGCGACCGTCGTGGACGTCGACTGCGACGGAGACGTGTCGGAGTTCGTGCACTGCCTGTGGGAGTGCGGGGTCAACATGTCGCACGCTTTCGAGCCGACCCACGGCGGATCATGTATCCTCCGCATCGGCCGTGAGTTGCCCCGGTTCGTTATCTGCGGAGGGCTTGACAAGCACGCGATGTCGGGCCCCGACGCCGGGGCCGCCGTGGCGGAAGTCGACGCGAAGGTGCCGCCGATGCTCCGGCGCGGCGGGTACTTGCCGAGCATCGACCACAGCCTTCCGCCGCAGGCACGGTACGAGAGCTTCTGGCACTTCATGGACCGGATTCGCCGGCACTGCGGCGCTCCAAGCGCCCCGTTTCAGATCGCGGGCCCGCCCGGGTGACCGTGCACCCGCGGAGGGGCCGAATGCGAGCCCAAGAGCAAAGGGGGCGAGCACCCGGCCCGTTGTCCGCCGCGGAGTGCGCCGGCGCTATCCGCCGCCACTGTGTAGGGTCGATCAGGCCGCTGGCCGCGCCTCCCTGGCCGTAGTGGCATCGGAAGCACCAGCCGTTGCTGGTGGCTATCGCCTTCCAGGTAGCCGCGTGTGTGTCGAGGCTCCCATGGCAGCCGGTACAGCCCGCGCCGGCTGATGCGCCATGCTCGAAGGTCCATGTCCTGAACGTATGGTTGGTCCCGGTGGGCGTGAACGACGTGAGCAGCGCCGCTGTGCCGAGCGTGCGCACATCGAGCCGCTGGGGCTTCGTCTTGAGCGACACGAGGGTGTAAGCGTACCGCTGGGGTGTGGCCGCGGTGCCGTCCGAGTACTTCGCGACCGCGGGCCCGCCCTGCCCACTCGCGTAGGTGTCGATGGTATACGTGGGATCGGCGGCGCTTCCGATCACGCTCGCGATCAGGTTATGTCCCACGGACTAGCTGACATTGGCGGTCGGATCGTCGATGTGCGTCGGCACCAGGTCGTCGCCAAGATCGTTCACGCGGACGAAGTAGTTCCCTGCGCCCAGGCCTGAGAGATCGAAGCCCGCCGCGCCAGCGGTTACGGTGGCGGTAGCGATGACCTGTCCGGTAGTGTTAAGCAGCACAGCACTCGTGATAGTGGGCGCCTTTACCGTTCCCGCGTCGTCGAGCGATGGATCGAGGCTGAGTGTTAGCGTGCCCTGCCCCCCCCCACCACCGGGCGTGGGGGTACAGCCAACCACCGTCGCAACGCACGCTATCGCCACAACACATAGGCACAGCAGGATCTTTGAGAGACGTTCGGTCAACACAGTGCGCACTCACACCTTTCAGTGCTAGGATCGGTCGCCCCCCTAAGCCGCCTCGGGTCAGCAAGAGCTGACACGGAGCGGCGCCGTCCACCCACGCCGCCTCCGCTGGATGGCGACCACCAACTCACTCCGACACCACGAAGGGATGTCGGTAAGGGGACTCGTGATTGCCTCCTTCGGTCGCGAGGTGGTATTTCGTCCTGCGACTGGGCCACCCTCTCGGCCGTTTCCACCCGCCGCACGGTCAGGTCCTCCGGTGGTGCAGGCCCGGGCCCAGGCGCGCTCGAAACCACCCCCGTTCCAGGACTCTCCGCGCTCCGGGAGGAGTAGGCATGACCCACAATGGCAAGCTGACGAGGCGTCGTTTTCTGTCCGCCCTGGGTAAGGGCGCCGTCGCCGGCGTCGCCGCCGCCGGTCTGGCGCGCGCGCGGCCGGCCCGCGCGGCCGGGCCCAATGACCGCGTTCGCCTCGCGGTGATCGGCTGCGGCGGGATGGGCAACCGGCACCTCGACAGCCTCGTCAAACGCACCGATTCGGAGGTTGTGGCCGTCTGCGACGTGTACACCCCGCGCGCGCAGGCCGCACGCGACAAGGTTGGCGGGAAGTGCGATTGGTACCAGGACTATCGGCGCGTCCTTGACCGCGACGACATCGACGCCGTCTTCAGCCCGACCCCCGACCACTGGCACGCGCTCATGACGATCCAAGCCTGCCAGGCCTGGAAGGATGTCTACGTCGAGAAGCCGCTCGCGACCACCATCGCCGAGGGACGCGCGATGGTGAACGCGGCGCGGCGCTACGGTCGGGTCGTACAGGTCGGCACTCAGCAGCGCTCGCAGAAGCTCTTCCAGGACGCGGTCGGCATCGTCCAGTCCGGGAAGATCGGTCAGGTAACGTCCGCCGGCTGCTGGATCGGTCCGAACGGCCAGGCAGGGCCCGAGATGCCCGGCCCGGTGCCCGACGGCCTCGACTGGGACCTATGGCTCGGCCCCGCGCCCTGGGTACCGTACAGCGCGCAGCGCCAGTACAGCTTCCGCGCGTTCCACGACTACGCGAACGGGGAACTCACCAACTGGGGCGTCCACCTCATGGACATCGTCCTCTGGGGCCTTCAGGACGACCGCCCCCTCACCGTGGCCGCGGTCGGAGGGAGCTACCGCGAGGTGCCGGGCAGCGATGATTACGAGGACCTAGAGGTCATCTATAGGTTCAAGCGGGCGAACGTCACGTGGCAGCAGCGCCACTCGGACCAGACCGGAGGGAAGGGCTACGGTATCCGGTTCAACGGCACCGGAGGCAGGCTGTACATGGACCGCGGGAGCTTCCTCGTGGAGCCGGAGTCGCTCGGCATTCCCGAGACCAGGGAGACGGGCGACCCGTGGATCGACGTCGACGCGCACCATGCGAACTTCCTCGAGTGCATCAGGTCCCGGCAGCGCCCCCACAGCGATGTCGAGCTCGGACACCGCGCGACATCCGTGGTGCTGCTCGCGGCTATCGCGCTGGACTGCGGACGGGAGCTTGTGTGGGATGCTGACGCGGAGCGGTTCATCGGCGATGAAGCCGCGAACCGACTCCTGTGCCGGCCGTACCGCGCGCCGTGGCACTTGTGACGTGTGTTAGGAGAACCGAGATGCGCCTAAGAAACACAATCGGGATCGCGGCGCTCATGGCAGTGGCCATTCCGGGCGCCATGGCCGCACCTACCGTGCGTGCCCTTATCGATGCGCTGCAGGGCGACCCGGCGGCTCGGGTCGAGGCGGCCGCGCTCCTGCCGCGTTATGGCGTTGAGCCGCTGCCGCTCCTGTTCCCGCTGCTCACAAACCAGAGCCCCACTGTCGCCAAGGCCGCCGAGAACGCCGTCTGGGACATCTCCTGTCAGGCCGCGCGGCCGGGTCACGAGGCGGACGCGCGCGAGGCGACCCGGTTGCTTCTCGATCGCCTCGCACTGGAGGCCACGGAGCGCCCATGGCGGCACATCCTAGAGTGCCTCTCGGTGGTCGTTCCCGAGGGGTATGAGCTAGCCCCGCTTACGGAGCTCCTCAAGGACCCGGCGCAACGAGAGCCTGTCAGGACGGCGCTCGAGCGCATCGCTACGACCGAGGCGAGGCGCGCCCTTCGCGAGGCCGTCGACGAGCGCGATCCCGACTTCACCGTCGCTCTCCTCAACTCGCTCGCACAGCTCAAGGACGCGGAGGCCTTGCCAGTCGCGCGACGTATGCAGTCTCACGGCTCGGCCGAGGTGCGCGTCGCCGCCGCACGCGCGGTGGCGTGGTGCGGCGATCCCGTCGACGCTCTCGCACTGCTTGCGGTGCGCGATCGCGCGACGCCCGAGACCCGCCAGGACGCGACCGACGCGGTCCTCATGCTCGCCGATGCGATGGCCGAGCGCGGTGGCAACTGGGATGAGGCCATCGGCCTCTATAAGAAGGTCCTCACCTCCACGGACAGTCCCGTCATGCGCGACGCGGCGATCTGCGGCCTCGCAAAGTACGGCGATGAGACGGTGGTGGCGCCGATCCTGGCGGCGGTTGAAGGCCTCGGGGAGCGCGAGAGGGCCATCGCCGTGGCGGCGCTCGAGACGGTCGCCGGTGCCGCAGCGGACAAGGCCATCGCGGACGCCTACGCGACGCAGCCGACGGACGCTAAGCCCCTCATGATCGCGATGATGGGCCGACGCGGCGGCTCGGCGCTCCTGCCCGCGATCGTTGAGGCGAGCGCGTCCACCGATCCCGCGCTTCGCCTGGCCGGCATCAGTGCGTTAGGCGATGTGGGCAAACTCGAAGGCCTCCCGGCGCTCGCGGCCGCGATGGATGGAGCCGACGGTGATGCTCGCGCCGCCGCTCGTGACAGCGCGTTTCGCCTCGCCGACGGCCTGCGTGCGCGCGGTGAGACTGACTCGGCGGGGAAGGTCTACGCGGAGCTGTTCCGTCGTGTTGACACCACCGAGCTGCGCAGGCGAGCCTTCGAGGGTATCGTCGCCTGCCCGGTGCCCGAGGCCTTCGAGGCGGTCCTCGCGGCCGGGCAGGACGTGGACCTCGCGGCGCTGTCGGGGCCCGGCCTTGTCGCGATGATCGGTGCGCTCGCGAAGGCCGGACGCGTGGACGACGCGCGCAAGTCCTTCGACCTCGTGCTCCAGGCGCCGCTTGTGGGTCCGCCGGTTGAGCAGCTCGCGGCCGCTCTCGCCGGATCGGCGGCGGAGCTCGACGTCTGCCACCGCCTCGGCTTCGTGTGTGACTGGTCTCTCGTGGGGCCGTTCCCCTTCGGTGGACCGGGGAAGGGCCTTGGGGACGTGAATGTCGGCGAGCCGAACATCGATCTCGGCGCCACCTACAAGGTCGGGGATGCGGAGCTTACGTGGCAGCGGAAAGACATGTCGAACCCCGGCGGCGTGTGTGACCTGACCCAAGCCTACGGCATGCCCACCAACCAGGTGGCTTACGCGTACACGAAGATCACAGTGCCCGAGGCGATGGACGTGGTGGTGCGCATGGGGTCAGATGACGGCATCAAGCTGTGGGTGAACGGCGAGGTCGTGCACGACCACGATGTCGACCGCCCGTGCAAGATAGACGAGGACGCCGCGCCCGCGAAGCTGAAGGCCGGGGAGAACACGCTCCTTGCGAAGATCAGCCAGGGCGGCGGCGGCTGGAACTTCCGCCTCCGCTTCACCACGCCCGAGGGCCGTGCGCTGCCGGTCGATGTGGTGAAGTAGGCAGGGCGATGGGAGGTGCAGCCCGATGATAACCAAGATGCGCGTCGCGGGCTTCAAGGCCTGGAAAGACACCGGCGAGTTCCGCCTCGCGCCGATCACCGTGTTTTTCGGGAAGAACAGCTCAGGTAAGACGAGCCTTCTGCAGTTTCTGCTAATGCTCAAGCAGACGGCGGAGTCGGCGGACCGGCATCAGACATTCCAGACCAGGGTGAGTGGGACCCCAATTGATCTCGGCTCGTGGACGGACATCGTGCACCGCCACGAGCAGGACGCGCAGTTGGAGTTCCGGCTAGAGTGGACGCTACCCAAGGATGTCTCTGCCAAGGACCCTGACGGCGGCACCTCTCTGACCGGGAATGGGTGCGGGTTCGAGGCCAGTGTGGGGCTTGTCAACGGCGCCGGGCGACCCCAGGTTGGTGCCATGCAGTATGATCTGCTATATGATAGCAGGAAGCTGCTTTCCGTAGGCATGCAGCGGAGCTCCAGTACGCAGAAGCGGGGCTATGAGCTCTGGGCGACAGGGTACGATCTCAGGCGGAGGGTTGGTCGGCCTTTCTCGACCCCGCCCGGGCCGCTAAGGTTCTACGGGTTTCCCGAGGAGGCGTCGGCCAAGTACCAGAACGCCGGCTTCGCTCTGGACCTCGTCTTGGCGCTGGAGCAGCAGCTTCGCCGCGTGCACTGCCTGGGGCCGCTGCGAGCGCACCCAGAGCGGGAGTATCGCTGGAGTGCGGAAGCCCCGCCCGACGTGGGCTGGGAGGGGGAGTCTGCGGTGGCGGCGCTCCTCGCCGCCGCTGGCCGGAAGCTCAACCACCCCCGGAAGCCGAGGCGGCCGTTTCAGGAGCACATCGCGAGCTGGTTGAGTGATGTCGGTCTGCTGCATTCGTTCCAGACGCATCGGGTTGCGGCGGATCAGGATCTGTACCTGGTCAGGGTTCAGTTGACGAATGGCTCACCAGAGGTGAGCCTGCCGGATGTGGGCTTCGGTGTCTCGCAGGTCCTGCCGGTCGCCGTTCAGGCGCTCTACTGCGAGCCGCACTCGACGGTCATCCTGGAGCAACCCGAGATACACCTGCACCCAACCGTGCAGGCGGGTCTGGCGGACCTCTTCGTCGGCGCCATAGGCATGAGGGAAGACAGCGCGGATCGTAGTGTGCAGTTCATCATTGAAAGCCACTCCCCCCATTTCCTGTACCGCGTTCAGCGGCGCGTGGCCGAGGAGATCCTGGATCCGGCGAATGTGGCCATCTACTACTGCGAGATGACGGCCGACGGCGCGCGGCTGCGCCCCATCCCTGTCGATCTCTTTGGCAACATCACCGAGTGGCCTGAAGGGTTCTTCGATGCGCAAGTAGACGACATTGTTGAGACCGCCAAGGCGGGGCTGCGCCGGAAGCGCGAGGCCCGCGAGTGACACCCCGGGTTATCGACACGGGCGTTATCGTCGTTGGCGGCTATGGGACGATCGACGAGTCGGCGCCAGAGGAGTGCATCGAGGAGTGCATCAGTGCCCTGGACACGGCAATGAGTGACGGTCGGGTCGTGATGGACCAGGCCGGCGAGATCCTCGATGGGTATCTCGACTACCTCGATCGCCGAGCGGCCACGCCCCGCGACCGGTTCCTCATCTGGGTGCTGCAGCACCAAGTGGACAGATGGGATGTCATCTCAACGACGCCCCACAAGGAGCGCTGCTACGCCGAGTTCCCCTCCGACCCGGAGCTCGCGACATTCGACCGGTCGGACCGCAAGTTCGTCGCCGCGTCGCGCGCACACCCGGATCGTCCGCCGATACTGGTCGCCGTCGACACCGACTGGTGGGATGCGCGGAAGGCCCTGAGACGCCACAACGTTCGGTTGGAGTTCCTGTGCGAGGCTGAGCTGCGGGCCACGGCCGGGCAACGCTCCGTCCGGAGGCAAGTGCGTGCATCCTAGGTTGGAGGTGATCCGATGCCCATGACAGCTCTCGCGATGTGCCTGATCGGACCCTCGGTTTCGGCGCCTGAGGCCGACCCTCCGCCGAGCCACCGGCCGGTTAGCGTCATCGACACTGGTGACTTCGGGGCCGAGACCCTCCGCGTGGGCGATCTCGATGGCGACGGCGCGCCTGACCTACTCCTCGTGCAGAGCGTGTACGCCACTCGAGAGATCACGTGCCTGACGGCGACCACCGTCACCGGGGAGGTGCTCTGGCAGACGGGCACTCCGTCTCGTGACAACGGCACCATCTACAGCGATCTACCGGTGCAGGTCTACGACTGGAACCGCGACGGCCGCAATGAGGTGCTCTACGTGAAGCAGGCCGTCTATGCCGAGTCGGAGGCCACCGCCGGCCAACCCCGTGAGCGGGCTACTCGCTACGAAGGTAATGCGGAGATGATCGTGCTGGCGGGCGCGACCGGGCGGGAGCTCGAGCGGTTCCCGCTGCCCGCGCCGGCCGACGACTGTTTCCTGTTCGCGGATCTGACCGGCCGCGGACGCCGCGAGGACCTGGTCGTTAAGGACCGCTACTGGAACATGTGGGGCGTGTCCCACAGCCGCGAGGTCCTCTGGCACTTCGAGGGCTCGGTGGGGCACTTCCCCGCGATCGCGGACGTGGACGGCGACGGGCGCGACGAGGTGTTCGTCGGCTTCGCTCTGGTCGACCACGACGGCGCGGTCGTCTTCTCCCATGACCCCGCCGGCGCGCATCAGGACGCCTGTTACATCGTCGAGCTGCTCAGTGGGGACTGGCGACTGCTGTTCGGCAACCACGGCATTCACTGCCTGACGCCGGACGGCACGGAGCTATGGGCGCACCCTCTCGCTGAGGCGCAGCACGTCGTTGCGGGTCGGTACCGTGCTGGCTCGGCGGCGCAGTTCGCCGTGATCGATCGCGGCCAGCCAAGAGCCGACGGCTCCCGAGATCCCGCGACGCTGTACCTCTACGACCCCGATGGCCGGGAGCTCTGGCGCCGCGTGCAGCCCGAGGGCGGGTGGTACGCCGCGTGCATCGCGCTCGACTGGGCCGGGACCGGAGTCCAGGGCGAGCTGCTCGTGTACAGCCGTGGCCCCGGGCAGCCGGTCGCGATCTACAACGGGCAAGGCGATGTCGTTGAGACGCTTCCCATGGCCTACTCGCCCGACGTACAGGAGGCGGGCCGATCCGCTCACTACTACGTGACGAGGGCGGATGTCTATGGCGACAGCCGTGACGAGGTTATCATGTTCGGCTCGCGAGGCGCCTGCATCTACGCGAACACGCGCCCGTTTGAGCTGGCTACGCTTTACAACAACACGCTCTACCCGGGCATGTAGCGCCCGGTGCACTGTGAACCCGGGGACCACGGCAGGAGGACAACTGCATGATCGCTACGTCAACGGTCCTGGCCATCGCGCTCGTACTGCCCGCCGTTGGACAGGGGGGCTTGCGCTTTGAGCGTCAGAAGCTCGGCGACGTCACCTATGAGGCCGCGTCGGCGTTGGATGTGAACAACGACGGCGCCGTTGACATCGTCTCCGGCGGCGTTTGGTTCGAGGGACCCCAGTTCCTGGCGCAGCACAAGATCACCGACGTAATGCCGGTCGGGGACTACTTCGACGACTTCTCGGACTTCCCGATGGACGTCAACGGCGACGGCTACGTAGACATCGTCACCGGCGGCTACTTTGGCGGCACGCTTCGCTGGGAGGAGAACCCCGGCGGGCGCGATGAGCCGTGGACGGTCCACGTCATCGCGGAGACCGGGCCCATCGAGCGCTGCTGCTTCTACGACATCGACGGCGACGGCTTCCTCGAGATCTTACCGGTGACGTCGCCGGTGCGCATCTTCCGTCTCAAGCGCGACAGCCACGGCTGCGCGGGGGGCGAGTTCGAGGAGTTCAGGATCATGCAGGAGGGCGGCGGGGGCCACGGCATCGGGTTCGGGGACATCGATGGCGACGGCCACGCGGACATCGCGTTCGCCGGCGGCTGGTTCGAGGCGCCGGCCGACACATGGACGGGCGAGTGGCGCTGGCATCCCGAGTGGGACCTTGGCTCGGCGAGCGTACCGATCCTCGTCCACGACGTGAACCGCGACGGCCTAGCCGACATCATCGTCGGCCAAGCCCACGACTACGGCCTCGACTGGTGGGAGCAGGGCAAGGCCCCCGGCGGCGAGCGTACTTGGACCAAGCACTCCATTGACTCCGGGCGCTCGCAGTATCACGAGCTCGTGCTCGCGGACATCGACAACGACCGCGAGCCGGAGCTCATCACCGGCAAGCGTTACTGGGCCCACTGTGGGCACGACCCCGGCGAGCGCGACCCCATCGGCCTCTACTACTTCGACATCGACAACGGGCGGTTCGTCCGACACACGATCGACTACGGGCCCCCGTCGCGCGCGAGCGGCACGGGCATCTACTTGTGGATCGCGGATGTCGACGGCAACGGATGGAAGGACATCGTGGCGCCGGGCAAGGAGGGGCTCTACCTGTTCAGGAACCTGGGGAGGCTGTAGGAGGAGGGCGAAGCGGGGTCTGACGTGGCAGTTGTCACGGGGCAACGTCGACCCCGATGAGCTTCACGAGGGCTGCAAGACCGGGATCGGCCTGCACGGCTTTCCATAGCGGCTTGTCGAATGTCCACAACTCGATCCCCAGCAGGACGGCTAGAGCTACGAAGTGAGCATCATATGAACCCAGGCCCAATCGTAGGACGTAGTCCCAGGCCCGGGTCCTGCAGTCACTGAGCACAGGCACTTCGACAAGACTGAGGGTCATTACGCTGCGGTACCGTGCGTCTGTGTCGGCGTTGCTGAGGACCAGGTCCACCCTCTTCTGGCGGCACACGTGCTGAAACTCCGCTCAGAACAGCTCCGGCACTATTGCTGTGACGGAGCCGCCAATGACGGCTGCTTTCACCTGCATCGCCTGTGAGGTGTTCTGGTCGTTGAAGGTCCAGGCCGCCACGACGTTCGTGTCGAGAACGACGTCCTGCGCTGGCACCGCCTGCCTACCCCACAGCCCCGCGCACCTCGCGGACAATGTCCACGCTCGACCTTCCCATGGGCTCAGCGGCGACACGAGCGCTCAACTCGCTGTCTGCCCGCTTTGCCTCTTCGAGCCCTTCCTCGATCTCCTGTCGATAGGGTCGATAGCAGTGAGCCCGACGCAGCGGTTCGCCGTTCAACCGCACGCACGCCAGGTTCGCCTCCTGGGCGCGCCAGAGGCCGTTGGCTCTGCACCAGCGCTCGACCTCGAGGATCGCCTGGGCGTTCGTGGGCGCATCGCTGTCGATCAGTATCAGGCTCCCTTCGGGGAGTTCGGGGAGGTTGTTGACGTCCATCTCTGGTACTGTCCTGACGATCGCCATCAGACTGCACCTCCTCGGCTGAATCGGCGTCCGCCGCGAGAGCAGCATAGCCCGGCGCCCGGGGGGGTCGCAAGGGATGGAGGCGGCCGTCGCTCCTCGCGGCGCAAGTTGCTCGAGGGCTATAATGAGCATGTGAGGAGGCATGGCGCACCGGCCGCGAGCCGCTGATGTGGACAGCAGTCTCGCCTGGTCTCAACGCCCCCTCGTCAAGGCGGTAGCCCATCGTGCATGCGCGGACATACAGCGCCATCATCCCCAGCTACAACCGTCGGGACACCCTCGTCCGTGTGGTCGACGCCCTTCAGCGACAGGACGCCCCCGAGCTGGTCTGCGAGGTGATCGTCGTTGATGACGGCGGCTCCGACGGCGCAGCGGATGCCGTGGAAGACAGACGATGGGATCTCCCAGTGCGGGTGATCCGGCAGCAACGCGGGGGCCCCTCGGCCGCCAGGAACCGCGGGGTCGCGGTCGCGCGAGGCGAGGTGCTCCTCTTCCTATGCGACGACATCGAGGCTGAGCCGCACCTTCTCCGCCGGCATGAGGAGCGCAGGTCGTCCATCGACGGGCCCCACTGTGTGGTGGGGCGCGTGGACTGGCCGCCGACCACTCGGGTAACGCCCTTCATGCGGTTCGTCACCGCGCGCTACCACTTCGGGTTCGAGCAGCTTGTCGGCATGGACGAACTGCCCTTCGATAGGGTGATCACGGCGAACTTCTCTATCCACCGGGAGCTGCTTCTCAGCGTGGGCGGGTTCGACGAGGGGTTCCCTTACGGGTTCGAGGACACCGATCTCGGTCTGCGTCTGATGGAGCTGCCGGGAATGCGGATCCTCTATGCTCCCGAGGCGCTCGGCCGGCACCATCACACGATCGACGTCGCCGGGTACTGCCGCCGACAGGAGGCCCTGGGGCCTTCGGCCGTGGCGTTCTCCCGCAGGCACCCGAGCCACCCCGAGGTGACCCGTCTGGATCGGGTCCCCCGGTGGGGGTCGGCTGCGGGGATCGCCAAGCGCATCGCACGGAACCCGCTGACTCGGCCCCTGTGGTACGCCGGCGTACAGGCGGCTTTCCGCCTCGGGGCCACCCGGGCGGGTGAGACCCTCTGCCACCAGCTCTTCGCCTACCACTACTACCGTGGTGTGGAGCGCGCCATTCGGGCCGGGCGTGCCGACTCCCATGAGTGGGCTCCCACCCAGCCCGTCCATCCCGAGTAGCCGCGCTCCCTGCGGCGTACCGAGGGACCGTCGGATCCGGGCGCATCGCCATGCGCCCCTACGGCCACACATGCTCGGGCTGCGGCGGGCGGGCCGCAAGGGCCCGCCCGCCGCCGGGAGGGCTCCTCAGCTCTGCCCCTTGAGTGCACCCAGCAGGGCCTCGATCTCCGCATCGGTCAGATCGGCGGAGCCCTCGGGGCCTATCTCAAGGGCGTGCCCGTCGACTGTGATGACCACCCTGTCGCCAAGGCTCATGTACTGGTTCAGAATCGGAGCCGCGGCCGCGAGCGCGAACTGCGCGTTCGAGTAGTTCTGGACCTGGGCCAGTTTCAGCCCTTCACGGTAGTTCGCGTCCTCCCACCGGCCGTTGCGGAAGTAGAACGCCCTGCCCGCGATGTACTTCACGCCGGCGATCTGCTGCTCTTGGCCCTGTTCGTCGCGGTAGCGGTTGTTCGGCGCTTGCTCCGAGTAGCGTAGCGACTGCGCGTTCTGCTGCTGAGACACCGCCCAGCTCCCCGCTGTCGCCTCATTGGCGCGTCGCATCTGGTCCATCGCCATGCCCCCGGCAGCGCCCATACCGACCGGGCCCATCGGCCCGCTCTCGCCCTTCGCGCCCGGCATGCCCCCGCGGCCGCCGTACCCGCCGCCGCCAAACTGCGCTCCTGCGCTAACGACTCGGGCGCCCTCCTCGACGAGGAAGGACGTGTACTCCGTCATAATGCCGAACTTCATGGACAGCGCCACGACCTCGTCGACGAGCTCGCGCTCGCCGCCGTGGAGCCTGATCTGGTCGAGCAGGAAGCCGATCTTCCGGGCCGCCCATAGGCGCGGCACGAACTCGCTCTCCGGGCCGTCGGCGAAGTGCACCGGGAACTCATCCGCGTACTTGGCATCTCCGGCGGAGCCGCTCACGGTCACGGTCGCGCTGCCCGCCCCGGTGTAGCGACCCACTACCAGCAACTGCGAGCCGGCGAAGAGGTCGGGCAAGGTCTGGGGGTACACGTCGACGGTCTTCACGCCGCCGAAGTCCAAGGCGATGTCCGCCAGGACGGGGCGCGATAGCTTCGAGAAGAAGGTCGACACCGGTTGCTCGATGCTCTCGCTCGGCCTGACGTACTGCGAGAGACCGCCGTTGTCCTCGGCGAGCTGGTCCAGGAAGTGGGTGTTCACGTCATAGCCCACCCCGAATACGAAGGCTCGCGCGCCGACCTTGTTGGCAGCCTTGGCGAGCTTCTGCAGCTCCTCCAGGTTGGTCTGCCCGACCGTGGGGTTTCCGTCCGAGAGCAGCACGAGGATCCTCGGCCGGCTGGATACCTCGAAGCTCCCCAGCGCGGTGGTCAGTGCGCCCTCAAGGTTCGTCCCGCCCCGGGCTTCGAGGCCCTTGACGAACTCGAGCGCATCGCTGCGTGCCTCCGCAACCGGCCTGACCGTCTCGGCGAGCGACTCGACACCCGTGGAGAACCGGACCACGTTCAGCCGGTCATCCTCGTTGAGCGCCGACACGCAGAACCGCAGCGCCTCGCGCGCCTGGTCGATCTTCCGGTCGGTCTGCATCGATCCCGAAGTGTCGAGAACGAACACGACGTCCTTCGGGATCCTGGCGCTAGGGTCGGCCTCGTACTGCGGGGCCGCGAGAAGTAGGAAGTAGCCCCCCTCCTCGCCCGCGGGCCATGTTGAGATGACGCTCACCCCAAGGTCCTTCTGGCTCACGGTGTAGTAGAGGAGGAAGTCGGTTTCGGGCTTGACGTTCCTCTCCTCCCAGCCGGCGATGACCTTGCGGTTCGACACTCGCGTCACATCGATCGGGTGGCTCGGCGAGTAGACGCTCGCGATGGGCGCGGACGACTCGATCGTCGCCGCGACGCTGACCTCCTCGAGCGGCGCGTAGGAGAACTTCTCGGTGTTGAGCGGGTAGAGCACCGTGGCCACACCGTTATCCATGGGGACTACCTGCTCATATCGGATGGTGATGCGCTTGTCGCCGTTCGCGGGGATCGGGAAAACGCGAGCGCGGAAGGTGTCGCGCCCTACGTACTCGAGCAAGGCAGGGTCTCTCATGGAGCGCACGATGCCCTCGTAGATGCTTCGCGCCTCATCACGAGGCAGCATCCGTCCCGCGAGCGGCTGGCCGTCGACCTCCATGTTGAACTTCGAGACGGTCGCCCCGGCCGGCACGGGGAAGAGGTACTCCCCCTCGATTTGGTAGGGGTTCGGGTTATGGAAGACCTGGTCGATCGAGCATGTTAGCACCTGGTCCTTCACATCGATCGTCACGTGGTGATACTTGACGTTCAGGTACTTCACCGGCTGCGGCGGGTTCGGCGGCGGCACGGGCATCAGAACGCCGTCGGCGAGCGCCGGAACCGCGATCACGCTAAGTAGGACTGCCAGCAGGCTTGCCACGCTGCCGCGGCGGGTCATGTTGGGTTTCATGGATCGATCTCCTCCCTTGCCCTTCTGAGTCCTTAGAGGCCGTGCGGGTTCCGGGGATTCGGAAGCCGGCACGGTCGTCCCGTTCCTCCGTACCGAGGCGTTCGGCGGGCCTCAGTCGTACGGCAATCTTCCGAATCGCGACCGCAATCGGTACGAGGGCGCCGGTAGGCTCCTGATGAGTGTGGAACCGTGCTCTGCGGCGAAGGCGCGAGCGGCGATCCGCCTCCTGACCTCGCGCGCAGACGGCGGGACGGGAATGGCGGGTCGTCCCGCCGTCTGCTGTCTGCGCGTCCCACCTGGCGCCGGCGCTGTTATGCCAGGCCTACACGAGGGCACTGGCCCTAATGCACACTGCCCCGAGAGGCGCCCGTCACCGTGAAGCGCGCACTGGTCGTAGACGATGACCGGAATGTCCACGACATCGTGCGCATGTACCTCGACCGAGAGGGGTTCGAGGTGACCGCGGCCGATGACGGACTCGCGGCATTGGAGTCATTGTCCAGGTCCGTGCCGGATCTCGTTATCCTGGACGTCATGATGCCCGGCATCGACGGCTTCGAGGTGTGCCGCCGCATCAGGCGGCTGCACGATGTGCCGATCATCTTCCTCACCTGTCGGGACGAGGATGTGGACACCATCATCGGGCTCGAGGTGGGGGCCGATGACTACATCACGAAGCCCTTCAACCCCCGCGAGCTGGTCGCCCGGGTGAAGGCCGTGCTCCGCCGGGCGCAGCCGGCACCGGCGCTCGAGGCCAGGCACCTGTCGGCGGGCGACATCGAGATCGAGCTCGCATCGCGCGATGTCGCGGTCGACGCCCAGACGGTGAAGCTGACCCCCAAGGAGTTCGATGTCCTGGTGCTTCTCGCGTCCCACCCGCGGATCGTCTTCTCACGGGACCAGATCATGGAGAACGTGTGGGGGTACAGCTTCGAGGGCTGCGACGTGCGGACGGTCGATACCCACGTGAAGCGCCTCAGGAAGAAGCTCACCGAGGCCGGGGCACAGAGGTGCACGATAGAGGCGGTATGGGGAACCGGCTATAGGCTCGTAACAAGCGAGGGGTGAGGCCGTCCGATGGTCGGGGTGCCGAGAAGCGTGGCCGCTCAACTCACGCTCACCCACCTGCTGGTGGCGTTAAGCGGCGTGCTCATCGTCGCTTGCCTTGGCTCGGCTCTCTTCAGCGCACACTACGTCGCGCAGCGCAAGGCGGAGCTCGTGGCGGCGGCCGAGAGTGTCGGCAAGGCCGCAAGCCCGCTTCTCGCGCGCGAGGACTGGGCCGCCTTGCAGCTTCTCACGGAGTCCGCCGGCGCGATGCTCGGCGGGCGTGCCTGCGTCTTCGCCGGCTCCGCTTCTCCGCCCGTCGCCACCAGCCATGTCACCGAGACCTCCTCGCCCGACCACCAGGCGTGCCCTCCGGAAGCGGCGGCCAGCGCGGAGCCGTCGCTCGACACGGTCCAGGTGGAGTGTCAGGGCCTAACCTACACCGTCACGGTTCCGGTCATGGATGAGGCCACGGGGAAGCGCCTCGGGACGATCCTCGTGCGCTGCCCCATCGCCGGGGTGAACCGCATCATTGCATCACAAAGAGCGGGCACCGTTGCCGCGGCCCTTGCGGCGGCCGTTCTTGCGGTGCTGCTCGCTATGCTCGCCGCGAGGAGTCTCTCGACGCCCCTAGCTGAGATCAGCCGGTCGGCGGAGCGGCTCGCGCACGGCGACTTCTCCGTTCGGGTCAAACCCAACGGTCCGTCGGAGCTTCGGACCCTCGCCGCGACCGTAAACTGGTCGGCCGAGCGACTGCGGGAGCTGTTCGACGAGCTCTCCGCCGAGCGTACGAAGCTCGCCGACGTTCTCGCGAGCATGTCCGAAGGGGTCGTCGCGCTTGACACGGACGGCAACGTGCTACTGGCCACCCAGCGTGCGAGGCGGCTTCTGGGCATGGCGGCGGATGGGCGCGTCGATCCGTACCTCGCGCGCGTGCTCAACGAGGGTACGGCGGATGGCCCCCTGCACATTGGCGACACGAGCCTCCGCGTTCGTGTCGCGCCCCTCACAAACGGCCTGGGCACGGTTGCTGTCGTCGTGGATGTCACCGAAGAGGAGCGTCTCGAGAAGTCGCGGCGCGATTTTGTGGCCTCGGCCTCGCACCAGCTCCGCGCGCCGCTCACGTCCATCCGCGGGTACCTACAGGCTGTGTCGGACGGCACCGCGAAGGGCGCCGAGGAGCAAGCTAGGTGTCTCGCCGGCGCGCTCGCGCAGGTCGAGGTGCTCCGCGCTCGGGTCGACCGAATGCTGGAACTCTCGAAGCTTCAGGCCGGAGCGGTGGTGCCCGAGCTGCGGAGGATCGCTGTTCGCGACATCGCGGATCGGGCTTGCGAGACCGTCAGGCCGATCGCGGGCAGGAAGGGAGTCGCGGTCGACGTCGGCTGCGACGGTGAGTCCGCCGTTGTCAACGCCGACCCCGAGATGCTGCTCGACGCCTTGACGAACCTGCTCGACAACGCGATCCGTCACAGCCCCTCCGACGGCCTAGTGGAAGTGCGGGTGGGCACATTCGACGGTTGGGCGGAGTTGCTCGTGGCCGACCGAGGCCCGGGGCTCCCTGAAGAGGCGACGGAGCGGATCTGGCTCCGCTTCCACAGCGGCGAGTCGCACGGCGCGGCGGGACTAGGCCTCGCCATCACGCGCGAGATAGTGGCCCTGCACGGCGGTGAGGTGCTCGCCCGACCCCGTCCCGGCGGAGGCGCGGTGCTGGGTTTCAGGATACCGAGGGAAGCGGCCTCACCCGCGCCGGGGTAGCCTCCCTGCTGGACGCAGCGGCGCCAGTGCAAGTCTGCGGCGGGCCCTCACCCCGCCTTCGCGGGCGCGATGCATCGCGCCCCTACGCACCCCTCTCCCCG
>Ga0315282_10002781_pt1 | contig 31772 bp, 29 predicted proteins | sample YL17G07_20_MG_FD_203693 | JGI IMG/M metagenome (GOLD analysis project Ga0315282, IMG submission 203693) | Sediment microbial communities from Yellowstone Lake, YNP, Wyoming, USA - YL17G07_20 | ecosystem: Environmental > Aquatic > Freshwater > Lake > Sediment | place: USA: Wyoming | collected... | reverse complement strand
TTGAAAGACAGAAAGTCAAGTCAACTGATCCCTACACGCGTTTTCCAAGATCCCGCATTGGCTCAGTCGATTCTTCAACCAACTCGTTGGAAGATACTAAGCCAGCTCATTGCAGGCGAATCATGCGCGAAAGACCTCGCGGAAACCCTCCGAACCAGCGAACAGGTGATCTGCTATCACCTAAGAGAACTCGAAAGAGCGGAGTTCATCAGACTTGAGAGAACTGAGAAGAAGCGAGGAGCCACTGCGAAGTATTACCGCGCAGAACAAAGAGCAATAACGGTGGTGGCAAACGCGGGGCGTTCGGAAACCAATCGAATCGGTCGATCACACTCGATCTCTGAGCTGGCCTCCAGACTTCTTGATCCATTTGTATCTGAGGGCCGGTTGAATGCGCACATTGTTGTTGGAAGCCCTGAGCCGCATGGAATGTTTCGGGCAGGCGCACGATGTGGTGACAAGGCCATTGATCTGGCACTGTTCTTGGGTTCGTTGCTACCACTGACGCGAGAAAACGCGGCTCGTTTGGACACCGATATGTCGCAGCAAGAACTCCTGCGAAACCTGATCGTCATAGGAAGCCCTAGGGTCAACACGGTCGCTATGATGGTGAACGAGTGGCTCCCCATAACATACGAGTTAACAGGTCAGGACCTAATGCTCTCCAGAATAACGAACAACAGCTATACCGCGGGAGAAGGGGCAATCCAACTGATCCCCAACCCCATGAACCATGACTCAAACGTCTTGGTGATTGCGGGAAACAGCGATTCAGGAACCAGAGCGGCCATGATTGCTTTCATCAAGTACACGGAGGAGGTGGCGAAGGGTAATTCGACGAACCGGGACATTATCGCTCGTGTTGTCAACGGTCTAGACTTAGATAATGACTCTGTCCCAGACGAGGTTGAATTCCTGGAATAGAGCCATCATTTCTTGGTAACTTGAGCCAGTTTCTCTTTGAGCTTCTGAGTCACGAGCTTGGGATCCGTTGACCCTCTAACCTCCGACATAACTGAACCCATCATGGAGGAGAAGGCAGCGGGACCTCGTTCTTCAATAAATGTCCTGTTCTTCTCTATGTGCTGTTCGATCACCTGCTCCAATTCCCGTTCCGTTAACATTCGGATGCCCAGCGCCTTCACCCCATCCTTAGGATCAGCTCTGGGATTCTCTGTCTGCCACTTGAGCAAATCGGCTACGGCTTCCTTCGCCACTGCACCTTCATCCACCAATCCAAAAATCGCCTGAATTTTCTCATCGGGGATGGAGTGAACCGGTATGCCTTCGCGCTCAAGACTCTTGCACGTCTCAGTCAGCACAGTGGCAATAAAGGACGACTGGGTCTTGCTAGTGGCGGCGATCTGCTCGAAGAGCGATAGGTAATCTGAGTCAATCAGTTGTTTTGCGAGCTTCTGATTCAACGCGAACTGATCGATTAGACGCTTTGATAGGTTCTCTGAGGTCTCTGGTAGGTTCGCTCTTAGTCTGGTGATTAGATCGTCTGTTACTGGGGTTGGCGGAACGTCCGTTTCAGGGTACATTCTTGCTGCACCCGGTCTCGGTCGCATGTAGCGGCTTGTTCCGTCCGGCATTGCGGTTCGCGTTTCGTCCGGTACGCCTATGAAGGCTTCAAGAACGCGGTTTATGACTGCGTCGAGTGCGTCCTTGGCTCGAGATTTTTCGTCGGCAACCAAGACAAAGCCATCCGTGGGCTGAGCTTTCAGTTGCCCCCTTGCCGCCTGAACTTCCTCAGCGGTAACACCATAAGCTGGCAACTCATCTGAGTGAAAGATACCGCCGACACCCGCCCAGAAGGTGGCGTGGTTGGATAGTTCTGTGCCGAATCGCACGTCCGGTCCAAGCTCCTTACCGAGAAGGCCAGCAAGTTTAGGCAGACCTACGCCCAATACGATACCATGCCTAGCTAACGCTTCCTTGATCACTCTTGCCTTTGTTTGAGCGAAGACTCCGGAGAGGTCAACGTAGTTGCGCTGCATTGAGTCTGCGGTTGCCTGTCGCCGTTTCAATTCATCCCGTATTTCGAGCAAAGCCTGTTGTCGTTGAACCTCTAACTCTACAGCCTTCCCCAGGAGTTCGAGCTCCTGAACGCCCTTAATCTCAATCAAGGCGCCGCCCGGAATCGAGATGTTCACATCCTGTCGAATGCTTCCCAGCCCGCGTTTGACCTTTCGCGTAGCCCTCAGAATAGTGCCTATCGCGAGAGCAACTCTCTCCACCTCCTCCGGAGAAGTCAAGACTGGGCCAGTTGTGACCTCTATTAGAGGCACGCCAAGCCGATCAATCCTGTAACCCGTCACATCCCTTGACTGACCAGCCTTTCGTGCCGCATCTTCTTCAAGCGAGATCTGTGTAATCGGAACGACCTTGTCCTGTACTGTCAGTGTCCCATCAAGCGCAACAACCGAAGTGCGTTGGAAGCCCGTGGTGTTTGAACCATCTATCACAATTTTCCTCATGACGTGGACCTCGTCAACAGGCTTAGCGTTCACCAGCAATGCCGCCGTCAGACAAGTCTCGACGGCTTCTCTGTCCAATCTGCCAGGAGGCTCCTCATCCATTTCCACGAGACACGAAGTCTGGTGATCAGACTCGTACAGGATACTCCTGCCACGGTGAAATTCGAACATTGCAGCTTGGTCTACCTGGCCGAGTTCACTTTGCGTCGGCCGGAGCCGTCGGAGAAACTTCTGTTCAGGTTCGGATTCAGCGAAATCGGTTGGGCAGGCGCAGAATAGTTTGTGCCTTGTATCCAATTGCCTGTGGATTTCTAACCCGACTTTGACCTCGACCGACGCACTTGAGTTCGAGCTCAATACTGCACCGCCTCTTCGAGACTCCGCCTGTCTGAGAATTCGTTTGCGATATTGGTGAGCATGAGCTTCTTGACCTTCTCAGGATCCTTCTCCTGCCCGAAGGCCCACATCATCTTCGTGAGCGCTGTCTCAGAGAGCATATCGCCAAGCGGAATTACGCCAATTCTTTGGAGATCTCTGCCGGTTGAGTAGACGTTCATGTGCACTCGCCCCCAAATGCACTGGGAACACATGCCGATTACAATGCCTTCCTTGGCGGCTCTCTCTAGTGCTGGGTAGAGAGCTTCACCCACATGACCCAGTCCCGACCCCTCCAGCACGATGCCTTTGTATCCACTCGCAATCGCCCAATCAATTGCTCCGACTGAGAGCCCCGGATGGAATTTCACGAGAAGAACGTTCGGGTCGAACTGTGACCGGACTGTCCAGTCCTTACGGTTATGCCTCTCGTTGTACGGTTCGCTGGCAACTTGAAGTGAGCGTTTTGTGATGTCGTAGTATGCTACGGGAGAAGCGTTAACGCTCCTGAAGGCATCCCTCCTGCTGGTATGGCATTTCCTTACTTTGGTCCCTCTATGGACGGCGACTTTCTCGTCTGAGATCCAGTCGTGCATCGCAACCACCACTTCAGCAAATGGTGCATGCCCAGCGACCGTGGTCGATGCCAACAGATTTGTAGCGGCATCTGAACTTGGACGATCCGAGGAGCGCTGTGAACCCACGAGCACGACGGGTGCAGGCGATTCCTTCAGCGCGAAGCTTAGAGCCGCCGCCGTGTAACCCAGCGTATCGGTTCCATGAGCTATGACGACGCCGTTGGCTCCGTTACGTATTTCGTCGGCAACCGATTCGGCTATCTTAGTCCAATGCGCTGGTCCAATATTCTCACTGAAGACGCCGAGCATGACTTTCGCCTTGACCTCGGCCACTTGAGCCAATTCGGGCACAACGTGATACAGGTCGTCGGCATCGAGAGCTGGCTTTACGGCTCCAGTTCTATAATCGACCTTGCTGGCTATTGTGCCGCCGGTGCTGATTATGGAAACGTTAGGAAGGCCTGGTGTACGTTGAGGTAGAGGCGGTCGCGTGAAGTGCGGCTCCTCTCCCTTACCAAGAACCTCAATCTTAGTTGATGAATCGATTTTGACTCCCACGTTGTAGCCTGTCTTGAGTTTCACGACAATATAATCCCCAACCTCTGTTTCGAAGCGCGGCATGAGAAGACCTTCCACAGCCTCTTCCGCGGAACCTCGCTTCAGTCTAAGGCGGACTCTCTCTCCGATTCGGGCTCGAGCGCGGACAAGCATCTCTCGTGATAGACCTGAGTATCCTGACAGCTCTTCTTCTGACAATGGCCTCTCTACCTTGAAGCTCTAACAATGAACAGTCTGTGAGTCTTAAGAGATTAGTTGCCTCGTAGACTGCGGAAGATCAGTTCAATTGCTTGCCCATGTAGGGCCCTACATAATCGTAACCCGACCGTTTGTAGTATCTCTTCGTTCCCAGTGCGCTAGTTATGATAATCTTTCTTGCGCCTCGATCTTTAGCCATGACTTCTGCTTCCGAAAGGAGTCTGCCACCGAACCCGGTATGCTGCCAAGCGTCAGGGTCTCTCCGGCCAATTGGGACCTCAGGTCCGTAGACGTGCAATTCGCGTACGATTACTGTTGACTCATCAACCTCTGGTCTATGTGCCTTTGGTGAGGGAAGCCTCAGGCGTAGGTAGCCGACTAGTGCGTCGATTTCGGGCTCCTCCGAGGAGATGAAGAGCTCCTTACCTTCCGCGGCGGCGTATTCGAGCACCACGGTTTGGATACGTTCTGGATTAACTTGGATCTTCTCTTTCAGAGTGCGATGGCCTATTTCGCGGCATCGGATGCAGCGGCATTTCTTTCCGCGTTCCGCGAGCCGTTTGAGCGCGAGTTCTCGCAGGTTTCCGCTTTTGACCCCAGCGATTATCAGTTGAACTGGAAATTCTCTGTGAACCCGCATTATTCGGACCCACGGCGGAACAAACTCCTTAATTTGCGCAATCATTTGTGCTGCTTCCTCTGTCTCGATGGGGTTGTAGAGGCCTCTCTTCCACCACTCATACAGTTCCGTGCCCTCCATCACTAGGCATGGGTATATCTTCAACATATCAGGGCAGAAGCGTGAATCCTGAAACAGCGTTCTGAAAGAGTCAACGTCCTTTTCATGGTTAGAACCGGGAAGACCCGGCATCATGTGAGCCACGATCTTCAGGCCCGCGTCCCTAGCTATCTGGAACGCTTCAACAACATCCACAACCGTGTGGCCACGATTAGTCAACGCGTACACTTTGTCATCAATGACCTGAACACCAATCTCGACCCGAGTCACACCGAACCTAAGCATCTGATCGACATGCGGGATCTTGCACCAATCAGGTTTCGTCTCGATCGTAAGCCCAACATTACGAACTTCACTTGATTCCGCAGCCTTCTTGGCTTCATCAAGCGAAGACGATTCGATTCCGTTCAATGCATCCAAGCAACGTTTCACAAAATATTCCTGGTACACGAGCGGAGCTGCGAGGAAAGTTCCGCCTTGGATCACCAACTCCACTTTAGACGGCTCATGCCCAATCGCCTCAAGCTGACTCAATCTACCAGTAATCTGCTTGAAAGGATCATATCCAGCCTGAAGCCCACGCATCGCGGCCGGCTCCCCTGAAGTGTAGCTCATCGGGAAGCCCTGCTCCATCGGGCAGAACACGCATCGGCCGTGAGGGCATCCGCGCGGCGAGCTCATCACACCGATTACGTTCACTCCTGAAATGCTTCGAACTTTCTTCAGTCGAAGACTAGGCATGAGTTTCTGTTTCGCTGGCTCGGGGAGGACACTGAGAATGTCGGAGTTGCGTGGCATCCAACTTAGTTCGTGCTTTCGACAGAACTCCAGCTTTAGTTTATTCAAAATGTCCGGGTCGAGGGAGCTTTGTTCCATTATTCGTGTGGCAAGCTCAGTTAGCATTGTTGAGTTGACTTCGGGATTCTCTGGCGCACCCATCGATGAACTCATTCCAAGCGGAGCCGATAGGTGGCTAGTTCAGAGCAGACCGAAAGCCGCGTACGGCTTACGCCTTCTGCTTGCCCGCATCGACACAAATGTAGAGAATATTGCTACCACGAAGGATAATGTTACCGTAGTTGGCTGTTGGAGAGTTGCCGCGGAACTCCGTAGCGCCTTCAAGGATGATGTTCATGTGAATGTCGGCGTCTATCATGCGACCGTGGTATTCGACATCATTCTTGAGTCTAACGTTCACTTCTCCGTTAAGCTTCTTCACGAGTAGGTTGAGCGGTTTTCTGGAGGGCTCCAAGCATATCACTGAATCGCTGCGCAACCTTTCGCTCCACGATAAATAAGCTTGCTGGGTTCTGGCTCGTGGTGTCGATTTCTAAGGTCATGTGAGGAAATAGCTCAGCTTCATGTCTCTCCGACTCTTCAGCACCATGAAGCACTTCTCGGGAGGCACCATCACAAACTCAAGCCTAAGACTTTCCAGCAAGGGTTGAGCGCCCTTTCGAAGCTGGGGGGCGGCGACGATACCTCTGATGGGCCTGCCCACTGTGGTTCTTAGAGTCTCCAGGTATCTCTGTAATTGGAGCACGGCGTCCTTTGTAGCTGCATTTCTCTTAATCTCGACGACCACTAGATTACCACGATTGTCTTCGGCGTATATGTCCGTGAAACCAGCTTCGCCTAGACTCTTCTCAGCCTCAAGCGGTTTCAGGCCTTCCTCAACCAGCTCAGGAGCAGTCAGAATTGCTCGCTTCATCTGCTCCTCAGTAACGTGAAGTGCAAATTCGCCAGGATCGTGCAGATTGCCAGTTGCCAACAATGTTATTTCCCGGAACTCAATTGATATTGTCTCTCTGGGTTGATTTCGAGAAGCAGTAATTACGAGAGCCCCGGGATCTTCAATCGAGACTTTGACTAGACATCTTGGAGGTTGCCAATTCACAGGCTCATAGCCCACTGGCCTGTGCACTAGGACAGACCCATCTTGCTTTATCATTGTAACACGGTCACCCCAATCGAGAGTTGATGATGCTCTCCCTTCATAGTCCACTCGACAGTCGCCCACAGCCACAACGAACCTCCTTGATCGAACCGCTTTCTCCAGCACTTCCGCTGCCTCTGAGATTGCGGGATTCAGCTTTACTGATAGAGGCATCATGAAACCTCTGCCATATGGGTGGATGGGGATGGGTGCTTCGTTTGTACTTTCATGCTACTCTCCTGATCAAATCGACCTGTGACCAGTAAGAAAGGTAGCCAATGTTGAAATAAGCAGAGTGCTAATGTCAGCATCGAGCCAAGTCTTGGAAGAGGAAGCTGAGGAATCCTCCCCTGAGGAAAAGCCCGCAGAGACTACGGAGAAACGTAGGAAATACGAGTTTATAGAAGACATACCGGGCGTTGGACCCGCAACAGCTGAGAAACTCAAAGAGATGGGTTTTCATACAGTCGAATCCCTCGCAACAGCAACAATCAGGGAGCTAACTCAGGTTGGAGTAGGCGAGAAACAAGCGGCCAAGGTGGTTGCAGAAGCCAGAGACAGCCTCGCCCTAAGCTTCATTCGAGCAGATGAACTCATCAAGATGAGGCAGAACGTCAAACGCCTCTCCACCGGCAGTAAACAACTCGACGAATTATTGGGCGGTGGACTGGAAACCCAGACAATAACCGAGTTCTACGGGGAATATGGAGTTGGTAAGAGCATTCTATGTCACCAACTCGCAGTCAACGTCCAATTACCGGAAGAAAAAGGCGGCCTGAATGGTTCCGCGTTATACATTGACACCGAGAACACTTTCCGCCCTGAATGGATAGTTCGAATGGCAAGTGCTCTAGGCTTAGATCCTTCGCAAACTGCGAAGAACATAATCTACTCAGAAGCCTTCAACTCTGATCATCAAATACTCGTGCTGGAGAAAGCGGACAAGGTCATTCAGGAGAATAAGGTGAAGCTCATCATCCTCGATTCACTTACCGCGCACTTTAGAAGCGAATACTTGGGACGTGAGATGTTGGCCGAGCGACAACAGAAACTGAATAGTCACCTTCACCGCCTGGTGAGACTTTCACGCGCGTTCAACGCTTGCGCCGTAGTAACCAACCAAGTCATGTCCAAGCCAGATCAGTTCTTCGCGATGGCTGTTGAGGCTGTTGGTGGACATATAGTCTCGCACACGACTCACACCCGAGTCTTCTTGAGACGCACAGCCGGTGGCCCAGTGAGGATATGTAGACTTGTCTCAAGTCCTTATCTACCTGAAGGAGAACGCATATTCAAGATAACCGATGAAGGTATCAAAGATATCACGGAAGAAGACGAGGTCAAAAGGCGCCGCTAGACCCGCCAAGCCTACTCCGAAGCCACAGATTGTTGACGGTGACAAAATCTTTCGGGCCGTTATCGAACGGCGCCTTAGCGACGCCGAGAAGGAGCTGGACTCAGTTCGAGCAGTAATCCCGGCAACCGAAATCGCCCGTGGATACATGAAAGCTCTGGAGGGCCTGCTATTGACGGCCAAGTCAAACGATGACAAATACCTCTACCTAGCCAAGATCGAGAAGACACCTACGAAACTTAGAACGCTTCGAAGAGAATTCTCAGCTCAGATCATGAATGGGTTGCATACTGATTATGATCGAGGCTATTTTCAGGCGCTTGAAGGCTTCGTAAGGAAGATGGAACGCTCGGACATAACAGAAGAGCCGAACGTGGAGAAGAAGAACGAAAAGAAACGCTAGCTACCAGACCGTGTTCATCAGAACTGCAACCATGACCCAGACAACTATGAACGTGCCGCCACCCAGAGTTATGTACCTATTCTTGCCCTTCAGTTCCGCTTCCCCGTATCGAAGCACGTGTCGCACAATCAGGATCGACATTGCGTAGAAGGCAATGCCAAGACCGATTCCAGCGACTAGAGAAAGATCACCAAGGTTAGCTTGACTGATGCCTAGCAGTTGGTTGGCGAATCCTGCGCAAATAGCAAGAAAGAAACGCAACCAGTAGACTACTGAAGCTGGCTTGATTCTTCCCTGAGTCTGAGTTTGTGGTTGGGCTTGTGGGTTACTCAATCAAGTTCACTGTCCATTGCATCATACGGTTCGGCGCTGAATAGATTACTTCGCTAGATAACAGTTGCTTGTCCTAGATTGAGACTGTGCCTCCCGCAAAGTCCTTAAGGGCTAGCAAGTGAGTCAGTTAGGAAAGTCGTTGTCCACCAACGCGAGCACACCCGAAGTCAAAGTAGAAGACGTAATGTCAAGCCCTGTCGTTACGATTCATGAAAACGACACAGTGCTTGCCGCTGCGAAACTCATGAGGAAACATGAGATCGGATGCGTTATCGTCGTTGACAAATCGGGAAAGCCACTCGGCCTCATAACGGAACGAGACGTGGTAAGAAGGGTTTCAGCATTCGATCTACTTCCCAGCAAGGTTCAGGCGGGCAAGTCGATGACCAAACCTCCCTCCACCGTTGACGCATCAGCGAACATAACTGACGCTGCGAAGAGAATGCGAGAACTCCAGATACGTCGACTGGTTGTCGTCCAAGGCGGAAAAGTGAAGGGCATCATAACAAGCAACGACATCGTGGACATCACCCCCGCGCTCATTGATGTTATTTCTGAGAAATCTCAGATCGCACCCGTACAGAGAGTCAAAGAAGCCGCTCCGCTCTCTGGGTATTGTGATCAGTGCGGGTCTTGGGCTGAGGAATTGAAATCCCATGACGGCCAATTCTTTTGCGAAGACTGCTCCTCAGAATTCGAGGAGAAAGACGAAGAGTGAACGGGCCAGCCAACCGGCTAACTAGTATGGTTTGGTAGCTATCGGTGCAGCGCAAGAATTGGCCTCACTTCTAATCGAATCTGCCAGGATTCTCGTGGGCAGTAATCTGACGTCAGCCAATCTACAAGTAGAAGATGGGGTAATCGCAGAAATATCGAAACGTCAACCCATCCAGAAGCCGGACTTGAAGATCAACGCGAAGGGACTGATCGCCCTACCAGGGATGATAGACGCCCACGTACACCTCCGAGATCTGCAGCTCTCCTACAAGGAGACATTTGAGACTGGAACGCAGGCGGCAGCAATTGGCGGCTTTACCACGGTTTTTGATATGCCCAACACTCGCCCTCCAACCGTCACCGACGCAAACTTGGGAGAGAAGATGTCGAGCGCTCAAGGGAGGTTGTATTCGAATGTTGCATTCCAAGGTGGCTTGACAGAGGACGCTGACGAATTGGAACGGATGGTTGAACGCGGCGCAATCGCGTTCAAACTGTATCTGAACAGGGCTCTGGAAACCTTCGACTCCAGCGACGAAGAGAAGTTAAACAACGCCTTACGACTTGCAAAGGAGCACAATGCACTTGTGACCGTGCATGCTGAGAGCGGAACTGAAATCCGCAAGATTCAACAGCAAAGCATAGCCGAAGGAAGAACATCTATTGGAGATTTCCTGAAGGCACATTCCCCCGAAATTGAAGTCTCAGCAGTCCGTAGAATCCTTAACTTGGGCGCAAAGGCCGGCGCACGACTTCACGTATGCCACATTACAATCCCCGAATCTGTGAGGCTTGTAAGACGAAACCGCAATGTGACATGCGAAGCGACTGCTCACCATCTGCTTCTGAATCAAAGAGTCTTCAAGACCGAGGGAACTTTGGCCATTTGCGTTCCACCAATAAGAAGCGAGCAAGATAGACGAGGATTATGGCGGCAATTCGGTAGCGGTCAAGTTGACATCCTTGCCAGTGATCACGCGCCGCACACGCTCGATGAGAAGATCAAACAGAACGCTTGGGAAGCGGCATCAGGGGTACCAGGACTGGAGACCTCTCTGCCAGTCCTGTTCACCCAAGTCGCAAAGCGAAGAATCACGCTGCGCAGGCTTGTCGACGCGACGGCTACTCTTCCGGCTAAGATCTTCCGTCTGACAAAGAAGGGTAGATTGAAGGAGGGCTTTGACGCGGACATCGTACTCGTAGACCCAAAGGTCAAGCTCAAGATTGAACCGGAGAAGTTCCTGAGCAAAGCGAAGTACTCGCCCTTCAAGGGAATGCAGTGTACGGGCACGGCCGCCTACACGATCGTCAACGGAGTTCTGGTAGCTGAGAGAGGACGGATCGTCGGTCAGCCAGTAGGGAAAGTAACGAAGAGCGATAGGACATGCGTTTCCTCTTAGATGGGATGTTGGGGAAACTTACCAGATGGCTTCGAATGATCGGATACGAAGCCACATACCTAAACGACAGCCCAGACCACGACTTACTTGCACTAGCAAAACGTGAATCCTTCATTCTACTGACCTCGGACGAAGAACTCTACCGGAACGCGATCTCGAAGGGAATCGATTCATTCCTTGTTCAAGGGCGCATCGAGGCTGAGAGATTGGCTGGTCTCGCGGAGCGATATCATCTGAATCTCAATATTGACACAGCTACTTCCAAGTGCCCGATGTGTGGATCGAACATACGCGAGGTTCTGAAGAAAGATGTGGAGGCTTCAGTTCCTCCAACAACGTTTAAAGTGTACCAGAGTTTCTGGGTCTGCACCAATCCGAACTGTGCTAAGGTATACTGGCAGGGAAGCCACTGGAAGAGAATAGAGCAAACGCTCGAGAGTGCGAGAGAGATCATTGACAGCAAAAGAAGTGCCCAAACAAGAACCGCCATCGGACGCACATCTCAGTCTGGAAGAGGGAAGGGCACTAGTACAGTTAGCGCGCCGGGCAATCAAGAGCTACCTACAAACTAGTGAGATAAGTAAGGTTCCTGCCAGCGTCTCCCAGAAACTGTTGAGAAAGTCAGGAGTATTCGTTACACTAAATTCAATCAAACCCAAGCACGAACTGCGTGGATGTATAGGCTTTCCCTACCCCAGCGAACCGTTGGCCAATGCGACTCTCAAGGCTGCGATCTACGCGGCCGTAGACGATCCCAGATTTCCCCCAGTCTCGCACGACGAAATCGAAGAGTCCATCGTAGTGGAAGTAACGGTTCTCACTCCACCATCAGATCTCAGAGTAAAGGATCGTAGGACGCTTCCGGATCTAATTGAGGTTGGCCGCCACGGCCTGATAATAGATGGAAGAGGGACTTCCGGTCTCCTTCTACCCCAAGTCGCAATGGAGTGGGAATGGGATGCCTCGGAATTCCTAACTAACTGTTGCCTGAAAGCTGGGCTTCCACCTGATTCATGGCTCTTGCCAGATGTCGAAGTGAAGACCTTTGAGGGAGAAATCTTCGAGGAACTTACCCCTGCAGGCGAAGTTAGGAGAAAAGCTAGCGGTGATGCGTAAAGATGCGTGTCTATGTGGCCCCTTGCGGCATAGGCCTAGGCCACATAACCCGCGCCGTACCCATCGCTAATGAGCTTGCTCGTCGTGGAAACGTAACCGTCTTCTCCACCTACCTAGACGGATTGGATTACGCGAAACGGAATCATCTGCCAACCTACGAAGCAGTGCCGATCAGTTTCAAGGTCACAAGTGACGGTACCATAGACTTCAAGATGACCGCGGCCACAAGTGGATTCTCACTCGGCATCCGAACCTTCCTTCGCCAACTCGTGCTTGAGCTAAAGTACATGAAGGCCTTCAGGCCGGACGTAGTCTTCGCGGATTCCCGCGCCTCATCATTGCTAGCGGCGCGATTAATGCGAAAACCCGTCGTCTTGATGCTCAACCAGTTTCGGGTTGAGATCATAAAGCGGCCTTCCACGCGAAAGCTCACGCTACTGGACCGAATTTTCTTCCTGATCGCGAATATCGGGTGGCTCTTCATCCGTACAGCTATCGAGATCGTTTGGGGACGAAGCCAAATCATACTAATCCCAGACCTTCCATCGCCCTACACGATTTGCTTAGGAAATCTTGCGATTCCACGAAGATACAGCGGCAAGGTGAAGTTGATCGGCCCTGTGGTCGAAAACCATTATCAACCAATTACAGATCAAGGTCATCTGAAGCAACAGCTTGGTATACGTTCTAAGAAACCGCTGATCTATGCAGCGGTGAGCGGCCCAAGAGTAGAACGAATGATCCTAGTCAAGACGGTGCTCGATTCATTGAAAGGCATTTCCAGGAAATATAATGTCGTAGTCTCCTGCGGAAACCCGAACGGAAGACGCAAACCCTACGCAATCCACGGCATTACGGTTTATGATTGGATCGAAAACCAAGACGATTTCCTTAAGGCCTCGGATTTGGTGATTAGCAGAGCTGGTCATGGGACGATCATGAAGTCCATGGTGTATGGGAAGCCCATGATTCTCATACCCATCCCGGACCATACTGAACAATACGGAAACGCCCGACGCGCCACATCGCTTCACGTAGCCGAAATGATGGATCAACACAAAGTGAACAAGCAAACCCTCGAAGAGGAGATTCAGTGGATCCTGGAGAACAGCGAATATTACCAGAATGCGGTTGAGATCAGAGAACGAGGACGCTCATCGAACGCAGTCAACCTGGCGTGTGACACGATTCTCAACATGGCGACAGGACACTAGAGGGCAAATTCCTGCACGGTCATCTCTCTCGCGGGTTCTTGTGGAAATACAGTTTCCCCACGAGACTCGTTTTCTAGTCCAATCTGCGAGAACAACTCATCCTCTGCTATGCCAGCACGTCTGCACATCTCGATGAGATCTTCTGTCTCTAGACCTAATAGTGGATAGAAAATCGGCGATAGCACCTTGTTGTCAGCAGTCTGGATGGTTTGGTAGTCTGGGTTGAGTTCTCCTGTGACATCGGAGAAGATAATGCCTCTGAACCGTTTCTCTTTAGCAACTTGAAGAGCCGCCTTCCGAACATGCCATCTTGCGTCCGCAAAATCACTTGAACCCTGATCGGAATATGGTTCGACTTTGACAGTGTAGGCTTTGTAAGCTGGTCGCGTTACTAGTGCTCTCAGCTTGGCAGCCAATTCGAGTTGTCGATCTCTCTTGAATAACGGAAAGGTTTCTGAGAGCGGAATGAACAGTTCGACCAGGCAGCCTCTCCGCATCATCGCATAGGCCGCTAGAATGCTCAGGGGACCAGAGTCAAGTACTGCTAGCATCTTCCACTGGGACGAGAGAGGTAGGCCGCCTGGACCTTGCAGTCTGTTGCCGTAGGCGTAGACTCGATCTCCAGCAAGATCCACAGAGATAGTGACATCTGGTTTCTTCAGATCAACTCGAACATTACTGTCTTTCATAGCCCGAAGGACTTCGGATCCCCCTTTGATCTCAATCTCGCGGCAGTGAAACGAGTTGGGAATTGAGCGACGGCAGCGAACGGCGAATGATTGCCCCGGTTTGAGGGAGGCTTGCGCTATTTGCACAGTCTCTTGGAGCACCATGTCCATTGATGATGGGAGGAGGGTTGCTGGAACTGCGTAGGCCACGCCAAACACTTTCGCGAAGCATTCCGCAGCCAACTTTGTGGCCGGTTCAGAAAGACCATGAACCACAAGCCTTGCCGCATGCTTTTCCACCGTGAAACCCTCAAAGCCAGCCCTTGCCAAAGCCACTCGCAGGTCATCGATCAGTCGTTGCTCAAGCGTACGCCGGACCGGAGAGCTCTTCAGTGTAAACTCCGCAGAAGCAACTACGACCACGGGCTCTCTCGGGCTTGGCAACATCCGAACCACTAGCCTACTATCAATTAGGGGAAATGCTGGTCAGGATACTTAGGTTCAACGAAAAAGAGAGATGAGAAAAGAAAGAGGAGAAAGGAGGCCGTCTAGTCTAGGCCTTCTGCGCCAGGCATTCCACCGCCCGGCATACCACCCGGAGGTCCGCCAGCTCCACCCTTCGTGCCCTTCGATGCTACGACGTCGTCGATGCGAAGAATCATTGAAGCTGCTTCTGTGGCAGATTTGATGACCTGCGACTTAACTCGAAGTGGCTCGATCACGTTGAGGATGTGAGTGTCTCCGACTTTGCCTGCGAACACATCTACACCGTACCACTGGTTCCCTGCGGTCTCATGCTTGGCGCGAAGTTCCACCATCACATCGATGGGATCGAGACCTGCATTCTCCGCCAGAGCTAGGGGTATACTTTCCATAGCATCCGCAAATGCTTCGATGGCCAGTTGTTCGCGCCCTCCGACCTGGACGGCGTACTCTCGAAGTTGCTTTGCGATCTCAGCTTCCGGAGCACCTCCCCCAGCGACAACCTTAGCGTCTTCAATGGCGTCTCGCACCACGCAGAGTGCATCGTGAAGTGACCGTTCAGCCTCGTCGACGACATGCTCAGTGCCCCCGCGCAGAACCACTGTCACAGCCATTGGGTTCTTTGCGTCACGTACGTAGGTGAGTTTGTCGTCTCCGATCTTGCTCTCTTCAACAACCTTTGCTTCGCCGAGTGAACCTGAGCTTAGGTCCTTTACACTTGCGACAATCTTCCCGCCTGTTGCCTTCGCCAGTTTCTCCATATCGCCGCTGCTCATGTTCTTGACGGCGCTGATGCCCTTCTTGGATAAGAAATGGAGTGCGACATCGTCAATGGATTTCTCGCAGAAGACGATGTTCGCGCCGCTTTGAACAACATTGTCAACCATCTCTTTCAGCATGCGTTCCTCTTCGTCTAGGAAGAGCTTAATCTGCTCTGGGTTGTTGATGTTGATCTTAGCGTCGAACTCAGTCTTCTCAATCTCCAGCTTCGCGTTCAATAGAGCGATCTTGGCGTTTTGGATGCGTTTAGGCATTTGTGAGTGCGCAATCTCCTTGTCAATCACAATGCCTCTGACAAGTTCTGTTTCTTCGAGGCTCTTGCCGTGCTTCTTGAGCACTTTGACGAGGTCTACGTCAACCTTCGTCTTGCCGTCTCTGACTTCCTTCACTTGGAGTGCTGCTTCGACAGCCAATTTGGCTAAGTAATCTTTTGCCCCTGTGACGCTTTTGGTTCCAATGGCGGTTATTGCGATTTTTCTCAGGGTCTCGGCGTCGTTCGGATCTATGTTCTCTCCGAGAACATCGAGGATTTCCTTTGCTTTTTCAGCTGCCTTCTTGTAGCCCTCGACTATTACGGTCGGGTGGATGTCTTTGTCAAGCAGCTTTTCGGCTTTCTCCAGCAAATCACCAGTCAGGACAACCGCGGTGGTTGTTCCGTCGCCGACCTCATTATCCTGAGTCTTGGCGACTTCAACGAGCATCTTTGCTGCCGGATGTTGAATATCGAGTTCTTTCATGATGGTGGCGCCATCGTTCGTTATGACAACGTCGCCGATCGTGCTTACGAGCATCTTGTCCATCCCGCGTGGACCGAGGGTTGTTTTGACGGTCTCGGCGACCATCTTTGCAGCAAGAATGTTGTTTCGCTGCGCGTCCCTACCTTGGGTTCGCTGGGTTCCTTCCTTCAGAATTACGACAGGTACACCTTGAGCGGACATCTTGATTCACCGTTTTGTTACTAGCGGTAAAAAATCGTCTATATAAATATTTTTACGCAAGGTAACTGCCCGAGAGAGGAGCCCATCTTTCTGACAACAAGTCTTTTCAGAAACTCATATTCAAAATGCGGGTGATTTTGAAGAACGCAGAAGCTTTGCCGCGACCTGAGGCGAGGGTTCTCATTATGCGAAATCCAATAGAGAGCGATCGGTTTTCTTTGGAGAGCTTGCGAGGGCGTTCGCGGCGTTCGGAGCCTTGGGTTCGCGTTTTCCGCCTCGAAGCTCATCGAGTATGACTATGGCTTCTGCCAAGGTTATGTTCAGCTGAATGGCAAGCTCTTGCGATGAAATATCGGGCTTCTCTTTGATCATGACGTCCTCAACGAAGTGCTTGTGGTTCTTGTACATTGGAATCGCATGGACTACGTCCACTAGCAGTCGCCACAACTCCTCCTTCTGCATAGCCGCAGGCTCGTTGGGCATTCGGCCACACCTCTTTCAGAACGTTACAGTTACTGGGAAATAAGCTAGAATTGAACTTCCCAACTATTGGTGAGCAAAGTAGATCGATACGCCGTTCTCTGAAACGCGATCTACTCTGCCGAAACCGAATCTAACAAACTGAATCACCGAATCAACTTTCAATGACCTCAATCCCGTTTCTGCGAAACCGTTCTTCACGCTGGCATCCGGCAACACCACTTGGGCAGATATGCTTTCTTCGACCGGAACCCATTGAATCATTGGCATGTCATGCGTCTCGCTTATAGCCTCCCCCGCGAACTCCGCGTTAACGTGACCGTTGACCGATCTGCCGATTTTGAGGTTGAAGAGACCCATCAATCGAACCGATTGATTCGCCTTTAGAATTGAAGAGTCTGATCCGGAGAAGTAGAATTCCGCTGTCCCCTCGCGTGGTCGAATGCTCAAACTACGGGTGCCCATCTCAGGATGTTGCGGGTGAAGAGGGGCTTTTACCTCGTACTCTTTCTTAACGCCGCTCACTCTTGCTTTGATTGGGTCGGGGGCAAAGTAGAAGCGAGGCGAAGTGGGATCGATTATCTTGCGATTCAACGCATTCACGTTATCCCAGCTGATCGTCACGTCAACCGGTTTCGGGCCAACATCCCATATCAGCTTCCGGATAGCTTCCGGACTGTAACCTCGTCGTCGCAGTGCCGCGAGCGTTCCAAGTCGTGGGTCGTCAACGCCCGTAACCTCTCCGAGTTCAAGAGCCTTCATCAGCCTTGACTTGCTGAGATCCATTCCCTCCACCTTCAGGCGCCCATAATGCACAGCGTCTGGGTACTTCCAGCCCATGTGGTCGTATAGGTAGCGTTGACGGGTCATGTTCGTCAAATGCTCCTTCCCACGAATCACATGCGTTATGCCCAACTCATGATCATCGACGCCGGATGCGATATTGTAAAGCGGCCAGACGCTATACTTCGAGCCCACTCGTGGATGCGGATTCTGCTTTGTATCAATCACTCTGAAGCCAGGCCAATCTCTGACTGCCGGATTCGGGTGGTTAAGATCTGTTTTCACGCGAACCACAGCTTGACCTTCACCGTATCCGCCTTCAAGCATCCTGTTCCAACGTTCAATCTGCTTATCGGCGAGCAGATCTCGGTCTGGGCAAGCAACGCCCTGGTTGACCAATCCACGGAACTGTTCTGGTTTGCATTCGCAGACATAAGCCGCGCCTTTACTCACAAGCGTCCGTCCAACATCATAGTAGATCTCTAACCGATCGCTCTGAATGTACTCCGCATCCCACTCACAACCAAGCCACCGCAGATCTTCCCGAATTAAGTCGTAGTACTCGAGTTGCGCCTTCTTCAGTCTTGGATCAGTGTCTTCGAATCTGACGATGAATTTCCCCTTGTACATTCTAGCATAGTCGTGGCAGAGTACTGCTGCTCTGGCGTTGCCTATGTGAAGAACGAAATCGGGGTTGGGAGCGATTCGGGTTACTATGAGCGTGTAGTTCTGAGCATTTGGAAGGGGCGGTAACGTTCTTACTTCTTCCGCTCGTTCCTTTACAATTTCATCAGGCCAACTTTGTTTCGCGATTTCCTCGAGTTCGTTGAGTGGTTTTGCGTTTGTTTCTTGAACGACCTTCTGAACTAGAACAATGAGCTCTCGGGCCTTGTTTCTGAGGTCGGGATTGTCGCCTAGAAGATTCCCTAGCACCGCCTTTGAATCAGCCTTCCCTTCATGCCTAATGGCGTTCAGGACGGCTGCCTTTCGTATTTTTTCCTCAACCTCAGCCGACATATGTAGAGCTCAAGCTAAGCCTAGTGCGCTATCTTCTAAAAGAGATGTTCATTGACCTCGTGCGCGGGTCCTCCGACTCCGCTTTTGAGAACGGTCAAGTTCATGTTCTGCTCGATCTCCCCTGCGATTCGATCAACAAACTCGGAACGTGTGTTTATCCAGACCGACGGCCCCGTATCAAGCGAGAACCATGCAGGCATAGCCTCTTTGTCTCTCAGTTCGACTATTCTACGTATGACTCGAATGGTTTCCGGAGTTATTAGAAAGAGACGACTCTTCCCCGTCATTGTGACAGCATGCAAGCTTAGCGAGTCGGTCTCTGCTAGGCTACCTATTTTAGCCAAATCGCCCTTAACAATAGCACTTCGCATAAGCCGCAGGTTTTTGTTGACATCCTTCACTCTCGCCTTGAAGAATGGTGACGATAAGGATTCTGCGTGCGCCATGTCCGTTTTGAGTGATGAAGCGATCGGAACGATTGCCATCGCGAAATCCATGTTCTCACCGGAAGAGAGTTGCTCGGCATAGGATCTGCCGTTCTTATTTGCATGCCAGAGCGCGAAGCCCCCAGCGACACTACGGCTCGCAGACCCAGCACCTAGGCGCGCAACCTCACTCAATCGATCCGTTCTCAAATTCAGATTCAATGCTTTGCATGCGGCCATTGCGATCGATGCGAATGCGGCAGCTGAGAAACCTAGGCCCTTTCCTTCAGCCAAGTTGTTCTTGCTTGCCAGTCTGCAGTGCTCTTGCGTCTTGGCTAACTTCCGAACATATGAGACCACGTCAAGTACTCGTTGGGCTTCTGTACCGACTGCTGGTTTGCCGTTTATCTCGATCCTGTCCTCAGAGTAGCTTTTGTCGAATTCGACTGTGGCTGTAGTAGTTAGCCGTTCAGCGCATACCGAAATGCTATCGTGAAAAGGTAATCTTCGCTTTTTGTCCTTGAGGCCGTGATATTTGATTAGGCCTTGTATGACGTGTGCTCGCCCAGTTGCCTTTGCCAAAAACGCTCCCCTGGCGGCCTCACTCTATGACACCGGTTATTGAAGCTACCTTTTCTGCGGCCTCCTTCGTCAGCCCGCTCTCTCCGAGTATCGTGTAGCGTTCAGGCCTGATCGAGTGCGCCTTAGTTAGGGCCTCAACAACATACTCTGAATCTATGCCCAACTCCTTTGCTGTGGTTGGAGCGCCAACCAGGTGAAGAACGTCCTTTATCAACTGCCAATTTGCGCCATGAAGGTAAGCGCACATTATCGTTCCCACACCAACCTGCTCCCCATGAAGAGCAGGCTTGGGAGCGATCATAACCAACGCGTGACTGAACAGATGTTCAGCACCACTACAAGGACGACTGGTCCCAGCAATGCTCATCGCGACACCGCAACTTATGAGAGCCTCAACCAGCGTGTGCACCCCCGAATCTGACATGGCTCTGATAGAATTCGCATTCTTAATCACCAAACGCGAACTCATCAGGGCTAGCTCGGCTGCGTAGTCCCCATAGTACTCGTTCTTGATCCGATGGGCAAGCTTCCAGTCTCTAACTGCGGTGTATTTTGCCACAACATCGCCGCATCCGCTGGCAATCAATCGGTAGGGGGATCGTGCGATAATTGAGGTGTCTGCGAGGATAGCGATTGGTGAGTGGGCCACGTATGAATACGGCCGATTCGCTCCCTTCATGGAGACAACTGGACTCGCGATGCCGTCGTGAGAGGCGGCTGTTGGGACGCTTACGAATCTCGTTCCGCTCTTCATGCTGCTCAACTTGGCAACATCGATGTCTTTGCCGCCTCCGACCCCGACCACTATGTCAGGCTTCACGCGTTTGATTTCCCGCTGGACCTTCGCAACCTGCGCAGTTGTCGCATTTTCGGCGATCATGATCTGAGACTTGAAGCCGGATCGCTTAAGCGAGTCGACAACTATGTTCGCCGCGATCGACATAACCTTGGGTCCAGTGACTACCAAAACGGGTCCGCTAAAGCCCAGTCTATCCAGCGTTCCACCTACCGACGCTGCGACATTGTTCCCGATCAGAACTTCTCGGGGCAACTGCATATAGTGAGAGTCGGGAGGGATATCGGGCATTGAAGGTCACACTAAGAAAAGAAGGGAGATCACGGTTATTACCACTACCATCGGAAAGAACGTAAGTGCTGTTAACTTCGAAACCCTGTACACTAATCGCATGACGCGTTTCAACGATTTCGACCCAAGAGTAGTCACAGGAACCTGACCGCAAACTACTCCAACCTCACAAGGTTCCATGTCAGCGACCGCGTCTTGACAGGCAGCTGTCACCTCTTTCATTAGAACGCTCCAAGGGATCACTTCGCCAACCAAGTGGTATCCGAGAGGTGCAGAAACGATTCCATTCACCATGTGAGTATCAGTTGTCATGACTTCCGCGTCGTCGAATCCCATCTTTCTGACGTTATCCAGGATCTGCTCCCGCAGCCCCCTGATCATGTTATTTCCATCCACGTTTATGTACGCAAACCTCTGGCCCTCGACCTCGACAGCTAACACGACGATCCCTCCTGGGCCGATCCCATCTTTCAGAGTGAAGCCTGCTGGAACCTTGCGAGCCACGCCAACTCTGAATATCTGTCCCAACTGTTTTGCTGAGTTCTGCAATGTCTCCAAAGCCACCTCCTGGAGTGCACCAAGCTTCTGTGAACTCATCGTGGTTAGGCCAGAAAGGCAATTGTGAGCATCAATCAGGGCGATATGGCGGAACCTGCCCTGTGTGAGACCAACTATTCGGCTCCCGACATCTGACGGTACGTCCTCCATATCCTCAGGGGAAGTGGTCATCGTAACTAATGCGCAACCATCGAAAATCTGAGATGTTGCCGTTGCTATTCCGTTGTTGGCACGAATGACTGGTGTGGCCCCACTGTGGTAAACGGCGCCTTCAAGATTAGCCAGGACCCAGCCGATGACTCTAGAATTCTGCGCCTGAGAAACCAGATTCAGTTGATGCCCAGAAACCCCATGCGGAACCACGGCTATGGCATCGAATCTTCTCTCAACAACTCGCTGAAAGAGAAACGGGAGCACACTGCTTCCTATGTTAGTGAAGGGTCCGGGATGGAAGGTTGATACCAGAACTACGCTCTTTGGTCGCGCAGTACCTTTTCGGCGAAATGCGAACGCAGCGACATCAATTTCAGTCTCAACTCCAAGTTCATTCAGGTAGGCCTCAAGTTCCTCGTTCTTGCCTTCCAGCCAATCAGCTAGAAATGCTCGGAACATTCGGTTTGGAGAGAATCCAACTGTCCTGCGTCCGTAGATTTCCACAATAGTGATCAGGGTAAAGGCAAATGTCAAGCCGACAAGTGACGCCAAGACGAAACCAAACAACATCCGCCACGGAGCCAACCCAAACACAAAGACGACAACGAGAACCGTCAAGGCTGGCTCAAATAATGTGAAGAGCGCCCTCTTAGCAAAATTCACTTTTGACATTGAGAAAACGGCGACCGCTCGCAACGGAACCACCGAGAATAACCCAATGATTATCGCGAAATCTGGGAAAATGAACACTGAAAGCCCCAAGGCTAGGGCAGAGCTTACTAGGAAAATGATGACCCAAGTCGTCATAGTAAAGAGTGAGAGCGCAAGGCATCGCCGGAAATAGAACAACGGATCTTCTTTCATTATCGTCAAGTGCAGCGCAATGTCCGAGAGGAAGTAAGGAACGACGAAGATCATCACGCCCCAAGCAGCGCCTAGAAGAAAAGAGCTGACTGTCTGTTCCGCGATTAGGAATGAGGCTCCGACGCCTACGGTTGCCAGTATGATTGAGGAGATCACGATCGCCTTTGTCGACGGGAATGCCACACGCCTGATCAGATTGTAGTATGGAGTAGTCCCGCTAACCCGCTTAGACAACGAATGAGCCAAACAGCTTTCCTCGGTACGGCTCTACCGTATGGCTCGAATAATTCCACGTAATTTTCGGACTGACGCTTTTTCGGCTACCGTACCCGTGACGATTAGCTGTGCTCCTGCCCTGACCAAAGCTCTTGCTTGCGCTGGGGTCCTGATCCCTCCGCCTACGACAATGTGGATTCTGCACGTCTTCTTGACTGCAGTGACCATTTGAGGCGGCACCGCTTTCTTAGCGCCTGAGCCGGCTTCCAGGTAAACAAATCTCATTCCGAGGTATTCCGCAGCCAAAGCGTAGATTGCAGCCAACTCTGGCTTTTCGTATGGAATTGGGTTAGCGTTTCCGACGAAGCCAGCTGCGCCCGTGTGTTCTCCTACGATAAGATATGCTATGGGAATCGGTTCCAAACCGTATCGTTTAACCAAGGGTGCACCAAGTGCCTGGGCCCCTGAGAGGTAGTGCGGGTTCATTGAGTTGAGCAGGGACATGAAGAAGACTGCGTCTGCGTACTGACTTAGCCCTACAACATCATTGGGGAAAAGAATGACCGGAAAGTTCGATGACTTGATTGCCTTCACAATAGCGTCCAATTGGTAGACTGAGGTTGAGGTTGAGCCACCGACCATTGCTGCCGACGATCCGGCCTTCTTAACCTCCTTGGCCAAGTTTCTTGCGCCGATCGGTGTAAGCTTCTCGGGGTCAAATAGAGTAAGATGAGCGGCTCCTTCCTCTTTGATCACGTTCTCCAAGCGTTCTTCTATTTCTCCGATCCTGATGTCGCCCATGGGTCACTCACTTTGTGCTTAGAGATAGTGAGGAATTACCGCAGAAACTGACCGCGATCTTATTAAAACTGCTTATGCCTGAATTCACGAACTTGTTGAAAGAAGCAGTCAAAGTGAGCCGCTTTGCAATCCAACCCGTACCTCAGTAACAAAATCGGCGGACTGCTGTCCATGATGCGCTTGCCTAACTGTCTGATGATGGGCTTTGCGGTTATCGTTGGCGAATTGATCGCGTCGCAAACTGTACCTGCCCAAGCAGCATTCTACGGTTTTGTGACAGGATTCCTTCTCCTAGCTGCTTCGATGGTGATAAACGACTGCTTCGACCGTGAAATAGACGCAATCAATCAACCGAAACGCCCCATCCCATCTGGCGTAGTGAAAACGTCCGAAGCCGTTTCCTTCGCGATCATTCTTGCATCTCTTGGGATGTTGTTCGCAGCCTATTCGGGACTATGGACCCTCCTCATCGCCGTTGCCAGCATGATCCTAATGATAGCATACAACGCGAGAGTCAAGAAGCTCGGGCTATTGGGCAACGCATTTGTGAGTACAAACGTCGCTATTCCGTTTATCTATGGTGGCTTTGCGGTCGGTAGCCCAACGTGGTCTCTTGGAATCTTCGCTCTGCTCGCCTTCCTATCAAGCATGGGCAGAGAGATCGTCAAAGGCATAGTTGATGTCTCAGGTGACACGGCGAAAGGCGTGAAGTCGGTCGCGGCTACAAAGGGGAACGCACGCGCGGCGAAAGCAGGAGCCGCATTATTCCTAGCAGCAGTAGCGCTCAGCACACTTCCAATTCTCTCGGGATTGGTGTCCAACTACTACCTTCCATTGGTAGCCATCTGTGACATAGGCTTTCTACTAACCACCTACTCCATTCTAACCAACCCTTCTCCGCGCAACGCCGAACGAAACAAGAAGTACGTTCTCGCTTGGATGACCTTCGGCCTACTGGCTTTCGTTATCGGGACACTGTGAAAATGCACAGGATTGTGCATTTCCCAGCGTGCGCAGTGCCTCAAAACGTTTTTATCACATCAAATCTCTAACCGTCTCAGCTGGCGTGCCATTGAAAATAGATAATCCGAAACTTCGCGGAATCGAATCGCGGGGTAAGAGGAAGTTGTCGAAGGAGTCGCTGACCGCATTCCCAAAGGAGATCGTAGGAACCTTCGCGCATCTTCCGCGCGTATTCAAGAAAGTCGACATTGACAGGTTGATGGGCGATCAGATCTCGCGGAGTATGAAGTGGCGCTACATTAGAAGAATGGAGCGATTGGGAATCGTAAAGCACGCAACCAAGAAGTACTATAGAAAAGTATACGATACAATCTCGGACTGGATGGAGAAGGACGCTATCCCAAAGATTCGCCGCATGGAAGCGCTCGTCGAAATCGAAACTGCAACTCATTAATTCTTCCTGAATTCAGCAAGCAGCTCCTTAGCTCGATCAACGCGGACCTTTCTTTCCGCAACCATCTTTGCAGCTATCTTGTCGACTAGGTCACCGGTCGCGCCAACGCTGACTGCGATGTTGCGCGCATGAAGACTCATATGCCCACGCTGAATCCCTTCTGTTGCAAGAGCTCTCAGCGCCGCTAGATTTTGAGCAAGCCCCACAGATACTATAACTTCACCTAGTTCTCTTGCTGTTTTGATGCCGAGGATCTTCACAGCTAGCTTGGCAATTGGGTTTGAGGCGGTGGCGCCTCCGACTAATCCTACGGCCATTGGCATCTCGAGAGTTCCAACAAGGTCGCCGTCCTTGCTTTTTTCCCATGTTGTGAGAGACGTGTAATGACCTGAACGAGCTGCGTAAGCATGCGCGCCCGCTTCGATTGCGCGGGTATCATTTCCCGTAGCCAAAACAACCGCTGTAACGCCGTTCATGATTCCCTTGTTGTGAGTGGCGCACCGGAAAGGATCTGCGGCAGCGAAAGCATAGGCTCTGACTATACCGTCCACCACTTCTTCACCCCCCAAAGCTTCCTTCGAGAAGGTTGCTCTAGCTCGCGCGAGGCGCTTCACAGCGAGATTAGAGATAATTCGAAGGTAGACACGGCCGCCGGAGAATTGCTCAATCATTGGAGCTACTGCTTCAGCCATCGTATTTACTGCGTTTGCACCCATAGCATCTCGACAGTCGACCAACAGCTCTGCGATAATCATCTTTCCCAAGAACGTGTCAATGACGCGGACTTCAAGATCTCGCGCGCCGCCATGCAGTGACACAAGTACGGGATCTTGATCATTGGCCTTTTTCAGAATCTCGTCCTTGTGGGCTAGGATCTCAAACCGAGCTCCATGAGCGTCTTGAACTCCAACGACCTGTATCTGCCCGATCATTATGGGGTCAGTGGAGGTGGCTTGAAAGCCGTCTTTTGCTCGCGCCATTTTCGCGGCGTTGCTGGCCGCGGCGACTACGGATGGCTCTTCTATGGCCATGGGAACGATTACGTCTTTTCCGTTGATCAGAAAGTTCACTGCAACGCCCATTGGGACCGGCATGACTCCGACAACATTCTCGATCATCCTATCGGCCGCGTCGAGGCTGAGGCTTCCAGATTTCTGTAGAACGCCTACCTCTTCGTCACTTAACTTGACGAATTCCTTGAGAATCTTGACTCTTTCTGTAACCGATAGCTTGTAGAAGCCTGCAATTTCCGAACTGTTGACCATGTCTCCGTCACTTACTCGAACTGCTATTTCTTCTTGCATATCTAGATAAGTCGAACCCTCTCTGAGTTAGCCATTGACAAGTTGTGCCTGTTATGATTAGGGGTGCGTTCAGGAGTTCTTCGAAGTTGCGCGAGCCAGTAAGAAACATTGCGTTCCTCAGTTCCTCGATCACTACTGTCAAGCGAGCGATGGCTGGTTTTTCGCCTGAAGAAGCTGACTTTAGCATAGGCATTGCTAGTCCTCCGTAGTTGGCGCCTAGTGCAATCGCTTTAGCTATGTGAAGCCCGTTCCTAACGCCACCTGACGCGAAGACTTTGAGATTGGTCGAGTTTGCGACCTCAATTATGCTCGGAACGGTGGGGGTTCCCCAATCCCAGAATGTCGTGCCTAATTCCATCTGAAGTTTGAGTTTCTTTGCTCGTGCACGGTAGTATTCGACCGCTGCCCAACTAGTTCCTCCAAGACCTGACACGTTGATTCCCTTCACCTTGGCCTGTTCCAAGGCCTGCGCAGTCTCTTTGGATATGCCCGCACCCGTCTCTTTCACTAAGATCGGGACCGACAGACCTGACGCCAAGGCAGATATCTTAGCCAGCACTCCACTGAAATCGGTCTCACCCTCGAACTGTACAGATTCCTGCAGAGCGTTCAGATGAATGAAGAGACCCGTTGCTTCGATCATATCCACCGCTTTCTTAGCGCGCTCAAGACCATCATCACGAACGATCTGAGGGCACCCCAGATTGGCGAAAAGTGGTATCGATGGCGCGGCTTCTCGAGCAACTCGAAAGGTATAGGCCAAGCTCTCGTCTTCAATGCCCGCGCGCTGGCTTCCGACTCCCATGCCTATGCCGAGTTTCTGCGCGACCTTCGCCAATGTTTGATTGATCTTCGCGGCGAGCGGAGTTCCACCAGTCATCGACTCTATTATGAGAGGCGCTTTCAACTTGTGGCCGAAGAGCTCGGTTGAGAGGTCAATCTCGTCGCGGTCGATCTCCGGCAGCGCCTTGTGGATCAGACGAACATCATCAAAGCCCGTTGGAGTGCGGGACTGGACGTCCTTATGCAGGGTAGTTTGAATGTGGCTGAGCTTTCGTTTCTCTGTCTGAGTTTCGGGCATGTTTGGGCACAATTCCTGGGAGCGTACGGAACCGTCCTAGTGCCCACAGGTTCGTTAGGGAGCTATTGACTCTTTCCCAGTATGGAGACCGTGCCGGCTGTAGCATCGACTATCAGACGATCGCCCGTGGAGATTTTCTCTACGGGAATCTGATCAACGCAGGGGACACCCGCCAGTATGACGCCTGTTGCCACTATGGTTTCAGTCTCCTTGTTCACTATTGCTAGCGGTGCTTGGTTGTTCTTAGCGAGACCGTAGATTACATAGGAGCCAACAGTGGAGCCTTTGCCGCAGGGGAATACCAAGATCTTGCCTTTGACGGACTTACCTTCGAGTTCGTGGCCCTTCTCTATGAAGAGCCCTGTCTTGGCGTCGATTCCGCCGTAGAATCCGATCGGTTCCTTCGACACTAGGCATTCGCCCTCGACCTTTCCGGGGCTGATTGTTCTTCCGTTCAGGACTTCCATTCTCATGCACCTTTTCAGGTCACCGTCTCGATTAAAGTGTCAAGTCTGTTGAAGACAACGTTCTGCTTGCAGAATCCTGGCAGATAGTTCGCAGCCTTCCCTGAGTTCACGGCGGTTGTCTTGTATCCCATGTCCTCAATCGGCGAGACGACCATGCAAGTGTCAGCTACAACTTTGCCTCCCGCGTCTTCGATAATCTGAGTGAAACCCATTCTGTTTGCGGCTTCTTTGACCATTCTTGAAGTGCAGACCCAGAGTGGTTTCTTCAACTTCTTGCCCTCCAACTTCCGTGAGATCGTCATTATCTCCTTGAGCGAGGAGTGAGGGCAGCCTAGGATCACGATGTCGGGTTCCTTCCCTGTGGAGAGCTTCGAGAATGTCTCATTCAGATCTTTGTCGCTCACTGACACTTTTTCTAGGCCTCCAGTTTGCATCAGGTGAGCTTCGGGAGTCATGCCTTCCACATGGTAGAGTGCAACTGCGCCCGACGCCGCCATAGCGGCACCAAGGGATTTCAACTGATCAGTATCAGCCTCTTTGATCCCCTTGAAGAATGGTATCTTGTTCTTGACTTGCTTGCCGACGACATAACCTAGCGCGCCGAAGTCTGCGTTATCCTCCATTTTGGCGTCGACGTTCACTACCACCTCGGGTTTCCTGTTCTCGTCCAAATGTAGACCATAGTTGGGGGTTACGCCGCAGAGGGCGGCGGCTAGGGCTGATGGGCCTCCTTCCCTGTTGGTTCTTGCGCCTATGACGGAGTTTGAGAAGGCGATGGCGGAGGATTCGGACCAGGCGATGTGTTCCTTGAATCTTGGCAGATTCCCGGCTAGGTATGGTGTGCAGGTTGCGCTCACTACGATACCCATTTTCTTGAAGGCGTTCATTATGCGAAGCTGCTTCTCTGCAAAGCCCGGGGGCACGCCCATTTCTTTCCAGTCTTCAATGTCCATCCCTGCGGGATTTAGGAACGTGACGATCTTCACCCTCGCATCCTTGCCAGCGTAGTCCTCTAAGAACTCCGTGCCCGGGTCGCCGATGGATTTGTACGATACTCCCGCAACCTGTGCTGAGTTGACGGGGATCATTTTGTCTGCGCCGTAGATCTCGCCGAGGCGGACGAGCAGGCGGAACATGCGCTCCATAACTTCCCCGCCGTCGCCAGCCAGAATTCGTTCCTCAGCATTCGAGAGGTACATTACTCAACTCATCTCCAATCTACTTGCTTGTGAGGTAATCGTTGAGGTTTAGTTTCATAGGAAGCGTGGGTCGCCTGAACTCCTTCTTTCCGCCTTCGGGGATGGTTAGATCGAATCCCGCCTTGCAGGTCATCTGCGTATCCATGTCCGAAGACGGATCCAGCGATGATCCTTTCTCTCGCTTCGTGATCATGTTCTTGTCGGCTTGGAACCGAGTTGCCATCGCCCACTCGATTTCGTTCGGGTCATGTATGTTGATGTCGTCGTCGACGACGAAAACATGTTTCATAGACTTATGACCCTTGAAGGCGGCGTCGATGGCTTTACGGCCGTCGTCTGGATTCTTCTTGTGAATACTCACGACACCATGAAGCCACGAACAACCTCCGGGAGTAACCAGCACGTCCTTGACGTCGCAGACCTTTGCGACCTCCCTGTAAATTGTTGGCTCCCGGGGCATGCCCATCAGAACCTTGTGCTCAAGTCCGCCTGGCAACAGGCCGTGGTACATCGCACCTTTCTTCACGTAGATCTCCTTCACTTTGGCGACTCTCTGTTTGCGGATTATGTCGAAGGTTTCAGTGAGGTCAAGGAATGGGCCCTCGTCCTGAAGCTCACCAGTCAACTCAGCGATAATTACGATATCCGAGGGCGGAACCAGATGTCCATCTAGCTGCACAAGCGGCGTTTCCTCCAAAGCGTTTGCAATGTCGGCTTCGCTGATCCCAATGTCAACCGAGATCGCAGCTGCCACGAGGACTTGTATCGGCGAAGAGATGCAGAACGCGAACTCCTTCAATCCGCGCTTGATGTAAGCGTCAAAGTGCCTCTCCAAGATTCGCAGCACCAGTCTATCCCTTCCAAGAACCTCGGCGCGATGGTACGAGAGGTTAACACCGTGCTCCTTATCATTGCACGCAACTACCCCGGACGCGATGTAAGGGCCGCCGTCCTTTGGATAGTATGTCAGAATCGGCAGCTTACCCAGATCCGCGCCAATCCTCTCGTAGTTCTTGGCTTCGATAACTCTGGCTTTCTTTGGATGGTCGATGGCATCCGTCAGCTTCGCGATCAGCTCCTCCCTGCGGACCCCAAGCCCCGTGGCTACCAGATCCCGCGTTGAGCATACGTTCGCGACCATTGGCATCGTGGAACCTTTCAAATGGTCGAAAACGAGGACGCGCCCGTCGAGCATCTTCATTAAGGTTGAAGCTTCGTACTTTGGATCTACCGGCTTGCTTATCCTAGTCAACATGCCCTTTTTATCAACAAGATCAACAAATTTGGCTAATTCCATTTAACGCACCAGGAATGATCGGCAGTCTCTATATACCGATCGTGGTGCGGAGCGCTTGAAAACCCTTCCGACCAATTTCCTCTGCTACACGGTTCTGAAGATCCCTGCCCGGAGTCAAGGCCACCATATAACCGCCCCTTCCCGTACCGGTCAACTTCGCGCCTAAGGCTCCGTTGGCACGTGCCAAGTCCACAAGCATATCCAGTTCAGGGCAAGACACGCCTATTTCCTGAAGGAGCTTATGATCTTCATTCATGTAGGCGCCCAGCCTTTCGAGATTGAAACCCTCAACTTGCTTTCTTGCATCACGTACAAGCTGATCTGCGCTCTTGAAGATTCGATCATACTTTTGCGGATCCTTTTCCTTTCGTTCTCTAACACCCGCCACTACGACCTTTGTGTCGGCCGTCATGCCGGTGTTTCCCATCACAATTTCCACAGGTTTCTGAAGCCGCATACGTTCCATCAGCTGGGAGGAGCCCTCCCGCCTGTACCAAATCAGCCCACCATACGTGGCGGCGGTGTTGTCGATGCCTGAAGGTGTACCGTGGTATCCCTTCTCTCCCTCGTAGGCGACTTCATTCACCTTCTCGTCCGAATAACCGAGACCGAGTTCATCTGAGAATGCTCGTGCGATCGCTGCGCATGAGGCTGCACTCGCGCCTACGCCGCTTGCAGCGATCAAGTCACCGCCCAATGTGACGGTGAAATGATTGTGCTGAGTGTCGATGTTCGTGAACTTGAGCATTATATCCAAGGATTCCTTCTGTTGGTTGAACTTCTCGGCCTTGTATCCCGGTGTTTCGGGACGCTCATCCTTGAGCTCAACCCCCGACCCTGCTCGCCTTGCAACCAATGCAGTTGTTCTTGCTCCGATTGCAGAAGCAATTGCAGGTAGGCCGTACACGACGAAGTGCTCATTAAACAGGATTACCTTCCCGAAACCAACGCCCTTTCCCAAAACCCGACACCCTACAAAAGGCTCCACTTAGGTTGTAGAAAAAACAAGCGGCTCGTCTGTGCTGGTCCAATGGTACGCACAGACACGAAAAACCGCCCTTGATTTCAGCACCGGTTTTAGGAACGCCGATTTAAAGCTCGATGCAACCTTGCCCAATCTCAGGTCTGGAACGATGACGAGTACCAAACTTCTGGATATGTTGAATCGAGCAATTGCCGGAGAGCTTCAAGCCATAACTCAGTATATGTGGCAGCATGTTCAATGGAAGGGAATAGAACACTACGCAGTCAGTGAAGGGATCAAGGAGATCGCGATTGGAGAAATGAAGCACGCGGAAAAGATCGCTGAGCGACTCTGGTACTTGGGAGGGAAGCCTACAACGCACCCTAATCCAATCTTCGTAGGCGACAAGCTGGAGGAAATGATTAACTTTGATATCAAGGCAGAGCTAGAAGCAATTGCTCTGTATAAGGAGATCATGGAACAAGCGCAGAAAGAAGGCGACGTCGCAACAAAAGAAATCTTCGAAGAGATCGAGGCTGAGGAAGAAGAGCACCACGACTTCTTCACTAGCCTACTCGAAAAATAGACCCCACCGATTCTCTCATTTCTAGAACTCTCTACGGGTCCTGCGCCAATGCGAGTCAGATTGGACTCTGCTTTCGTCCGGTGTGTGGGTCCAATGGTGTGACTGAATCGTAACGTGTTAGGGTTTCTTTGGGCGACTCCTTGTCAGGCGGGGAGTCGCCTTTGCCGCCTGGAATGGGAGGTTAGAAGAATGAGGGCGGATAGGAAGAGTGGTAAGAGGAG